>Ga0209390_10000623_pt1 | contig 70641 bp, 50 predicted proteins | sample BON01_FD_187212 | JGI IMG/M metagenome (GOLD analysis project Ga0209390, IMG submission 187212) | Freshwater microbial communities from Lake Bonney liftoff mats and glacier meltwater in Antarctica - BON-01 (SPAdes) (version 2) | ecosystem: Environmental > Aquatic > Freshwater > Ice > Glacier...
CTTCTGATGACGAGTCATGAGAAATCGGCTTTGCCACTGCTGTGGCGAGCAGAGGGTCATTGTTGGCCAGTAGAAGAGTCCGTGACTGTTCGACTTCAACTGTACTTGGGCGTCGCTAATATTCCTGAATTAAAACGGCGACATTATGTAGTTGACGCAACTGAGACCACAGGTTAGCATTGGGCCTCTAGGTCCTGAAGGCCCTTTTTTTAATGTCATCGGTGTCTTTTCTTCGGCAATTAAAATATTCCAGATAGTCGCTAAAACGCGACGGAAATAAACCAGCCATGAACAAGAAAACGCCCAACGACAAGCCAACCGACAAAAGCCAGACAAAACAAATGAAGGTGTTCCTTTCTAACACGGAACATGCCGTCGTCACGATGGCAGCCAACATGAAAGGCATGCAGGTCGGCGACTATATGAAAAAGGCTGTAATCGAACAGGCCAAGAAAGATGCGAAGGATATCAACAGGATCATTGACTCAATTTAAAATTCCGGAGTTTGACTTTGAGGAACATGCACCGAAAGTATCCGAGTACCACTGATAAGCGAAGGGCATCCAACTGACGATAGATCCACCTTGGTCTTCCCTACCGACTTGCTCAGGCCGATCCATGAGATCCGTGTCGGAAGTAACCACAACCGAAGAGTAAGCCGCCACCTCATATCGAACACTCGTCAGGGAACGGAATTCACACTCGTGTGATTTTCGATCTACGAAGACGAGACGATTCAGAGACCGAGGATGGAGGGAAGGACCGAGAGGGAGTTCATTGGATACTCAGCAAACACAGAGACCTAACACAAGGAGAAAGATTCAACACCAGGGATGGAGAAGGTACGAACAAGGTGACTCCATCTATCCTCAACCCGCACTGCCAGTGAAAATGGACATGCAAAACGATGTTCGGACAGGAAGGGCCGATTGAGGGGAACGACAGAGGCAGAAAGATCACATAGTTGTTTTTTTCCTCTGGCGTCCGCCAGAACCTCATTTTTTTGGATATCAGCCGGGGCCGTGCAGAACTGCCCCGCTCCGGCTGTTTTTTTTACGATCAATTCAGAACACAAAGGCCCCCGGGCAAATGTCCTATCAGTCGATTTCGCCATTGTGCCATCGTTACTTGCAACGCGACTATCTCGGCAACCGCTCAGAGGAGGATGTCGACCCAATCGGCTCTTACAGGACAGATGTTTCCCAGTGGGCTCGAACCAAAAAGACGAGAATGCATCAGCACTGCAAGTCGCTGCTCAAGGCAACCGCTAGCCCAGTCTTGCTGGTCAACGCAATCGACGACATAGGTCGTCGGAAAATCCTGGGCGACTACCCACCTGACTTAATCTCAAATGAGCACCTGTGGGGCTGGCTGCGTGATCTTCAAAAGCGTGTGCTCAACGGCAGCTTTCAACGCGGCCAGTACAAGAAGTACAAGATACCAAAGCCTGGAACAACGGAATTCCGGACGATCGAGGTGCCGCCAGACGAAACTCGAATTCTTGCCCGCAACCTTTCCAACTTGCTAACGCCAATCCTTGATCCGGACTTCTATGATCTGAGTATGGGGTTCCGCCCCAAGCGGTCACCTTCACATTGCGTGTTGGCTGCCGAGTCGCTTATCGAGCAAGGAATGAACTACATGGTCTCGTGCGACATTCGCGATGCCTTTGGGACCGTACCGAAGCAGCGAATGCTGCAAATCCTCAGGTCCCGCCTTCATCAGTCGCCCGCCATGAAGCTGATTGAAGACCTGCTGGACCGGAATCGCCCACGTGGAATCCCGCAGGGACTTGCCATTTCGCCGATCTGCCTGAATGTTTACCTCGATCACCTGCTGGACCATTGGTGGGGCAAGAATTTCCCCGGAACGGTGCTCGTGCGATATGCCGACGATCTCGCAATCTTTTGCAACACGCAAGAATCCGCCATCGACTGTTATACGGCACTCCGAAACCGCATTTTGGCAATCGGCATGCAAATCAAAGAAACCCAGCCTGAGGCGATTTACGACCTCGCATCTGGTGAACGTGTGGACTGGGTCGGCTTCAACCTGCGTTGGGTCAATGGAGAGACGCAAGTCGGGATCAGTGAAGCCAGTTGGTGCAAACTGGAAGCCCGCCTGTTGGAGCATAAGCACAGCTGCGACCGGGTCGAATTTTCCAATGACCGCGACGTCGCTGCGATTGGTTATCATTGGCTGGAGCAGAAGGCCCTGGGCGTCAGCGAGGCACAGGTGCCGGCGGTGGCTGAACAGATTCGTCAACTGGCCGGCAATTGTGGTTTGGACATGTCTCGATTCATCGCCGAAGATGCCGAAGATGCTTGGCTGTCGGGTCAAAGGGTAGCCCAACGTGCTCAGGAAGACATCTCACAATGGCTGCCTCAACCATTTGCTGCCTCCTGAACGTTGGCAATACCCACTTGCGGTGCCGCCCGCACCTCAATTGAATCATGCGACGCCCGAACGTTCGCTTGCGACAAGGTTTGTTCCTTGAACGCTGAGTGTTTTTCATCGACGTCGTTTGTTGGTTCGCGGCTTGCAGCGTTTAGACCAGACCGCACTCGCCAAGCTTCCGGCGAACTGTGGCGATGTGAACATCGCACTCCGTCGCGATTGCAAGAAGGTCCTCATTTTCCCGCAGCCTACAAGTCAGCGATCTAACTAGTGAGCGGGTCGTGAACCTCGTCAAACATCGGCTGAAGTAGCTGGCGATACTCTTTTTGGGCCTCGAAGAGATGAGCCCACGGGCGATTTGAGTAGTGCTTGTAGAGCAACTTGTCACCTTTGTGAGGTATTCCGTGGGCTAGTGCAACGCTTGCGATCACCGCTCGGTTCTGGTCACCGCCAAGCCAATTACTCATTTGATCTCTGAGCGTGCCGAAAGGAAGCCGCGGCACCACGTCCTGTCCCTCCGCTTTGGCAACCCGAACGTGCAATCGACTCCATTCGTTAGCGAACGAAGTCTGGGCGTTACGGGATGAATCGCGGTATAGGTTGTGACCTTTGTCTGTCAGTAGCATTCGCTCGGAAGGTTGCAATTCTCGTTTAAGTCGCTCTCCGAGGTCCGCTTTCCACCACTGAACCAATTGAATTGTCTCGGGCCACAACCACCACCAGCCGACAACGTCGGTCTTGGGTCGCAAAAGACCACACCACGAGTCGTCACCGCCGCTGGCAATCTCAAGGCCCTCGTTGGTCCACGGATGAGGCTGGTTTAGGAATAGGTCTTCCCACTCAACCCGGCCAATTTCCGCCGCACCGTGCGAACAGTTCAAGCACCAAACGATTTTCAGCCGTTCGGCAGGTAGGGCGTGCCTATAGAGGAGCGTGAGGTGATCCACGGTGAACGTCTTGATGTCGATGTCTCTAATCGACCTTCGATCGGAAGGAAGTCGCTTCAACTTCGTCACGATCAAGTCGAAGTCTGCGGGTCGCCTCCAGGCAAATTTTTGAGTGGTGTGCAGCCAGATAAACAAACGTTTGAGTTCGCCGATGTGGCCGGAACAGTGCTTGATTGACAGGGGCACTTTTGTCTTCAGGTTCGGCGGGCGATTCCTCCAGAAGTCGTAAATCTCCTGACACCGTGTGAGGTCAAGCATTGCGAGGGGCACATTGGGCTGTCGTTTCTCGAAGTTCTCAGCCAGCCCAATCATATGGTGGCCACTGCCGTCAAACTCACCACCCTTGGTGAAATCAGCGGTGCGTTTCTTCACGTACTCCCGAACCGCCTCATGGAAAGTTCCCGGAATGAGCGGAATATTCTCCGCCGGTAGCTTCTGTGAACGAATCTTCGCTGTTGTGACGATGGCCTCTCTCGCTGCCTGCTCATGGAACTGGGCCGCTTGGTCAATGTGATGCTGTGGCATCGTCCATGGCACGGACGGATAGGCTTCGATCAGACGATTTAGCAGCTTGAAGGCATCCTGCCAGCGTAGTTCGGCAGTCGTTGGCGGATGTGATTCGCGAGGCCCGGAAAGTAACTGGGCAATGTGCCCAAACCGGTAATCGACTTGGTTGTCGCGGAAGACGGAGTTCAGCAATTGAGGCAGTGGTGGAAGAGGGACAGGCTGAACGCCCTGCTTGATTTGCTCGGCAATCCACAAGGCAAGGGGAGACCATTCGGCCGCTTCGGCTCCAGCCGTTACGCCACCGTTTCGTCCGCTGCTGCCGAAAGGTGACCATGCACCAGACGATGCCGTCTTATCGCTGTCGTGGCCAGGCCCGGCGACGGAAGTTTGCCGTTTCAGGAATCGCTTAGCCTCTCCCTCCAGTGCAAATTCAGGAAGGCTCGCTAATGCGGCTGGATCGACAAAGACCTGGCTGAGGCAAAAATGCTCATGGTCGCTCCACAGTTCCCTGAGACGCGTGATGCGAGCCTCCGCTTCCTGCGGTGAAAGTCCACGCGGAAATCGCCACCGCTTGCCCTGGAGAAAGAACCGCTCACCCTTGGTGTCGGTGCTTCGACTCGATTTCTGGCGACTGTGCCGTCGAGTGATCTTCCCGCTGGATTGACTCATGGCGACCTCCGAGGCTCTGTCCACTAGCGTCTAATTGGACCCAGAAACCCATCTAATTGGACCTCCGATTGGACCCATTTGAGTCAAGGAGCCCTCAAAATGCAACGGAATTGTCGTAAACCAAAGAGAAAGGCCAACTTGCGACGAATCGCAAATTGGCCTTATTGGAGGCGGGGGGAATTGAACCCCCGTCCTGTGGACTCTTAACCAGAGCTTCTACGTGTGTATTTCGTTGATTGAATTCGCGACGATGAGGTTCCCCGAACAAGACCTGCCGTCACTAGTCCACTACTTGTCTTACAACAGCCGTAGCGTACGTTGAGCTGTTGCCAGTCTGAATTTGCAACTGAACTTCGGACTCCTCAGACAGGGATTCCTAATTCAGTGACGCCTATTACTAGGCAGCCAAAGAGTACTGCGTGTTTGCAGTTATTGTGTGATCAGCTTTTAACGTGGCCAACTGATCAACCACGACACGCCACCCTGATCGACGATGACCCAGTCAAATCCGATCGCCCCCGATGCAGGTTCTGAAAACGACGTTCGCTTCCAGACTTGTGAGTATACATCTACACGGCACGGCTGGCGAGGTTCAGAATTCTACTTTTCGTCCAAACACAGCAACGAGCCGGTATTTAGGCCGCCTGAACCGACCCCATCAATCAAAAACCGGCTTTCACGGCCATCAGATGTCATCGAATTTCGCTCGAAGCCTCTACCCGCTTTTCCAAACGCTGTCAGTTTGGTTCACGACGACGAACCAAACTGCAGTTGCAGAATCAGATCACGGACGTCAGTTACCTTCACCTGCTGTTCCGCTCGCCCGTCAGAACAGATGAATACTGGCGATTCCGCTTCCATGCGGTTCGGGTGCGGAAGTCGTCCGTGGCTGCCTTTAATAATGCGTGCGTCGAGTCCAATCATGTCCATATAATAACGGAAACCGCTGAACTTTTGAGCAAGTCGAGTGGCGATCTTCAGCTTTGGAAAACGTATTTTCGGGTCCACAAACAGTTCAACGGGGTCGTAGCCCGGTTTCCGGTGAATGTCGACGGTCCGAGCATAATCCGGCGCAACGCTATCATCGAGCCAGAAATAATATGTGAACCACGCGTCGGAATCGCTGACCGCCACAAGATCGCCGCTGCGTTCGTGATTCAGCCCAACAGTTTCTTGCTGTTTACGATCGAACACTGCTTCAACGCCATCCATTTTTTCAACCACTCGCCGTGCGTTTTCCAGCTGCGATGCATCGTTAACGTAAATATGAGCCACCTGGTGATCGGCCACGGCAAACGCCCGGGATGCTCCACAATCCAGAGTTTCCCATCCCAGCGGTTCCATTCGGGCTGTTAACAATCCCGCTTCACGCAGGGCTCGATTGATATGGATGGGCTTTGACACTTCAGTGATGCCATATTCCGAAAGCACAATCACGTCCGCCCCTTTTGATCGGGCGGCGTCAATCAGTTTGCCAGCTTCGCGATCGACGTCACGAACATCCTGAGCGATCACCGCATCGTTCGGGCCGAGTCTCTGCAGGTTGTAGTCGAGGTGAGGAAGGTAAACGAGCGTCAGCGATGGATCCTGCTGCTGAAATACATCAACGCTGGCATCTGCAATCCATGCCGTACTTTTGATGTCTGCTGTCGGACCCCAGAAGTGGAACAGTGGAAATTTTCCGTGCCGCTGCTGCAACTCGTTTCGCAGTGTTGCAGGATCGCTGTAGATGTCCGGAACTTTTCGACCATCGGCAGGATACGAAGGTCGCGGCGTCACAGACCAGTCTGCCGAAGAATACATGTTGTACCACCAGAACATTTTGGCGGTCGTGTGAGTCGGGTCTTTCCGTTTGGCAGTCTCGAAGACTTTTTCACCGGCGATCAGGTGATTTGACTGCTTCCAGAACATAACTTCGGCAAGGTCTCGAAAATACCAACCGTTGCCGACGATGCCGGTCTGTGAAGGCATCTGTCCTGTCAGCATGCTCGCCTGTACCGTGCACGTCACGGCCGGCATAACGGTCTGCATTGGTGCGCCAAAACCATCGTTCATTAGCGAACGAATGTGCGGAGTGTTGTCGCCAATCATGTCGTAGGTCAGACCAACAACATTAATGACAACCAACTGACGATGAGTTCGATGCTGGGACATAAGGCACAATCAACGCAGCTTTAGCGAGTTTTGGGGTCTGGTGAAAGCTTCGATCACGTTCCGGCTGGACACGATTCTTGAATGCATTCTTCACGTCGCGTCGGCTCGCTGCAACTGGGAGTCCGACATAACCTCTATCTAATGATATTCGATAGTGTTAACTCGGCCTGCTCAGCGTCGTCTGTTAGTGGAAACGACTCAGCTACGGTGACGGTGTAACCGAAATTTGATCATTCACGAAGAGCCATACGTTGAGTCTCTCGCAGTTGATGAATTTTCCCGTGGCGGAATCTGTCAAACCTCAGAACTGCGCCGAGTTCTCCCGAAGCCAGCTATGTGTAAATCGACAATCTCACAATGAACAGGAATCCTGAGACTCCACAATAGCCAACGATGCTACAGGCATTTCTTCCAGCTGTTGCCGTTAGGCACTGGAGACGGTCCTGAACCTGCAAATTCACAAGCATGCGGCGTGAGCAAGTCCATCCAGTCACTGCAAAATTCACTCGCTCGTTGTGCGTGTACTGAGAAGTTCGCCAGCGCGGGTTTCGGACCACTTCTGGTCGACTGGTCGACTGGTTATCCTCGGTGATTTCGCGGGTAAACACGGTCATTTGTAGCTCAACGCTGTTCTTTGGCAGCCTTCGTGGCGTCGTCGGTCACGGTTTGAGGCTTTTCGTAACCAAAGCGATCAAACGCCGGCTTCAGTTCGTTATAGACGCGGTTAACCCAGTAAGGATCGTCATTAAACTGATTCTTCTTGTAGTGACTCAACGATTCCAGTTCGGGCTGCAACGCCTTTTCCAGATCTTCAAAGCCTGGAAGCCCCAGACCTTCATATGCAGCCTTCAGGGTTTCCACGGGATCTGCTTCAAGGTTCTCGTATGAAATTTCGAACAGCTGACCTTCCGGTACCAGTTTGCGGTCGCGTTCGTAAACTTCGAAGCCGTAACTGTAGCTGTTAATTACTTCTTCTTCTGTACCGTCAAACACGTTCTTTCCGAGTGTATTTTCGTCAATCATGCGGTGACGCAGGTGTACTGAAGATCGGAAGATATTGTATGGGTTTCGGTGGATGTAGAGGAATCGCGCGTCCGGGTACATTTCAAGCAGAGTGGAAACGTGAAACGTGTGAAACGGCGATTTCATCATAATTCGTTTTGGTGAAGTAAACGTGAGCTTCTTCACAAGCAGAGTCAGGCTGTCCTTCCAGCGTTTCAGTTCTTTGGGCGGCAGCTTTTCAAACTGCAGAGACCGCCAGAAGTGTGAAAAGTCTGTGGGGTGAGCCAGCAGCATGCATGGCGAAACCTGACTCATGATGCACAACGAGACATCGTCTTCCTGAGGCGCATCCCAAGACACGTCCATGTTGTCCATTGGCCGAGATTTCGGAACGAACGGCGCTGTTAGTTTTGTGACAATCCTTTCCGTCAGCAGGAAGTGCCACGGAAACAGACAGCGGTACAATGGCAGATGCTGTAGATGCGGATCCTTACTAAGCAGTGTCTGGAGCAATGTTGTTCCGCTGCGCCAGTAACCAATCACAAACAGCGGAGCTTCTTTGACCTCAGTCTTCTGGATGCGTCGTCCATAGATGGCTGATTCAGCTGCCGCCATGATGGAATTGCAGATTCCGGTGAACGGCAGACTAAGAACACGATGCAGGCGTGTCCAATGCAAAGACGGACGCGAACGAAATAACCTCCAGACACCGGAAATCGTCATGCCGTGCCATAACATGAGTCCGCCCTGAGAATGTCTTGCGGCTTTGGTCGACTTCTTCGATGCCATAATTCTATCGTTGTTTCGCAGGACCTGCGAAGGGACTTCCGTCCTTAGTTGACTCATGATGTTTCTGACGTGCTGAGGGTTCTGTGACAGTCCACAAAAAACATGAACGACTCACTGGTTATGCCGCTCCGCAGAATCAGACTTGCGTTCTATTCATCCGTAACGCAACCCAGCGATGCTGACTTTACGGTCTTGATGTACTTGTAAAGCGTGCCTCGCGTGGACTTGTACGGCGGTGCCTGCCACGCATCTCGTCGCTTCTGCATTTCCTCATCCGACACCGCGACATTGATTTCGTTGGATTCTGCATCCACCGTAATTACATCGCCGTTTTGCAGCAGAGCAAGCGGGCCACCTTCCTGAGCTTCCGGTGTGATGTGGCCCACGATGAATCCGTGAGAACCACCGCTGAATCGACCGTCTGTCAGCAGAGCGACGTCAGACCCCAATCCGGCACCCATAATGGCGGATGTTGGTGTCAGCATTTCCGGCATACCGGGGCCACCCTTTGGTCCTTCAAATCGAATAATAACAACGTCACCCTTTTTGATTTGGTTGTCTTCCAGTCCCTTCAGCATGTCTTCTTCAGAATCGTAACAGCGAGCCGGGCCGCTGAACACAAGACCCTCTTTGCCGGTAATCTTGGCAACAGCGCCTTCCGGAGCCACGTTGCCTCGCAGAATTCGGAGATGCCCGGTTGTTTTAATCGGGTCTTCTACTGGATGAATGATATCCTGGCCGGCTTTGAGCCCTGGCAGGTCAGTGACATTTTCTGCCAGTGTCTTGCCGGTTACTGTCAGGCAGTCGCCGTTCAGCAGGCCTTTTTCAAGCAGGTACTTGTGCAGCCCCGGAATTCCGCCAATCGCGTGCAGGTCTTCCATTACATAGCGGCCACTTGGTTTAAGATCCGCCAGAAACGGAATGCGATTGCTTACAGACTGAAAGTCGTCGATCGTCAGGTCGACATCGACGGCACGGGCCATCGCAATCAGATGCAGCACGGCGTTTGTCGAGCCACCCAGAACCATGATGACCACCATCGCATTTTCAAATGCTTCGCGAGTCATGATGTCGCGGGGCTTGATATCTTTTTCCAGCAGGTTTCGAATCGCGGCACCGACACGCAGGCATTCGTCCAGCTTGCCGGGATCTTCCGCCGGAATCGATGCGCTATAAGGCAGACTCATGCCCAGCGTTTCAATAGCGGACGACATTGTATTTGCCGTGTACATGCCACCGCAAGCACCAGCACCCGGACAGCTTTTGCGAACGATATCCTGACGTTCTTCGTCGTCGATTTCTTTGGAGAGATATTGGCCGTAAGCCTGAAACGCCGAAACAATGTCCAGTTTTTCACCCTTCGAACTGCAACCCGCTTTAATGGTTCCGCCGTAAACCATAATGGATGGTCGGTTCAATCGTCCCATCGCCATGATGCAGCCAGGCATGTTTTTGTCGCAGCCAGGCAGCGAAATATTGCCGTCATACCACTGGGCGCTCATGACCGTTTCGATGCTGTCCGCAATGAGGTCGCGAGACTGCAGCGAATACGACATCCCGTCTGTGCCCATCGAAATTCCATCACTGACACCAATCGTGTTGAAACGAAAACCCACCAACCCAGCGGCTTCAACGCCTTGTTTCACTTTAACCGCCAGGTCCATCAGGTGCATATTGCAGCTGTTGCCTTCATACCAAACACTGCTGATGCCAACCTGAGGCTTGTTCATGTCCTCCGGCGTCAGGCCGGTGGCGTAAAGCATGGCCTGAGAGGCACCTTGAGAACGAGGCTGGGTGATACGGCGGCTGTATTTGTTCAGTTCGGTCATGTGTTTATGAAGTTTGTTTGTCTGAGGTTTAGGTGGGGATTAACGTCGGTGCAACCGCGCAGAATTGGATCGGGTACTGACGTTCTGATGCGTCGCAGTGGCAATGTTCAGCCGCCAACGGGATGGCGGCTGAAAAAATAACAGCGTCCTGCTCAAAATACGACTTGCGGAATCCGTCATGCAACGTTTTCAACGCCGCAATTCAGTCCAGTGGATGCGGCGTTAACAACCGAGTCGAAAGGCGTTTTTTTCTAAACGACACGGTCTTGCTCTGAGCATACCGCATGAACTGCCCGTTCTCGACCGTGACTGCCTGTAAATCCCGGCTTACCGCGCTTCCCGCGGGGACGAGAATTGCAAAGTTTGCCTAATCATCCTCACTTGGAGCTAACGGAGGCGATTTGTGAGCGTCCAGGCCATATTCCAGCAGCGTTTCCATTGAAATATGTTCAATTGCGGACATGTGAGTCGCTTCGAGCAGAAGCATTGGGGCTTTCCCAGCTTCCAGTGCCTCAATCCAACGAGGCAAGCAAAGGCACCAGCGATCACCGGGCTTTAGGCCGGGAAAACGGTATTCCGGATGGGGAGTGGACAAATCATTGCCCGCGGTCTTCGAGAATACCAGAAATTCAGCCGTTACCTCGGTGCACACGGTATGCATGCCGTGATCATCGCCACAGGTATCGCACGTCCCCGTCCGAAAAAAACCAGTCAGCGGGTCGGTTGAACAGGGAATCAAGTCGCCGCCAAAAACATTCTTGGCCATTATTTTCTTTCCATCGATCCGTCAGTTTGCCGGCGGAACTTGCGGGGTGTTGGTCTGGTCGAAACATAGTTGGTCCGCCTGTTCGAATTAACGATGCAAAAACGGATCAAGTCTCATTGCGGTCGATGGCCCAAGCCACTGTCCCGCATCTTTCGGCATGCCCCAATCTGATTCTCTGTGAATGGGAAATGCCTCTGTAATGCAGGAAAGATTATAGCAGTCCACCAAAACGAGACCAGTAGCGGGCGATGTGGAAATGGTCGTTATTTGGCTTCCGGAAAACGCCCGAATCCAGTATCCGACGCCCGCAGAATTTGCCGAAACATACAAACGTCAAGTTAGTCATAACCAGACGCCGATTGCATAGTGTGGGGTAGGCGTGCGCGAGGGGGCGTTCGTAGCCAGGGAAGCGTTTTTGTTGGATGTTCAGTTGATTGGAACATGCTGCCATGAGTGACAATGTTAAGACGTTTGGGGTTCCCCAGTACAGGTTCAGTCCCAAAACCTCGCGACAAAAAGCCGCCGTGATTGCTGGAGTGCTCTTGCTGGGATACTGGGTCAGCGATTCCGGCTCACACGACGACTTGCCGCTACCGGTCAGTAATGAAAACGGTGAGGGAACTCTGGGCGAAATTCAACAGATGCTGACCGATCTGGATCGGCAAAACGCCGAATCCGAAACAACGTCAGAGTCGCCGGAAGGTTTGACAGTTGATTCAGCCTCACCAGATGCTCCACAGGGAAGCACAGCCTTGGCTTCGGCAACTCAATCACAATCCAGCAGTGCGCCATCGTTGATGATTCCGGCAATCGGCTCACCAGCAGGAAATAACGTGATGCAAAACGCGTCGTTTATAAATAGCGACAGCAGCAGACCGTCGCCGGAAGTAGCTACTTATGAATCCAGAGACCAGTCTGCGGCACCGCAATTCTACGGCACTCGCCCGGCGGCCACTATTCGGCTTACGGGTTCTATTCAGCCACTAAACTGAGTAGTCATTTTACAAAACGTGCACGTCACGCTTTACTCAAACCCCATAAAAACATTGCGAGTTCTCCATGTACGAAAGCTATTGGCAACTGGAATCAACGCCGTTTTCTTACCGAACGATGGGAGCCGGTCTGTATCGGTCGCACTCGCATCAGGCGTCGTCTTTGCGGTTGAGGTACTGCTTCGCCAACAATGCGGGAGCAGTTATGCTGCTGGGGAATTCCGGAGTCGGTAAGTCCAGTCTGCTGCAGCAGCTAAGGGGCGAAGAAACAGAACTGCGTCCGTTCGCACACATTGCCTTTCCCACGCTGGCTCCGGCAGAACTGCTGCGAGCCGTCGCGGTGGAAGTTACCAGCGACGAAAGCGTAAGCGATCTGCCGGCGGACGGCATGCTGCTGAAGCTGGGCCGCTTTCTCGATAAGAATTCGACTGCCGGACAGCACGCAGTAATCGCCTTTGACGAAGCTCATCTGCTGTCCAATGAGTGCCTGAATCAGGTGGTTCTGCCATTGCTGAACTTTGCCGACACGCACCAGCGTCCCAGTTTTTCAGTCGTGCTGTCGGGGCAGCCTGTTTTGGCTTCTCATGTTGCCCGCAATGCTCAGCTGCGAGAACGTATTGCCGTCAAAGCGACGCTGGAAAACTTCACCGCCAAAGAAACGGCCGATTACATTCAGTCTCGCATGCTGGCGGCCGGGGCAGATCGAGAAATCTTTCAGCCGGACGCGATCAACGCGATTATTGATCTAAGCGGCGGTAATCCGCGGCGGATTAATCGTCTGTGTGATATGGCGTTACTGGTCGGCTATGCAGACCAGATTCAAGCCATCACGGCTCAGGAAGTTGATGGGCTGGCGGCTGAATTTCTGCCTGCCGCCGCATGATTGGCTATCATGCGCTGCCCGCGAAACAGTGCTTCTGCCGTCGCGAATGACAATAGATTCTGACCAGTTAGTTCATTTTTGCGATGTCGCGTAAACACACAGCGGCGTTCATTTGGCCAGGCCGACACTGACTTCGGCTGAATCAATTTGCACGCCGACCCTGTTTTCAGTGTTGCACATCCCTTGAGTCTCAATCGTCCAGCATCTATCGTGACGCAGCGGGCTGCAAAGGCAGACACGTTATTCCAATCTGTTCAGCTTTTGCCACATCCGCCACCCGTCATTCTGTACCTGACAAGTCTCGGCCCTTCTGCAAGGTCCTCAAAACTGCTTTCCTATCCCCGAATTTCTTGAACTTGTTTCTTTTCACAAGGTTCCGTTGTTCAACCCAGCGGAAAACCTGCGTGTAATGTGCACTTCCCGAAATTGACGCCCCCACGCGTTGAGTGAATCAGAATCGCCCGTTTCCAAGAAATCACATTGTTCAACCGGAGTACCTGTAATGGCAGATTGGCTGCAACGATTTGTTGACGACGGAACAATTGGCGAATCCCAGCTTGAAGAGGCCCGGCAAATGGCTTCTCAACTGGGAATTACCCCTGAAGATGCCCTGATCCGCCTAGGCTATATTTCCGGAACCGATCTTGGGCGAGCTCAGGCTGCTGAATTCAACTACGAATACGTTGACCTGGAAGGAATGCAGATTCCAAACAGCGTCATCGAACTGATTACCGAGTCGATGGCTCGCGAAAACATTGTGATTGCCACAGGTATGGAGGCAGACACGGTGATTATCGCCATGCATAACCCCAACAATATCGAAGTGCTGGACAAGCTGCGATTTGTCCTGAACCGCGATATTAAGGTGGTCATGGCGGCGATTGAATCCATTCAAGGGGCAATTAACCGGCATTATGGTCAAACCGAAACCGAGTCGGTCGACACGATGATCTCGGAATTCACGGAAACGGCCATCGAATTCACAGAAACCGAGGCACGCGCTGCCGTCAAAGGCGACGACGACGACAGTGCTCCCATTATTCGGCTGGCAAACCTGATTATCAGCGAAGCCGTACAAATGCGAGCCAGCGACATTCATGTGGAGCCGTTCGAAAACCGCATTCGCATTCGCTATCGGATCGACGGTTCTCTGATTGAGCGTGACAGCCCGCCGAAACGACTGCTGGCAGCTCTGCTGTCACGCTTCAAAATCATGGCCAGCATGGACATTTCCGAAAAACGTCGACCACAGGACGGACGCATCAAGACTAGGATGGGCAGCAAGGAATTCGACCTGCGAGTCAGTATTCTGCCGACCAACCATGGTCAGGCGGTGGTAATGCGAATTCTGGACCGTGACAACATAAAAATCGGAATCCGCAACCTCGGCTTTAGCGAGGACAACTATCGGTCCTTCCAGAATATCATCCGTCGACCGAACGGTATCTTTCTGGTGACAGGTCCAACCGGGTCCGGAAAGACCACCACACTGTACAGTGCGTTGGGTGAACTAAACCGCCCAGACCGAAAAATCATCACCGCAGAAGACCCGGTCGAATACTACCTGCCGGGTATCAATCAGGTCGAAGTAAAGCACAATATCGGCTTTGACTTTGCCAAAATTATTAAGTCGATGCTGCGTCAGGCACCCAACGTGATTCTGGTTGGCGAAATCCGCGACACCGAGACCGGGCAGATGGCAGTACAAGCTAGTTTGACCGGACACCTGGTTTTTAGTACTCTCCACACGAACGATGCGCCCGGTTCCATTACACGTTTGATCGATATGGGTGTACAGCCATTTCTGGTTGCGTCGTCCCTGATGGCGGTCATGGCTCAACGTTTGGTGCGAGTCGTTTGCGCGAAATGTCGTGAACCATATCAGCCAACTCCGGACGAAGTTGACTTCTTTGAACTCAGCGACGAAGAGATCGAAGAAGGTGAATGGGTCCGCGGAAAAGGCTGCAATGCCTGTCAACACACTGGGTTTTCCGGGCGTCGAGCTGTGTTCGAGTTGATGACAATGAATTCCACGTTGCGAGAAATGGCATTTAACAGCGAACCGACTCAGAATATTCGCCGACAGGCTCGGCTGTTCGGAATGCGCACTTTGGTCGACGACGCGAAAGACAAGGCGATGGCTGGATTGACGACGTTGTCTGAGGTCTACAAGTTGTCGAAGGGCGGGCATTAGTTCGTTCAAACGGCCGTATTCTGGACTTAACGGCCAGAAGCGGGGAAAATGGGATACCTTTCGGGGACTTCTTTTTCTGCCTTCATTTCAGTTTTCGCCAGCAGTTTGCACACGGATGGTTCTTAACTCTCAATTTCACGGCATCCAATCTTTCGGTGCCACACCCATGTTCTAGACATCGTACGTTCAGCACGGATTCAGGGGCACGATATTGCCGTTGAAGCACCTGTCTGAGCATGCAGGGGAAAATGAATGGCTCGACAGCTACAGATCGACAAGTTGCTGGAAACCGTAGTTCGTGAAAGCATAAGCGACCTGCACATCACAGTTGGTCAGCCGCCTGTGGTTCGCCAAGGCGGGCATATGGTTCGTCTGGAAACCAAAAGTCTTGACAAAGAAGACACATCGGCTTTGATGAAAAGCATCACTCCGGAGCGAAATCAGCAGGAACTTCAGGAGCGCGGCGGAACTGACTTCGGATTCGCTTTCGGTGATAAAGCTCGGTTTCGAGTGTCCGTGTTCAAGCAGCGCGGCATGATCGGCATGGTTCTGCGTCGAATTCCCAACGAATTCCTCACCTTCGAACAGCTTGGTCTGCCGCCGGTTGTACGAGAATTGATTCAGAGGCCTCGAGGCCTCTTTCTGGTAACCGGCCCTACCGGTTCCGGCAAGACAACCAGCCTGGCCAGCATGATCAACTGGATGAACAACAACCTTGATCACCACATTATCACGATGGAAGACCCGATCGAGTATTACCACGAACACAAGAAATCCACCATCAATCAGCGCGAAATTGGTGTGGACTGCATTTCGTTTCCGGATGCACTTCGTGGGGCTCTGCGGCAGGATCCTGATGTGATTCTGGTGGGGGAAATGCGAGACCTTGAAACCATCGAAGCGGCCATCACCGCGGCTGAAACAGGGCACGTGGTTTTTGGAACTCTGCATACCACCGGTGCTCAGGGTACAGTGGACCGTATCATCGACGTGTTCCCAACCAACCAGCAGGAACAGATTCGAACGCAGCTGGCCAACGGGATTATTGGCATCCTTAGTCAGGCGCTGCTGCCCCGCAAGCCCAAGGGGCTGGTGGCTGCTTATGAGATGCTTGTCGTAACCAGCGCGATTTCGAATCTGATCCGCGAAGGCAAGACGTTCCGGATTAACTCGTCCATTCAGACGGGCCGCAAGTTTGGCATGATTCTGCTCGACGATTCGCTGTTCAATCTTTGGAAGAACGGCCTGTGCGAAGAGAAGGATGTCATCATGAAATCGAATAATCCGGGAGAACTGCGGGCTCGTTTGGAGCGTGCAAAGAAGGGTCAGCTTGACGACGACGCAGATGATGATGATGACGACGAGTTCGATGATTAATTTGTCAGCACCAGAAGTGCGTTGTCAGCTTAAAATAGATTTGTAGCGAGACTCATGAGGAGACTCGCCCTGATGCGGGAATCATCAACTTCTCGCCTGTCTTCAATACGAAGCGAAAATCCATGGCCCAGCGAAAACTTGGACAAATCCTAATCGACCTTGGTTATCTGACGGATGACCAGCTTTGGGATGTTCTGGAGGAGCAGAAACAAAGCTCCGGCCTGATCGGGCAGGTCGCTGTTCGCATGGGAATGGTCACTGAAGGCCAGGTCACAGAAGCGTTGGCTGAACAATGGGGCATGCCGGTTATTGATCTGGCGGAAACAAATATACCTGCATCAGTGTTGGATCTTGTGCCGCAGACAATGGCCGAGATCTATAAGATTATGCCCGTTTCGCTGCGAAGCGATGTACTGACGGTTGCGATGGCAGACCCTCAAAACGTCGGAGCTCTGGACGACCTGCGAAACTTTCTGGGGCATGAAGTACGTGGTGCCGTTTCCAGCCTGGCAGATGTCGAAGAAGCAATCGCAAAATATTATGCAGATCGCGAAGAAAGCATCGAAGATGTTATCGATGAGCTAAAACGAGACCACGAAGAAGACGGCCGTGTCAGAGGCTATGACCTGTCTTCCGATGAAGAACTGTCCGATGCGGCGCCCATCAAAAAGCTACTGAACATGGTAATGCTGCTGGCCATTCGTGACCAGGCGAGCGACATTCACTTTGAACCATTCGAAGACGAATTCAAGATTCGAGTCAAAGCGGACGGCGTGCTTTACGAAATGGTGCCGCCGCCACGCCATCTGGCCAGTGCCATTGTTTCGCGTATTAAAGTTATGGCGGATCTGGACATCGCCGAACGTCGCCTGCCTCAGGACGGTCGTATTGAATTGAACGTCGGTGGAAATCCGGTCGACCTGCGAGTCAGCGTGTTACCCGTGCTGTTCGGTGAAGCCGTGGTTATGCGAGTTCTCGACCGAACCGTCGTGGCTCTGGACCTGAACAAAATCGGCATGGACCCGATCACGCTAAGTCGGTTTCGCCGCATGATTAAGCTGCCAAACGGAATTGTGCTGGTCACGGGCCCGACAGGATCCGGGAAAACGACAACTCTGTATTCGGCACTGAACGAACTCAACGACATCAGCACCAAGGTAATCACCAGCGAAGACCCGATCGAATACGACATCGAAGGCATTATGCAATGCCCGATCAATCCGGATATTGGAGTCACCTTCGCCTCCATTCTGCGAGGCATCCTGCGACACGATCCGGACAAAATTCTGGTGGGTGAAATTCGAGACTTCGAAACGGGTGAAATTGCCGTCCAGAGTGCTCTGACCGGACACCTTGTGTTTAGCACGCTCCATACCAACGACGCTCCGAGCGCGATCACGCGATTGCGAGACATGGGCGTGGCCCCGTTTTTGATTACCGCCACGGTCGAAGGCATTCTTGCGCAACGACTCGTACGCCGAATTTGCACGGAATGTCGTGTGGAATTTGAACCGTCTGACGAACTGTTGATGGAACTGCAACTGCCGTTGGACATCGCCAGAAAATATAAATTCTACTACGGTAAAGGCTGCCCACGCTGTAATAATTCGGGCTACAAAGGCCGAGTCGGAATTTACGAGTTAATGGAAGTGACTGACGAAATTCGTGACTGCGTCGCGTCCGAACAATCGGCGGATGAAATTCGTGACGTCGCCAGAAATCAGGGAATGACAACACTGCGAGAAGCAGGTTTGAAATTGATCTTCGATGGTCTCACAACTATCGACGAAATTGTGCGAGAAACCGTGATGGAAGATATCGATTAGCACCGGGCGAAAAGTCGCTGGATTGAGTGCGTTACAGCAGTCCTGTGAGCTCATTCGTCTTTGCACAGGTTGTGACTTTGTCAGGGCTTCGAATGGCCATCAGGGCCAGCCAAAATGTCACGAGTATCAGGACATCATGCCATTTCGGAATAACGCAGATTAACGGAAGTTAGCAGTGATGAATGTCTCAGAAATTTACATCCGAAACCTGTCGCTCGAAACGCGTTATACACAAAGATTAACCAGTGTGTGATTTTGCTACAGCAGAAAAACACAGGGTTGACAGGTTGAATTCATTTATACATTTCTGTTTTACGCAAATTGCTGAAACATAACGATTTAGAAACAAATCAAGCTTCATGGAATGACGTTTGCTCTTGAATGGTATGAAGGGGTTATTCGGCAACAGTAGCCGCATTTATCTTCATGCGTTTTAAGGGAGGAATCAGATTTGTAGCGTGTTGCTACGGTCTGCTGCTCGAGGCCACTTATGGTCCGTCTGGCGTCATTTTCTTAAGCGCTCTCTTTGAGGTGACGTTATGCCAGTCTTCCAATACGAAGCCATGGATAGTACCGGTCTTGAGGTGAAAGACACCATCGAGGCACAGTCTGAGGGCGAAGCTCAGACGATGATCCGGGAGAAGGGTTTCTACGTCACGAAGATTCGTGAAAAGGAACGGAAAAAGAAATCGAAGGCGGCTGCAGCCAAAGGCAAAAAGGGTAAGCAGAAGACCTTTACGATGGGCGGCGTAGCGCCCAAGCTTTTGTGCACGTTTACTCGACAGTTGTCGACTCTTCAGGACGCTGGACTGCCGCTGTTGCGAAGTCTGCGAATTCTGGAAGGCCAGAGCAAACCGGGAGCACTCAAGAATACTCTGATGGACGTCATCGAAGACGTGGAATCCGGGAACACGTTGTCTGAAGCGATGAGCAAGCAGCCTAAAGCTTTCGACAACCTGTATTGCAACATGGTGAAAGCCGGCGAGGCCGGTGGTGCTTTGGAAGTGATTCTGCAGCGTCTGGCTGAGTTTAAGGAAAAAGCTCAATCACTAAAACGCAAGATCACCGGAGCGATGATTTACCCTTGTGCGGTTATCACCGTGGCAGTGGGTATCGTGTCGTTCATTATGATGTTCATCATTCCGAAGTTTAAAAAGATCTTCGACGACTTCGGTACAGAACTGCCGGCGATGACCAACATGCTGATTGGGTTCAGCGACTGGATGGTTCAGTACTGGTACATGCTGTTTATTGGTCCCATCGGGTTTTACCTCTTCATAAAGATTGTGAAGAAAAACAAAACGGGGGCCTTTGTGGTCGACTGGCTGTCTTTACGGCTGCCACTGGTCGGCAAGATTTTACACCTTGGGATTATTGCGCGAGTCACAAGAACGCTGGGGACATTGATTGCTTCCGGGGTGCCGATTCTGGAAGGGATATTGATTTCCAGAGACACCGCAGGCAACCACGTGTTTGAAAGAGCGTTCGACAATATCTATACGGCGATTCGTGAAGGGGAAACCATTGCGGTGCCTTTGCGAGAAGCCAGAATCGTGGACGACATGGTTGTGAACATGGTGGATGTGGGCGAAGAAACGGGTGCCCTGGACGACATGCTTTACAAAGTGGCGGACGTGTACGACGAAGAAGTGGAAGTTAAGGTCGAGAGTTTGATCAGCCTGCTGGAACCGATCATGGTGGTCGTTCTGGGTCTGATTGTCGGTTTCATTGTAATCGCGTTGTTCCTGCCGCTGATTAAGCTGCTGAATGACCTGTCATAAAGTACTGGTTGTCAAAGGCAGTCGTCAGCGATCGATAAAATCATCGAACATGACGACTGCCCTCACAGGCAACTGCTGGCTCGAAACATTTACCTCAAAACTAAACAGCCGCTGAAGGCCACGCACTTCAACAAGGCGATACCGATGAAAAAGACAACACGAAAAACACTAGTTCACAACGCAGGTTTCACCCTGCTAGAACTACTGGTCGTTATCACCATCATCAGCATTTTGCTGGCATTGATTCTGCCCGCCATCGGCGGAGCAATGAGAAACGCCCGCAATGCCGAAGTCACGGCTGAGATGACCCGTCTAACCACTGGCATCACGTCGTTCAAAAGCGAGAACGGTGGCATCGAGCCCTGGAGTGTAATTGTCCTTTCCGAAAGTGGAACATCGTGGAGCAGTGAAAGTCGCACTCGTATTCGCCGTATCTGGCCGCAGTATAATTTTGCTACTCTTCAGGACTTCAATGGAGATGGCGACAGCACTGATGATGTTGTGCTTACTGCGTCAGAATGTCTTGTGTTCTTTCTTGGTGGTATCCAGACAAGTGTGGCTCCACCAACTTTGATTGGCTTTTCGAAGAACCCGATCGATCCATTCAACAGCAACGGCGAAAACCGAACAGCTCCGTATGAGTTCAAGCCGGGCCAGCTGGTTGATACAGATGGCGACGGAATGCTCGAATACCTGGATGCCCTGGCAGGGCAGTCAACGCCATTGCTGTATGTGTCAAGCAACAACGGTCAAGGTTATTCCAAGTCTGACGGTGCTCTGAACTATTACGTTCAGGGGGACGGCAAGACCCCGTGGAATAAGAGTTCATTTCAAATTATTTCGTCTGGTGAAGATGGTGATTTCGGATTCGATCCTGCTCCCAATCCCTTTGACAGCACTGGCGGAGCTAACGATAGCCGGCCGCGATTTGCTGACGACTACGATGTGCCAACTTTGCAGTCTGACAATATTACCAACTTCTCGGGCGGCACGCTGAACTAGTTAATTTGATCGACCGGTTTAAAAACGGATCCACTTCAGGAACGATTAACATGACCTTAGGCAAACATCACAATCAGAATCGACGCGGCTTCACGCTGCTCGAACTGCTGATGGTTGTGGCCATCATCATGTTCCTTGCCGGGCTTAGCGTTGTCGCCATGAACGGACTCACCGTACAGGCAGAAGAGGAAGCGACCAAGACGACAGTTCTGAAAGTCAGCCGTCTGTTGGAACAGCGAATTGAAGCGTTCGAACGGTCGTTCAAGGGAACAAAGCAGGATCAGTACGTTACTGGGACGGTGTCACTGTTGACGGCGGTTGATGGACGATTTGATTACTTTCTAACGCACCCGGATGAGGCTCCACCTGCGATTCGCCTGTTGGCTTATAAAACAGCATTTCGATTTGAAGTGCCGCAGAGAATTCCTGAAATGAACATTGGTGGCGGTGCGACTCCCGCTGCGGCCGGTTTGACAGGTGCGGTTACCGACACAACAAACGGTCTGCCTAATGTTATCTATCGCAAACTTGCATTTCAGACGGCCAAAATACAGTTGATTGATGGGGGCAATGCGGCTCCAACACCGGCCGAAATCAACACGCAGGTGTCAGCCAACTGGGCTATTCATCAGGCTTACGAAATTCAGGCACAGCAAAGCGATGTGGACGACGTGCATTCCACCGAAAGTGCTGAGCTGCTGTACTACATGCTGCTGCATTCAGGCACGCTTGGTTCGTCAACTGCGGCGGAAGATGAATTCATTGCGTCGGAAATTGCCGACACGGATCAGGACGGCTTTCCTGAGTTCGTTGATGCCTGGGGAAATCCTCTGCAGTTTTATCGCTGGCCGACACGTCTGTTCGATCCCACAGCACCGAATCCCTTTAAGCCGGACTTTGCTGATCCGAATGACGTTACAGAAGTTGACCCGACTCCGGACAACAACGAATCTGATGGGCTTCGCGAGATTCTGACATTCGAACGTGAACTTGCTGGCCTGCTGGTCAAAGGTCTGCCTCCGTCCCCATCGGCGATTGGCGGAGCCACCCAGCGAGACATGATGCTGGTGGATCCTGACGATCCTGTCGGCATTCTGTATACGTTCATTGAAGACCCGCAGTACATCGCAATGGGTATCGACCTGACTTCGGTCTACAACGAAACTCAGTTTCACACGCCGGACACGTATCACGTGCCATTGATTGTTTCTGCCGGTGCGGATGAGTTACTGGGGTTACGTGAACCGAATAATACCAATGCTGCCAGCGGCATCTTTGGCAATCTGGCTCAGTACGCCGGAACATTTGCTCCAGGGTTTGGGTCTTCGTTGCCAGCCACAGGTGGACCGGTTTTTGAAGCTCTGCTTGACAACATCTCCAACCGCAACCGACGTGCAGGTGCTCGAAGATGATGAATCAAACACCTCAATTCAAAGCGACAACACAACGGCGTTCAGGCTTTACGCTGGTTGAAATGCTGATTGTTGTGACAATCGCTTTGATCCTGATGTCAATGACGATCGGGGCTTTCAACTTTGTGCGTTCCAGTGATCGCGTCAGTGGCGCGGCAGGCACAGTCCAGTCGTACTTCGCCGGTGCTCGGGACAGAGCGATCTACGAAGACGAAATGCGAGGCGTTCGTCTGTTTGTCGAGCCCTCACCGCCAGGCTCACCGCCGGGTGCGTCTGCGTACAGTCGGACCGTAACTTCGATGGCTTACATTGGCCCTGGTGGAACCTGGGGAGCACCGAATGATTCTGGCGGCATCGACTTGATGCGAATCGACGGAAACGTACTGAACGATCCATCTAAGCCACCGAGTCTGGCAGGGGTGAACGCGAATGGCGATTTCGGAGACGAAGAAGACATGCTGATCAAGATCCGTGGAACAAATAATCCCGGCTGGTGGAATCTGAAACGTCGCGGCTGGCTTGTAAACGGACTGCGGATGCGAATTCCGGCTGGTCCGTCTGGAAACTGGTACACCATCAACACAAGTTTGATTGATACCTCAAGTGCTCCGACGAATGATCAATTTCTGATTCTGGATATTCCTTACGCGGATGGCGGCAATCAGGGACAGGAAGTTGCCTGGCGAGATCTGACATATGAAATCGAACTTCCGGCTCGAATTTTACCACATGAACCGTTGCTGATGCCCGACAGCGTGTTGATTGACCTGGATGGTTCCAGCGTTCCCGATGTGTGGCGTCCGGCATCTACCGGTAACAGTCTGTATTCCGGATACATGGATATCTGGTTCTCTCCGCGTGGCAACGTGATTGGGGCTGCTGCAGCAAAAGGCATCATCCATTTCTACGTGTGTGACGCAGAAGATTCTCTGTTCCTGAAAGAACAGTTTGTGACAGCGTTCGGGTTACCTGCCTTCGACGCGGCAATCGGCGGTGGAGCAGCATTCATTCCGCTTGATGAAATCGACCCGACCACTGTTAGCTGGTTGACGTGGGATGGAAAGTACCTGGTGAAAGATCGCCGCATCATTACGTTGTTGGGGCAGACAGGTTCGTTATCTGTCCACAAAGTGAATGCCTATGTTGGGACTGCAGGAGGCAGCAATCCGGATACGGACAGCAACGGAATTGCCGACGACCCATTCCGGTTTGCTGAAACAGGCGAGGTGGCAAAATGAGACCCATGAATAGCCAACTCAATCAACTACACATCATCAAAAATCGTGGCGGCGTAACGCTGGTCGAAGTCTTGATGTCGCTGATGATCATGAGCATCGGCGTGGCTTCTGTTGCGGTGCTGTTTCCGATTTCGGTGTTGCGTTCCATTCAGGCAACTCAGATGACCAACGCGGCCATTCTGAAGTTGAACATGGAAACCATTCTGGATGTGCAGCCGCAATTGATTTTTGATCCGGATGGAGACGGAAACCTCGTTGAACATTTCCGGCAGCAATCCGCACGCAACTACATCGTCGATCCCGTTGGTTTCTATACGCACCTGGCGGATGGTAACACAGGTTTTGCAACGGCTTTTGGAAATGATTCAAGCTCACCTTACGGCAACATTTCGCGTTGGGGTGGTGGGTTAAGACTAACAAACGGTGTTGGAGCAAATCTGGGCGGCATATCGGCAATTGAAGCTGCCGGTCTTCGACTAATGGCTTTGGCTTTGGCAAATCAGGGTGATGGCTGGGAAACACAGATCGATGCTCAACCAGGCAGGCTGGTTCCTGGCGGAGTGCAATTATCCACAGACCTGGACCTGTCGCAGGTTCCCACATCTCAGTTGGTACTGCCGCAGGATGGCAGTGGCGGCTATCTGATTGAAGATCCGCAGCTTTACCGGATCGTTCTGTTTTCGCAGAACGGAAAGTTCAGCCAGGCCTTTCCGCTGATAGCGATCCAGTCGAACATTGCTTACTACACTGAAGACCTAAACAACAATGACGCTCTAGACCCGCTGGAAGACGTCAATATGAATCGCGTGGTGGATGTTCGCAGTCTGCCAAATGAATTCGGTGGAGTTGTGTCCCGCGTGCTACTGCAGTCGATGAAGGTTAGCGACTACAGCTGGATGCTGAATGTCCGCCGTCGCAGCGATGGCTATGCTCGACGAGTCGATATCGTCGTTCGTTTTAATAACGGCGTATCTCAATCAGACGAACGGTTGTTTGAAGCGACTTTTATTCCATCCAGTTACTCCGTGGACGTTCGGTTGCCGTCGCGGAGCAATGCGTCAGACACAACAGAACCGAGTATCCGCAAAGGTAAGTTTATCTTTGATGCAATCAACGGCATGTGGTACCGCATTCAGGACGTACAGCCGAGTCCCAATACGGCCTTTGATTTTCGGGTGACTGTACAGGAACAGATTCGAGCGTCCGATGGTGCGGGCACTCAGGCGGCTGCCGGCCCATTCGGCCTGGCGATGTTTCCGACAGGTGTTGTCGACGTTTATCCAATGGGACCGAGAAATATTCCGGAATCATTGCTGGCTCCCACGTTTTAAGTAACAGGCAACGAACGTACACAGCGTTTCGCTTAGGTGACATGATGGCATTATCAAAACACAAACAAAAACAGACGCACGGTCAACGTCAGGGGTTTACCCTTGTCGAAATGATGGTGTCTGTCACGCTGGTGTTGTTGATGATGACCATGTTCACCAGCATTTTTCAAATGGCCACAAACAGCGTCACTGTTCAGCGTGGCATTGCAGAAAACGACCAGGCCGCTCGTACTGTTACCACGGCGTTGCGAGCAGACTTTGCGAAACGCACATTTCGCTATGGTCAGCCCTATTTTCCTCTTGAATCTGCATTAAATTCACCCACTCCGTTCGGTGATCGTTCCGGCTATCTGTACATGTCAATGAATGACCCGAACAGCTGGCAGGACGACATTTTACAGTTCACTGTCAACGTGAATCAGACTCAGGAAGAAGCCGACGATACGAAATACTTTGGTGCTGCAAAGCTGCTGTATGACCTGACTGCGGATCCCGCATTCAACGATACGCCGCGTCGAACGACATTGCGATTCAATCCGAATCAGCCGGATGCTGACGATGCCAATCTGTTTGCTAATAACGTGGCGTCTTCGTCTGCCGCCGAGATTTCGTACTTTGTTCGTAACGGCAGTCTTTACCGCCGCGTTATGTTGCTGCGAGAACCACTGCCTGTCGCAGGTGACGAATTGGCAATTCAGCCCACCAGCACGGTCGGCGGGAACCTGTATGTACGGCCTGGTACAACGCATAGCCCCAGCGAGTTTGGGGGCGCATTCGCCTACGTTGGCAATCTACTTTCGATCAACCAAACGGACGGTTCGAATGTGAATCACTTTGATTTAGCGTCCGGCGATTCTGCACCTGCCAGCTGGAACGTCACATCCACAAATGATTTTTGGCGGCACTTCGACATGTCCGCAGTGCCGGTGTGGCCAGCATCGGCTCCATTTTTACCAACGTCTGCGTCATTTGTGGGTATTGATGCTTTAGATAATTCAGTGCCGCTGGCCAGCACTACTGCATTGGGGAATCCCATTTACCGTTTCGGGTTCAATCCTCTGAATGGTTTTTCACGCGAACATGATAACCCAGCCAACATGCTGTTTATCGGTCGATTTCTTCAGGCTGAAACATCCAGCACGTACTTTAATTATCCATTGGGAGCTTCGCGGATCGAGCTGGATGAACCTGATTTTCCCGACGCAGTTTCAGACTTGGCGAATATCAACAAGGGCACTAATTTCCTTGGCGACGATGGTTCGGGCACGTTTGGTACCGGAAACGGTAACCCGATGGACCTGACCGGAACGTATCTACACCTTAATCAAACGTCCGGTGTGCTAACTGAACTTCAGGGCGAAAGCGGACGTGGTGGTTCGCGGCGAGTTGAGGATTTGTTACTGGCAAACGTGCACGGGATGAAAGTTGAAATCTGGGATAGTCGCCTGGAGCGTTTCGTTTCGCCATCACACTTGAGTCTGTCACAGCTTGCCACCGGTGCCGGTATCCAGACGATCGCCGGTGACTATCACGCTGCCAGAAATTTGAATGCTGCGTTTGGACCACATGGTCCACGAGTCGCTGCTGCTGCAGCAAATAAAACCGCCGCTGACGCTGCTGCTGCGAACAATCACGTGTTTGATTCATGGAATCCGACGGTAGCTGCATCAGCCCCGTTTATTCCGTATCGATATTATCCACCACGTCAAGAGGATCCTGTTGTCAAAACTGGAGAGTCTTATATTGCACCATGCGGGCCGGGGCCTTCTGTGGTTTCAATGCCAAACCCATACTACGAGTACGATCGCGAGACGGGGCTGAATGAACAGAACAAGGGCTATTGGGTTCCCAGCGATTTCTCGGATATCGACCCGGGCAATTGGAATTACCACACATACCAAGCTGGTGATGTAGTCTTCGCTCCGTTTACAGACACAAATGCAAATGGTACTTTCGACTGGGTGGCTGACGCACCGGGCATTCCAGCTCAGGCATTTCAAATTGCGTACGTTTGCATCCAGTCTGGTTACGCCGGAGACGCGCTAACTCCGCCTTCTTTCAGCCGAGTTCCCGGTCAGCGTTTTTCTGATCGACGCAACACGTTGGCTGCTGGAGATCCAGCTGTATGGCGATCAATCGATAACCGACAGCCACTGCGTTCTATTCGAGTGACTGTTCAATTCTATGATCAGAAGACCGAGAAGTTGCGACAACTGGGACTTGTGCTTCCGGTCACGACAGATCGTTAGTTAACTGAAGAAAATCGTTCTGAACGATCCCGTCAAACTGCAACATTCCGTTGCTGGGACTCAGGTGATCTGAGTCTTCCACCGGTGAATTCTTAGGAGCCGGAACTATGAAACGCAGAACAAAAAAGACTCAACGTCAAGCCGACTCACGTCGCGGTTCGACATTGCTGATCGTGCTGGCGCTGTTGGGTCTGCTGGCATTTACGGGCATGGTGTTTTACACATTCTCTGCTCAGGAACGGGCCGCCGCCGATTACTTTTCGGAAGCCGCAAAGTCTGATGTGTTCGTTTCTGACGATCCGTTTCCGTGGGCCTTGCAGCAAATTCTGACTGGTCCCACCAATAATCAAAAGGGCAGCATCCTGTGGGATCCACGAACCCGCCATTCGATGCTGCGTGGCACTGTTGGATATGACGCCGTCCCGCATTCGGGGTCAGGCATTCGCGTGATTTACAACGGTGCCGGACTGCCGGTTGTTGACCAGAATTACGATGGCACCGGAGATGCTTTTTCAAGTGCGGTTCAGAATCCGTTGAACTTTGTATCTTCTCCCGCCGCGTGGAGTGGATCTGCGTTTAACGTGACGGAAGGCGATATCACCGCCGCTCGCGGTCAGTTCGGACTGTTTGCTGAACCAGACGTAGACTACACCTACCCAGACATTAACAACCTGTTTTTGGCGCACCGTGGCTGGGCCATTCGTGACAATGGTGGCGCTCATACGCCAACAACAGAACGCTACGAACGGGTGCCGGTGTTCATTCCCAGTTTCTTCCGACCAGGGCTGATGAAGTCCAGTCTGACTAATGGCAATGGCAACAATAACACGCCGACAGACAACGACTGGTACGATCATTCCAGCGCAACGGGCCACCCAGAGTATGCTCAGCGTTCGTTCCGTCCCAGCCAGCACCATATTGCTGGATTCGATTCCGGTGGTACACCGATTCGACGCTACATTGATAACAACCATCCGGCCGACGCGGGGCTGTTAGGGACCATCGGCGCCTTTCCACTGCGACCCAACGAGGATGTCAATCCGCCGGAATTTGGTCGACTTGGCGTTTACACGGGCCATTCACCGGGCACGACCAGTGGCCCGGACGGAACCAACATGCGTCTTGACCAGGACAACGACGGTGATGGCATCTTTGAAGGCATTTGGCTGGACACTGCCTATCCCGTTCAGGAAACAGCCAGCGGTGATCTGTATACAACACTACACTCATTTACCATTTATGACCTTGGCGCACTGATTGACCTAAACAGCCACGGAAATCTTGCGGCTCTTGACCGCACAGAGAAAATCACCGATCAGATCGCGGGCGGTTCCGGAAGCAGCGTCATGTCAATGACGTTGTTGTCGACGTCCAATCAGGGACTGGGACCAAATGAAGTCAGTCCAATTTGGGCAATGGCGCCTCCGACAGATGCTCTTTCGACGGACGTTGCATTCGGAACATGGTTTGGGGCTGCTCCCTCAAACCGCCTCGAACAGGCCAATATGGAATGGGTGTTCTTGACGACTGGGCGAATCGATTCCACCGGCAATGTTTGGGATGGCCGCTGGGGCGATGCCAGCGCGGTTTGGTATCACGCCAATAATGGCCGCGATATCTGGAGTCTTCCACGTCCAGGACGTGCCGGAGACATGGTGACTAATTCAACGGACGATATCAGTTTTAGTGGCAAGAAGGGGTTCGACGACAACGGTAACGCTCTTGAAGGTGTTGCCAGTCAATACACCGGCGTCAAACGCGGTTTTATTCATCCTCTGGATATCAGTGGAACTGGTCGCACTTCTTTGGCGGGCGACCCGCGGCTCACCGACCTGTTTCAGGACGTGGGAACCAGACCGGAACGTTGGCAACGCTATAACAATTATTCACTGGTGGGAAAAGTTGGCAGCATCTACAACGATCCAAAGTTCCTTGGCGGTCGAGACCAGAATCTGGCAACCACAGCCGACAATCTGGTGAATCTGCCGAAGTACAACCTGGGTTATGAAGATCCATTGGAGGTCGTCAACGACATCGACTTTGCCGTTCGCCCGGATGACTCAATCTTCTCTCCGGCAGACGCTGTACCCGCTCATCTTGGCGCGACAGACGTGGCAGGTCCATTGACGACTCTTAGCGACCGGCTGAACAACCTGGGCGTTTCGGCCTTTAGACCGGGGTCAAACATTTCAGATCGTTTCACAACAATCAGCAACACGCTGCGTTCTGTAATGCATCGCCAGGATCTTGGTCCTAACCTTGTGAGCGACGGTGGTTCCGGTGACGACGGTCCACGCTGGTGGGAATGGACGGCCGATACAGACAACGATGGACGTGGTGAATTTCCACCACAATTCGGAGCGATCACGCCCTTCAAAGCCTACAATTTGGCCGATGCAATTCCGTCAAGCGATCCATTCCGAGCTGTCGTGCGTAGATTGCTAACATCCGAAGTTGGTGAAACACGAGACCTGATCAGTCAGCTTCCACTAAGCATCAATCACATTCTGGACGTCACTCGAACGGCTGATACGCCGTTGGAATCATCGCCTGATTTTCTGGCCTACATCAAGCGTGCCGGAATGCGTTTTCGAGCGTTGACCGAACATCCCTATGCAACAGAAACGGACTCAGGCGGGACTGCATTTGCATCGAGTGTGACAACTGTGCCGACTGTGGGAACAGCTGCCGGAACAGCTGCCTTGAAAAACTACCCACCACGGAATCTGCGGGAACGGGAATTTTGGGCACGTCGCGATCGTCAGCAGCTGGCTCGCGATATCTATGTATTGCTGTACACAATTGGCGATGCTGAGTCTTCCGGTTCTTTCATCAAAAATGCAACCGGTGACAATTCGGGGCAGGGGATTTACTCACACGCTGAACTGCGACGCATGGCACAGTTTGCTGTCAACATGGTGGACGCCATGGATGCCGATGATGTGATTACCAAGTTCGAATACGACAAGAACCTGGGCGATGGCTGGAATTTCGATGACGACGCCTACACGGACGATCCGGGTACTTTGTCGAATTCTGGTTTAACGGCTAATGGACTTTATCATTTAGACACGGCAACACGTGGCGTTGTGTTTGGAGTGGAAGCTCAGCAGTTGTCATTCAGCGAAGTTTTGGCTGTTCGGATGGAAGACTTCGCCAAGCTGGGCGGAATGTCCAACGATCCGACCACGATGTTCGACGACAACAGCAGCGGCACGGTTCTTTCAACCCCGGACACGGAACGTAAAGACCGCTACGTATTGCATATGGAACTGCAGAACAATCAGCCCTATCCAGTGCCTCTTAGCGTCAATGGAATAACGGGCAATGCTTCGACAGGAAATTCAGAGAAAGCAATTTGGCAGATTGCCAGAGTTGATAGGACTTCAGCGAATGCAGCACCTCAGGACACTGTCCTGACGCAGACGATGAGCTTCATGGACGGAAACGCAGCCGTGTCCGGAGGAAACAGGTTTTCGATTTCGATGGCGACTGTTTCGAACACAACAACCAGTGATTCATTAAGAACTGATCCGTTGGGAATTGGCTCGTCAGACCTTTATCTGCAGGCCACCGGGGTCACCAACTATCCACTGATCTCTCCAGACGTCGCAGCAACAGCGATTTCCGGAGGCGGGGTGGCTCCTAAGTGCGATCTGGACACGATTCATACTTCGCACGATTCACGGTATCTCTACGACCTGAACATCACTGATAAAGGCCGTTTTCTTGAAAGCATACCGTACAATTCAGCGGCGACACAGTATTTGGGGAACTCCCAATTTGGGTTTCCCGCTGCGTTAGCACCAGCGATTGGTTCGACACAAACCGGACAGGGATTTGAAGTTGTTCTACGAAGAAGACTGAACCCAAATCTTCCGCTTGCTCCACTGGCCGAAAACCCATGGATTGAAGTGGATCGTATTCGCGTTGAGTTCAAAGACCTGTTCAATTTCACCAACAATATGGGCACCTACACTGCTGTCGCGGATCTAACACAGTTAAGCAGCGAAGAACGCGATGAACCTCTGGACGCACAGGATGCGGTCGCCACTGGCCATCCGGCAGCCCCCGTCGACAACCGGTTTAACACAATCGCCAATGTCAACGATCGAAATGCGTCAACGCCATTCAGTCTGTGGCAGCCACACTTTGACCGCGACTTCGCTTCACCAGTTGAGCTGTTTCATGTGCCCGTTGTGGGCCCGAATCTGTTGACTCAACGATTGCAGAGAATGCGATTCGCTCCGGCTCAGCAAATGTCGGTTTCAATGGGCACAGTGGATGCAGATGGCAACCCGGATCTTGCGGGCAATGCCGTTTCGATGTTTCTACAGCCCGACATTATGCCGGTTGGCAACGACCCTGATGACAACGCGTGGTACCGACTGCTGCAGTTTGTGGAAGTTCCTTCACGTGTAAACACAATGCTGGGTGACTATCTCACCCGAATTCGGCTACCGGGCAAGATCAATCTGAACGGCATCCGGCACATTGAAGTCTACGCGGGATTGATCGACGATGGATTCTTTGCTGATGTGCCCGTGTATAACGTGCCGGGTAACGTGGGATCTGGCGTCGACACTGACAATCAGTTCATGCCATACATGTCGTCGGCTTCAACTAGTGTTACCGGTACATCTGCAATACGCGACAATTCCGGTGCAATCACAAGCAGCTATAAAGACCATTGGTTCGAATTTATTGCTGAACGTGATGGTGCAACAATGGTCTATGACCCCATCGCTAATTCGACATCGACGTTCTGGATTCCCGGCACCCCAAACGCTCGCCCATTCCGGTCTACTGGCTATCGTAAAGCATCAGTGGGTGGCGTTTCCGGAAGTGATACGTCCATAGAGGACACCATTCTTCGGCGATTTAATGCTGATGTGAATGACGGGGCAACTAACACAAACCGCCATTGGCTGGAAGTTGGCACCACGACCTTCCACGATAATCCGAACACGGTTTCGGCCGCCACAAGTCAGCGTGAGCGTCACCAGATTCTTGGCAAGCTTTATAACAACACAACAACCGTAAGTGATTCGTTCATAATCTACGGAACTGCGGCATACTTTAGAGCATATGAAGATCCTGCCAGTGGACTGATTCGTGTTGGTGAACGGATGGGGCTGGATCTGGACGCAGATAACAATGAAACGAATGATGCTGGTTGGGAACAACGCGCTGTATTTATTATCGACCGCACTGAGTTACTGAATGCCTACGACAAGGGGACTGGTAGTTTTGACTGGCAGCGACTGGTCAAGTACCGAGCTGACCTGCCATCTGACTCGAACTAATCGGGCATGCCTTATTACTGAACTACATAGCCCTCGATTCGCGTTTGCGGATTGAGGGCTTTTCCCTGCGCTAAGGCATCATTTGGTTCCAGCCGGATTGATGAGCCAGCAAGCAACGAGCGATGCTTCGGTTGTTTGTTTGTATCGTGCTGGGACGCACGGCGTGTATCTGTTGCGGTATTCTTGAGTATTCATGGACGCGTGTGATGTTCTACAACGTCGGCCGTCCAACGCTGCGGGATGTGCTGCCTATGGCGTCGAGTTCGCATGTCGACTCACTGTTTTACGCAGCGGCTTCGGCTTTCAGGTTTTGTCGCATCTTGACCGGTTGAGTTTGGTCATAGACTGCCAAAGGCAGTCCGAAAACCTCAGCTCTGCAAGCACGCGGCCCAAGCAAGTGAATCCAGCCATTGCAAAACACACTCGCTTGGGCGGCGTGCTGGTATCGAGACGTTCGCGGTGCGGTTTTACGACTTCACCCAACAGAAGTTAGCAGTAAAACAGAACGATAAGGCACGACGCTGCAGTGTTTCACACCGACTGGTGGCTGCATGCGTATTTGATTCCTTCGAAATCTCGCTGGATGCCCCAGCCCGGGTCGAGCTGGGGTCTTGGCTGTTGCTTTACAGGCCGCGGATATAGGCGTCCAGATCTGCCAGGTTCTGGGGAGTCACGTTTTTCAGCAGGCTGTTGGGCATCAACGATACTCGGCGTTTAACCTGAGTGTCGATGTCTTCCGCTTCTATGCGATACGTGTTCTGGTTGGCGTCACGCAGAATGACTCCGTCGACGGATTCGTATGCCACCAGGCCCGAATATGATTTGCCTGCGTTTGTGGCCACGGTTGTCAGTTGGTAACGAGCCGAAACATCTCGATTGGGATCTACGATTGAAGCGAACAGATCCTTTCTGGAAAACCGTTTGGCAACTCCCTGAAGATCCGGTCCCAGAGCTGTTCGGCCGCCGTGGCATTTCGCACACGACAGCTTCGTGAACAGCTGTTTGCCGCGAACGGCATCACCGGTTTCCCAGGCAACGGTGTCCACCATAGACAGAACCATCGCCGCTTCCTGCCCACCGTCCAATATCGGTACAAAGTCGGGGTAGCGGGACTTTAGGTAGTCGGCCCAGCGCTGGATGGCTTCTGGCTGAGGCTTGTGTCCGGCTTCTCCAAAGACAAAAGCAAAGCTTTGTGAAAGGTTGTTCTGCAGCAGTCGGATGACGGTTTCGCGTATCTGAAATTCCTTCGGGTCATGGGTCAATCGTTGAGCGGCAGACAGCAGAATAAACTGTTCTGCCGCGTCGCTGCTGCGAGGCAACTTCATTAACGCGTTAAAACAGGCTTCAACGGCAGATAACTGCGCAGAGTCAATGCCTGCCAGGTAAATGTTCCGGTCTTCCGGCATTGGAACTCGCGATATCACGGTTAACACGGCATCCTGAATTGACAGATTGTCCAATTGGCCGCGAACCAGTCGCAGATGTTCTTTGCGCGCAGAATTCCCAAGCACAAACACGACATCGCTGTTCCATTCATAGTCTTCTTTGGCCTGAATCTGTTTAGCAAATCCGTCGATGGCATGCTGAGTTTTGTCGGGGGAAATTTTCCGCAGAAACATGACGTGGCCGGGAAGTCCAAAGCCCGATTGCGCCCCGATTGTGCTGGGAATCATCGGATCGGCAACGCACAACGCTTCGTACAATTCAATGATCCGAGCGTCCCAGTTGGCATCCTGTTTAAGATGCTGCTGCACGATTTTGATGTCCAGATCAACCAGAACTTTTGCTGTGGCAGCGGATTTTTCTTCAGTTCGAGCAGTCTGAATGCGGCTGATGGCTGCAAGGCGGTGAATGTCATGGGACGGCAAAGATACGGGTGTGATTGTCGCCAACAGCTTGTCAATGAGTGCTCGATCGGTTGAACCGAGAATCGCGATGGTGCGAATGAGTTCTCGATCTAAGACAGCGTCTCCGGAAGGAAACGCTTTCGCCACCAGTTGGCGGATTTCGTCCAGCGGAAGACCTGGCGACTTTAGGTCACCTCGCGCGGTATAGCTTTCAAAAGCCGCCCATATGTCTGCTTGAGGACCCACGTCGCCCAGTGAAAGCTGCAGCAGACGCAGGGCGGCGATTCGATGTTCGAACGTCGCATCGGATTGCTGCAAAACCTGGATAGCAATTTTGATGCTCGGCAAATTGACAGCGCTGGAGCGAGCGGTCCTTCCCATTGCCAACCAAATTCTGGCAGAGACGCTGGATTCCACCAGCTGAGCCACTTGTTTGGTTTGAGTGTCACTAAGTCGCACAATGGTATTTGCTGCGGCGCTGTGTACGGCCGCGTCGGGCGATCCTAAAGCGACGGCGATAAGTGGCAGGCATTTGTCCAGCACCTGTTTGTCCTGCACGGTCATCAACGCTTCCAAAGCAAAGCGGACGACCAGTGGCTGCCTGTCGTCCAATAGCCTAAAGATGACATCTTCATTGGGCGACGACGGGTTTGTTCGGCCAACGGACCACGCCGTTCGAGCTCGCACAGGCACAGATCTGGCGGATGTCAGCTTTGTCGCTGTCGCGGGATCAAGGCCGTCGAACAACGACGTCAGAATTTCGATGGCTCGAACACGCTGAATGGGCCGGCGGCCTTCGTCTGTAGCGGCCGCCACAAACGCAGCCTGCCCCAGACTGGTGGCAACCGGCAGCCATTGAGACAGCGACCAGCTGCTTTCTGGCTGAGAAGCACTTAGTACAAAATTCAACTTTTCGACTGCATCTGCGTCAGCCGCGGGGCTTGCTGCTGGCTTGGCTTCGTTTTCTGTATAGACAAAGCGAAACACGCTTCCGCGTGTGCCTCGGCCACCAACGCAGACGAACAAACTGCCGTCCGGGCCAACTTCAGCGTCGGTGGGAGCAAACCCAAAATTGCCCGTGCTTTTTGCAAATACAGCGGGACTGCCTTTCCAAAGGCCGTCCTTTTCTTCCAGAGAAACCGCCAGTATTCGGCCAAACGTCCAATCCAGAACAAACAACGCTCCGTCATAGCGACTGGGAAACTGCACATGGCGATAACACGTCACGCCGGTTGGTGAGCCTCGACCAAATTCCGCAACCACGGGTGGCATATCAGGGAATTCGTTGGGGCGTTTCCAGCTTCTGGAAACCCAGCCAGCATTGGATCGAGGGGTGACATGGAATACTCGGCATGGCACATACCACGGTAGAGAAACATCTCGTTCGCCGTCGCTGTCAAAAGTGAAAACGTCTCCCGCCGGGTTGAAGGCAAAGTCGTAGGCGTTGCGGAATCCGTCCGAAATAATTTCACCTTCGGACAAATCCGGCTTCAATCGCATCAGCACGCCAGCTTCAGGATTCTTTAATGGCGAAGTTGGTAGCTTTGCATAGCTGTTGGTGACTCCGGACAGGTTGCCGGCAATGATGTACCACCATCCGTCGGGACCTCGCTGAATGGAATGCACATTGTGTTCTCCCCCAGACGTAATTTTCAGGATGGTCGTCGGCGGTCCATCGGCGCGATCATCGCCGTCGTCGTCGCGATAAATCAGTACTCCTTCATCGCCCGAACACAACAGATGCGGCCCCATAAAGTGCATGCCCTGGCAACCCGTGCCGGGGCCATCCGCGAATTGCTTAAACGTGTCAGCTTTACCATCGCTGTCGGAATCAATCAGAATCCGAACATACCCCGGTCCGGACACCACGACGCGTCCTTTGGTGTCAATTGTCATGCATTGAATGTCATGAGCCAGATCGTCGTCGGCATAGTGGTCGACTCGAAAACCGGCCGGTACAGCAATGCCCGAATTTTGAGCAAATGTTACTTCGAAAAATGCAAACTGGATGAACATCAGCAGCACAGCCTGCAGGACGGGTCGTGCACCAATCAGCAAGCGTAACAGACGCTGCAGGCTGATTTCGACAATTGCATTCGTTCGGACGGTCAGCCTGGTCTGGGGAACTTCTGCGTGTCGCACTGTGGATTCACAGTCAGCGTGGCAGATTTGTTTCAAGGACATGTACAGAACTCCGTTTCGTTCGCGGTTATAATGGTCCGGGAATAACGCGATCTTCGCCATTCAGCCTTTGATGTCGGAGTGTAGTGAATTGTCGCAGACCGCAATATGCTAACCCCTAGCTAACAACCATTCGGCGGACGTTGATTTCCTGCGATTTCGCGATCGTTCTGATAATTCTCGGTCAGAAACGGTCAACAGTGCTGTGGGTTTCGCTCTGCGATTCGCAAGGTTCAGCACGTTCCAGACATTCGTTAATTCCTGGTTCCGCCTTGTGAATCGCCTCAGTGGCCGGACTCATCTCAGTAGCTGCCGGCGTTCCTGAAATCCCAAATGTACAAGCACGCAGCGCGAGCAAGTGAATCCAGGTTTTGCAAAACACGCTCGCTCGCGTTGCGTGCTTATTTTGAGAAGCTTGCTGTAGCGGTGTTCGGACTGCATCCAACCACTGGCGTCGGACCAGTCGGAGAACGTCCGAATTACGCCGCCAGGCCCCGATAAAGGACGCAGGCGACCGTCATCCGGCATCAGCACCTTCCTGCAGAAAGGGACGGTGGATTTGAGCAACGCTTCTCCCTTAAAATTACGTGCTGATGCGTATCGGTGTTCTGTTGCGATTGAACTGATGTCAAAGCTGATTCTATATTTCGTCACAGCCTGTCTGATCTGGGCGGTTGCCGTGGCAGGCGATAGCGATAGATCTCGCCGGCTTAACCTGCCCGAACGTCCGTTTCAATACGGCAACGATCAGCTGCCGAAGCACTTTGAAGCTGTTGCCAAACGACGCGACAACACTCCGCCGGTCAATCCCATCACGGACCACGGAGCAACTCTGGGGCGGGTTCTGTTTTATGATCCAGTTCTGTCGGTCAATGCCAGTATCTCATGCGCGTCGTGTCATCGTCAGGAACTGGCTTTCACCGATGCGAAGCAGTTCAGCGTCGGTTTTGATGGCAAACCGGTGACTCGAAATTCCATGAGTCTTGTCAATGCCCGCTACTATGCCAGCGGCCGTTTTTTCTGGGACGAACGCGCGGCGACGCTCGAAGAACAGGTGTTAATGCCGATTGGAAATTCGGTTGAAATGGGACATTCGTTGAACCAGCTTGTGCCTCAGCTTCAGGCCGATCCGATCTACGCGGCTTTGTTTCAGAATGCCTTTGGCAGCGATCGCGTATCTGCAGATGGTATTGCGAAAGCTCTGGCTCAGTTTATTCGATCCATTGTTTCGTATCGTTCTCGTTTTGACGCTGGGCGAGCGATGGTTGCGAGCGTGGATGATCCATTTCCGAATTTCACGGAACAGGAAAACTATGGCAAGCAGCAGTTTCTACATCGCGGCGGCTGCGCAAAGTGTCATCTTGCCGATCAGGCTACCACTGGTGAAATCGCCCACATTGATGACGCGGCAACTGTGGAAGTCAGCACTCGAAGCAGTCAGCGGCAATCGGCATTCTTCTATGTGGAAGCCGCGACGGTGAACGGAATTGACGGCGATCTGATGGGTGCGGACGGCGGCGTTGGTGGCTACACAAAAGATGCCGCAAGTTTTGGTGCGTTCAAAGTGTCGTCGCTGCGGAACGTGGAACTGACGGCTCCGTACATGCACGACGGACGATTTTTGACTTTGGATCGAGTTCTTGAACACTACAACTGGAGTGTGAAACCCCACCCGAATCTTGATCCACGACTGCGAGACATCGCCGCGAACGGGCTGGCGCTGCCGGAGCGTGAGAAGGTCGCGTTAACGGAATTTCTTAAGACGCTGACCGATCACAAGCTGATCAGCGATCCGCGTTTTGCTGATCCGTTTGAACCTGTCGCTGTAGACTGATGAACAGCCCCGGAATTCAGGCCAATCCGGGAAGATCGCAGGACTTTAATGAAGCGAATTTCAGCGGTGACAAATCAGGCGGTGGTGGGTTGTCGGCCGGCCGACGAGGCCGGGTTGGGCTGCGGTTCCTGATCGTAGAAAAAGTTGGCCATCAGGTGTTCGGCACAGAACAACAGAATCAACAGGCCCATCAAAACGGGGAAGACCTCCACGCCCAGACGACCAAGATTCACTGCTCGATCCAGCTGTTCCGGATTAGTAACTCGTGCATATCGCTCATCACCCAGAATGCTGTTTAGAGCGTCTTCGTTAATGGGGCTGAGGTTGCTTTCTTCGTCGATGTTGTTGGCTGCAAAGTCGGCAGAAAACGAGACGCCTTCTTCGGCAGATCGCAACTGGTAGTGTCCGGCTTCGTCGATATCGGTCAATAGAATGGACCTTTCGTTAAACGGAAAAGTGCCTTCTGTCAGCCGAAAACGTGGTCGAGCGACTCGATACTGACTGAAGCGTTTTGCGGCGGGCACGTCAATTTCAACCGGTTCACCCACGATGAAGTTGCGTTTAATTTTCGTGGCTCCTGTCAGGTATTGCATCGTCTGATCGACCAATATTATAAACGCCCACGGATCGTTGTTGACGAAATTTTCGTTCCACTTATCGATGCCATTGTTATCCATCGCCGATAGGAACATCAACGCACGACCTTTGCCGACTTTGCGTTCAATTAGTGCGGCCCGTCGCGTGCGATCGTTGAATTCCATTAGCACTCTCGCATCATCGGCTGGCTCTACAGTCCAGCATCGATCGAATAGTGCTCTAGAAAGCTCTGTTTTTAATTCCGGGTTCTTCAAAAATATGCTGCAGATTGGATTATCTTCTGCGACAAGATTCAATTGCCCGGGCTGGCCTCGAAACGGCACGGCCACTAGCGGAATTCCTGGCAGCACCGCTTCGGCTGCGGGGGTGCTCCAGTAACTCGGTTGCAGCAGTTCTTCGCCGCCAGCCGTTATGAACAATGCGCCGCCGTCGCTGACAAAGTGCTCGATTTCAATCCAGGCGGATTCATCGGGGCGGGTCCAGTTGACCACGCAAACGACATCGTAGTTGGCGAGCGATTCGCGGCTGAATTCAGACGGTGTGACAGATTTGCATTCATAGCGTTTGATGCCCCGGGCTTCAGCCAGAACCGGTTGCATCGCGTTTTCCAGAAAGGTGGTGTCAATGTCGCGATCACCGACCAGCAAAATTCTGGGTACAGCCGAGACGCCGAACGTGAAATAGCGAATGTCGTCCACTGCCAAAGGATCAGGTGCAGCCAGTCTCACGAAGCCTCGCTGGTATGGCACATTCGCGTCGCCAGTAACCTGAAACGTTTTCACGGGTGCACTGCCTTCAAACCTGACCTGTTGACGAGGGCTGCCGATAATGCCTCCGCCGGCAATTTCTTCACCTTCCTGACTTAACATGAAGAGTTCCAGCGTGGCCGTTGGGCTGGCGCTGGCGGTTGCGGAAACGGCAACAGAAATACTGACGCCCTGTCCGCCCACCGTGGATTCTCGATCCAGTCTTAACTGGGTTAATGCAATGTTGTTGGGATTCGGAACACTGACATCAATCAGGTACAGTTGCAGCCAGTCGTGTTGCACAAGCAGATCGTGAATGCCGGATTCGTCAGGATGCTGCCACGCTGTTTCAGACATGTCGGTCAGCAGATAGATTTCGCGAGCAAACGAATCGATGGTCCCCATTTCGGATTGCACCTGTTCTCGATTTGCCACATGCGTTTCTATGGCAGATTTCAGAACCGCGTTCAGAGATCGTGGAACCGCATAAGGCTTTAGGTCCTCAATGCGAGAACGAACACCGGCCAGGTCAGCCTGGAAAACGGCTTCGGAATCCGGATCTGTTGTTACCACGGCCACGCGGCTTTGAGCTGGCAGAACACTAAGATGGTCGACAGACATCAACATAGCCTGCTCAAGGCGAGTCAGGCTTTCGTGCTTGTATGTCATGCTAAGGCTGGTATCAAACACAAACACGGCGGCCACAGGAATGTCGGCCGACATGGCACTGTGCGGAGCCGTAATTTCAGCTCGCAATCGGTAGCCCCACGGCAACGCGACGAACATGATTGCAGCTAGTAATCCGCCCAGCAGCGTCCCGGCACGCATCCGCCCGCGACGTTCTCGCAGCATGTGTTCGGCGCCACCGGCCGCTGCCGCGTTTTGGGAACGCCAGTAATAGATGGCAGCAGCTGCGGCGATCACCGAGCTCAGTAGCAGCCATTCGTACCACGTTAGCCCATATTGAGCGGCTGGAAGAGACGGCCGCGCCAGAGCCAGTACCGCGACGGCGATTACGATGGCTCGCAGAATAAGCAGCAGTAGATGCCGCAGGCGCATACGACGGGAATTCGACGTTTGTCGAGCCTGCAGTAGTCGCAACGCGGGAAATTCAATTCGCTTTGGCTTTGCGCGCATCATCAAATGCAACAGGATGGGAAGTCCTGCCAGAATTACGCCCGCCAATAAAGATGCATTGATCAGTGTCATGTTGGCATCGTATGAAAGATTGCCGTTTTACAACAGCATTGAAACGAACATGTTGGAGAAACGTTTTTGAGGACTCGACACGCCGCGGTGGGAAGCCACCGCGGCTGCCTGGCAGCGGTCCGACAACCGTACTGGAGAACTTTCCAGTACAAGTACGACGCCCGAGCGAGTGTATTTTGTAAAGGCTGGATTCAGTTGCTCTCGCGTGCTTGTCAATCTGCAATTTGGGGCCGTCTCTGACAGAATGCAGACGGCGGTGGAATTCTGACGAATTCCGTTATGCAGCATCAGACGTTCGTCGTGCAAACCTCACGTCGACTGGAATAGCGGAAGCACTCAGATGTCAACGCCAACGTCCCAGCGCGACATGTGGCAGGCATCGCTGTTAACCTCAAAGGTTCGACACGCCTGGGGTCTGATTTCATAGTGCTGGCAGCATTTTTTCTGTTCGTCAAACCAGACGCAGCTGATCAGGTCGAAGTGTTGGTCTGCCGCGACGCGATCGCGAATCAGCTGCAGCAATTCTTCAGGCACGTCTTTTTCGTATTCTTCGCCCGGCTGAAACGGCGGCACCGGAGTTCTCATGCAACACGCGCCGCAATTGTCGCACGATTCGATAATCGGAAGTGGCTTCATCGGAGAACGTTCACGGCTTCACTTCTGTTGGCTGCGCGACAGGTTGACTGGTTGCGGTGTTTGGCTGATCGTCCGCGGCAGGCTGGACGGCAGTTGGTGTCACGGGTTTTGGCTTGGGGACCATTTCTGCAGATGGAATCAATTCCACAATCACGGGAGTATCACGCGGCGGTACTTTGCCGGGCCAGGCTTCGTAAGATTGACCTCCATCGCTGGCACTGCTGACTTCTGTTACATCAATCAGTGCGCCGGCAAAGTTGGCGACGCACATGAGGTATCCGGCTTCGGCGGCGTAGACTTTTCGATCTGTGCCATCAATTACGTAGTGATAGCTGCCGGCAAATACAAATTCTGCCTCCATCGGCTTTGTCTGGCTATCTTTGTGGAATTGTCGAATTGCCGCCTGGTACTTCTGTTCCGGGCAAAGAGCCAGTAGCTCGTCACGTTGCGTATTGGTCATTTGTCCGTACCACAAAATTTCTTTGTTGTACGGATCGTACCGCAGTTCCTGGTGTGGAATGGTGATACCTTCCGGCGGCTTTTCCAGTGGAGCTGAATAATATCGGGAAACGCTGCGTCGCATCCACGACTGAGCGGGAGCTCGTTGCAGCTTGCCATCTTTGTCGACCCAATTCAGGAAGATGCCGATCTTCTGCCCCCACGGCTGAGTAAACGTTGGTGTGAACAATGCCGGTTCGCCGGGTTTGGCACCAGCGGCTAACAGTGCCGAATGCACAATAAACGCGCGTCCTCGCAGCCACAGAATCGATTCGTGTTCTTTGGTTTGTTCTGTGCAACACAGCATTTCCAAAGGACAGTCTTCACAGGCCACTTGAGTATGCATCAGCACGCGTTTGTTCTTTGCGTCCAGCAATACGGTGTTTTCCGGGTTTAGTGAAACGGCAGACTTCAGTAGATTTGACAACTGTTCTGGCAGTGGCTTAAGCGGTGGCGGACCTTCTGGTTCAGGTTGCGAAACGTCTTCTGCTGCGTCCTGCGTCGCCGTCGCCTGGTCAGACTGATTGGTAGCTGCAGGTAACTTTGCGATTGCCTGAGCTGCGTCTAATGATTGAGCAACTGCTGCTGACTGTATAGCGACTTCCGACAGCAACATGGCTGCGAAAAGTATTGAGCGATTGACCATAACGGAATTCTTGATAAACAAGCAGAGTCGACTGTTTCTTACGGCTGTATCATAGCCATCTGAACAAAGGTCACCAAGTGCCGACCGGAATGGTTGTTTGCAAACGATCTTTCCTGGTAAAACGCGACGTGAAAACGAACTCACAATATTTGTTAAAGGGAAGTCTTACGATGAGCCAGCTGGCGGGACGAACAGCATTTGTAACGGGCAGCACGCTGGGAATTGGTCGTGAGATGGCCGTTGGGATTTGTGAGGCGGGGGGATCAGTTGTTTTGCATGGTTTGCGAAATGACGACGAGGCCCAAAGTGCCCGGATTGCCTGCGGCGGCGATGTGCCCTTGGTTGTTGGAGACCTGGCCGGAAACTTACCGGCCTGCGCACTCGATGTTGCGAATCTGGCGTTGGAAGTTGCTCCGAATATCGATCTGTTGGTATGTAATGCAGGAACATATATCGACCAGCCGTTTCTGGGCATGGACTTTGAAACCTTCGATCGCACGATGAAACTAAACGTGTATTCTCAGTTTGTCCTTGTTCAGCACTTCGCCAGAATCTGGGTCAGGAACAAAGTCAACGGCCGAATTGTGATCACTGGTTCCATCAACGGACGTCTGGCCGAACCGACTCACGTAGCCTACGACACATCAAAGGGCGCTGTCGAATCGATGGTGCGATCACTGGCCGTGACATTGGCTCCGCATGGAATTCGAGTAAACGGAATTGCTCCTGGATTGTTTCGTACTCCACTGACGGAACCTGCTCTGCAACAGAAGCATGTTCGTGAATGGATGGAACTGCATACTCCAAACGGAAAAGTCCCCGGACCTGAAGTCGTCCGCGGTACGACCGTTTTTTTGCTCAGCGACGTTGCCGAGCATATGCACGGCCAGATGCTGTTTGTTGACGGCGGCATGAGCATCTGGCAGCAGCCCGACGCTCCCACTGCACTGAAGTAATTCAGCAACTTTTGATCTTTACAGAGCAAGCTACAAAAGGTGCGGCACACCGGAGGATGTCGTTAAGACTTTCGACCTTGGCCTATGGTTTCACCGGCCGAACCTAAACACGAGCTTCGCTACGACGATCGCTTGCGGATCTGAACCAATGAGTCTCTGAGGCAATTCCTGTGCATCGCTGGCGGACTCGGCTTTTGTGTGGCTAGAATTTGGGAATGAGAAAACACTTCCCAAAACTTCAGTATGTCTGCTGCTGGCTTATCTGATACTGCCGCTGAACAACGCGTGCAGGGCGAATGAAAACGCTTCCGAACAGGATCGAATTATTGTCAAGCCGGATTTATTTAAGTCGCTTACAGAACCTCCGTGTTTGTACTGTTCGACTCAGCATTGCAAGGGCTTGATTGAAGGCAATGATCGTGTGATTGCGTGGATACGTGGCGCTTATAATGGCGGTGCGGTGTCTCTTCGTCATTTTTTAGCAGGTCCGCGCGTCGTCAACGATACGTACGGATTGTTTTTCTACGATCCTGATGGCGGTTACGTGGCGGGCTACAAGAAAGACTATGGCTACAGATTTTACGGTTGGCGAAACGGTGTGATGATCGTGAAAGGGCCAGATGGTTATGTCTGGTCGACTCTTAGCGGCGTGTGCATTAAAGGGCCGAAGAAAGGCGAACACGTCACTCGCGTTCCCAGCTTGGTCACGATTGGGATTACTGGCTGATGTTGCATCCTGAATCCACAGCTTACGATTTGTTCGATGGCAGCAAGTACACCGTTACTGCATTGCCGGAATTAATCAGCGACGCCGCCAAACGCACGCTGGGTAAAGTTGACGCTAGACTAAAACCCATGTCGACAGTGTTGGGGTGGAAGTCGGTACAGCCAGAAAAACGTATGGTTTGGGTGACGTTGGCGAGCGAGCCTGCTTTAACGATACTCTGGCAGAACAGCCGATTGCTGTGTTCTGGTACCAGCCCACAAAATCGGCAACCGCGTTCAGTCGACAGGTGGATGGTCGCACGCTGACATTTTATGCTGATGCCGTTTCACCGGAAACGGCACCGATCAAAGATCGCGAAACCGGCACGCGCTCGACATTGGCGGGTCGGGCGGTTGACGGCCCTTTGCGAGGCAAAGAACTGCAGTGGGTCAACAGTATTCAATGTTTGTGGTATGCCTGGGCGGCTGAGAACCTGGAGACTCAGGTTTATGAAACTTCTGCAAAGTAGTATGTCCACGATGATCGCAGCCAGTCTTCTGCTTCTAATTTCTGCATCTCCGCAGCTTATCGCCGCCGACGGTTTGCGGGGCGTCATGCTGGCCGATCAACAGATCACGGCTAGCGAATTGAACGCGTTGAAATCGGCAGCTGATGTGAATGCTGTGGTTCTGGAACTGAACGGCGTGACTAACGAAGAGCGTCAAAATGAACTGGCTGCGGCACAGCGAATCATTCAATCAGGGCTGGCACTTTATTATTGGATCGAGATTGCTCATTGCCCGGAACTTGCGGATGCTCACCCGGAATGGATGGCCAGTCTGCAGGGCCATGCAGAATGGCGTCGCCTGTTTAAGGATGTTCCGGTTCCTAAACCGAACATCGAAGTGATTAAGAATTATCCGTGGGTTCCGATTATGTATCAGGCAGCCTTTGATGCTCATGTCATACGCGTGAAACGTCTGCTTGAAGGTAAGCCAACTGCTATCGGAATTTTGGTGAATGATATTCAGGGTTCTCCGTCCGCGTGCGGTTGCGGAAATCCGCTGTGCCCCTGGACGGCCGACTATGGTCCAATCAAAACTGCGACGGTTCTGAAAGCAGACGCTGCGCTAGAGTTTGTTTTGGCCGTGTCGAGGGTTGCTCCCCATAGCGAAGTCATTCCCGTGTGGGTTACCGAATACGAAGAACATGATGGGGATAAAGATGGGCTGTGTGCCGGAGTCGGCTGTTTCAAAGGAATTTGCTGGAAGGCCTGAACGCAGCAACTCACACCTGTCGCAGCACAGTCAGGACAGTTGGGTGTGTTACTGCTGTTTCGGATGTTCGGGCGAGACGGTTCGCGATACGGCGATACGCCTGGCTGGATTGATCACGCCATGAAAACGTTTCAGTCTATGCCGCTTCAAAACGAAAGTAAGCCAATCGCAGCGAGTCGGTTGATTGCTGTGTTACAGGGCTGGGACGTGAGCGATTTGGACGTGATTGCTCAAAAACGTCAGGCCGCGATTGCAGGCGCTGGTGGAACGGTTGTTGTGCGGGCAAAGATAGATCAAAGCTGGAAACCACAACTTTACAAGCTGCCCTAGTCGATCTTCAGTGTGTCGTCCACAATGCGCTGAATCACGTCGAATACAAGAGTTTTGCAGCGGAGAAGTTCCATGGAGACTTGGTGGTACCCGGAAACTGATGGTCGCTCTAACCTAATGGCGATGCAGTTGCAAAAGAACGTCGTTCGGCTGATATGCGTACTGGAACAGATCGATCAGCACCTGACACAATAAGATTGCGACGCTGGCAGCCACGACGAAATTCCGCCGTTTACCGGCTGAATCGAGCGTGCGTTACAGCTTCGCAGAAAGGTCTGCTGATCAACTGCGAATGTCTGCCGCCAGATCAACGGACAGCGTTGGCAGCAGGTCATTCGCTGCTTGATTCCGTGCACTGTGCTATGCCGGTCACGTCGCCTGAAATTATTAGCGAGCTTCGCGAAGATGTCCAAAGGCTTGTCTAAAAGTTGTGTGCGCATTCGACCGTTTAGATCTTTCCTTTATGTCGCATGCTAACGTCTGACACAACCTGCTGTTTCAAACGGTGGGTAATTGAATCGCGTTTCAGTGATGTCAATTCAAAGCTGCTATGGCGGCATCAATCGACTGAATCGTCACGTCGCATAACCGAGCGACGTCCTGTTGAGGCATCGCTGGTGCGGGCATCAATACGATTGTGTCGCCGAGCGGGCGAATGATAACTCCGGCTTTGCGAGCCTGTAATGTTACCTGATGCCCAAGCCGGATTTTGCTGGCGAACGGAAGCATGGCTTCACGTTCTTTCACCAGTTCAATTCCCACCATCGTTCCTTTTTGGCGGACTTCTCCGACATAAGGATGATCGTCCAGTACGGCCAGCATTTGGGTTAGAAGAGTAGCGTTGCTTTGAGCATTCGTCAGAACATTTCGGCTTTCGAAAAGATCCAGCGATGCCAAAGCTGCCGCACATCCCAACGGGTTTCCGGTGTAGGTATGTCCGTGAAAGAAGGTGCGTCCCGCAGCTGGGTTTCCTAAAAATGCACTGTAAATTTGTTCGCTGGCCAATGTGGCAGCCAGCGGCAGATAGCCGCCGGATATTCCTTTTGCAACGCACATCAGGTCGGGCTGCACGGTTTCCTGTTCGCAGGCAAACATCGTTCCGGTGCGTCCGAATCCAACGGCCACTTCGTCAGCAATCATCAAGACGCCATATTGGTCGCAAAGACTGCGAACGTGTTTTAAATAGCCTGATGGATGTACCAGAATTCCGGCGGCACCCTGCACGAGTGGTTCGATCACAAACGCTGCGGCTGATTCGTAATGCTGCCTGAACAATTCCGTCACCTGGTCAAAGCAGTGCTGAAGCCATGATTCTTTTGTGTGGCCTTCAGTCACACGGGTTGCGACGGGAGATGGTACAGTGATCGTCGGAAATAAAAGGTGTTTGTACGTTCTGTGAAACACGTCCATGCTGCCGACACTCACAGAACCAAGCGTGTCACCATGATAGGCATTGCCAACGCACAGGAACTTTGTTCGCCTGGTTTCCGGCACTGATTTCTGCTGGTGATATTGATAAGCCAGTTTCAATGCGACTTCAACGGACGTTGCTCCGCTATCTGAATAGAAGACTCGACTCAGCGAGTCCGGTGTGATGTCCACGAGAGCTTTTGCGAGCCGAATAGAAACTTCGCTGGAAAGCCCCAGCAGCGTCGAGTGGCTGATTCTGGCCAACTGTTCGCGAATGGCTTCATCGATTTCGGGAACGCAATGGCCATGCACATTGCACCACAGCGAAGAAATTCCATCCAGATATCGCTGACCTTCAGAATCGATCAGTTCGAAGCCTTCACCGCTGACAATGATCGGCGCACATTCTTTGACGTAAGCGCTCATTGCCGTAAACGGGTGCCAGACGTGAGCGTTATCCCATTCGCGAAGTTGCGCGGTGTGCAGACTTGCTGGTGTGAATGGCGAGGAATCAGAACTGGACATCCGGCAATCAGAATTCAGAAACAGGACAATGTGGCAACGGATCTGGTGAGAATAAGGTAACGACAGATCGCGTCGAATGAGGGCGAAAAAGTATTGATTCCTGCCATTCGGAAAACGTTACTGCAGCAACACGAAATTTGTTTCTTCGGTTGCTAAGTTTCTTAGCAAAGATCCGGGGCGACTCGCGCTGTGGATCGTTGTTGCATATGTCGCAACCGGCAGCACTACGTCGGCACAGTGAGTCCGTCCATAATGGCGTTGAGGATCTGGCGAGCACGTTCGCGATGTCCGTCTCGAACTGCTCCGCGGCAGACGACGCGATGTGCGAGCACCGGCAGACAAAGTTCCTTTACATCATCAGGAATCACATAGTCACGCAGATCGACCGTGGCCATCGCCTGAGCGGCTCTATATAGCGTCAGAGCACCACGCGTACTGACGCCGAGCGCTAGGTCCGGGTGATTTCGAGTGGCTGTAACGATATCCAGAATGTAGTCGGCAATCGCATCATCCACTTGAACCTGCTGCACCTTCTTCTGCAGGTTCAGAATTTCTGCCCCGTTGGTGACCGCTTGCAGATCGTTGGTTGGCTCTCCCAAACGATGTTTGCGAAACACTTCGCGTTCGGTTTCGCGATCCGGATAGCCAACATCAAGACACACCATAAAGCGGTCCAGTTGGTTTTCTGGTAGCGGATAAGTGCCTTCGAATTCGAACGGATTCTGTGTCGCGATTACCAGAAACGGCCGCTCAAGGATCATCGTCTGGCCTTCGACGGAAACCTGTTGCTCGCCCATCGCTTCCAGAAGCGCGCTTTGAGTTCTTGGCGTTGTGCGGTTGATCTCGTCAGCCAGCAGAATATTTGTGAAGACAGGACCCGGCCGAAATTCGAACTCCCCGGTATTCGGGCGATATATGTTGGCTCCCAGAATATCGCTTGGCAGCAGATCCGGCGTGAACTGCAGACGAGTGAATTTGCAGCCCAACGTCTTTGCCAATGCTCGAGCCAGGGATGTTTTGCCCAGCCCTGGTGCATCTTCCAGAAGAATGTGACCGCCGGCGAGTAATGCCACCACAGACAGGCGAACAGTCTGCTGTTTGCCCAAAACCGCTGACTCAACGTTTGAGCGGATTTTCTGAATCACATTTTCAGACACCAAATTCTCCCGAACTACAGACGTTCTTCGTTTCGACTCGGCCATCACAACGCCACATCATCAGGTACGATTTGCAGCCCGATATCGCCAGGACGTAAACTCAAAGGTAGGCAGCAATATTTGCTTCAAAACGTAAAGCCATAGATTGGATCCGTGTCTCGTTCAAAGTTGTTTACTTCTTTTCCTCAGCTACCTCAGAGGATTCCGTTTCAACTGCCTTTGTCTCGCCTGTGTTCGAACCATCTTTGGCTGGTTCAGTTACTCCTGTCTCATCTGTTTTTACTTTGGTTTCATCCGGAGTGGTTTTGCCATCATCTGTTGTTGCAGTGGGTTCATCCGTTGCAGCCTTGTTGGCGTCCGGCTTTGCTTCGCTGTCGGATTTCGGGGTTTCATCAAATACGGGCGACTTCCACACGCCGGCATCGAACTTTTGCCAGAACTGAGCGGCGGATTGGTTGTCGCCATCCATAGACGTTTGAATCTGCGCCAGTGCTGGCATCTCTCGCAGCACTTCCATCCCTGCAGTGATCGTTTGCGGAGTCAACGTGATCCGTTCCAGAGACAGTCCTTTCAGAGCAGAAACGTCCGTGACGGGCGTGTCGGCGATGTTTAGACGCTTCAATGTTGTCATACCCGCAAGTGCGTCGAGACTTGCCACCTGTGTGCTCTGAATGTCAAGGCTGACCATCCGCTTGCCTTTCAATGGCGATATGTCGCTGATGTTTGTCTTAGGCACCCATAAGGTCTGTAGCGGCAGCGATGCGACTTCGGCAAGATTTTCGATCTGCAGGGCCAGCAGGTTCAGTTCCTTGATGGGCATCCCCTGAAGCACAGAAAGATCGGTCACTCTGGTGTTTTGCAGCTGAAGAATTTCCAGTTGCATTCCCTTCAGCACACTGAGATCCGACACTGGCGTGTTTTCCAGAATCAATGTCTGCAGCGGCATGCCGGCTATCGGTGAAAGGTCGGAAACTTCTGTCATTCCCAGGTCAAGAAACCGCAGCGACAGGCCTCGCAATGGCTCAATAGATTTAACCCCCGACTGGAACAGTTCGGCTTCGACAATGTCGTTTCCGACGCGGCGAAATTTAGCGTTTTCGTTGGCTCGCAGTTTTCTTCGTAGTTCAGATGGAAGAACGACGTCCGGTTCATCTGACGGTTCTGCTCGCATTACCGGCGGCGCAGATTCTGACTGCGCCTCGGGCTTGGGGTCGCTGCAACCGGTGAAAGCAAAAAACAGCGCCGTCAAAGACAATGAGGCAACTGCGGAATATTGTTTTTTGAGCATCAGGCCTGAGTCCAATCCAGAGCCAACTTTTCGAACTGTTCACCACGATCCCGATAATCACGGAACCAGCCAAAGCTTGCACAGCCTGGCGACAGCAGCACGATAGCTCCTTCGGGCGCAAGTGCAACCGCGTTCAAAAATGCATTTGCAAAGTCTGTGGCAACAACGGAAATAAACCGTTCACCGGAATCCGAAAAACCCTCCAGATGTTGCCTGATCACGTGTCCAGTGTCGCCGATCAGCACCACGGCGTGAGCAACCTTAGCGATCGCATGCGCCATCTTGCTCAGATCAGCCCCTTTGTCGGCTCCACCGGCAATCAGAACAATCGGACGACGGAATGTGTTCAAAGCCGCAATCGTCGATTCCGGGGTCGTCGCTACCGAATCGTTTATGAAGGTCAGTCCTTTGCCTTCCGCGACCAACTGCAGTCGATGCGGCAGCATTTGAAACGAACGCAGCTGAGCTGGAAATGTTTCCGGATTCGCCTGCATCAGCCAACTGGCACACGCTGCTGCGGCAATGTTCATGGCATTATGCTGGCCGGGCAGACAGGCCGGCTGAACCATTCGAATGGCGTCTTCCGATGTGTGGTTTCGCAGAATCAAAGTGCCATCATGTAGGTACGTACCGCATTCACCGAAGTCGCTGGTGCCAAAATGAAATTTCCTGCTGCGAACGCGCCACTGCGTGCCGTCAGCTTCATCGTTTGATTCACAAATAACAGCAGCTTGAGTAGTCCGCTGATTCTTTAGAATCACCTGCTTGGCTGACTTGTAGTGCTCAAGATTTTCGTGCCAGTCCAGATGGTTCGGAGCGAAGTTTGTGATCACAGCCACTTCGGGAGCAAAGCCTGCGTCGCGAAGATACTGTAACTGGAAACTGCTGAGTTCCAGCACCACGATGTCGTCTTTTGTAATGAGGCTCACTTGGGGCAGCAGGCTGATGCCGATATTTCCACCCAGCCAAACGGCGTGGCCTGATTCATCGGCCCACGGTTGCAGCAAATGTGCAATCAACGCAGTTGTGGTCGACTTTCCGTTGCTGCCCGTGACGGCCACAACGCGACCGGAATTCGCCGATAGAAACAGTTCGATCTCGCTGGTGATGATCACGCCATTTTCGTGACACCGGCTTACGATGTCATCGTCTGGCTTTACGCCCGGATTCACAACCAGCACTTTCGCATGCTGGAAGGCTTCGTCGGGATGAGCGCCCATAAAGAAGCGATCGATGTTCACGTCTTTCAGCTCGTCTATGGAAGCCTGAAGCGTTGCGGCATCGCGGCGATCCGTCACCGTAACTTTCGCGCCCAGACTGGCAAGATAGATAGCTGCCGCAACGCCGCCACCAAAGCTGCCGAGCCCCATCACAGTGACTGGCAAACCGCGGAAGCCTGCGTGATCCGGTAATCGACCGGAGCCTGCTAACTGTGACTTTCGAGACAACGGATTGTTTTCTATTTCAGGCATTTAGGATATCGTCAGTCAGATGCTGCTAATTAAAAGTTCATTCAGCTTGAACGGGGGACTGGTCAGAGGCGTGATCCACCGGCACTGGCGGCCATCTTCTGGTGGCTTGTGGTGACCGTTTGGTAATACTTACATAGCGAACTGAAGCACCGCCACGCGGGCTTTATGGCAGATTGAGTGCCGTTTTTTTTGACCAGTCGATCGTCTTCGAAAACACATGTCACCGTTGAATCGGTACGGTTCTGCCAGACATAGGTGACTGCGTTAGATTCGGATGTGTTTCCATCAAGCTGCTGGACATGCTGGCCCAGAATTGTTTCGACCTCAGATATTGTCTGACAGTTCGGCAGTTGTTGAAACTCAGAATCCGTCACAAGGCCGCACACTTGCGTTCTCCAGGCAAAGAACAATCCAACAAAAAAATCCCACAATCGCCCACACGCCAATAATCTCAAGCATCCACGAACGTTTCGGAGGGATTTCCGAACTTTGTGATTCGACAATAACGGACATAGCTTCGACTCGAACCAGTTTGTCTTTCACAGACGAATCTAAACGTCAATTTCCAACATCGCGCTAACTATCGGCGGTGTTTAGTGCACGGCATTGTCGAAGCACTGCAGCCAAAATTCAACCGGCTTCAGGTCATGAATATAAACCAAATTTCTCCGGGAACGGTACGTTGCTTTTTCGCATTGAGTTCCGGCTTTCTTAACACAGCGTATTCGTCTACACAATTTCTGAGTCAACTGCGTGTGTGAATTACTGACGACCTGTCGGCACTAGCCAGAATTAACGAATTCTGCATATCTTTAATGCGAGGGGATCTTCATCGTTTGCAGCCATTGTTGAAAACGTTTGCGACGCTGTTCAGGCTGAGGAATGGAACGTTAAATTACTCAGTTCAAGGTGTATCTTCAATGATTCGAACCGTCGCCCGTGTGGAAATAGATCGTTCAGTCGACGACGTGTTCGAACATACCACAAACAACATTGCGGAATGGAGTATCATGGTTGTCCGAGACGAACCGATTGCTATCCGCCCCGACATTGGTGTTGGATCCAAGTGTGTGTGTCACCGAGGAGTGTGGTCGGCAGTTGGAACTTTACATGAACGGCTACAAAGCACAAACCACCGAAACTGTCTGTTGTTGACCTGATTGGAGAACAGTTTAGTATCGACGCCGAGTGCAGATTTGAACGACTGGGCAATCGCACTCGCGTTACACAGGAATCGTCTGTACACCCGAGGGTGCCTGGTCATGTAGGAGATGTTTAAGTTGTGTGGCTGCATGATGAAGAACGGCCGTTGAGATTCCAGCAGCAACGAACTGCAAAGCCTCATGAGAAATCTTGAGCTGGGCAGATCATTGACATCACAAGGCGATTGCATCGAAACACTGAACTATTATCTTTGGAATTCGAATGATCGAGATCCTGTGCTAACGTCTGGCGGAAGATTGTTAATCAGAGTCGTTAGCGTTATCCTTCCGCACAGCGACGTTTTGGCCTGAACGCAACGAAAGAACGATAGTCCGTCATGGAATGAATTATCCATGCTGCAGATTATCTCAGGCAGTGCAGCGAAAGATATTGAGACCTCAGACATGCTTGCAGCCATTCTTGGAATGCATATCGCCGACTGGATCGTTCTGGCCTGCTATTTTGTCGGAATTCTGGGGATCGGCATTTGGTCGGCATCAAAAGTCACCAGCTCTGCTGACTTTTTTATGGGAGGACGCCGCTTCGGTAAGTTCTTCATGATGTTTTTCGCGTTCGGTTCGGGCACCAGTAGCGACCAGGCAATTACAGTCGTTGCCGGAACATGGAGAACCGGTCTGGCTGGCATTTGGTGGCAGTTTCTGTGGCTTCCGGCGACTCCGTTCTATTGGATTATTGCTCCGATTCTGCGGCGTATACGCGCACTGACAACGGCCGACTTTTTTGGATCGCGCTTCAGCCCGGCAACCGCCATTCTGTATTCTGTCTATGGAATTGTGATTTCGGTTGTGTTCATTGCGGGAGCACTCTACAGCAGCGGGAAGATGATTAATTCTCTGACCGGAAATGCGCTGGATCGAATGGCGGAAAGTGTTCCCGTTGAAATCCCTTCGATCTCACTAAATTCAGTAGCAGTCCCTGAAAAAGATTTGAACGGAGAACAGGCCAAGCCTCGCTTAACCGTATCTATGGGATGGCGAAAGCTGGCGGGCTATGAATACGCAATTCTGGCAATGACGGTGATGTTTGTAATTTACGGCATGGCTGGCGGGCTGAGCGCCGCCATCATTACCGACTTTGTTCAGGGCATTCTCACGATCGCGTTCTCAATCTTACTACTGCCGTTTGTTTTCTGGGAGATCGGCGGCTTTGGAGCTTTGCATGCGCAGACTCATCTGAAGCCCGGTATCTTCGACTTTCTGGCGTCCGACAGTGTCGCCAGACAACTTGGTAAAGAACCGATCACGTTTATGTATGTGTGTGTTCTGTCGGTGACGGCTTTGGCCGGGATCATTGTGCAGCCTCATATTATGGGAGTCTGCGGAGCCGGTAAAACAGAATACGAAGGACGCTTTGGCTTTACGGTTGGTAACTTTCTAAAACGATTCTGCACTGTCGCGTGGACCTTTACGGGACTCGCCTGTGTCGCCTGGTATCTGGGCACAAGCAGCCCGCTGGCAACGTCCGATGATCCGAATGATCGAGCCATCTATGCGGCCGTGCAACAGCGTGCCAGTGCGGGCTTCAGCGAATTGCCAATCGAAGAGCAAAAAACGATCGATGAAATTGATCGAAAGTTTGCCGACGAACTATTCGGCCGAGCCGCCTACGATATTCTTCCGAGGATTTCTCCGGGGCTTGTCGGGCTGTTGATGGCATCGTTACTGGCCGCCGTTATGAGTACCAGCGATGCTCAGATGGTGGTTTCCAGCGGATTGTTTACGGAAAATATTTACAAGCGACATATGGCTCCTGGTAGATCGGATTCGCATTATCTGTGGGTGGGTCGTTTTGCCGGGCTGGCCATTGTCGCAGCTGCCCTTGTTCTGCAGGCGACGTTTACTGACGTGATTCATGCGATGCAGGTTGTCATCAGGACGCCTGCGGCTATCGGAATCAGCATGTGGTTCGGTATTTTCTGGCGGCGCTGGAATACGACAGCCGTGTGGGTTGCGACTGGTTCGGCTGTTGCAACGTGGATTACTGTAAGTCAGTACGGCGACAGCCTGCATAGTGCATTGCCGATGTTATCAGCATTGTTCCGCCAGACGGATGATGGCTGGGTAATGCTTAGCATGTGGCAGGACCTAAGTTACCTGAGTGCCGGAGTTCTTGGCGGCATTGTGGCATCGCTGGTAACCAGACCTCAACCACTGCAGCAACTGGATCAGTTCTATACGTTGCTGCGAACTCCAGTTCAGGAGGGAGAAATTGTTCTGAGCCCCTGTACTGTGCCTGAAAACAACAACGTCCGTGAACCAGTGATTGAGTTCGCTGGTTTTCAGTTTCCGCAGCCAACCAGGCTCGGCGTTGTTGGGTTTCTGGTGGCGTGGGTGCTGGTGTTTGCGATTGTGGGACTAACCAAGCTGCTTAGCGTGGTTGTTTGATTTAGCATCAGCCGTCCGCAACGGAATGTTGATGTAACGACATGTCGATCAAGCGACAGTCGAGTTGCGTTTCTCAGCTGACTTTAGATCACAGAACGCGGCGGTCTGAGCCTGCACAGCAACCGATGGTGAAGGAAGCTAAATCTAAGCGGATTCAACCGATCTCCCAAGCGCATAAAAAAACCTCTGCACAGCTCAAAGCGAACGATTTGTTGACATCCCGAAGTCAGATAAGGTGGGCACTCGACGCCCGGGTCATGTGATCCGAACATAGTCGGCTTGACAGTCGGCCGGAATCGTCCAGTTCCCTTATGGGTAAAATCTGTAGGGTCAACTCTGTTTGCTTGTATGAAACTGGCAGAGGCTTGTACGTTCTGCCGAAGCAGTTAGCACGTGAAAAGCATAGCCTGATTTTTGCCTCTCAGCAAGGTTGTATATTAATTACTCAGGAATCTTCAGTACTTGTTTTTGTCGTAAATTTGTCGATCAATAAATATTCTTAACGCGACATTGACTTGCATTAGGCGAGCGTTTCATAACGGAAACATCCTGCCTTCAGCAGCGTTTTTTTTCTGTGCTCGACACTAAGGTTTGATCGATGATTGCGAGAATAATGCCGACTCGTTGGCCTAGCGGGATTTCGGCACATCTTCGAGTTTAGGGCGAACGTCGAACATCCAAATCTTCTCAGGCGGAATACCAGGTTTTAGATTTTTGGGTATCGTGAAAATCTCCGCCGTCAATACGTCTTTGCCTTCGTAAGTTCGCTGTTTGCCGCGAAATTGTTCTGCAAGCTGAGCAATTACTGGATCGTTGGGGCTGTCGAACGAACCGACCGTGACGATCGATTTGTAGCGATCGTGGTAGATATAGGCTTCGTAGTTTCTGTCATAACCCAGCTTTGTGGCGGACCGCAAAACTTCAGTCAATTCCCAGGCTTTGTCGCCGGCGGAATCCAGACTGTTGCCCATCATTTTGTCAAAGTGCTGCTGTGCTTTGCCGGACGACTGATTGCCAACCTGAACGATGGCGTTACCTTCAAAAGTTGCGATTCGCAGCGTGTATTTACCTTTGCACTTCAGCAAAGAATACTCCATGTCACGGTTAAGTTTGCGGACCAGCGGGTCCATGCTGTTCTTTTTTACGTCATCGGGATCCATTAAAGGATTCACTGTCATATGGGCGTGGCTTAACGGTTTCGGACGCCCAGGCGTTTTCGCAAAAATCCCCCCATTGCTTTCGTCTTTCAGAAACTCTGGATCGAACTCCTTCTTTAGGTAGTCCATGATTGCCTGAGCATTCTTGTCTTCCGGGCTGGAAAAATTGCCCGCTAAGACAGCGATGGCTTCATGCTGAGCGATGTATCTTTTCTCGTCACCGTTTGCCGCATCGGATGAAAACTCTTTCAACTCACCCATCTTCATGTCCTGCAGATAGGTATAAGCAGGCACGCCCAGCTTTCGCAGTGCGTAAACCATTTCGTCCGCCGCCTGCCATGCCGTCAGTCCGGTTTTAGTTCGGCGTTCAATAGGCACGTCTCGAAAAGTTGCCGCCATTATCATCCATGGACCATGTTGCGGCGACAGTACGTACCTTTTTCCCTTCACCGATTCCACTTTGGCAAACGATTCTGTGCTGGTAAACACAAGGGTGAGCAGGAAGACTGAACAAAAAAGGCTACGTGAGGAGAACATCCTTGTTTTCCTTTGCGACGAGATCAGGTCGTGCGAGATTGATGAGAGTCGAGACGGACCTGAAATTTAGGGTGAATCAAAACGTGAGTCTATACCAGTTCGCCTTGCGAGAATCTCAGAAATGCGATGGCCGCCGTTTTTTGCTTCACGAGTTAATCCATCCTGATTTGATGTGAAACATCGGGCTTTGATATGACAAACACGCGAGAGGTAACAGAATTACTCGCGCACGTTCGGGCGAAGTTGTTATATCGAAATGCCGGAAAGACCCTTTCACATCCAGGTGGACGATACGCAGTTTATCATCGCTGCGGCTTTGACGTGGTTGTCACTTCTTGCTTGAGTGAGCTGGTCACGAAATCCGGATGCAACGCAGTAACGTTTGCGCGTCTGAGATGTTCGAATCTTGGCAAGCCGCTAACACAGGGGCTCATGCGATTGAATATTTAGTCCGTAGCCGCATGCGGAAATTACCGAAGAACCCGGCTACCCGAAACACGGCGTTATCAAAATGTGCCGTAATTCGAAGACGTCATGCCAGGTTGGTGAGGCACGGGTGAAGCAAAGTGCAGTTGCCTATGAGGACGCCGATTCGTTTAAGTGATTTGGCGGCAAGTCATCTGGGATTGCCTTATTCGTCCATTGAACGACTGCTAACAAAAAAGCCCGAACTTATACAGGTCGGGCTGCTTAGTTTTTTTCTGGTTTTCAAGGCGGCACGTTATCTGCCAATCACGTTTGGTTTCTACCGAACGGAATGGGCCGTTGTGCTGAAGCTCGGGAAGTCTTCCGACAACGCCGTAGAACGAATTGAAGACCGCCGCCCAGTTCGCAATTCGGGTGGCATGATTTCCAGCTGCTCCGGATCTATATCACGACTGGCTCTGATTTGCTGCGATAAAGCAGGTTCGCTGCCCGGTACCGGAGGTACCGGTTCTTTACCCGGAACTGGCAGTGGTGGTTCATTGGTCGGCGCTGGCAGTGCAGATTCGCTGCCGGGGACTGGCGGCAGAATTTCAGTTGCCGGTGCCGTGGGTTTGTACAGGACAGGATCGATTCCGTTGCTTCGGTCTGCTGGTCGCAGGTTCACGGTTCCGGTCGGTCGAGGCGACACAAATTCGGCCGGCTGAGTCATCAGGTGCGGTGCATCTTTCGCGTGTGTTCGGGCATGCGCACGCATTTCTGCATCACAGTAAGCGGCCGGCTGCCACCGTCCTTCAGCAAGATAGATGCCGTTGTTTTCCAGAAGTGCTCCGGTTGCAAGGTCGAGTGCCGTGATGGCTTTGTTGTAGTTTACAACTTCGCGGTAGTAAGAACTTTCGGCGGCTGCCAAGCTTCGTTGAGCTCTCAAAACAAGGTCCAGAGTTGTCGTGCCAATTTCTCGTTCGGCTTCCAGCAAAGTCACCCGCCGTGCTGCCGCAGCGAGACGTTTATAGTTGGACTGAGCGGCAGAGTATGATGCCGTTACATCCTGAATGGCTGTGGCAATATCGTGAGCGATGTTCTTTTCCTGGGAAGACAGAATTGCTGTGGCTTTTGAAATTTGCAATTCCAGATTTCTTACCTGACTGCGAGTAAATCGGAAGCCCAGAGGAACGCTCACTTCAACACCAAGGTTCCAGGAATTAATGTTGTCGTTATTCATCGATCCGTAAACGCCCTGGAAAGGACTTCTGGACTGGTTCAACAGTGTCTTGCCAGCTCCCTGAACATCGTAGCCTGCAATTAAGTCCAGCCGCGGGCGAACAAGGCTTTTAGCAGCCTGCAACTGTAACTGGAGACTCTTGACCGTCCACTTCTGTCGACGCAGTTCAACACGTTGGGTCAGGCCTTCGGTTAGCGATGCAGTCCAGTCAGGAATGAATTCTGCCATGATCGGATCATCGATCGGAATCAATACGGTTCCATCGTTGATTGGTATACCGATCAATCGACGAAGTTCTGATTCAGCCTTGTACAAGGCATTCAGCGTTGTTTCCACTGCGGCTTTGGTTTCGTAAAGCTGATCCAGTGCCTGCAACTCATCGGCTGGTTTCAAGACGCCCACTTCAAGTCGGTCCTGAGCTTCACGCCATGTCTGAAAGGCACTTTGATGAGCGACCACGGCAGTATCGTAGGTTCGATACGTGAGATACAAATCCCAATAGGCGTCTTCAATGTCCTGCATCGCATTGCGGACAGCGATTTCGAAATCGGCGATTGAGATGTCCTGATTGATTCGGGCAATCACGACCCCTTGGCTTACCCCGGTAATCGAACCGAAATTTGGATTTGCGGGGCCTGCGATTCGTGTGTAATCGACGCCACTACCAGCCAGCAACGGTTGACGGAAATTTGCTCCCAGCGATCCGTAGAAGTCGATTTTATTTCCGTTGTAGTCGGGCACGTCACCAGAATAGGCGACGTCATGATTAAGAGAGACACTGCTGCCGTTGGCAAATTGTTTTCTGAGTCCCGATGTGAAGTCAGCTCGGTTGCCACCGCCGGCAAGTGATCCGCCAGCATTCAGGTCACTGCGTTGCCAGACCATGCTTGACGTAAAGGTTGTGTCGAAATCCGCCAGTGCCGATTCGACGCTGCGGCGACCAAACAGAACTCCGGAAGACTGAATGGCCGGATCGAACACAGTCGCCACACCGGCCGGGTTCGTCAGCACCCCTTTGGCTCCGATGCCGCCCAATGCGCTGGTTTCCAGCACCTGGTTTTGAGTCATCGCGGTATGCAATGCTTCAGTGAGCGTAATTTCACGCGGGGTGTCATCAACATGCCGGCGCAGGTTTCGTGGCGTATGACTGACAGCTACCGCGTCGACCGTTGGCTTGTCGAGACACGCATAGGCGATACTATTGTTCTGATCACGATAATGGTTAATACCAGTAATGTCATCGCAATAGTTAAGGTCGCGCACAGTTGCCTTTTTCGAGGCGCAACCTGCAATTAGAACGACGGTAAGACAGGATGCAACGCAAAAGACTGCTGCTCGAACAACTGCCTTCTGGAACTGCGGCAAACAAAATACCGTTTTCAAACTGCGCTGATTCATGTGACTTCCCCGCCACAAAACGAACGATCGGAAGCAAAACACTGACTGCACCCGAACCATCATTAGAAACAGAACTCACGTCGCCCGGTTGGCGACGTGCCAGAACTATTTGACGGCGCTTGTGGTATCGTCGGTCGATTCCGCAGGACTTGAACCATTGGTGTCTTGTGCATACTCGTTGTACGTCAGACCAAGCATCCTCTTGAAAAACACAACCTCACCGGCATCATTACCCTCAACGGCATGACCGGCAAATTGCAAAAAATAGCCACCCACAAAACAGCCAACGTGCACGTACCACGGATATCCAAGCACTGCGAAAATGGGGGCCGCCACAAAACAAAGCGGCACGCCAATCAGATGCAGCAAACGGTTGGTTCGGTTACGGTGTCGAGGCAGGTAGTTGCTTAAAAATTTGCGGAACATGGCGAAATTTCAGCTATGCAACTCAAGGTTGTCCGAGCCCGGTTTACTTATCTTCGTCATTCGAATCTGCGCGAGGCTGCGTTGACGATTTTGATTTTTTCGGCTTTCGGAACACGGCCACAATGTCTTCGGCCGGTACGACGTACAGCAGATTATCTGCTTCAAAGTCCACCGGTATCGCACTCTTGGGGTGAAACAGGACTTTGTCGTATTTGCGGATTGGGAAATCCTGATCGCGCGCGATCTGAACACTGACCTCCACGATTCGTCCCGTAATCGTGGGGATTTCTGAGGTGTCAGGCAACACGATTCCGCCTCGAGTTTCGTGACGAGCTTCGTCTTTTCGAATCAAAACCCGCATTCCAACGGGTTCAACATATTCATCAGTCATCGCACTTCCGACGGACAGGAGCCAGGACAAAGTTGCTCGCAAGCAGCGGGCAGCTTACTTCCATAACTCGTAAGTAACAAGTTGCCGAGGCAGCGGAGTTACCGGTCTCGCGAATCTTCTCGGACACGTCGCAGACCAACGTAGGCCACTGGCATTTACCGAAGATTTCGACGGCTGCATGATATCAGTCTCATGCCAGCGAGTGTGTCCCGCAATTGTTGGAAAACTTGCTGCATGGGCTGCGGTCCGTACTTACAGAAGCGGTTCAAAAACCGGTCCCGCGAACATCTTCAGACAAGTACGACGCGTGAGCGAGTGCAGTTTGCATTGGCTGGATTTACCTGCTTACGCCGCGTGCCTGCAAATTTGCGATTTCAGGACCGCCTCCAGAACAACGGCTTGGGCCGGCTTAAAGCCGAGTCAGCGTGGCTCTTCGGGCAGTCCCAGTTTTTTCGGCCACCAGATCAGATAGTCTTCTGCCGAAATTTCAGGACTCGGATTCCGTTTCTTCATCGCGTCGACGAAACACTTCCACTGCCTGCGGATGTTCGCAGCAACGAATGCCTGATTGCCCTCTGCTTCGCCGCCTCGATCTCCAGCGTCGACTGTCCACTGCTGAAGTTCGCGCTGAAAGCGAAGCAGTACTTCTGCATGATCAGGACTGTCGCTAGGTTTCTAGTTTCGAAAGGATCCTGCATCAGGTCGTATAATTCGTGTTCGGAGCGACCTGGCTGAAAGAACCGAGCCTGGACTTCAGTTAGTCTTCCCGGGTTATGCAAAAGTACTGCATTAGAGTCAGGACCGGATACTGGAGCAGTTTATCGCCGCTGGGATTGTTCTACGGGGTTTCCGAAGAAAAGTTGCGAATGTATTTCAAGTGTTGATCCCGCACGCTGCGAATGCAATCAAACGCGTCGCAACAACTCTCTCGAGTTGCATACACGAATTCATTTCCCGACCAGCCTTCCCCGAGCATGTCTTTATCTATGCCTGGTAGGTAGCACGGATGTTTCAGCCGCCGCAAGTGAAGACGCGGCTATGTCAATTAAACTTACCAGACGGTTGTGGAGCGCTCCGACCGGCAAGTGGTCGGGTCATTTCAAGATCAACGGAACTCCGATGCCAGCGTCGTAAAACGATTGCTCGGCCCACGCGTACGGTTGACCGTCGTTGCCCAAAAAGAACACAACGGTGTTGGATTCCAGCCCGTCATCCCGCAGCCACTTCAAGGTGAGGCCGACGTTTTGATCCAGCTTCTCAACGGATGCCAGGTAGTTGGCCCAGTCTTTGCGAGTCAGTGGCTGATCGGAATACACGGGCGGTAGCGTAAGTTTTGCGACCCGATCCGGATCAACGTCGGTTCTAAATGTGCGCTGCGGGCTGTTTTGTCTGCACCTAAGCAAAAGACGGCGAACATCGGTGCGACGGCCACCCACCACCACGCCTTCAGCCGCTGCTGTTTGGTGGGCGATTCATCGACAAAAAGTTGACGTTGGTTTTCGAGCTCTTCGCGAAGTTGTTCGTAAGGTTGCGCGATCGAATCGTTGACGAGGTTTTGATTCTTCACCGTCCTGGCGGGACTGCACGGGATGTTCAGCAGATCTTCCAGGAACAGCGAAGCCCGGCGTTTGCTTTGTCGAAAGTGTCCCATCAGCAGACCGGTGAAGGCCGCCAGTCGAGGCCCGCACTGGCCCGTGGGGACGCCAGCAGGCAGGCTGGCCTGAGTGGTGCTGCCGCAGCAGACGCAATGGCCACGGAACGGTTGGTATTCATCGACAAGGGGTTTAATTTAGAGGCAAGTCCCAGACCAAGTGCCGCTGCGGATCAGCCCCGTCAGGCTGCAGGTCGCCCCACAGCGACGGCAGCCATTGGGATGACAAGGCGTGACTGTGGAGCATTGTTCGACGGGGATGAGTTCTCGCGAGTTCCGTTTGTGACCTTTTTGTCCGCCCTGTTTTCGTTTCTTTCCCGGCGTTGGTTTTCGTTTCGGCTTTGCCTGCGGATGCTCGGTGCTCGGCGGCAGCGAAGAATTGCGCGGAGTCAGTTTCTGAACTTGAGCGGTCAGAATATCCACCTGCTTGGTCAATCGATCCACCTGGTCAAGCAATCCCAGGACAAACGCTTTAACAGCGGGCGGCATTTCAGCTTCGAGTTCTGGTGGGATCTTGCTCAGGCAGGTGTTGGGACAGAAAACCGGCCTCCGAGTCCAGAGCAAGTTTTAGATTCATTGCAGCGGCCCGTGAACGCTTACGGATCGTCGGAATGCGGTATCGCTGATTGAGGCCCCGGGTTATACGACGACTCAGGCGACTCGTGAGCTGGGTGTCAACGCAAATTTGTTGCGTAAGTGGCGTCAGAAGTATGGCAAGGCGGCGTCTGCGAATTCAGAAGTTTTGCAAAACGACCAGCAGGAGCTGAATCAACTGCGCAGAGAAGTGGTTTGTCTTCGTATGGAGTGTGACTTGTTAAGAAAAGCCGACGGCCTTCTTCGCGAATGAAAATAACTGAGATTTCAGTTCATCGCAGAGCACCGCGAAGAATGGCCGAATGACCTTAGTGTGGGACGTGTTGGAAGTTCGTCGAAGTGGTTTTTATGCTTGGCGAAATCGTCCGGCCAGTGTTCGCTCGCTGCGAGAGGCAGAAGTCGTTTCGGAGATCAAACAGATTCAGTCAGAGGATCACAAAGACGTTTACGCAAGTCCTCGCATGCATCTGGAACTGGTCGCTCGCGGCGTTGAAATCTGCGAAACGACGGTTGCAAACCTGATGCAACGAGAAGCCGTTACATCGTCAAATCAGCGGCTGCTCGACCGCTGGCGATACTGTCCGGGATGCCGACTCCATGATAGGCACTACCGGCTAAATATAATCCATGGTGCTTCCGAGTCAGCGTTTCAATTCTGGCGACACGTTCCAGGTGTCCGACGTGATACTGCGGCATTGCTCTGGTATATCGCGTTACCTTTGTCAGCAACGGAGCACGCTTCATGCCAAGAATTTCTGTAAGCTCGACGTTTACCGACGCAACCATTTCTGCGTCGGTCTGATTCAGCAGTTCAGGCTGCATGGCCCCCCCTACAAAGGTTCGTAACAGCACGTGTCCAGGCGGTGCTCGATGTGGAAATTTTCGACTCGTAAATGACACGGCCAGCACTTTGCGCTTTTCGATCGCCGGGATTACAAGGCCGAAGGCATCAAGGGGATGCGTAAAGTCGTCCAGTCGATGTCCAGTAACCACAACGGCGCTGGATGCGTATTCGATGTCCTTGAGACTTTCATTGAGCGACTGAAACTCATCATCAAGCAGCAATGCCGCAGCTTTGTGCGTTGGCAATGTGATGATCACGCTATCAAATTGAAACATTCTTCCGTCCATCAACCGAACATCCCAGACTTGTGTCCGGCTGTCACAGCCGGATTGCTGGCCGGATTTTGCCACACTCTGAAGCGGTGTTGAGCTTCGAATTGTCACCCGTCCGGACTTTTGCAGCGTGGTTTCCAGGGCGGCAATCAAGCTAGACAGACCTTGATTGGGCGTCGTAAACAGACCATACCTGACCCCGCTGCCTGAAGCGTTATCACGCGACTTGCTTTTGTTGCGTTTCTGCTCGGCGCGTGTCGCTTTTGTGACGCTGCCGTATTCACGTTCCATGTCCAAAAACCGTGGCAATGTCGCTTTCAGGCTGAGCTTTTCGGGATCAGATGTATAGATGCCGCCCACCAATGGCTGCACTAAACGATCCAGTGTTTCTGCGCCGAAGCGTCGGCGAACAAAGCTGGCGAGAGATTCGTCTTCTTCTGTGTTTCTGCGAGCAACAAAGCTTTCACGCAGCAGACGAAGTTTGCCCGCAATGGATAACACCGGCGTCGTTGCGATGGCCCAGGGCTTTGCCGGAGCCATCAGCATGAAGCCATCCGGTACTGGCAGCGGGCGACCTTTTCTGAGCACCAGTGACCGACGATAAGTGTTATCGGTGGGAATCAGCTCGGAAGTAAAGTCGATTTCTGAGCACAGTTGCACGCCGCCGGGCTTGTTGGTGATAAACGAATCCGGCCCGAGTTCCATCAGAAAACCGTCGGCCGTTTCCGTCTGGATGATTCCGCCAAGTCGCTCTGAGCCTTCAAAGATCGTCACTTCTGCCGCTGAGTTTTGGCTGACGATTCGATGAGCGGCCGCCAATCCAGTAATTCCGCCACCAACAATCGCAATCCGCAGCGCATGTGGAACGCCATTGCATCCAGCATCGCATTGTCGATCTGCGTTAGGCTCGCCAGGAGTCATTAGGACCGTGCTCCCAGCTCGTGAACGTATTCGACAACCGCTTTTACGTGATCAGGATTCATGTCTGGCATTACACCGTGACCGAGGTTAAAGATGTGCCCCGGACGTCCGCCCGCAGCATCTAGAACCGCTTTGATGCGTTGCTTCAGAACCGGCAGTTCTGCATATATTGACACCGGATCCATATTGCCCTGAATTGCAAATTCGGCGCCGAGGATATCCCAGGCTTTATCGAGTTCGATTCGCCAGTCGACACCCATGACGGTGCCGCCAGCTTCTCGTTGCAGAGGTAACAGGGCGGGGTTACCGGTCAGGAAGTTGATGACTGGAGCATCGCTTTTCACGGCATCAATCAGTCGTTTTGTGTGAGGCAATACGTACGTTTTGTAATCAGTCGGGGAGAGACAACCCGCCCAGCTATCGAACACCTGCACGGCTTGACATCCTGCGGCGATCTGAGCTTTCAGGTAGATAATGACGGAATCGACAAGCTTTGACATCAGGTCATTCCATGCACCAGAATCGTTGTACATCAACGTCTTGGTATGTATGTAATTTTTTGAGCCGCCGCCTTCGATGCAGTATGACGCCAATGTAAACGGAGCTCCCGCGAACCCCAGCAGAGGAATGTTATCCGGCAATTCGGCGCGGATAAGTTTTACGGCCTGAAAGACGTAATCGAGAACGTCTACGGATTCCAGCGCCGTCAGGCGGTTTACGGCGCCTGGTTCCTGCAGCGGATTATGAATTACGGGACCTTCGCCTTTGACGTATTCCAAATCAATTCCCATTGGTTCCAGAATAGGCAGCAGATCTGCGAACAGAATTGCCGCGTCGGCATTCAACGCTTCTCGAGCCGTCACGGTGACTTCGCAAGCCAGTTCCGGAGTCTTGCACAACTCCATGAAAGTGACTTTGTTGCGAACCGCCATGTACTCAGGCAGGTAGCGACCGGCCTGTCGCATAATCCATACGGGCGTTGTATCTACGGGTTCACGCCGAACAGCCTTCATAAATCGGCTGTTGTGCAGGGCGGCGGTTTTGTTTGAATCAGAAGCAGTCAAGGGATGTCTTTCGCGTGGCGAAGGAGAAGTTTTAGCAGGGAGTTGTGGCTTGAGCACGTTGCTCAAGCTTCAAGGAACTTAATACCCTGTTCGGTGATCTGGTACGGCAAAATTGATTCTTCGCACGCACTTCCTCGATGTTTGGCAACGTACAAAGCTCGGCCGATTTTACTGCCTTCGCGGGTCTTTCCCATTAGAATGACCGTATTGGCATTGGAAAGTACGTCACCCGATTGAATTGGTCGCGAAATCAGATCATCAATCATAACTTCATGGCTTGTGTACAGCAGCAAACCGGCAATGTCTTTATGGTTGTAGGCGTTTTGATTGACCGTGTCCTGCTGCGACCGAAAGTGAACGCGGAACAGGTCGCGAGCCAGCCAGTCATGTTCTTTTCGCAGAATCTGATGGTAAATGTAGTCGAAAAGATGGAACTGAAAGGAATCAGCATCGCGATCGGTCGGTTCCACTCCGTCAATCACCACGCGGCGAACTCCGTGCACAAAATTGCCATAGAAAAACGCGATAGTTTGATCGAGCCGCCGCATCAAGTCAATTTTGAATTCCTGCCATTCTACCGGCTGCATATCTCCAATGGTTACTCGCCTTCCACCGCGATGAAACACGTGCAGATAGTCCGATCGGATCTGGTCCACGTCCCACACAACGGCAGAATCTATACGATCGACCATGTGGCGTACGCGAATATTCCAGCCGAACATTCGTTCTGCGTATTCCGGCTGGTTCTGCGAATCGCCCCGCGTTGTCAGGTCAAAAATAATACCGGGTTCACCTTCCTGCTGCTTGCCCGCATGACAAAAGCTGACGCCCAGCTGAGTCTTCCCGATGCCCGTGGCGCCCATAACGACCGTGAGTGTTCCCGGAATCAGACCTCCGCCCAAAGCTTCGTCAAGTCGAGCAATTCCGGTGGATTGGCGTGCGGTGCTGGTCATGGCAGTTTCGAAGAGAATACAACGGTCGATTGAAATATGCGTCCTTCATATCGCGTCCGGGCGTCCTTCGCCACCTTTGCGACACACAGAATCTCAATTGTACAAATCCAATGTCATCTCTGCACAATGTGTCGTGGATTCCAGACTCTCGCTGTTGAGCGTTCATCCCTCAGCCTCGTCGCCCCAACGATGCATCAGTTGATGTGGCACGTTCAGGTGGTCACAAATTCTGGCGACCACAAAGTCGACAAGATCCGCCAGACAGGTTGGTGAATGATAAAAGCCAGGCATGGCCGGAAGCACTGTGGCTCCTGCCTGAGATAGCTTTGCCATGTTGTCCAACGCGATCGAACTCAGCGGTGTTTCGCGAGGCACCAGCACCAGCGGTCGTCGTTCCTTCAGATGCACGTCGGCCGCTCGCTGGATCAAGTTCGTAGACGCACCGCAGGCAATCGATGATAGGGTGCCCATCGAACAGGGGCAGATTACCATTCCGCCTGTCAGAAACGAGCCGCTGGCAATTCCGGCCGAGTAATTTCGGAGCGAGTGAATGCTGAGGCTGGAATTTGCCGGCAGATCACAGTGCTTAAACCCCCAATTCGCAGTGGGACCGCTGCCCAGTGCCGTGGCGAGAAAGTCTATCCAGGTGGCCGAATCGGCATTCTGTTCGGGCAATTCAGTACCAATTTCCCGCAATGACACCATGCGAGCGGCGTCGCTGACCAGCAAATGCACGTGCATACCGGCCGCCAGCATTGTTTGTCCCAGTCGTATGGCATACGCCGTACCGCTGGCACCGGTTACGGCGAGCACAAGATTGCGGTTCATTTTGTGAGTTCCAGAATTAGATCACACAGTCCAGCGGTGTGCCGTTTTGAGTTTCAGTGAAGAACGCTAGAATTAGTTGCTCGGTTGTAGCCGGTACCGGACTTCTGAACACCCCTAACGTGTTCAGGTCTCGGGGATTCAAATAAACCAATTGCGTGGCAACCCTATAAACCGTGTGACAATGTCCACGAAAGCGTTAATGTGATCAATTACCGCAGTGTCAAAAAGCTTCTCGGCGAAACAAGTCTGGAGCGAAAATGTCGCCTGCTTTTCGGTACAGCGCTGTTGATTCTGATTACCACCAGTTTTTGGATCTACGCCGCAAGAACCCGAGTTCTGGTTGAAAATCAGCAGGTCGTGAAGGCGGAAGCGTTGGTGCCGGGTATCTGGCGACGGCATCATCACAAGAAATTCGGTGAACGCCTTTCGTCGCTGAAGGCCGGCGAGTCTCAGGCGGCGCTTAATGCCAACCTCGCCGCCGCCACTCCGTCGCCGGACTCCAACGTCGCAAACGACGGAGCCCCAGCTGCGCCGGCCAGCTATGAGGCATTGGATTGGGACACGTTTGTCGAACGTCTTAGTCTTGTTGATGAGTTTCGTATCGGAGCAACGTTTAGCATTGTGCTGCCGGATGATACTCCGAGCGATGAAGAAGTGTTTCAGACGTTGCTGAACTTCAAAAACGGCGGCGAGAATTATCATACTTTTTCTGAAGACGCCAGCGGTATCCGACAGCTGACCTATTACAAAGCACTACGAGCAGATCAGTCCTGCATGAGCTGCCACAATGGGAGAAATGCAGCCGTTTTTCCGTCAAAGTCATCTGATAAAACAGATACTCCAGGGCCGCTGGCTGCCATGGTTACCGTAACAATGTCGATGGATACCATCGAAGGCGAACTCAGCCGTAACCGTGCCATCCTGCTGGCATCGGCCATTGTGACGTCGTTCCTGGCTATGCTGGTTGCTTATGTGATTGTGCGTTACATCATTGTTAAGCCGGTTCTGCACCTGAAAGACGTCAGCGACGAAATTGCTCGTGGTAATCTGAATCTGCGAGCTGACATCAACACCGGTGATGAATTTGAAGAACTCAGTCACGCATTCAATCGCATGCTGCGTCATATGACCACCGTCAATGAAGAACTGCGAGGCGTGAACGACAACCTTGATGCCAAAGTGGATCAGCTGGCTCAGGCAAACATGGAGCTGTTTAATACGAATGCCATGAAAGACGAGTTTCTTGCCACAATGAGCCACGAACTTAGAACTCCACTAAACAGTATTCTTGGATTCAGTGATGTTCTGGCTCAGGCGGCTAACCTTGACACTCGGCAGAAGAGATATGTTGATAATATCCGAACGTCCGGACGCAATTTGATGGTCCAGATCAATGACCTGCTGGATCTGGCGAAGATCGAAAGCGGTCAAATGACAATTCAGGCGGCTCCGACAAGAATTTGCGATGTAATCGAAAGCCAGGTCGGGCTGATAATGCCTTTGGCAGACCAGAAAAACATCGACCTCCGAATACAACTGCCGGAACAGCGTCTGCCGGAAGTGAATCAGGACTCAGGCAAGATTCGCCAGATTCTCACAAACCTGTTATCGAACGCGATCAAGTTTACGCCCGAAGGCGGACGCGTTCGCATCAGTTCGCGCATGGATGGCGCCGATGCCTTTGAAATCTGTGTCGAGGACACCGGGATCGGAATTCCAATGCATGAACAGGATCACATATTCGAGAAGTTTCGCCAAGGAAGCACGATCGACGGAGAACGCGATCAGATGAAGCGAGAATATGGCGGAACAGGACTGGGACTATCCATCGTCCGTGAATTGGCCAGGCTTCTGGGAGGCGATGTTGAACTGGAAAGTGAATTCGGAAAGGGCAGTATGTTTACCGTCAGGCTTCCTACGGAAGCTCCTCCGGAAAGACCGACGATTAACCTTGCTCTGGATTCGACGTCATCAACATCACTTAACCGAATTACATCTGTCGACCTGCTGAATCCGACTGCAGACGCAACGCCGCCATTAACAAACGCTGCTGCAAAAAAGTAAGTGTATCGGTTGAAGTTTTGAACACGCTGTCTCCTGTGGCTGTGCAGACCTTTGGCCTTTGTTGACGCGTCTTCATATAATATGCCTTCGCCGGGAAGAACAATTCGGATGTGGCTACGCGAAGCGGTGAATGAATTTGTCTTCATCATGCGTAGACAAATTGTGGAGACCGTGAACTGCTAAACAGTCTGTCTGAATCGGGTAAGGGCCACCGTCGCCGGTGACCCTCCCCACACCACCTAGCATGCGGATCCGCACTAGGCGATTCCTCGAAGCGGAGCAAGGTCGCACCAGAGTTGTTTGAGCGAAAGAAGTCCAAGGT
>Ga0209390_10000624_pt1 | contig 70563 bp, 58 predicted proteins | sample BON01_FD_187212 | JGI IMG/M metagenome (GOLD analysis project Ga0209390, IMG submission 187212) | Freshwater microbial communities from Lake Bonney liftoff mats and glacier meltwater in Antarctica - BON-01 (SPAdes) (version 2) | ecosystem: Environmental > Aquatic > Freshwater > Ice > Glacier...
AGAACAAACAAATGAATGGATGTATGATTATAATCACAATCGACCGCACAATGGTATAGGTAAAATACCCCCAGTAAGATATGCACAACTCCAAAAGGATGCCGCTGCCGCTGGGCTCATTTAAAAAAGGAACTGATTTTCATTTATGACCACAGAAAGAAAAAAATCAATTCCTTTTTAAACGAAAAAAAACCTAATTTTGTAATAATAAGCAGTCCTAATTAGGGGAAGCTTACACTATAATGTATAAAAAAACCTTTACTATTTAAAAGGTGGCGATTCTGAAAAGCCTTACGAGTAAGATAACTTTAATAAACACAACTAATAATGAAACACTTTTTTCTTGCTTTAATAGTAATTTTAGGACTCTCATCTTGCGTTTCCGTTAAACAAATTGGGACACTAAATATGATGTCGCAAAGAAACGTAGATCCTAACGTAGCAAACTACCAACTTTTATCCAGCTATTCAGGAGGCGATAAGAAAGAGCTAAAGAAATCAAAAGCTTTACTAGTTGAAGAAGCAGTCAACCAAACTGTTAAAAAAATACCTGGTGGAGAATTTTTGATGAATGTCAAGCTATATCAAGTTAAAGGCAATCGATTTGCAGTTGAAGGCGATGTTTGGGGCGTTAAAACTGACGTAACTTACCGAGGTTTTAAAATTGGAGACAAAGTAATGTGGAAAGCTGGTGGAGATATTAAAGAAGGTGTTGTTAAGTCCTTAATTGATGACAAAACCTGCTATGTTGTTACGAAAGATGGCAACATAGTGGAAAAGAAGTATACCGAAATTAGCAAATCTGAGTAAGCTAAAACCCTCCTTATCCCCTGTATAATTATTTGCCGATAAACGCTTCTATTCAAGAAGCTTTATCTGCGAAAGCTTTAATTGAATGCATGCCCTATTCAAATGAATAACGCCATTAGATTTTCTATTAGCTCAGTTGTAAAACAGACACCTTAAAGATCAAAGGTTCCTTCAGGTGTACCGGAACGATAAAGCAAAACGCTTTCTGTAAAGGTATTTTAGATTTGTCCTTTCGATGCTTTTTGCTTTTCCACTAAAATTGTTTTATCATTGTATAAAACCCCTAGTCTGAGCTTATGCAAACCATTCCCAAAAGCGGATTTAAAGGCCTCATAGAAAATTGGCAAAGTGACGTCATCGCTGCCGTTAGTGTGGCTTTAGTTGCCATGCCCCTAGGATTAGGGATTGCCATTGCTTCGGGAGTTCCCCCAATGTCGGGCATCATTGCCGCAGTTATTGGAGGAATTGTAGCCACCTTCTTCAGGGGGAGTCACTTGGCTATCAATGGACCAACCGCAGGTTTAATTGCTGTTATCCTTTCTTCTATTGTTGTCCTTGATGATGGAAGTGGAAATGTACTGAACTACTTAATGGCAGCTATTATTTTTTCGGGTGCCCTACAAGTTGCTTTAGGTCTTTTTAAATTGGGGAAATTCGCCCATATATTTCACAGCACTGTCATTCATGGTATTCTAGCTGCAATTGGGGTTATTATCATCGCTAAGCAAATCCACATTGCCATGGGAACGGTTTCCAATTCAGATGAAATAGTCGGCACTTTAATTGATGCGTTCAAACAAATTCCAAACATCAATCCATTTGTTGGAATCATCTCTCTTGTAGGCTTATTGCTTCTCTCTTTTCAATCCAAAATTTCTTATAAACTATTCCACCTCATTCCCGCTCCAGTTTGGTTGTTGATTGTCTCCATTCCCTTTGTTTTTCTCTTTGATTTTTTCGAAGAACAGACGCGTTCATTTTTAGGTAACAACTATACCGTCGGTCCTAAACTTCTAATAAATCTTCCAAGTAATTTAATCGAAGCCATCATCTTTCCCAATTTTTCAAAAGCAGGAACCCTTCCCTTCTGGATTTCGGTAATCTCCATTACAGTGATTGGAAGTATTGAATCCTTAGCTGGTAGCAAGGCTGTAGATAAATTAGACCCTTATAAACGTAAAACAAATTTAAATAAGGACCTCATTGGAATCGGTTTAAGTACCATGGTATCTGGAGCTATTGGTGGACTTCCAGTAATCACGGTTATCGCTAGATCATCTGTAAACGTGCATAACAATGCAAAAACAAAGTGGTCAAATTTATATCATGGTCTTTTGTTACTACTCTTTGTTTTTATCTTAACTCCTGTGATCAAAATGGTGCCTTTAAGTGCTTTGGCAATCCTCTTAGTCTATACAGGATTCCAGTTGGCTTCTCCGAAAGTCTTCAAGCAAATGTATCGCCATGGTCCTGAGCAACTTATCTTTTTTGTGGGCACCCTAGTGATTACTTTATTTACTAATTTAATGGTTGGATTGTTTGGCGGATTAGCGCTCGCTTTGGTCATTCACTGGCTCCTAGCCATGGTGCCGCTGCACGAATTTTTTAGAATGATTTTTAACTCAGGTTCAAATCTATTCACCAACACGGATGGTTCTTATGTTTTGCAAATTAAAGGAATAGCCAACTTTCTAGCCACCTTAAAAATTGAAGGCTTATTGGAAAGAATTCAACCAGGTTCAAAAGTGACGATAGATTTTTCAGAAACAAAATTAGTGGATCACTCCATCTTGGAGAACGTATACGAATTTCAACGTAAACACCATAGCAAAGGCGGGCAAGTCATCCTAACCGGGCTAGACCAACATAATGCTTCATGCAATCATAAATTGGCCTTACAAATCCTTCCTAAGAAGTTGAATGTGAAATTAAGTCGCAGACAACTTCAGCTTCAAGAATTGGCGAACAATCACAATTGGCAATTTGAACCTTTCTCTATCGAGAACCTAAATTTTTTAGAGTCTTTTTACTTCTTCAAGTCAAGGCCTATTGAGTTAGGAAGAAATACGGTTAAGCCCCTTGAAAATAAAGGTCATTGGGATATTTGCGATGTTAAATTCGAAGAAGGAGCTTATGAAGCCGCTGATGCTTATGAAACAACATTGTGCTTGGTCAAGGATATTCCAAACTTACCTCGATTCGTAATTGAAAAGAAAAGCTTCACCGATTATTTAAACATTTCGTGGCACAAGGATATTGATTATCGCTTGTATTCTAATTTTTCGAAAAACTTTATCGTGAAAGTAGAGGATATTGAACAAATGAATGCCTTTGTTACGCCTGCATTTATAAAGCTAATTGAGCAAAGCAATCTTTCTCACTTAGAGAGTAATGGGGAAGCCATTATGCTTTTTGATGCAAAATTTCGCTTGGCTCAAATCTCAGATTATTCAGAATTGGTTCGCATGGCAGAATCGATTAAAGCGCTTCACGGTTAAATATAAATTTAATTTTGTTTAGGTTTCAATTAGATACAGCAAAAGTAAAAACATTCATTTACCTTATTTATTGATAAACAAATGTGGCCGCAAAAGAAAATAAAGCTTATATTACATCTAAATATAAGGACTTACTTAAAATCTTCTCTTTTCATTTGAGTCGATGCTAATCGGATACTATTAAAATTAAGCAACTAAAAACAAAGCTTTAAATATACAAGCACTTCCTTTTTTTATCTTATTTATTGGGGCATGCAACCATTTGAGACATAATATCGTATTTAAGAAGCTTATTTAGGATTCCCCATTGAAAATTGGGTTCTTATTCATAATTAAGGGGATGTAAATAGTTGGATGTCTTAATTATTACTTCAAAAATAAAACGTTAACACCATATTAAATCTGTTAAAAAACTATATGATTATGAAAAATCAATTTAAAAACTCAATATTATTTGCACTCCTTTTATTATTACCAACTTTTATGTTTGGTCAAACACTCGAATTACGAGTACTTTCAACCTTTGAAGCCTATACCGGAGCGGGTGCAATTACAAATTCAGGAACCCTGACAGGCGATGTTGGTACAAATCTTGGAATAATATCTGGATCATACACTGGTGCTATACACAATAACGATTCTATAACCCTGCAGGCGAGACTAGATATGCTTAGGGTATATATTCAGCTTAGTAATGTTTTTGTTACGCATCCCGGCAATCATGCTCCAGTTTTTGGAGGTGGCGAAACCATTACCCCTGGCGTTTATTCGATAGGCGGAGCAGGGTCTATAAGTGGAAACCTTACTCTTAATGGGGGTGGGAATCCTAATGCTTATTTTATTGTAAAATTTGAGGGAGCACTTACCATAGGAGCATCTACTACCATTACTTTAAGTAATGGAACACAAGCTTGTAACGTTTTTTGGATTGCGGAAGGCGCAATTTCTGATGCCGGGAGCAGTGTAATAAAAGGGAGTTTATATTCACATCCTGGAGCCATTACTCTTGGCGTAAATAGTACCATAGAAGGTCGAATGTTTGCATCGGAAGGTGCTATAACCACGGGTTTGGGAAGTACGTCGATTGCACCTAGTTGTAATAGTTCTATTCCAGTTAGATGTTCAGACGGTTGTACTGCGGCACCAACTGTTGATGTTTTAGGAAGCGCTGGAAATTTTGTACTTTTTACTACTCTTGGAGCTGTAGCAAATTCAGCCACATCTGGAGTTTTTGGAGATATTGGTACAAATGGTGGAGCGGTAAGTGGTTTTGGTACTTCTACTCAACTCGGAAGTATTTACACTTCAGATGCTGTTACAGCACAAGCGAGTTTAGATTTAATTTCCGCTTATGCTCAACTGATGCTTATACCTAATACAGTACTTGGACATACTGCAACTTTTGGAAGTGGAGAAACGGTGAACCCAGGAGTCTACTATATAGGAGGAGCAGGATCTTTAGCTGGAACTATTACCTTAAACGGTCAAAACAACCCTAACTCCGTATTTATTTTTAAATTTAATGGTGCATTTTCAGTAGCGGCACAATCAAAAGTGATTTTAGCCAATGGAGCAGATCGTTGTAATATTTTTTGGCTTTCTCAAGGTGCCACAGATATGGGAACGTTTACTTTTATGAAAGGAACAGTTATTGCTAATAATGGAGCATGTAGCATGGCAGCAAATGGAAATTTAGAGGGACGAATGCTTTCTACTGGTGGAGCAGTTGGATTTAGTACAGGCGTAGCTTACAATAACCCCCGATGCTGTGTATCTGCTATTCCTTCATTAGGAGGAGCAACAACCCTGTGTGCAGGTAGTACGGCGAATGTAACACCATCAATCGGTGGTACTTGGTCTAGTAACAATGGAAATGTAACGGTAACAAATGCAGGTGCGGTAACCGGTGTTTCCTCAGGAAGCTCAACTTTAACATTCACAGATAATAATTCTGATTGTTCAAGTACAAGAATAGTAACCGTATTGAATGGCGCATCATCAGCACCTTCAATTTCTTGCGATTAATAGAAGCTTAAAATGTATTCTAATCGCTTTAAAAACATGGGATAAACACCTTAGCAGAAAAAAAAGTGATTCAAATAAAATTTAACAATCCAATAGGGTTAAATAAATAAGTAAAGCCATCCCAAAAGGATGGCTTTACTTATAACTCGACATTGACAACTAAGAATTACTTTTTTGTGCTTCTTATCGCCGCTTCCAGTTGATCCCACATTTCCTTAGGAATCATTTCTAAGTTGTTGAACTGACCATTTCGTAGTTGTTCTCCTCCGTCTAGCGTTACAATTTCACCATTCATATAATCGGCAAAATCTGAAACCATATAAGCTGCCAAATTAGCCAATTCTTGATGCTCTCCCACTCTTTTCAATGGAACTTGCTTGGTAATATCTAACTCTTCCTTCAAATTGCCGGGCATTAAACGATCCCAAGCTCCTTTTGTAGGGAATGGACCTGGAGCAATAGCGTTAAAACGAATGTTGTACTTCGCCCATTCAAAAGCTAAAGATTTCGTCATAGCTACTACCCCACCTTTAGCACAAGCTGAAGGCACTACATATCCTGAGCCTGTCCAAGCGTAAGTAGTTACGATATTTAAGACATTCCCTTTATCTTGCTTGGTTTCAATCCAATGCTTTCCAAAAGTCATAGTGCAATGAATCGTTCCCATTAAAACAATATCAATAATGGTTTTAAACGCATTTGCAGATAACCGTTCCGTTGGACTAATGAAATTCCCTGCAGCATTATTCAATAAAATATCTACTTTCCCAAATTCTGCTAAGGCGGCATCTCTAACGGCTTCAACTTGAGCTAAATCCCTGACATCGCATTGAACGGGCAAGCAACGACCTCCTGTTGCTGCTTCAAGCTCTTTCGCAGTTTCTCTTAACAACTCAATTCTTCTAGAGGTTATCACCGTATTAGCGCCTAACTCCATGAAATATTTCGTCATGGCTTTCCCTAACCCTGATCCACCACCCGTGATTACAATTGTCTTTCCTTTGAGTGCGTCTTCGCGCAACATTCCTTCTGTTATTTTCATTATAATTAATTTTCTATTTAAAAGTTGGGCACGAATTCTTGCCATTTCCTATTCGAAATGAAGCATTGATCATGATAAAAAAATAAGCGTCATTCTTACTTGAATTTCCCCTTGACGTTTCTTTCACATTACTCAAATCAGGATCATTGCCACGATAAGACAAAGCTATTGCTTCATCAGCAACTGCTTGAACATAGTTGTTGAAATAATAATCCATATTGGGATAAACCGTACTTACATCATCTAAGTAGTCTACGAAAGTATGGCGGTATTGAAACTCCGTGCCGATAGCCCATGACCTTCCTATGTTAAATTTTAATCCAAAGGAAGCCGGAATACTGAAAGCCATCTTTGAATACTTGGTTCTATCGGGATATTCTAATAATCCTTGCCCCTCCGTTCCAAGTGGTTGAAGAGAAACCCATTGGCCATTCAACTCAGCTTTAGGATTGTAATACACTCCTGCAATACCAAAACCAAAGTAAGGCGTAAATTTATGTTTGTAGTCTCCAATTTTATAAGGCAAAATATTCCATTCCAACATCATCGCTACATCTACAATGTTACTTCTGAAATGCAAGTTCCTGTCTTGTCTTCCCGACGACGGATTGGCCCACTTGTCATTCCCATAAATTTGTCCTATCGTCAAACTGGTCCGAAAAGTTAAAAACTTGTGGAAATTGTTTCGGTAAAATAAACCTGCTGCTGGACGAAAGGCTTTTGCCCTTATTTCTCCAAAAAAAGGCGTCCCTCTGTCTGCGCCTAAATCGCCTAAATAATTTGCAACTCCTAAAGCAAATCCTATTTCATGTCCGCTCGACTTATAGGATTGCGCTTTACTATTAAATGAATGCAGACCGATCAAAAAGAGAAATGCAATAAACTTTTTCATAATTAATATTGATTTGTGCTCAGAATAACTAAGGTACAAGCTATAACGGATTCAATCTCGTTTTGTTTTAGTAGGTCCATAAATTCAACATTCTCAGTGCCTGGATTAAAAATTACTCTTCTTGGATGTAAAGACAGTATATACCTATAATACCCTACTTGAATTTGAGGATTAATATAAAGGGTAATGGTATCTACCTCCTCAAATGCGAAAGCACTCGTTTCGAATTTCACCCCTTGAAGTTCGCCAGCTCTATTTGCAAGTGCCGCTACTTCGTGTCCGTGATTCAAAAGACTCCTGATTGCTTTATAAGAATATCTGGAAGGGTGCTCACTTGCACCGATAACTAATGTTTTCATGCAGTAAAGTTAAGGAAATTTTGATTGATGATCAGCAAGTATTGGGAGTTCAATCGTTCAATCGATTATTGAATAACGCAACTGTTGAAAAGTCGAAAAGAGAAAGAGTTCAATCTTAATCTTTACAAACAGCACTCATTTCTAGTCAACTATTCAACGCTTAGTTGGTCGAACAGTCCAAGTCGCAAAATCTAAGCTTCTATCTATCGAGCGCGCTATCTGTCTTAAGAAAATTGTTAGTAATTTTTCACGCTATTTCTTCGAAGTGCTTTAATAATTAATCTAACTTTACAAGCTATGAGTTATATCGTTTCTGCCCGGAAATATCGCCCTAAAACATTCGAAGACGTTGTTGGTCAAGAGCAAATTACGACGACTCTAAAACGCTCTATAGAAACAGGGCATTTAGCACAAGCCTTCTTGTTTTGTGGCCCCAGAGGTGTGGGTAAAACAACTTGCGCTCGAATTATGGCCAAGGCAGTAAATACGGGCAAGACAGAAAAACTAGATGAAATTAAAGAAGATTTCTCTTTTAATATTTTTGAATTAGATGCCGCATCCAATAACAAAGTGGATGATATGCATCAATTGATTGCTCAAGTAAGAATCCCACCACAAACCGGAAAATACAAGATCTATATTATAGATGAGGTTCACATGCTTTCTACGGCTGCGTTCAATGCGTTTTTGAAAACCCTAGAGGAACCGCCTCCTTATGCTATTTTCATCTTAGCTACAACAGAAAAGCACAAAATCTTACCGACCATTCTCTCTAGATGTCAGATTTATGACTTCAGAAGAATCTCAGTATTAGATATTGTTAAACATCTTCAAGATATTGCCAAGCAAGAAAATATTATCGCTGATGAAAGCGCTTTACACATCATAGCCGAAAAAGCAGATGGTGCCTTGAGAGATGCTTTATCAATATTTGATAGATTAGTAAGTTTTTCCGGATCTCAGCTTACTTATGAAGCTGCAGTTACGAGCTTAAATGTCCTAGATTACGATTACTTCTTTAAAATTACGGAACAGGTGCTTTCTGGAGATCTTCCGGCATCCTTAATTACCCTAGATGGGATTCTAGGAAATGGATTTGAAGGAGATCATTTTGTAAACGGGTTGAGCAATCACTATAGAAATTTGTTAGTTTGCCAAGACCCTCGTTCAGTAAAACTTTTAGAAGTAAGTGAAGCTTTAAAACAACGCTATTTCGAGCAAGCTAAAATTACCCCTTTATTCTTTTTGGTAAATGCGCTAAGTTTAGCATCGGATTGCGATGTGAGATACTCCGCTAGTATCAATAAACGATTATTGGTTGAGGCGATGCTGATGAAAATGTCCTATTTGAACAAAATTATGGATGGCAAACCTATTTTTGATTCTTCAGAGATCGAAAAAAAAAACCTTGACATCCAAATAACACAACCCTACATAAAAGAACAAGCCCGAGCTAAGGCACCTGAAACCAATGAAAGTGCAGCAAAAGGAAGTGCTCCCGCTCAAGAAGTACCCCAAGCTGAAATTATAAAAAAACAATCTGGAATTTCCCTAAGTCTTGATGATTTAGAAAAAGCAGTTGATGAAGAACTACGTGCACCTCAAAAAGAAGAAGATCAGGATAATAAATTAGTAGAAGAACAGGGTTCTGGTACTTATGCGTTCAACCATGAAAACTTACAAGCACTGTGGATTGAATTATTGGAGAGTCTTCCTGGCAATAAACTTAAGAGTCTGTACGACATTATCTACGACAAACTTCCGAGTTTAACGGATACAACAATTCATCTCATTGCAGACAGTGCTGTAGAAAAAACCTTAATTGTAAAGGACCTTAATGCGATAACGTCTTTTTTTAAATCTAAATTTGAAGATAAAAATTTCAATTTTAAAATTACCGTAGAAGAAGATGAATCAAAACAAAAAGTAATTCTCAATCAAAAAGATAAATATCTCAAAATGATTCAAACTAATCCTTTATTACAAAAACTAAAGGAAAATTTGGACCTAGAACTCGAACTATAAAAATGAACATGAAAAAAATTAGTTTCTTACTACTGTTAACAAGCTTTATATTCGCTTGTGAAACGCAAGCGCAAGTTGTAACTAGCCATTCCCACAACTTTGAAACCGTTCAAGGTGACCCAAGTAATACCTTGATATACACGCTTGATAATGGATTGAAAGTTTATTTGTCAGTAAATAAATTAGAGCCAAGAATTCAAACACTTATTGGAGTGAAGGCAGGTTCAAAATTTGATCCATCTGAAACCACAGGGTTGGCTCACTATTTGGAGCATATGATGTTTAAAGGCACCCATCAGATTGGGACTAAAGATTGGGCATCGGAGAAAATTGTCCTAGACGCAATTGCGGAGACTTTTGAAGCTCATCGCTTGGAGTCCGACCCGGACAAAAAGACGGCTATTTATGTAAAAATTGATAGTCTTTCTTTCGAAGCATCTAAATTTGCTATTGCTAACGAATACGATAAAATGGTTTCAGGTTTAGGAGCAAAAGGCACTAATGCTTACACTTCCAATGACGAAACGGTTTATATCAACGACATCCCTTCAAATGAAATTGAAAAGTGGTTGATGCTGGAAGGCGAGCGTTTTCAAACTTTGGTTTTAAGACTCTTTCATACCGAATTAGAAACCGTTTATGAAGAATTTAATCGTTCTCAGGATTCAGATAGTCGCTGGGTTTATCAAGCTGTTTTAGAAGGTTTATTGCCAAATCATCCCTATGGAACCCAAACCACAATTGGTTTAGGGGAACATTTAAAAAACCCATCCTTATACAATATCCATGCTTATTTTGACAAGTATTATGTACCCAACAATGTGGCGATTTGTTTAGCTGGTGATTTAGACCCAGATGCAACAATTAATATGATCGAAAAATACTTTGGGACTTGGAAAACGACAGCAGTAACGCCTTTTAAGCAGCCCGCTAAAACTACTGTGGAGGCTCCAATTACAAAGGAAACTTTCGGGCCACAGCAGGAAATGGTCTATTTGGGTTATAAGTTTGAAGGGTCTGGAAGCAAAGACGCTAGAATGACTCAAATGGTCGATATGATTCTGGCAAATAGTCAAGCGGGTTTGATTGATATCGATTTGATGTTAAATCAAAAAGTTTTGAGCGCAGGTTCTTTCGCTCAAATTCTAAAAGACTATACGGTTCACTTTTTATATGGCGTTCCTAAAGAAGGTCAAAGTTTAGAAAATGTCAAGGACTTGCTCTTGGCAGAGATTGAAAAAATAAAAGCTGGAGATTTTGAAGATTGGTTGGTTGAAGCTGTTGTAAACGACATGAAATTAAGCCGAATTAAAAGTTTAGAAAGCAATAGAGGAAGAGCTTCTTTTATGTTAGATGCCTTCATTAATGAGTTAGCTTATCAGGATGTTGTTTTTGATTTAGATACGATGGCTAAAATCACAAAAGCGGATATTATGGCTTTTGCAAATGAATATTATAAAGAGAACTATGTAGTTTCCTATAAGCGAATTGGAACCTCTGATAGACACAGCGTTCCTAAACCAAAAATCACTTCGGTTGAGGTTGATCGTGATAGTAAATCGGAATTTTATACTGCATTTGAAACAGTTACTTCCAAACGCTTAACACCTAAATTTGTAGATTATGATAAGGACCTTACCAAGTCAAATTTAGACGAAGTTGCTTTTGCATATGTCAAAAATGAGCACAATCAAATCTTCAATTTGTATTACCTTTTTGATGTGGGAACTCAAACAGATAAGGAACTTGGCTTGGCTATTGAATACTTGCCTTATTTGGGTACAAGTAAGTATAGTGCAGAAGACTTAAAGAAAGAGTTTTATCGCTATGGTCTAGAGTTTGGTGTGAGTGCAGGATCAGATCAAGTTTCTATATACCTCTCGGGATTGGAAGAAAACTTAGAAAAAGGAATGGAACTGTTTGAACATATTTTAGCGAATGTCGTGAGCAATTCAGCGGCCTATTTAGAGTTGGTGAGCGATATTGAAAAATCGAAGTTAAATGCCAAATTAGATAAGAACACCATCTTAAGAAGTGGCTTAGGTTCTTATGCAAAATATGGCCCAGAAAATCCTTTTACAGATTGTTTAAACTCACAAGAGTTAAAAAATATGGATGTAAATCTCTTGATTCAAAAAATTAAAAAATTGAGCAATTTAAATCACCGAATCTTTTATTACGGGCAAATGCCGGCTAAAGACGCACAAGCTATCATTGCAAAGTATCATACCAACACAAAGGATTTAAATGCAACACCGATTAAAAAAGATTTTGAAGAATTAGCTTACGCAGAGAATAAGGTTTTCTATACTCCTTATGATATGCAGCAAGTGGAGATTTTTTTTATTGCCAAGGATGAAACCTTTAACCCAGATTTACTTGCAGCGGGAAATTTGTTTAATGAATATTTTGGCGCAGGATTGTCTTCAATTGTATTTCAAGAAATTAGAGAAAAGAAGGCTTTAGCGTACTCAGCGTATAGCTACTTCTCTAACCCTGCAGTAAAAGAAAAAAGCCATTACGTAAATGCTTATATCGGCACGCAATCCGATAAATTGGAAGATGCTGCCGGAGCGATGTTTGAACTCATGAATGAAATGCCTGAAGCGAAAATACAATTTGAAGCTGCCAAGGAAGCGGTGATAAAGAAATTAGAAAGTGATTGGACCAAAGGAAGTGGCGTGTATTGGAGTTATGAAAGTGCTCAAAAGCTTGGGGTAAATTACGACTTGAATAAACAAGTTTATGAGCAGATTCAAACGATGACATTTGAAGATCTCAAAACGTTTTTCACCCAGCACATTAAGGGAAAAAAATACAGCATCTGTGTGATTGGAAATAAATCAAAAATGGATATGAAAGTTCTTGGTGCCCTCGGTGAGCTTAAAGAATTAGAGCTCGAAGAAATCTTTGGATACTAGATAAAATCATTATGAATTATTCTTGGTCGTGGCATCTCATTAAGATAACGCGGGGATGCCTTAACTCAACTTTCTACAGAGAACATTGACTAGAAAAAACCATTCTAGATTAAACCCTTTAATCCAGTTCAAGCTTTCAACTATTCAACTTATCGACTATTCAATAATCGATTTAATGATTGCATGATTATGCACTAGGCTCAGAATTTTCTAATTAAACCTCGAGTCCTAAGTTGAGAAACCTTACCTTTGCGCTCTTTTTTAGGTAGATTAGATCATTTATGAAGCAATACATTAAGAATTTCACACTGCATCCCAAGAATGACATCTTATCAGGATTAACTGTTGCACTAGCTTTAGTTCCTGAAGCAGTAGCTTTTGCATTCGTAGCAGGAATCGACCCTTTAGTAGGTTTGTACGGCGCCTTCATGATGGGAATTGTTACGGCTCTATTTGGAGGAAGACCTGGTATGATTTCAGGTGCAACCGGTGCGATGGCGGTGGTAATGGTTCACTTAATCAAAGAGGGAAATGATGTAGGTGCTGCAATGGCAACTCCCATGTCCAACTTAGGTCTGCAATGGCTCTTTATTACCTTACTCATTGTAGGTTCTATTCAAATCATGGCAGGCGTATTTAAGCTAGGAAAGTTCGTGAGACTGATCCCATACCCGGTGATGTTAGGTTTTGTAAACGGATTAGCTATTGTTATTTTCTTATCCCAAATAGGTATGTTTAAAACAGGTCCTATCAACGCAAGAGAATGGATACAAGGCGGTCAATTATTTACCATGTTGGGCCTAGTTGCTTTAACTATGGGCATTATGTTTGGCTTACCAAAATTGACAAAAAAATTGCCTGGAGCTTTAATTGCCATCATCGTGGTCGCTTCTATAACTATTTTTGGAAACCTTGATGTAAGTACTGTAGGTTCTTTTATCCGAGATGGCGGAGGAACAGGATTGAAAGGTGGTTTACCAAGTTTCCAAGCACAAATTTTTGGATTGTTCGGTACTTTAGCTGGGCACTGGGGCCTGATTCTTTCAACAGCCCTTGTCTTAGCTGCTGTCGGCTTGATTGAATCCTTAATGACCTTAAGTTTAGTAGATGAATTGACTCAAACAAGAGGTAGTGGGAATAAAGAATGCTTAGCTCAAGGTGGTGCGAATATCTTAAATGGGCTCTTCGGTGGCATGGGAGGATGCGCCATGATCGGGCAGTCTATCATTAACGTTGATTCTGGAGGTAGAGGCCGACTTTCAGGAATTACGGCTTCCTTCGCCTTACTAGCCTTCATTTTGTTTGGAGCACCTTTAATCGAACAAATTCCTATTGCAGCTTTAGTTGGGGTCATGTTCATGGTGGTGATTGGAACTTTTGCTTGGAGTAGCATTAGAATTTTACACAAAATTCCTCTTGCAGATACGATTGTACTCATTACGGTTTCTGCAATTACAGTATGGAAGGATTTAGCCGTGGCTGTTATTGCAGGTGTCATTATCTCTGCACTGGTTTTCGCTTGGAAAAATGCAACGATGATTAGAGCGCGTAAACGTATCAAGGAAGACGGCACTAAAGTATATGAAATTTGGGGGCCCTTATTCTTTGGGTCTATTACGGGATTCATGAGTAAATTCGATCCTAAAACAGATCCAGATAAAATTGAAATTGATTTTATTGAGTCTAAAGTTGCCGATCATTCAGCCGTTGAAGCATTGAAGAATATCGCGAATAAATATCTAGATTTAAACAAAGAAATCAAATTAGTTCACCTTAGTGAAGAGTGCAAAGAAATCCTGCTAAAAGCAAATCCAAGATTTGAAAAAGTCATAGAACATACCATTGACGACCCAAGATATCATATCGTTTCTGACTATGAAGATCTTGAAGTATAAAGAAAGTCGGGTCGAAAGACCCGACTGCACACAGCGTGGTGGCGGGTCTTTCGACCCGCTGCGATCCGCATCTACAAGCCGCGAATAATCTCATGGCCTCCGCTTAAAGAAAGTCGGGGCGAAAGACCCGACTGCACACAGCGTGGTGGCCGGTCTTTCGACCCGCTGCGATCCGCATCTACAAGCCGCAGATAATCTCATGGCCTCCGCTTAAAGAAAGTCGGGTCGAAAGACCCGACTGCATACAACGTGGTGGCGGGTCTTTCGACCCGCTGCGATCCGCATCTACAAGCCGCGAATAATCTCATGGCCTCCGCTTAAAGAAAGTCGGGTCGAAAGACCCGACTGCACACAACGTGGTGGCGGGTCTTTCGACCCGCTACGATCCGCATCTACAAGCCGCGAATAATCTCATGGCCTCCGCTTAAAGAAAGTCGGGTCGAAAGACCCGACTGCACACAACGTGGTGGCGGGTCTTTCGACCCGCTACGATCCGCATCTACAAGCCGCGAATAATCTCATGGCCTCCGCTTAAAGAAAGTCGGGTCGAAAGACCCGACTGCACACAGCGTGGTGGCCGGTCTTTCGACCCGCTGCGATCCGTATTCGAAAAACAAACATAAATCGCATTGTCTAACTGTCTAATTCTCGGTCTGTTTAATTCTTTTAATCTTACCTTTGTTAAACCAAACCAACAATCATGAAAACAAAAAAGCAAGAAGCCTTAGACTATCACAGCCAAGGACGAAAAGGAAAAATTGAAGTTGTTCCCACCAAACCGTATAGCACCCAAAGAGATTTAGCTTTAGCTTACTCCCCAGGTGTTGCAGAACCTTGTTTAGAAATTGCTAAAAATCCAGAATCGGTTTATGAATACACCGCAAAGGGTAATCTTGTAGCGGTTATCTCCAATGGAACTGCCGTCTTAGGTTTAGGTAATTTAGGACCTGAAGCTTCTAAGCCCGTAATGGAAGGTAAAGGTTTGTTATTTAAAATTTTCGCAGACATTGATGTTTTTGATATCGAAGTAGATGCCATGGATGTAGATACTTTTGTCAATACCGTAAAAGCTATTGCCCCAACTTTTGGAGGAATCAATTTAGAAGATTTAAAAGCTCCAGAAGCTTTTGAAATAGAAAAAAGATTGAAAGCCGAATTGCAAATTCCTGTGATGCACGACGATCAACACGGAACAGCAATCATTTCCTCGGCAGCTTTATTGAATGCTTTGGAAATTGCTGGCAAGAAAATCGGAAAAGTTAAAGTTATTATTAATGGTGCAGGAGCTTCCGCTATTTCCTGCGCGAAATTGTATATGCTTCTCGGGGTAAAAAAAGATCATATTTACATGTTCGATTCTAAGGGATTAATTACCACGGATCGAGACAATTTGGATGAATACAAACAATTGTTTGCCCGAAAAAGTAAAGATATTTCTCTAGAAGATGCCATGAAAGACGCAGATGTTTTTTTGGGTTTATCAAAAGGGAATGTCGTAAGTAAACAAATGGTAAAAGGCATGGCAAAGAATCCTATTGTATTTGCATTGGCCAATCCAGATCCAGAAATCCCTTATGAAGATGCCTTAGCAGCGCGCCCAGACATTATTTTAGCCACAGGAAGAAGTGACCATCCTAATCAAGTGAATAATGTACTTGGCTTCCCTTTTATTTTTAGAGGTGCTTTAGACGTTCGGGCAACGTGCATTAATGAAGAAATGAAAATGGCTGCCGTAAAAGCTATTGCTCAATTAGCCAAAGAAACCGTTCCAGAAGAAGTGAATAACGCTTATGCTATGAAGAACCTTTCTTTTGGTAAGGAATTGATTATTCCAAAACCTTTAGACCCGAGACTAATCTATAAAATCGCTCCTGCCGTAGCTAAAGCAGCTATGGAAAGTGGTGTAGCAAAAGCACCCATTAAAAATTGGGAGCAATATGATATTGAATTGAAAAAGCGACTTGGGCTTGATAATCGATTGATTAAAAATATAACAGAACAAGCGAAGCAAGAACCAAAAAGAGTGGTCTTTGCAGAAGCCGATAATTACAAAATTTTAAAGGCCGCTTATTTAGCTGCAGATGAAGGAATTGCAAAACCCATTCTCCTTGGAAATAGAGAGACGATTACTTCCATGATGGAAGAATACAAATTGGATTTCAAATGCAAAATCATCGACCCAAGAGATAAGGAGGAAAAAGCTCGAAGAACAAAATATGCCAAGATTCTTTTTGAAAAAAGAAAGCGCAGAGGGTTGACTTTATTCGAAGCAGAAAAACTCATGCATGAAAGAAATTACTTCGGAAGTGCCATGGTAGATACCGGTGATGCAGATGCCTTAATTTCTGGAATGACTAGAAATTATGCAACGGCAATCAAACCTGCTTTGCAAGTAATTGGCGTGAAGGAAGGTGTTTCAAAAATAGCGGGTATGTACATCATGATTACGAAAGATGGGCCTATCTTTTTCGCGGATACGACAGTCAATGTAAATCCAAATGCAAGAGAGATTGCAGACATCACCAAGTTAGTTGCTAAGGCAATTAGAAAACTCAATATCATTCCGAGTATTGCTTTACTTTCCTACTCTAATTTCGGTTCGAACGAAGGAGAAGATCCCATTAAAATGAGAGAGGCAGTGAAGCTCATTAAGGAAGAAGAAAAAGGCTTGATTGTTGACGGTGAAATCCAAGCAAACTTTGCCTTGAACACGGAAATGGTAAATGACTTTTTCAACTTTTCAGAACTCGCAAAAATGAGCGCAAATACTTTAATTTTTCCAAATCTCTCCGCTGGAAATATCGCCTATAAGTTGATTCAAGAAATGGCTCAAGTAGAAGCGATTGGTCCAATTTTACTCGGCATGAAAAAACCAGTTCACGTGCTGCAAATTGGCGCCTCTGTTAGAGAGATACTGAATATGGTGAGTATTGCAGTGACGGATGCGCAAGCTTAAAGAATGTCTCGACTCTGATTTTTTTTGATTTAATGATGCATCAAATCAGAAGCTAGACTACGATATTCACTATACGTCCCTCCACGAAAATAAACTTTTTAGGTTCTTTTCCTTCCAACCACTTTGCTACCGTTTCATTTGCCAATACTTCTGCTCTAGCGGCTTCTTGAGAAATACCTGCGGCTAAGTCAATTTTAACGCGCATTTTGCCATTGATAGAAACGGGGTAATTGATTACAGCTTCTTTTAGGTACTTGTCTTCATAAATTGGATAAGTGATGTCTTTCACTACAGAATTCGCATGCCCTAAACGCGACCATAGTTCTTCTGAAATATGTGGTGCAAAAGGTGACATCAATTGTACCAAAGGCTCTAAAACTCTACGTTTATTACATTTCAAATCTTGTAACTCGTTCACACAAATCATGAAAGCTGAAACGCAAGTATTGAAAGAAAAACGTTCGATGTCATCGTTTACTTTTTTGATGCAGGTATGCAAAACTTTCATTTCTTTATCATTTGGCTCCTCCTCACTAATGACGAAATTATCGTCCGCATCGTGAAAAAGATTCCAAAGTTTTCTTAGAAACTTGAAGACCCCATCAATGCCTTTTGTTTGCCAAGGTTTGTGGTTCTCTATAGGACCCAAGAACATTTCAAACATTCTGAAACAATCCGCACCATATTCCGTAATCACATCATCCGGATTCACAACATTGTGCTTGGATTTTGACATTTTCTCTACCTCATGTCCCACGAAATATTTACCATCTTCCAAAACGAACTCCGCACCTTCGTGTTCAGGACGCCATTTTTTAATGGCGTCTAAATCAAGCTCACCATGACTATTCACCATGTTAATGGCAACGTGAATTGGAATAGTATTGTATTGATCTTTCAAATTATAAGACACAAATTTATGCTCATTAACTACCTTGTATTCAAAGGCACTCTCCCCTTGAATCATCCCTTGATTAATCAATTTCTTGAAAGGCTCTTGCGTTGGCACATAACCCAAATCATACAAGAACTTATGCCAGAATCTAGCGTACATTAAGTGACCTACGGCATGCTCGGTTCCCCCAACATACAAATCCACATCTTGCCAATATTTCAAAGCTTCTTTGCTACAAAATTCGTCTGGGTTAGTTGGATCCATGTATCTCAAGAAATACCAAGAACTTCCAGCATTGCCTGGCATAGTATCCGTATCTAACTGCATGTCCTCAAACTTCCAATCCGCAACTTTACTTAATGGTGCTTTTCCGTTTTCTGGTTTGATGTCATCCATTGGTGGCAAGATCAAAGGCAAGGAACTTTCTGGCAAGGGGTATTCCACCCCATCTTTATCATAAGCCATTGGAAAAGGTTCTCCCCAATAACGCTGGCGACTAAAATTCGCATCTCTTAATTTGAAGTTCACTTTGAGTTGTCCAATCCCCTTCTCTTCAATTTTCTTTATCGCTAATTTGATGGCATCTTTCACTTCCATGTCGTTCAAGAAATCAGAGTTGATCATCTTGCCCAATTTATCCGACTTCGCAGCCCCTTCGTGCTCAGATTTATCGCAAATCTCTACAATTTCAATATCAAACTTCTTCGCAAAAGCTTCATCTCTATCATCGTCACTAGGTACTGCCATAATGGCTCCCGTTCCGTAATCAATTAATACGTATTCACTGATCCAAATTGGAATTTGTTTGCCTGTAAAAGGGTGTTCCGCATAAGCCCCCGTAAAGGCGCCGCTCACCACTTTCGAGGCTTGACGATCAACATTTGTTTTGCTTTTCGCGCCTTCTCTATAAGCTTCCACTTCTGCTTTTTGCGCAGCCGTCGTTAGCGAATCAACCATTGAATGTTCTGGCGCTAGCACCATAAAAGTAACGCCGAAAATAGTATCTGGACGGGTAGTGAAGACGGCTAACGTCATTGCTCCTCCTACAGCCAAGAGGGAAGGGTTAGAGTTGGAGTTTACACGAAATGTCACACTCGCCCCTTCACTCCTACCAATCCAATTTTCTTGTTGCGCTTTCAAGCTGTCTGACCATTCCAAATTCTGAATACTCTTTAGCATTCGATCTGCATAAGCCGTAATTCTCAAACTCCATTGCAACAACGGCTTTTGAACTACTGGATGTCCTCCTCTTTCAGAGAAACCATTAATCACTTCATCATTAGCCAACACGGTTCCTAGTGTTTCACACCAATTCACGAAAGAAACTTTTCGGTAAGCCAAACGATAATGCATCAAGACATCGTGCTGCTCTTTTTTTGACATTCCGTTCCAATCTGTCGCACTAAACTTACCTGAGTAATCTGTGTAGGCTGTGGTCTTTGTATTGCCGTCTTTTTCAAATTGTTCAGTTAAGTCGAAAATAGGCTGCGCTTTATTGTCTGCAGTGCAGTAGCAGTGATTGTATAATTTCAAGAAAATCCATTGCGTCCATTTGTAGTAAGAAGGATCACTGGTAATCACTTCTCTGCTCCAATCATAAGACAAACCGATGTTATTCATTTGTTGTTTATAAGTAGCTATGTTCTCCGCAGTGGTTTGCGTTGGGTGTTTCCCTGTTTCAATAGCATATTGCTCTGCTGGCAAACCAAAGGCATCAAAACCCATAGGATGCAAGACATTGAATCCTTTCAATCTTTTGTAACGCGAATAAATATCACTAGCTACATAACCTAGTGGATGCCCTACATGCAAGCCGCTCCCAGATGGATAAGGAAACATATCCAGGACATAGAACTTTGGTTTAGAGGTATCAAGCGAAACTTTATACGTTTCGTTTTTGATCCATTCACCTTGCCATTTTTCTCTTATTTCCTTAGGATTGTAAGCCATTACTTCAAATTTCAATTAAAAAAGACTGCAAAAATATAAGATTCCACCTAGTATTAACGTTTAAATCATAACTTTTTGAACTTAAGAATTAATATATGCACTTTTTAAAATTTATTGGCAGTTTGCTAACTATTTTTTCTCTGGGTCTTCTAGAATGCCTCATCTAAAACTCCGGGGTATCCTTAAATTTACCTACCTTATATAAAATCAGTGAAACACAAAATGCGTCCCTCTCCCGTGCGGATAGAAGGCCAAGGGGCGAGGCTAAACCCGACCTCTTAAATACCTCTTTGTGCCTTAGCGGGAAACCCACCTTGAAACACAACGAGCTATATGGTCCAGCTATATGGTCTAGCTAGCTCTGGTCTTAGCTTCTTCGCTAAGACCCCGTTCATCTAACTTTTATAATTTTATTGAAACTAGATGGTAAAAAAAGGAAAGTAGAAAGATTTTCATCTAATCCTTTAGTCTTCCCAATTAACCATAATCTACTTACTCAGCGCCTTCAAAATTCTTTCCTCGTTAATCACAATATCTCTAAAAAGAACATGAGGGAATTCTGGATACTTAGATGTTTTAAAAGCATGGAAAATATTTACTAGCGTAGATGCTGAAATTAAGGAGAGGTTCATTTCTGTATCCATTTCGCAATCTAAAACGAAATCATCACTAAATTCAGGTGCGACCAGTAAGATTTTAAGTATTCTCTTGTTGTTTTTTAAAGCTAAATTTTGGTAAGATTTCAATTGTCTTGAAACAGAACTAAACTTGTTATAGCCTTTTTCTTTTATCGTTTTACACTCCACAATGATGATTTCATCATTTCCGAAATTCAAAAGAATATCCATAATGTCCTTTTGGGTATTCATTTTATTCTTCTCTTTTTCATCGACATTAAAGCCCAGTCCTTTAAAAATGATTTTTGTGAGTTCTTCAAACTTCAAACCTAACTCACTTTCTTTAATAGTGATTCCGTTTTCCTTGAGTAGATTCAAATTTCGATATGCAACATTTTGATAGTTTTCTAAATAAAGATTTTCAACATCCTTGTAGTGGTCTAGAATATTAAGTATATCATCACCTCGCTGCTTTATTCCATTGTCTTTAATAAATTTAGCCAAATCGGTTTTGTCAATCAAGTCTAAAATATCTCTAGGCTTTATGTTGTAATCTAAAAGAAAATCAGCTTTTAAAACAAATTCTTCTTGCAACTGAAATTGTTCCTTCATAGCAGTATTTAGCTTCGGAAGTGAAACATTTACTTCACTTAATAGCTTATCAAAGCCATCTAAGGAAATGCCTACTTTTTCATCTTTCTCAACGTTTTCGAAGTATTCTATGAGATTCTTAATTTTATCTTCCAGAGTGCTTCCTTTCAAATTTGAAATATTCAGCCCCTTTTCACAAAGATCGTTAAGGACTTTTTTCTTTTCAGTTAGTGTCGTTCCCTCTTTGTATATTTCATTTAAGAGTAATCCGGAGAAGGAAATTCCTTCCTTTATAATCTCATCAATCTTTTTAGATAAGCTTGATTTTCTATCTATGTTGTGAATCTTCGCTATTTGATTAATTATGGGTTCTCTCAATAGCTTAAGCGTTCTTCTATAGAACTTCTCGGCAACCTCCTGTTCTCTTACTTTTCTCAATAATCGAACCATTTCGTCTGCGATATAAATGGCATTATCTTTTTTAGAATAAAAAACTACTCCAATATTTTTTAAGTTATTAATTACATCTAAGATTTCAGCCTTCTTAATTGGTAAGATGGAGTAATTTATAAGTTTAACTTCTTCTTGTGATAGACCAAGTTGCTTTGACAAGGTTAAAAGTATAGATAGTTCATCTGAAGTGACTTTTGCTTCTCTATTATTCCAAATATCGTTATTATAGGCTGTGTGAAGGCAAGACTTGTAGATTCGGAAGTCTCTTTTTCTTGATTCACTAAATTCAGATTTTTCATTTTCGAGCTCAGTATTTAAGACTTTAATCTTAGTTTTTAAATTTTTAATTTCAGTATCATAAAGTCTAGAAAACCAATCTTGTTTCATCAGGCAATTCCCATCTCGAATAATGATATCTATCACGATATCTAATTGCGAATTAGTTTCTTGAAACTCATTTGAGATATGACTTCTAAATTCTTCCGAAGTCAAATCAAATATTTGAACAACATTTAAATTATCTACAGACTTCAGTCCTTTATCTGACGAACTAAGAATTTTTTCAATTTCTTTAGTATTCCTAGGATTTTTGGAAATAATATTGTCAATTATTTTAATGAATGAGTTCTTTTCTATAGAACCTAATTTGTCCAATATTTTTTCCAATTTCATAATACTTCTTGTTTATTGCGCCTAATTAAATTATCTCGAAATACAAATCTAATCAAACCATTCATTTTTTTAATATCTAATTTCTTGAAGAATTGCTTTTAAATTTAGAAGGGGAAGAAGTATGCTCAATTAATTGCTGAGAAATACGATTACTTTTATAATTCAAGAATGTTGATTTCTTAGACAATGGAGTAAACAAAATTAACTCTTTAATTATAGGATACCTACAGCAAGTATCCTACACCTGGCAAATAAATTAAGCAAAGCGGTCCACTAGACTAACTATTTCACACTAAAGCACTAATTTCACAAAATAGTCGCAACAAAATAAAAAACCATGAACGAAATCATATGCCCGAACTGTAAGAAAACTTTTAAAGTTGATGAAGCTGGCTTTGCTGATATTTTAAAGCAAGTTCGAGATCACCAATTTGAAGAAGAATTGCAACACCGCTTAAACATTGCTGAAAATGAAAAAGTAACTGCCGTGCAATTGGCAGAGGCAAAACTTAAAAATGTACTGCAAGAAGATCTGGCAAAAAAAGACCAGGAAATAAATGGCTTAAAGGCTAAAAATGAACGGGACCTTGCAGAACAATTAGCTAGAAAGGAAGCTGAAATCGCTGACATGAAATCAAAAATTCAGCATGCAGAGCTTGAGAAAAAACTAAGGGTTACCGAAGCGGTTAAGGCCATCGAAAAAGAACGGGACGATCTGGCGAACAATCTAAAAAATAAAGAAACAGAAAAACAACTCCTAGAGAAATCACTTTACGAAAAGTTTTCCGCTGAACTCAAAACAAAAGATGATATCATCAAGATGAAAGATGAAGAAATTGTGCTTCGTAAGGACATGAAGTTGAAACTTTCCACGAAAATGATTGGCGAAACATTAGAACAACATTGTGAAGCTGAATTTAACAAGTTGCGCTCCACAGGTTTTCAAAATGCCTATTTCGAGAAGGACAACAATTCAAGGTCTGGAAGTAAGGGAGATTTTATCTATAAAGAAAATGATGAAGCTGGCAATGAAATCATCTCTATCATGTTTGAAATGAAGAACGAAGGAGATGAAACGGCTACTAAAAAAAGAAATGAAGATTTCTTCAGAGAACTAGACAAGGACCGAACAGAAAAGAAATGTGAATACGCCGTGCTGGTTTCGCTGATAGAAGCGGAAAGTGAACTCTACAATGCAGGAATCGTTGACGTCTCTCACAAATTCAGTAAAATGTATGTCGTCCGCCCTCAATTTTTTATCCCCATTATCACCCTACTTCGTAATGCCGCTTTAAACTCCATGAAATATAAAGCAGAACTAAATTTGATGCGAAATCAAAACGTAGACATCACCAATTTCGAAGAAAAGATTGATACTTTCAGACAAGGCTTCGCTTACAATTATGATTTAGCGAGTCGTAAGTTTAAAACCGCTATTGACGAAATAGATAAAACCATCCTTCATCTTCAAAAAACAAAAGAGGCCTTGTTGTCTTCAGAGAATAACTTGCGCTTGGCTAATGACAAAGCAGATGATTTGACTATTAAAAAATTAACGCACGGAAATCCTACGATGAAGGCTAAGTTTGATGAGTTGGAAGATTAGACTGAATAAAAATTGAGATTAAAAAAGTTATCAGCTATCAGACAAAATTTTCATTCACTCTCGCATTGCGTTGAGCAAATTCATTTTCGCATTCGCGCATGCCTACCTTTCCTACTTTTTTGGTCAAAGCGCCATGCCCTCAGTATATAAAACTCCCTCTTACCTTTAAAAAAGCAAGCTCAAAATCGTCAATTCTTAAAATAACTTTTATACTGCCACACTCTAGGTAGAAAGGATAGCAACAAAATAGGATAGAAAACCAAATCACTGAGTACATTCCCCGTTGAGAAGCTCATATTATCTTCAATAATAGTATTTTTTCCTGTCTTATGTATAACATGCTTGTGCTTCCATGTTTTTAGGGGAAAAGGCAACTTTCGACCTTCATCTATAAAGTAATAGTGGTCACCCGACTTACCATCTTCAGTTATCTCGCTGATCCATTCACCAAACAAAGGCAATTTTAGATGCACTAGATTTCCTTTCTTAGATCCACCAAAGGAAATCAATTCAGCCCCAGGAGGTAATAAGTACCTAAATAGATTATCATCAAAGCGTTTGTATATCGATGTGAAATCTCCTGTTACCTTTGATTTTAGTGTAATGTTCATACTAGTATTAAACTACTTCTACTGAAATTAGTTCACTTCGATATTGGGAGAACAACTTAAGACTTACGGGTGCGCGTAAACCACAAATTCAAAAGCACTCCAGCTATCACCAAACCCATACCCATCAAAGTAATCCAATTGTAACTTTCTTTAAAAAAGACAGCGCCTATAAAAATGGCATAAATAACCGTTAAGTAACGAACAATACTAACCTTTCCTAGCTCTTCCATCTGCATCGCCTTTGTCATGTTGACTTGAGCTATTTGCGTTGCCACGCCTATTCCTAACAAGATAAACAACTCCATCCAGGTAGGTTGCACCCATTGAAAATAACTAAAAATACTAGCAAAAGGTAGAGCCACTATGGGGAAATAAAAGACTACCACTATTGGATGATCCGTATCCTTCAACTTACGAATCATATTATACGCCAATGCAGAAACGAATGAAGAGCAAATTGCAATCATAAAATACTTCAAGGGAATATCGGGATTGAAACCCTTTATTAAAGCAACGCCCGCAAAAGAAACTAAAAAGAACAACCACTGCGGAGCCTTTACAACTTCTTTCAAAATAAAAATAGCGAGTATGGTTGTAAAAATAGGCGACAATTGCATAATCGTTACCGCAGATGCAAAAGGCAATTTTTGTAAGGTAAAGAAGTAGAGAGACAATGCTACGACACCAAAGAAGCCACGTAAGAATAAAACAGTTTTGTTGTTGCCTAAAAAGGAAAGTCCCATTTGCTTGATCATGATGGCACTGATCACAAGAGAGACCATGCTCCGAAAAAAAACAATCTCTATAGCAGGGATATTATCGAGGTACTTGACCCCGAAATTCATTAAAGTAAAAAAAACACCTGCCACAAGCATATGCTTAATTCCTTTTGAAAGCATACCGATTATTTATTGGTAAGCTTAACAACTAAAGCACCTAAAATAGCTCTAGTTTCCTTACTCCACCATTGCTCCATCAACTCCTTTTTCAAACCAGCATCAAACACATTGTAATGACCTAACAATGCTGAACGCATTGCTAACTTACTTTTACTCCAAGTGTTTGCGTTGAACCGGGTATAGAACAACATTCGATCAATACTTGCTTGTAGCACGTTCTCAGGTGGTTCTAATTGGTCAACCAAACCTACTTGAAGCGCTTCATCACCAGAAGCTAACTTACCTTCAAGAATAAATTGAGCAGCTTTGCCTCTTCCTAACCAATAAGCGTAGGTTTCAAAAATGTATTGAGGAATGATAATGCCCACAGGCACTTCATTCAAGCCAATTCGATATTTACCTTCCGCCATAACCCTATAGTCCGCACAGATTGCTAAAACACAACCACCTGCGGGTGAGTGTCCCGTAATGGAAGCCACTAAAGGTTTTGGGAAAGCCAACATTTCATTCATCGCTTGATACAAATTATCAAACAACAATTCAATCTTCTTTTCGTCGTAATCATATAATTCAATCACATCTAACCCAGAGGAAAAGAAATTTTCCTTACCAGTTAGCACGACACCCTTTACCGCATCATCTGCAGCAAGGTCTTTGAACGCCTGCTGCAATTCTTGCAACAACTCTAAATTAATAGCATTGGAGGTTCCTCTATCTAATTGGACAATAGCATAGTTCTCTTGCTTCGTAATCTTCAGTGTATTCATATCCTATATCCAGCTCGTGCCTAAGTTTCTAAATGGCCAAGGAATGGTCACTAGTAAAATAACTAAAGCAATTAAAAAGTAAACAAAAGTTGTTTTGTGTTTGGCTACATCATCCGTCATTTTCTTGGACTTTATTCTACCTAAAGTAATTAAGATTATAGCGATGATCATTCCAAATGCATGTTCAACACCATAGAAACGAAAGGCGCTATTCGCCATCATTTCTCCCATGCCATTTGCCCAAGCAGCTTTCACAATTGGACTAATTGCATACAAGACCAATCCAATCAATAATTGCGTGTGTGCAAAGATAAAGGTATACAAGCTCAGCTTGTTATCCAGCAGACCGAAAGCTTGTTTCCCTCTCATTTTTAAGAATGAATTGACCACCGTAGCAATCAAGGCAATCAATAAAACATATCTCAATAAACTATGCGTGTGTTGTAATCCAGTTAACATAATCCTTAATTTAAAATAAAACTAAACTATATTTTTTAGAAAGGCAAATCGTCCAAGTCGTCTCTTGAATCAATGTTGTTTGCATTTGAATTAGTAGCCGGTGCAGCTTCTTGATTGAAATTATCTTGTTGCATGGGAGTAGCTGATCCACCACTATTACCACCTTCAATTTTCCAAGCATTTAAATTCGTGAAATATTTTCCTTGCCATTCTCTTCCTCTTAAATCGAAATGAACGGTCACCTCATCCCCTTCATTAAATTTATCGACAACACTACATTTGTCTTGCGTCAATTGAAATTTCACAAACTGAGGATACTCCCCTGAAGTTTCAATTACAAATTCTCTTGCTTTAAACGAGTCTGTTTTTTGTTCTATGTCAAATACTTTATGCATTTTTCCTGATATATCTAAGGCCATTCTTATTTATTTTTTACAAAGTTATCAGTTAATCTTTTTTTATTCAATCCTAAATGGATTGTTTATGCACATTTCTTGTGTATTTTTACGCTTTAATGAAAAAAATAGCCCTAAATCATCCCATTTTCCAAAAAGTTGGTGAAGCTGCCAAAATCTTAGGTATTGAAGCATATGTTGTAGGCGGCTTCGTCCGAGACCAACTCTTAGGAAAAGATTCCAAAGATATCGACTTTGTTTGCGTGGGTAGTGGTATTGACTTAGCACATCAAACTGCCGTCTTAATTTCACCAAAGTTGAAAGTAAATTTCTTTAAAAATTATGGAACCGCTCAGTTTGTTTGGGATGGATGGGACTTCGAATTTGTAGGAGCTCGCAAAGAATCCTATGTACGAACTTCCAGAAATCCTATTGTAGAAGAAGGAAGTCTTCAAGACGATCAAAACAGAAGAGATTTCACTATCAATGCCTTGGCAGCTTCCTTGCAAGCAGAAACATTCGGAAATCTTATAGATCCTTTTCAAGGATTGCAAGATATAGAGACGAAAACCATCCGAACACCTTTAGATCCGGATATCACATTTTCTGATGACCCATTACGCATGTTACGGGCAATTCGATTTGCTTCGCAATTAGACTTCAACATTACGGACGAAACAATGGAAGCGATTTCTCGAAATGCCGAACGCATTTCCATCATTTCTCAAGAAAGAATTTCTACTGAACTCAATAAAATCATCCTTGCGCCCATCCCTTCAATGGGGTTTAAGTTGCTCGAAAACTCAGGATTACTTCCTCTAATTTTCAAGGAGTTAAGTGATTTAAAAGGGGTTGATTATCAAAATAAGCAAGGCCACAAAGACAATTTCTACCATACCCTTCAAGTCTTGGATAACCTAAGCGAAAACACAGCTAACTTATGGTTACGCTGGGCAGCTATTTTACACGATATCGGGAAACCAAAGTCAAAGCGTTTCGAAGAAGGTACTGGTTGGACTTTTCATGGTCACGAAGTGATTGGAGAACGCATGACCAAAACTATTTTCACCAAGTTGAAATTGCCATTGAATCACGAAATGAAATACGTGCAGAAATTAGTGCGAATGCACCTTCGCCCTATTCCTATTTCAAAAGATGAAATTTCGGATTCGGCAGTACGAAGATTGTTGTTTGATGCAGGAGACGATATCGATGATTTGATGATGTTGTGCGAGGCGGACATTACTTCTAAAAACGAAGAAAGGGTAAAGCGTATTCTTTTAAATTTTAGAAAAGTAAGAGTCAAACTAAAAGAAATCGAAGAGAAAGATCACATTCGGAATTTTGAACCACCAATTAGCGGAGAGCTCATCATGGAAACGTTCAACTTAAAACCGGGAAGAGAAATCGGTCTCCTTAAAGCCCAAATCAAAGAAGCCATTCTAGAAGGTGAAATCAAGAACAATTTCGAAGAAGCCAAGTTGCTGATGCTGAAACTTGGGAAAGATTTAGGTCTCGAACAAAAGCATTAAAAGTACTTCCAAAACGCAGCTAAAACTTGTACCTTTGCACCATGAATTTAATGGAATACAAAAATGAACGATTACAAGAATTCAAAGCGCTTTTAACCAGCGAAAATGAAGCCTTGTTGACCGCCATTCGTCAAGCTGAAATTAAAAATAGATGGTTTTCAGAAGCTAATATTTGGAAAAGTATTGAAGCCATTCGAAGCCAATTTTTAGATAAATCACTTTTACAAGCTTGGCTAGGTGCTTATGATTTTAAAGCTGTCGATAAAACAATTGGCATCATCACCGCTGGGAACATTCCCTTAGTTGGTTTTCACGATGTGTTATGCGCTTTTGTTGCGAATGCAAAAACAAAGATTAAGCTCTCCTCTAAAGACGAAGCCTTAATGAAGTTCTTCATCAATGAACTCAAAGGGCTAGATATTACTTGGGATGTAGAAATTATAGACCGATTAACTGATTTTCAAGCAGTTATTGCCACTGGTAGTGACAATAGCAATCGATATTTTGAGCAATATTTCAAAAAAGTACCCAGTATTCTTAGAGGAAATAGAAATAGCTTGGCAGTATTGAATGGAAAAGAAACAAAGGAGCAACTAGATGCCTTGTCGGAAGATATCTTCAATTATTTTGGATTAGGCTGTAGAAATGTTTCTAAGATCTTCGTTCCTCGAGATTACGATATCACAAAATTATTCCCGCACTTTGATTTGTTTCAAGACTATGTGAATCACAACCTGTATAAAGACAATTACGATTACAATAGAACCTTACTCCTAATGAATCTTGACAAGCACCTAGCAAATGACTTTGTGATTGTGAAGGAAGATGAAAGCATGCACAGCAGATTGGCAACCGTCCATTATGCTTTTTATGATCAACCAGCAGAAGTGCAAGATTACATCATTGAAAACAATACAGGAATCCAAGTGGTGGTAAGTCAAGAATCTGATTTATGGTCGCACCTTGCTTTCGGGCAATCTCAAGCGCCTAGATTAAACGACTATGCCGACAATATAGACACTATGGAATTCTTGCTTAAGCTTTCCTAATTATCCGTAAATCATAGAATCCTCAAAGTGTTAAATTGTGTAAATCTTTTGATAATTCTACAAATAATTGCACTTTTGATTTAACATCATATCTATTTATGAAAACTTTACTAAAATATTTATCTACCTTATTTTCTGAGTCTAAAAAAATCAAAAATACAAATGAAGTCAGAACCAAAATAAAAGTGCGATTCTCCTAATCAATAATTGCAATAAAGACACTGAAGAATATAAAAACAAAATCACCCAAATGATGATGCTAAATTATAGTATACTTAATTTCGATTAATTTTGATGTATATTTTATCAAGAAATAAGTTATTATCTTTGTAAGATGTCAACCTATTTAAGCAAAGATTTTCATGCCTTTTTTAAAGAATTAGCTGCAAACAATCACAAAGATTGGATGGACGCTAATCGAAAACGCTATGCAGATGTTATTAAAAAGCCTTTTGAAAATTTCGTAGAAGCAATTCAACAGCGCGTGAGCGAATTTGATGAACCTATAGATGCCAGACCGGGAGAAGCTATTTTCAGAATTAATCGAGATATTCGATTTAGTAAAGATAAAACACCCTACAAAACAAACCGAACAGCAATTATTTCAAGGCATGGTCGTAAAGACAAAGTCTATCCAGGATTTTATATTTTCGTTTCGCCTGAAAAAGTAATGGTGGGTGGCGGTGCTTATTTTCTGGAAAAAGACAACTTGTTTAAGGTAAGGCAAGAAATTGCCTATAATTTGAAAGAGTTTGATCAAATCATCAATGAGCAAAGCTTCAAGAAAAATTTTTCAGAAATCTTAGGAGAGAAAAATAAAGTAGCTCCTAAAGAGTTTAAAGAAGATGTTGAAATCCAACCGCTCCTCATGAACAAGGGGTTTTATTTTATGAAAAACTTACCTGCAGATCTTATTCTTAAAGAAGATAGCCTTGATGAAATTATAGCCATTATAAAAACGGCTAAACCTTTGAATGATTTTCTAAGAAGAGCACTCAGTTAACTTGAAGTTTATTAATACTATATTATTGGCTCCCTTTGCCTTCCTTTACGGATTGGTTATCTACTTGCGTAATTTTTTGTATCAGCAAAACTTCTTTAGAGCAGTTAACTTTGATATTCCGGTTATTAGCGTTGGCAATTTAAGCACTGGCGGCACTGGTAAAACGCCTCACGTTGACTATCTAATCAATCTACTAAAAGCTGAATATTCCGTTGGTGTTTTAAGCAGAGGTTATCGAAGAAAAACTTCTGGATACCTGGAAGTATTACCCCAACATACCGCAAAAGATGTGGGTGACGAACCCTTGCTAACCAAATGGAAACATCCCAATATTAGCGTGGCGGTTGCTGAAAATAGAGCACTTGGAATTCCTAGTTTAGCCAAGGATAAAACGGAAAACTTCGTGGTACTTTTGGATGACGCCTTTCAACATCGAGGCGTGAGACCTGGATTGAATATTTTATTGACTCCTTATGATGATTTGTATGTGAACAATCAAATCTTGCCTATAGGCAATCTGAGAGAATTTAAGAGTGGAGCGGATAGATCAGATGTGGTGATTGTTTCCCACACTCCCAAAGATTTAGATGCCAAAGGAAAAGAAAAGATAGCGGCATCACTTCAATTAAAGCCTTACCAAAAACTCTTTTTCTCCTATGTGCAGTATCTTCCAATGTATCAAGTTTTTCAACAAGGCTTCGAACGGCTAAATCCTTCAAAAGAAAGCAAGATTCTACTGCTAACAGGCATTGCGAATAATAGCAGGATGCAAGAATTTTTGGAAAATCAATTTGAGGAAGTCTATACGCGTACTTTTGGCGATCATCACAGCTACCAATTACAGGATATTGAGTCGATTATTACAACGTATAACGACATTGCCGGAGAACAAAAATACCTCATCACAACAGAAAAGGACTTTACCAGACTCCTACCCTTCCAAAATCTTTTTAACAAAGCAGGAATTAAGGTGCTTTGTTTACCGATAAAAGTTAATTTTACAGGCGAAGAAAAACAAAAGTTTGATAAGACCATTCATTTTTTTGTCGAGCGAACTTTAGAAGATTACCTATCAGATAATTAATCACTATGAATGTTTTAGAGCAAATAAATAGCACCGTTAAATTTATCCAAAGTCTTACAAACTTCCAACCTGAAATAGGGATTGTACTTGGAAGCGGCTTAGGAAATTTTAGCACTGAAATCACTGTAGAGAAAGAAATAGCCTACGAAGACATTCCCAATTTTCCGGTGGTAACCGTTAAAGGTCATTCTGGCAAATTAATCTTTGGTAAAGTTAGTGGAAGAAATATTGTAGCCTTAAGTGGAAGATTCCATTATTATGAAGGCTATGAAATAGACCAAGTGGTCTTCCCTATTCGTTTAATGAAATATTTAGGTTGTACTTCGGTAATCATCTCTAACGCTTCTGGGGGAATGAATCCAGTGCAAAAAGTTGGCGATTTAATGATCATTACAGATCACATCAATTTACAACCGGTACATCCTTTGAGAGGAAAAAACGACGAACGTTTAGGTCCACGTTTTCCTGACATGCTAAAAGCTTACAATCCAAAATATGTAGAAATAGCCGCTAGAATTGCAGCAGAGAACAAGATTACTTGCCATAAAGGCGTTTACGTGGGTGTGCAAGGGCCAACCTTCGAAACACCCGCAGAATATAAAGCGTTCCATTTAATGGGTGGCGATGCTGTAGGAATGAGCACCGTGCCGGAAGTAATTGCCGCGCGACATATTGGTTTGGAAGTTTTTGGAATCTCTGTAATCTCGGATTGCGGGTACCCTCCCGAAGCCATGTTAGATATCAATCACGATATGGTGATTGCGGCCGCTAAAGAAGCAGAACCTAAAATGAGCCTTATTATAAAAGAATTACTTAAAGAGATGTAAGCTCCATTGTCTTACTTTTTTTTGAAACTTGACGATTGATTAAACTAAATATCCATATTGTATTTTTTGCCCTTTGCATCTTGTGTATAGAATTTAGTATGGCACAACTCAAAGAAACAAACAGCTATTATTACCAAGACCATCCCAACGATTTAATTCCTATTGACACGGCCTTAGACAATATTGAAGAATACAACTTCATGAATACGGATACTTGGGATTTTTTCAATCTAGGCAATACGGGACAAGCACATCAATATCTTGCATTGGATTGGAATGAGGGGAAAGGATTTAAAAGTGGAATGACGCATTTCGACCGTTATAAGTATCAAATAGATAAGATTAAGTATTACCAAATTGAAAAACCTATTTCTCAAATCAACTATTTTCTAGGGAGCAAGCGAGAAAATGTTTTTGGGGCCATGATTGCACACAACATAAAAAATCGATTGGCTTATGGCGTTGACTTTCATAGGATTTCGTCAACCGGTGTTTACAACAACATTCGTTCTCGTACTGGCAACTTCTCCTTGTACGGCATTTTTAGTTCTAAAAATAGTCGCTACAGTTTAAGTGTTGATATGACATACAGTCAAGTGAAGGCAGAGGAAAACGGAGGAATCAAAGCAGACTTCATAAATAATCCCGGCGAGAAAGAACCGAATAAGGAATTCTATGAGGTAAATATTGATAAAGGAATTACACAACACAAGAACCTTGATGTTATGATTACCAACTCTTATCATTTTGGATTCTCTAAAATAGATTCTATTAGCGATAGTTTAGCCATAAAAACATTCTATCCTTCTTTTAGCGTTCATTACAGCACAGGAACGCAAAAGAACACCTACGGATTCATTGATAATGCTGCAGATACTGCCGTATATGGCGATTTTTTTCAAGCTATAGACTCTACTTTTTATAGATTGTATTATCATCAAATACCCAATAGAATTGCACTTTCCTATTCTGGCTTAATGAAAAATTTGGATAGCATTCAATACCGAAATTTTAGTTTGGAAGCGGGAGCGCAACACGACAACATTGAACTATGGCAAAATAGAAAAGAATTTACAACAAACAATTTGCACGTTTACGCAAAGATTCAAAGTAATCCATTATCAGGAAAAAAATGGCAATACAGTGCCCAAACTTTTTACTACTTGACAGGCTACAACCAACATGATTGGCTGGCTAAAGGAAGCTTTGCATACGACTTTCAAAAATTAGGAAAACTAGAGGTATCTGGAGGGCTTGAGCAACAAGAAGCAAATTGGATAGAACGTTCTTTTTTTTCTACCACAGCGCAATGGGAAAATAAGTTCAACAAGAAGTCTAGATTATTTGTTTCAGGAGAGTATCTCCTTCCTAAATATGGTTTCAAACTTCACGGCGAGTTCAATATCTTAACAAATTACATTTTCTTCAATGCCGATTCTCGACCTGAGCAACTCAGTTCAGCTATGAACTACTGGCAATTTTATGCCAGCAAAACCCTGCGATATAAAATTTTGCACTTCGATAATTTTATAGGGTTTCAAGGAAACAACCACCAAGAAGCGCTGCGCTTACCAAAGATTTATTTGAAAAGCAGCTTTTATGTAGAAGGTAAAATATTTAAAGGCAAAATGTTAGGTCGCTTTGGGGCAGACCTTCGTTACAATACTAATTTCGCCATCAATGCATGGAATCCTTTGTTAGGGCAATTCCACATCCAAAATGAGCAGCAAATGAAATTTACTCCACGGGTAGATGTTTTTCTAGCTTTCCAAGTGAAAACCTTAAGGGTTTGGGCTAAAGCAAACTACATCAATGAAGGGCTTATCCAAACCAATTACTTCAATGCCTTGGGTTATCCGGATAGAGGAAGAACTTTCTCAGGTGGTTTTATTTGGAGATTCTTAGAATGAGCTTAACCAGCCGCTTTGTAATTACTTATCAAAAGGGTTTATTGTTCTGAAACACGCTATTCACCAAGGGTCATAGCGAGGATGAGAAGACAAAAAAAAAGGGCATTCATTGCAGAATCGACACCTTTCTCCAAGAAGAAAGTATTCAGGAATTGAGCTTATTTGAAATAGTATTTCTATTTTTCTGTTTAGCTACTTATCCGTTTCTCTCCCAACGCTTCAGGACTTCCTTTATTAAAGCAATAGCGATACCTTTGAAGCATTTTTATTAGAAGGATTTACAATCTTAGTTCATAATTATCGTTCTTTGGTCAATGAATTTCCTTTCACATTATTATTTACTTCCTGAAAAAGACAATTCTGACAAAGTATTTGGGAACCTCTTACCCGATTTAATGAGAGGCTTTACCAAAATTTATAGACAAAAAATAAAAGACAATCCAAGCATTCAGCAAACAGAACTTTTAGCTGGAATCCACTACCATTTCAAAACGGATGCCCTCTTTCATGAGCATGATTTTTTTTTGAATCATTGTCACAGTATCAAAGCTCAAATCCAAAGGGGACAAGTTCCGCCAACCCGCAGTTTTATCGTAGCACATGTAATGGTTGAATTGCTAATTGACCAATACTTAATGGAGGAAGAAGCTAAGTTAGCGCATTCTTTCTACCAAATACTTGAAAATTCGAGTTACAACAATCTGTCCGAAAAGCTAAATATTACATTAAACAAACAAACTTCTTCAAAAATAATTGCTATTTTTAATGGTTTTACAGAAAGTAGGCATGCTTATACTTTACAAAAAGATGAAGGTATTGTAAATGCCTTGTATCACATTGTTGGAAAGAGGATAGGTGAAAATTTCGAGAGTCCCCAATGGCTAGACATAGTTAAGGAAGCAAAAGAAGAAATGAAGGAAGAATTACCAAGTTTTTTACAAAATTTAAAAGAAGCGCTGAAAGATGCTTAAGAAAATAGTAGGAATAATAATTACCGTGTTGATGGTCTTTTCAAGCCAAGCACAAAAAGCTAGAAAATACTCAAATGAGTTTTTAAATATTGGCATGGGCGCTGGTGGAATGGCAATGAGTAACAGTCGCGTTGCCGGTACTAGTGATTTGTTCAGTATGTATTACAACCCAGCGGGTCTAGCGCACATCAAAGAAGGTTTTCAATTAGGTTATATGCACAGCGAGTATTTTGCAGGCATTGCAAAAATTGACTACTTAGCCTTAGCAATTCCATTAGAAAGTGAGAAGCGGAGTTTAGGAATTACATTTTACCGTTTTGGGATTGATGACATCCCAAACACCTTGTTTCTTTTTCCAAACGGAACCGATAATCCACCTGATTATAGTAATATTAGTAGATTCACGAATGGTGAATATGCTGTATTTCTAACCTATGCCCAAAAATTAAAAGTAGAAGGACTTTCTATTGGTGGTAACATTAAAATCATTCATAAAAAAGTGGGCAGTTTCGCCACTTCTTGGGGATTCGGAATTGATGCTGGCTTGCAATACCGCAGGAAAGGATGGCGTTTTGGAATAAATGCTAGAGATATCTCAAGTACTTATAATGCTTGGTCCTTTAGTTTTACACCAGATGAAGCGGATGTACTGCAAGCTACAGGCAATTTAATTCCTGAGAATTCAGTTGAACTTACCCTCCCGATGATTTTAATAGGCGTGGGTCATAGATTTAATATCAAAGATAAATTCTACATTGAACCTGAGTTAAATGTAAATATGAATACGGATGGCAGAAGAAACGTGCTTTTTAGAACAGATCCAGTAGGATTTGATGCCACCTTCGGACTCGAACTTAATTATAAGAATATTGTTTACCTTAGAAGTGGTGTTGGAAACTTTCAATGGATTCCTAGAACTGATGGTACGGAAAGATTAAGTGTGCAACCCAATATAGGTATTGGATTAAACATTAAAGGATTCCATATTGATTATGCATTTACCAATCTTGGAGACCAAACAAGCGATGGTGGAGACGAACAAGTATTTTACAGTAATGTAATCTCAGTCCATTTAGGGCTTGGTAAAAAACAAAAAAACACTGAAAATATAGAAGCCCGATGAAACAGCTTTTACTATCCATCTTCTTAATTATTTATTCAAGCCTTGCCATTGCTCAACCATATGGTAACGAATGGATTGATTATAATCAACCCCATTTCAAATTTGAAGTCAGTCAAACTGGGCTTCATAGAATTGGAAGTAGCGTTATCAATCAATATGGCTTAAATTTTATTGATGCTGTTAACTTTCGATTGTTTCGAGATGGATTAGAAATCCCCATCTTCGTAAGTGCCACAGGCAATGTGGCCAATTACCTCGAGTTTTATGCTTATCCTAACGATGGAAAACTGGACACCAAATTGTTCAATGACCCTGAATGGCAAATGCATGACCGATACAGCTTGTTTACCGATAATGCAGTTTACTATCTTACCTGGAATACCTCTGGGGGAAATGCAAGAATCAATACCATTGCGAACAACTTAACGAATTTGCCACCGAAAGAAACACAATTCTATTATACCTCAAGACAACTGTTTACTGATGCTTTTAGTATTGGACAACCCACATATGTAGGATCTACGGCACTATACAATTCGCTCTTCGATTTGGGAGAGGGTTTTTACTCAAATTCTCAATTCAATAATTCAACTACCGCATTAAGCTACAACTTGGCAACTCCCAATGCCGTTGCGGGTGTAAATGCAAATGTTTATACCGTGGCGGTTTCATGGAGTAATGGCCTACATGATTTTGTAATTAAATCGGGCACAAGCACCTTATCTAGTCATTCTTTTTCAAACTACACGATTACTAAATCCAATGATCTTATTCCAGCTAGTCAAGTAGCCAATACTACTAATATTACCTTTCAAGCCCAAACAACGGCATCCGGAACGAATAGAAATAATCCTGCTTTGATTGAAATTGAATACGCACGAAATTATAATTTTAACAATGTGAGTTCATTCGAATTTGATGTCATAGGCAATGGGAATACTCAATATTTAGAAATTACTAATTTCAATGCTCAAAATACCTTCCCCGTTTTATATGACGTAACGAATGGTTACCGTCTCGTTTCTATTGACGCTCCTGGTTCTGCGGCATATAGATTTAGTTTGCCTCCGGCAACGGGAAAAAGAAAATTAATAATAAGAGCTGATAATAGTACAAATTTCATAGCGGTCAGCAACTTAACACAATTAGCATTTATCAATTTTAACAATGCAGCCAACCAAGGAGATTTCATTTTACTTACACACAGTAATTACATCAATTCTACCGTTATAAATTCCTATGTGAGTCATAGGGAAAGTTTTAATGGTGGAAGTCACAATGTGGTTAAAGTAGACATTAGTCAATTATATGACCAATTTGCTTTTGGAATAGAGAAGCACCCTCAAGCCATAAGAGGGTTTGTTGACTTCGCTGCAGATAATTGGGGGCTTGCACCAAATTATCTATTCCTTGTTGGTAAGGCAATAGAGTACAAAGATTCCAGGACGAATCAAACACTTAAAGACCGCTGTTTGATTCCTACATTCGGGAATCCAGGTAGTGATATTCTTTTAGCAGCAGATTCATCTTCCTCGATACCGAAAATTGCAATAGGACGATTAGCCGCTGCAGATTTATCTCATATTAGCTCTTATTTGCAGAAAATAGAGCAATATGACGATCAATTTTACAATTTTGGAGACCCTTACCAAACCATTGCGCAAAAGGATTTCATGAAACAAATAGTTCATTTAGGTGGCGGAACGGATTTGTCTCAACAAAACCAATTTAGTTCCTATCTAAATAGCTATGCGAATTCGGCGGCAGGAACCTCTTGGGGTGCAACCACCAATTCTGTATTTAAAAATTCAAGTGCCCCTATTCAAACCTTACCCTCTGAATTGGTACGAAATCGAATTAATAACGGGGTTAGCTTAATTACATTTTTTGGCCACTCCTATGCTGGTGGATTTGACATTAGCTTCGATGATCCAGAAAATTACACCAACATTGGAAAATATCCCATTTTTATCGCAAATGGATGTAATTCGGGGCTTATACATTCTACATCACAAAGTATTAGCGAACGATTTGTTTTGCAAGATCAAAAAGGAGCCATAGCTTATATATCTACAACAGATTTATCTGCTTCTGGATCCTTAAATACCTATACAAGTAATTTATACATCAATTTAAGCAGTACTTCTTATGCTAAATCAATTGGAGATGTGATTAAAGAAACGGTAGCTGATGTAGAAGCTTGTTGCGCTTCTTTAACCATTAATATGATGGTTGCACAAGAAATGACCCTCCATGGTGACCCCGCAATTCCAATGAATCAATACAATCAACCAGATTATGACATTGAAGCTCAAAATGTCTTTTTTACTCCTAGTACTGTAACGACTTCTTTAGATTCATTCACAATCAATCTCAACGTTTACAATCTTGGTAAAGCAATTAATGATTCTTTCAATATAGAAGTAAGTCGAATCTATCCTAACGGGAATCAGGAAGTTGTCTCTAAACGGTTTCCAGCCCCTTATCACACAGACACTTTTTCTTTAACACTTCCCGTTAGTGGTGGTTACAATGGACTTGGGCTAAATAATTTCAATATCTATGTTGATGTGGATGATGAAATTCAAAGTGAATTGTCAGAAACCAATAATTACCTGTTGAACGAACTAAGTTTATTCATTGGTTCAGATGACATTTTCCCAATTCATCCTTATGAATTTGCCATTGTACCTGCTCAAAATGTTACCTTAAAGTCGTCTACAGGTAATCCATTCGAGTTGGAGAAATACTATGTTTATCAAATTGACACCTCTGAGCTATTCACAAGTCCCTTAGCGGATTATAGAGTGCTTTCCGCTGGAGGAGTGATTGAATGGACCCCACCAATTTTTATGACAGACAGCACGGTCTATTATTGGAGAGTGAGCTCGGATAGCATCTATTCTGGCAACTTTAAATGGAGATATTCCTCATTTATTTATTTAGCTGGAGAATATCCAGGTTGGAACCAATCCCACTATTATCAATGGCAAAAGGATAACTATGAAAATGTAGACCTAGATACCGATAGAATCTTCAAATTTATAGATGTTCCCAAGGAAGTTTACGTTAAGACAGGCCTTTACCCCAATCTCTTCTATGAAGAAATGGAATGGAAAATGGATGGAGCTCAAATGCACAACTGGAAAATGAACAACTGTGGAGGAGGTGTAGGTTTTCCAAATGGGCTATCCATTGCCCTCGTTAACAACCTAACAGGCATCGCAATCCCTGTGGTAAATAACAGCACAACAAGCAGCTATGGTCCATTTGGCAACATACATTGCACTGGAATAGAAGACGTGATTACGGTGGCCAATTTTAGAGGGTCAGGTAATACACCTGGAAATCATCCCACTCCAGGCGTTCCATGGTCTGATTTGATTGTAAATTATTTAAACAATGTCCCGAACGATTTCTATGTTCTTGTTTATTCCATAAATAATCCAAGTTATGCAAATTGGGATCCTGCTTTGGTAAACTATTTTAATAATTTATCTTGTCCTGTAAATAATTCAAGCTCCGGACCTATGATTTTTGCTTTCCAAAAAAATAATAGCTCTTTTACGCCTATTGTAAATATTGGAACTAGTTTCAGTGACATTATTACCAATTCTTTTGCCATCAATGGAACTTGGAACTCTGGTAATTTTAAAAGCACCCTCATTGGTCCTGCCTTTGAATGGGGGTCATTTCATTGGGATTTTAAAGCACTAGAGAATCCAACTCAAGACATTCAAAGTGTTGAAATCTACGGAATTAATGGTAGCATAGAAAGCTTGCTTTTTACAGTTCCATCGAGTACACTTGATACTTCTTTACTAAGCATTAACGCGGCTACATATCCATTCTTAAGATTAAAGCTCCTTACTACAGATTTGCTAGATCGTACGCCAACTCAAGCTAAGTTTTGGAGAGTTTTATACAAAAAGCCACCAGAAGCAGCCATTAATCCTTTAAAACATTTCAGCTTAAACAAGGACACCTTAATGCAAGGTGAAAATTGGATCATGTCAATAGCTATTGAAAACGTAACGGATGTTGATATGGATAGTTTAACTGTAAAGAATACCTATACAACCGCAAGCAATACTGGAAATATTACTTATGGCATCAATGACTCCCTAAAAGGATTTGACACCCTTCATTTGAGCTTTAACAAAAATACACTGAATGGTGATAACGGGCTAAATACACTAGTTATTGAAGCGAATCCTTATGAGCAAAATTATCAATTAGAGCAGTTTCATTTTAATAATTTTGCCTCTTTCAAATTCATGGTGAATAAGGATAACACAAATCCATTGTTAGACGTAAGTTTCGACGGACGAAAAATCATTGATGGTGATTTAGTTTCCGCTAGGCCAGAAATTGTAGTGCAACTGAAAGATGAAAATATGTTTTTAGCTCTAGATGATACGAGTTTAATTAACCTCTATTTTAGATACTTAGGTCCTGAAGGGAATACTCCAGGCGCATTAGAAAGAGTGAGTTATTTAGATATTAACACCCAATTTGTTCCTTCCAATTTGAATCAAGGAAATGAAGCGAAAGTAATTTTACAAAAAGATTTTGCTAATGATGGTTTGTATGAATTATTGGTTAGATCAGTAGATAAAAGTGGGAACGTTTCTAGTAGCACGGATAATCGCCTAGATAATCTTGTGTACTACGATTACAAAGTATCTTTTAAGATAGAGAATCAGTCTAGAATTTCAAATGTGCTCAATTATCCCAATCCTTTCACAACAAGAACACAGTTCATTTTTACCCTTACAGGCGCTGAGGTACCTAATTATTTTGAGATCCAGATAATGAATGTAAAAGGAACGGTGGTTAAACAAATTACTCAAGCGGAATTCGGCCCCATTCATATCGGCTTAAATAAATCTCAATATTGGTGGGATGGAACCGATACTTATGGAGACGCTTTAGCAAATGGGGTTTACTTCTATAGAGTAAAAACAGCTATCAATAATGAAAAAATAGATCATTATTCTATTCAAGAAGCTGATAAATTTTTCAAAAAAGGAATTGGTAAAATGGTTTTAATTCGTTAGAGAAAACTTTATTATTTCCATTTTTAAAAATATTGTTCTAACTTAGATTTCGTTCATAAATCCATGTGCGTTAAATAAATTTCGTTATCCATGTTTAGATTTCTTTCCTTCGTTTCTATCTTTATTTTATTAAGCTTTAGTGCATGTAAAAAAGATGAGCTTACTTCTAAATTAATCCCAACTATTTCAGACAAAGAAGTACCTGGTGATTTAAAAATTAATCAATTGCAATATTTAGGTAGTCACAATAGCTATCGAATTAGAACAGACCAAGAAATTCTAGATTTCTTACTTGGAATAACCAATCTATTGCCTGCTGAATACAATCCTGTTGAGCTAGATTACACCCACCTACCTTTGAGAGAACAATTCACCAAATATGGTATCAGACAAATAGAACTCGATTTATTTTTAGACCAAAGTGGAGGACTTTACTACAACAGAAAAGGAAACGCATTTTATGATAAAGAGGAAGCGTCTGGAATACCAGAATTACTAGAACCAGGCATTAAAGTTTTACATATCGCGGATGTGGACTTCAATAGTCACCAACTCACTTTCATTAAAAATTTACAAGAAATTAAAAATTGGTCAACTAACTATCCTGAACATTTACCTATTTTCATCCTGCTAGAACTAAGCGAAAAAACAGTAAATTCTGTACTCCCAAATGTTGGTTTCGCTGTTCCTCAAAGTTGGGCAAGTGAAGCTGCACTTCTTTCCATAGAAACAGAAATTCTTAGTGTTTTTGATAGGTCATTAATAATAACACCTGATGATGTTCGTGGAACATATAATAGTTTAAACGAAGCGGTACTCAATCACAATTGGCCTAACATTGACGAATCAAGAGGCAAGGTAATGTTCTTGTTAGACAACGAAGAGCTCACTCCTTTTTATACCTTAAATGCGCCTAGTTTAGAAAATAGATTGATGTTTACCGAGAATAGTTCGCCAGGCGCTGATGACGCTGCCTTTTTGTCGAGAGATGTAAGTCAGTTTCAAGAGATTAATGTGCTTTCTGAAGCAGGATACCTGATTAGAACAAGAGTAGATGCGGGCACTTACGAAGCTCGAAACAATGATTATTCGTCATGGTTAACTGCTATTCAAAGCGGAGCGCATTTCTTATCTACAGATTATTACAAAGCTGATGCTAGAGCAGGAAATGGCACTTGGTCTTTTTACAATGTGAAATTTAACAATAATCTTTATCAACTCAACCCGATTACTGCTTACTAAGTTTTTGTTTTAGCTTATTTCCAACTTTATTCGAAAGTACTGGCAAAACCTGTTCTTCAAAGAAATAATCCTCATTAAAATTCTTTAAATCAGATTCAATAACTTCATACTTGGTTCGTAAATTAAAAAATTCCCCTTTGGGATAATTTCTATGAACGAAATAATCTAATTTTAAACTGCCGTTTAAAGTCACGCCTTTTCTTTTTGCAACGCTTCCTTTCAATTGAAAACCTCCATGCTCAACAACCCAATACCGATTGAACTGAGTGTATTTAGCTTGATATGAAACATCCTGAATATTAATAGTATATCCAGCTATTTTTGCCAATAAACGAACTTTTAAGGGGAGTAATTTTTGGAAATCAATTCCAAGAGGACTTAAATTCGCTTCTATTTCTACGATAGCATAGCTAGCCGTATCAATAAATAAAACTCCCTGATAAAGGGTCTTCTTTTTCCCCTCTTTTTGATCGAAATTAATCATGTAAAGCATTCTATCATTCTTTATCGCCATCCCTACAAATTTGTAGTTGTAATACTTTAAAGAATTATCTCCAAAAATGCCCTCTTTATCACTTCTTAAGGCATCCATATCCGGATTAAACTCCAAGATACTCAATGCGCTAAGTGCAACATAAATACTATCATCTTCAATATTGTTTGCCACCATTTTACCCAACGCTGCATAGGACGACATATCCACGTATCCTCTTGCTTTCTTTACCGAAACACTTTTGGGCATTTTCGTTCTATTAAAGGTATTGACAATGTTGAAATGACCTTCTTCTAAGATACTCAAATCATCATTTGTCTCCAATACTTGTCTATAATATACCTCTTGAGCAATTGGAGGTGAATAGTAGTTCTCTGGAATTCTTTCAATAGCTTTTTGCACAATAGCATAAGCATTGATTGGATTGATTGTAACCTCGTCAATTTTTTGTTCATCTAATTGTAAAAAAACAACTTCATCTTTCATCAATTTCACTAAACTCATCTCTACAGTTTCATAACCCACAATCTGAAAAGTAAATATATTCTCAGCAGCATAATTTGGTATTTCTAATGAAAATTCTCCGTTCACATCTGTTGTAGTCCCTTTCAAAGTAGAAAACAATAGCACGCTTACATATTGAATGGGCTCTAAAGTTTCCGCATTCTTTACCTGCCCATTAATTAAGGATTGTGTTTGAACAGATTGAATTGCAATTAGTCCAAGAATTATTAGTAGATACCTCTTCATTTAATTAATTTTATGTAAAATTATTATTATTCCATTAAGTACGAAAGAATTTCAACTTTGATTATAAAAAATAGAGATTTAAATTGTTAAACTTTTTTTTGATAAAATTGAACGGAAAATAAGCATAAATCGTTAGAACACTCATGAAAGATAAATTTCTCATTAGCATTATGGGTCCAACGGCTTCAGGCAAAACAAATCTCGCCATTCAACTAGCCCAATATTTCAATACAGAGATCATTTCTGCAGACTCTAGACAATTCTATAAGGGATTAGACATTGGCACCGCCAAGCCTACCGAAGACGAATTAGCAAGGGCAAAACACCACTTTATCGACTGTTTGGAGGTAGGAACAAATTATAATGCAGGGCAATTTGAAGATGATGCTTTAAAAACCTTAGATCAAATTTTTGAGAAAAATAACTTTGCCATTATGGTTGGGGGTTCTGGCTTGTATTTGAATGCCGTCTTGTTTGGAATTGATCCTTTTCCAGAAATTCCAAGAGAAATCAGGTTGAAAGCACTAAACTTTTACAAAGAAAACGGGCTACAAGCTTTAAGAGATGAATTGAGAATATTAGATCCTGTTTATTTTTTAGAAGTTGATTTAGATAACCCCCGTAGGTTAATGCGCGCACTGGAAGTTTGCTATGCATCGGATCAACCTTATTCATCATTTAGAAATCAAGGTCCTCAAGAAAGAAAGTTTAAATCGATCAAAATAGCTTATCAATGGGATCGAAAGCTCCTCTATGAGCGAATCAATATGAGAGTGGATGACATGATTGCAAAAGGCTTGATTGCCGAAGCACAAAAATTTTCAGAGCTCAGAGAAACCACCGCACTAAACACTATTGGTTATAAAGATATTTTTCAATTTTTAGATGGTACAGTGAGCAAAGAAGAAGCAATTGACTTAGTTAAACAAAATTCAAGAAGATATGCCAAAAGGCAAAGTACTTGGTTTCAAAAAGATGCTGAAATCCATTGGTTTAGTCCCTTAGCGCAAACAAAGGACATAGTACAATTTATTAATAAAACGATACTAAATTAATGCTGATGTTCTCGAAATACGAATGGTTACTTTTTGATTTAGATAATACCCTTTTAGATTTTAGCAATACTTCTAAACTTGCCTTTAATGACTTAATGCTTCATTTTGATATTGAAAACCCTGAACAAGCCTACAAAATATATAGTCCAATAAACGCTCGGCATTGGAGCTATTTCGAAAAGCAAAGGATCGATGCTGACGCTGTTCGTTATGGAAGATTTAAGGAGTTTACTAGCGCCCTTGACTCAAATCATGACCATAAGGAAATGGCAGAGAAGTATTTAGCGCTATTGGTACAACATTCACACTGGATTGATGGTGCAGAAAATTTAATGCAAAACCTTTCCAAAACCCATAAACTGGGAATCATTACGAATGGGCTTAAAGATGCGCAACATGCGCGATTGGAAAAGCACAACATGAAGCCCTATTTTGAGCATGTATTTATTTCTGAAGAAATGGGAATCTCAAAACCACACAAAGCTTTTTTTGATATCGTTCATAATCAAATTCTCTTGCCTGAAAAAGATAAAGTATTAGTCATAGGCGATAATCCAAAATCGGATATTAAAGGTGGGAAAAATTTTAACTATCATACCTGTTGGTATAATTATAGACAAGATAAAAAACAAAGTGTCAAAGCCAATTTCAAAGTAAATTCTTGGTTGGAAATCTAAATTTAGTTATGCCCAAAATCGGACTTATCTCAGACACCCACTCCTATCTTGACCCTTTGGTTTTTGATTACTTTGCAGAAGTAGACGAAATTTGGCATCTAGGTGATGTTGGAGATGTTTCAGTCTTAGATCAACTTAGATCTTTTAAACCTGTTCGAGGGGTCCATGGCAATATTGATGATGCAACAGTGCAAATGGAACTCCCCCTCGACTATCGTTTTGTAATGGAAGATATGGACATTTGGATGACTCACATTGGCGGTTATCCCGGCAGATATACATCACGCGTTCGAGATATCTTGCAAGTTAAACCCCCAGATCTTTTTATCTGCGGACATTCACATATTCTAAAGGTGATGAGAGATAAAAAATATAACATGATGTGCATGAATCCGGGTGCTGCAGGTAAATATGGCCTCCATAAAATAAAAACATTACTTCGATTTGACCTTTCTAAAGGAAGCTTGGCAAATTTAGAAGTCATTGAGTTAGGGCCTAGATAAGCTGAATTAAATTCAGTAAAACAAAAACAAAGCTTAGCAAGGTCATCGCATCGCTATAAATTTTTCAGCCTTTACGATGAAGCCATTTGGACTTATTCAACCAGATTTTTCATTTGATTCCTTTTAATGCTCTGATGGCATCATAGGCTTCCTGCACTTCTTGAAATTTTACCGCTGCCAGTTCCTTAGCTAAGGTAGTTTTATCCGGGTGAAATTTTAAAACTAAGGATCTATAGGCTTTTTTCAATTCCTGAATCGTGGCTTGCTCATTGACCCCCAAGGTTTGGTAATGTGAATGACTAAATCTCGAAACATATGAGGCTTGGGTTTTTCGTTGCGATTGATGATCGCGAATAATGAACTCAAAATCGTTCTGAGCCATGCCAATATTCATTGCGATAAGTTCCAATACCTTTTTCTCCTCTTCATGCATCGGTCTATTGACCTTTGTTAAGCCGTAAAGGAAATTTACAATTTGATATTTGCCGTCCCGATTTATACCCGAGAAACTTTTGGAGCTACCTATATAATCTATTTGCTGTCCTACAATCTTTCTCAACTTGGCATATAGAAACTTCCCTTTGGGAGTTCCGAATTGTCTATAAAAATATTTGAGGATGTAATGGCTCTGTTCTTGCGTAATCGTTCGGTTCGTTTTAAGCAGCGCGGCAATCAAAACAACCAATTTCTCTTGATAAGCCGACAATTGCTGCTCACTACTATGATTTGACCTATCTGCTGAGCCAAACAAGCTAGATTTTCCTTCTAGAAGCTCCTCGATAAAAATACCCAAAAAGAATCCCGCAAAAGCCCCAAACGTTCGGAAACGAATGGCTCCTAAAATCATTAGAATCCACTTAATGTAACTTGTAAATTTCATACTTAACTTAGCCGCGTTCTAACAGAACGTCATCTGTAAGGTAAAAGTTTTCTTACCTACCTTCTCACAGCTAGTTTTCGTGTAGCAACTCCTGAAGCATTCTCCAATCGCACAACATATCCACCTTCTGGGAAATTGCGAACGTCCACATTTATAACGCTTTTGAATGTTGAGTTCAAAATTTCCTGGCCAAGTAAATTGAAGAAGCTTACTACCGTTTCTTCATTCGTGTCCAGTGAAATATTAACTTGGTCCTTAACGGGGTTCGGTGCAATCGTAATGGTATAATTCGCTAGCTCTCGAATTCCTGTTACAACCTGGTAATAAACTTTAGCACTAGCACACTGACTTGTATTCACATCACTACATAAAATATAAGTTAAACTATCTGCACCCACAAAGCCATTTGAAGGGCTATAAGAAATGAAACCATTACTTTCTACATTAGCCACTCCATTTACTGGCAAGGTAAAGAGGCTAGGGAAATTGCCGCAGTCAGCATCATTTGCCGTTGCATCAAAAACACTAGCAGCGTTAGCGTTTAAAGATCTAAAATCATCCACAGGTACACAAAGGGGAATTGGGTTCACAGAAATATACCATGAAGCCGTATCGCATAAACTAGAATCATTACATACGTAATAAACTAAAGTATCTATACCAGAAAATCCTGTATTAGGCGTGTATTCGTATTCCCCAGAAACTAATATATCTATAGCTCCGTTACTCACATTACTCAATACAACAGGTGTTGGAACTGCTCCACTACAAAAATCGTCATTCGCCGTAACATCAACAAGAGCTAATTCATTATCAAAAATGATACTATTGTCGTCAACCGCAATAGGAGGAAATGTACTTGTATCCAAAGTGTCCATAGTCAAATTATCTAATCGTAAAACCGAACCATTTACACCTGTGTAACTTGAGTTAATCGTAAAAACACCATTGTCGAAGTCCGCATCTAAATTGCTTGAACAAAATACGGAGATAATGGTATCTGGCATTGCACAACTTAAATATTCATAATCTAACTGAAAATTCGTCCAAACACTCGCATTCGGCAAACGCTTAACCACATAAGCCACGACCACTCTATCTTTAATTAAACCACTCACAAGCAATGCAGAATCACCCCCTACTCCCGTATATTTATAAGACCCCTTCAAGGAGCCTGGTTGAAAATCTATCGGATGTCCTGTTCCCTCATAATTGTAAGGGTTCAAACTGTTCAAATTTGTACCATTTATAATTTGATCAGCAAAGGCAGCTTCATCTAAGTCAAATTCACCACTAACCAATAAACCAGGAGCTATATTTGTCACTTCGTAAGGGTTCGTCTGACCGAATACAGTGATCATTGCTCTTATCGTAATTTCTTTAGATTCTAACTTTACAGACTTCAAACCATTAGTAACATCTGAACTTTCAGTTACCAACTCCACTAAAGTATTACTTGTTCCTGGATAGTAAATACTCTCTGTCCCTGTCAATTGATTCAAAGAAGACCAATTCACAATTTCGTTATAAGAAAACTGAGGATCATCAATTTCATAGTCTGCTGTTATCCCTTGAATTGTAGCAGTTCCATTTACAGTAATTTGATTTTGGCGAATCGTCCAATTCTCAAAACTTGGATTCAAGCTTTGTGCTTGTATTGCTAATATTGGAAGTACTAATAAAGATAAAAGGTATTTTAATTTCATAAGAATATATTTAATGGATTTAATTTATTGAACGCGTGCTTTTAGTCCTCTAGTGCCCATATCCACAACATTTTCTGCTGCAGGTTCATACAATCCATCTGGATTGGAATCTATCCACTCAAAACTATTATTAATACTTATCGCTACCTCTATTATAACGTCCGCTGTTTCGTTGCCCGTAATCACTAATGGACTTTCAAATGCTCCTGTAACCAAACAAGAACCTAAAGGAATAGGAGAAACGGCGTCTAAAGGATTTGGAACGGTTGTGCTTGGCGCTTGCCCACTTTCTGTAATACTGATTGGAGTACCTACATGGAACGCCCAATAACCTTGACTTTTTATATCATTCACTACAATATGCTCTCCTCCTACGTTAAAGTTAGTGATATATGTTTTAAAACCAACAAAAGAAGCTATTTCGGCATTCAAATTTAGAGTGCCTAAAGTAGCATGATTATAGATAAAATCAATATTGTAATTTTGATAGCCTAAAGAATTTCTTAAATAGGTATAGCTTCCAGGGGTAATACTACTAATTGGAATTTTTATCAAGATTTCTCCCTCACTTATGATGATTTGTTGATCAAAATCAATACCTATTTCTCCATTATTCGTAAGCTCCTTACCTTTGTAAATAACAATACCTGAGCTCGGGAAACTGACCACATAATTAATCAATTCAATAGCATGAACACCTAAGGAATTGAAATCTGGAGTTTGTGCTGCATTACCTGCCGGCGGAGTACTTGGATTCCCAAAGTTGTCTTCCCTTGCCCCCTGTTCGTCAAAAGTATATTTAAACACGAGCATCGCTTCTTCTTTATCTTTTTTACAAGAAAGCAAGACCAAACTAAGTCCTAGAAATACAACTAAAACAGCTCTATAATTTAACATAAATACAAGTAATTTAAGTTTTAATGAACAAAAATTTAATCTTAAGAGTTTAAAGCTAAATAAAAGGTTTTATACCCTTTTAACAAGGTAAATATTTATAAATCAAAAATAATAATAATTATGGGATTAGTTGGAAAAAAAGCTCCAAATTTTAACACTACTGCAGTTATTGACGGTGGTGATTTTCAAGAAAATTTTTCTTTAGAACAGTACATAGGAAAGAAAAAAGTAATTTTATTCTTTTACCCTATGGACTTCACATTTGTTTGTCCTACTGAGCTTTTAGCTTTTCAAGAAAAACTAGCTGAGTTTGAGAAAAGAGGCGTTGCCGTAGTTGGTTGCTCTGTCGATTCACATTTCTCTCACTGGGCTTGGTTAAACACACCAAAAGACCAAGGTGGTATTCAAAGTGTTAACTATCCTTTAGTTGCCGATTTCGACAAGACGATTGCAATGAATTATGGAGTTTTAGCTGGAGAATACACATGGGATGAAGATGGTAAATGGGCATTTGAAGGTTCCCCCGTAGCTTATAGAGGATTGTTCTTAATCGACGAAGAAGGAACTGTTCGTCATGAGTTAATCAATGACTTACCTTTAGGTAGAAATGTAAATGAGGCATTAAGGGTAATAGATGCTTTAGCACACAACCAGAAATATGGTGAGGTTTGTCCTGCAAACTGGAACGAAGGGGATGAAGCCATGAAGGCTTCTTCTGTAGGTGTTGCGGAATACCTATCTAAGCACTCGTCTTAGTTAAAATCAAAAATTAAAAGGCATTCTTTATCTAAAGAATGCCTTTTAATTTTTAAGGATGAAAGAGCTTAAAGAGTTCTTTGGAGCCGATAATCAATTTAAAAATGCAAATGGGTAGCCCTTTCTTAATCTCTTTCAGTATGAATGCACCTAAAGGTATGCGCGGGTCTAAAAAATGTATCATTCTCAGTTTCATTGAAAATCAACTACTTTTTTTTATTTGTAATTCCCCTACAGCCATACTCGAAGTTTGAAATCCTAGACTCTTCACTTTCGTAATCCGTCTTTTCAAAAATCTTGACGAGAGCGCAAGGAAAAGTATTCTCTTTCATAAAGTTTGGAACTATCCAGGTGAGAAATGGGTTGAAACTCATGCCTACGTTAATGATGCTTAGGACTTTGTATTAAAAGCAAACAAAGCGGCACTTATTCAAAAAATAGCTAAAATCAGATCTTTAAAGCAGAAAAAAAACACCCATGAAAGAACTTTTATTTTTCGTCATTGCAGCAAGTATTATTGTCTTCGTTGATTTGTATGCTTTTCAAGCAGTGAAAACAGTTTTCCCCTTGGATACCAATCTTGGGAAAATTGCAGCTTTTATTTTTTGGTCGTTTACGGCTTATCTATTAGTTACCCTCATTGCAACTGCAACGCTAGGCTTTGAAAACATTCCTTCTAGTTTGAGAAAATTAACTGGCGCTATTTTCTTCTTCGGAGTTCTAGCCAAGTTGTTTGCAATCGTCTGGTTGTTTGGTGAAGATATCTTCAGATCACTTGCTTTTGGTTTCCAAAAAGTTTTCAATTTTAATGAAAGTAGCGATTTTGCCAGTAGAAGAAAATTCATAAGTCAATTAGCCATCTTTTCTGCTTTTGTTCCCTTAGTTGTTTTGACTTATGGTGTGCTTCGGAATGCCTACAATTACAAATTCCACAAAGTTCAATTGAGCTTAAAAAACCTCCCTGCAAGTTTTAAAGGATTCAAAATTATCCAACTTTCAGACATTCATTCTGGTAGTTTTAATCAAACCCGTCCGATAGAACGTGTAATTGAAAAAATCAATGCACTGAATCCCGATTTGATTTTGTTTACAGGAGATTTGGTGAATGATTTAGCAAGCGAAATGGACGATTACAAAGCAATCTTCTCTAAGCTCAAAGCCAAGCATGGCGTACTTTCCATTTTAGGTAATCATGACTATGGTGATTATGCTTTTGGGAGAGATACAAGTCCTGAGAAAGAAGCCAACTTCGATACATTACTCGCCCTTCAAAAAGAAATGGGTTGGGATTTGCTGCGCAATGAACACCGAATGATTGAACGAAACGGGGATCAAATTGCCGTTATAGGCGTCGAGAATTTTAGTGCAAATGGTCGTTTTGCTACCCACGGCGATTTGAAAATCGCAAGCGCCGGAGTGCCGAATAATCAGATTCAAATTTTAATGAGCCACGATCCAAGTCACTGGGATTTTGAAATCAACAAAGACTATCCTAATGTAGATTTAACTTTATCAGGTCATACCCATGGTTTCCAATTCGGAATTGAAACAAAATGGTTGAAATGGAGTCCAGCTCAATACATGTATAAGCAATGGGCAGGTCTATACCAGAAAGGCGAACAATACATTTATGTAAATCGAGGCTTCGGCAATTTAGGTTACCCAGGACGAATTGGGGTTTTACCGGAAGTTACGATTATCGAATTGACCTAGTTTTGATAGACTTAGTAAGTCAATAAGCTATTTTAAAATAATAGTTTGTAATTCTTAATTGATTAGATATCGCTCTTGCAAAACTTTTACATGATGCAAATTATGTCCTAGCATCAACCACCCCAAAATCCTTGGAGTCATCTCTAAATTATTGGCGGAACCAACAAAATCAATATGCTTAAGATCGGAATTTTTAAAAAGGGATATTGATGCTTTTCTAATGGTAGTAAATTCTTCTATGAAATCTTCAACAGAAGTATAACCTATACTGTTTGAAGCAAAAGCATCTTCATCAAACCCTGGTAAATTATTTGTATCTGCCCTTAAAAACCTTAAAGCTCTATAAGCGTATACTCGTTCCGCGTCACATATATGTTGCAAGAGAACTCCTATATGCCACTTCCCTTCTGCATAGGCAAAATTTAAATCTTGGTTTCTAATTGTAGCGACGAGACTTAGGGTATCCTGTAAATTTTTTTCTAGTTCGGGTAACAAATCTTCGCCTGTAACCAATTCAATATAGCGCATGTAGTAGATTGCTGTATCCACATTTTCTGGACGATTGATCATTCTCACTTCTTTAAAAAGATATAAACGAATCTAAAATTAAGTGCATTATGGTACCACCCACCTCTTCTAGCTCTTGAACTGGCTACGGCAAGATCCCACAAACTATTCATTGAGAAATTTGCTTTAAAATTCAAACCAAATCTCTCTTTTATTAAAAAGGTCGCTCCAACCGTTGCCGCGAAATCCCATTTCTTAGGTTCCTTAGGCAACAACAAGCCTGAAGCTTGATACAAGTCATAACGAATTAATCTTCCAAAAGTGAAACCGCCATGAAAAATGGCAATATCTCCTTCGTGATAATTAAACAAAACAGGAATCTCAACATAATCAAAACTATACTTTGTAAAAGCCAATGGATCTTGCTTTTTAAACGTCTCCTGACTTCCTTTCATGGAATAAGTCAATTCGATACTATTTGAAAAATTGGGTTTATACATAATGTAAGCACCCACTCCAGCATTAGCTCCTACTTTTCGGTAACCCGCCATTCGATCTCCAGCGATTTGTGTGGCATTCATTCCAGCAGCTATATAACCGACAAACAACTGTTTCTCTCTCGTATTTTGAGCATTCGCAATCTCCAAAGCACCCAACAGGATAAAACTGAATAAAATAATTTTTTTCATTTTCACTATATTTACAATTCAAAAGTAAGTCAAAATTGGTAGTTTGAATTCGATTTTGCTTACTTTTATTGAAGTTCGCATCACTAATGATTCTAATTAAGAATGAAATACACTAATACAACGCTGAAAAAGGCTGAAAATTTCCTAGAGGATGCAGGATACCTTATTCGTTATGAAAAGGGCAGTTTCACCTCTGGTTATTGTGTTCTAGAGGACAAAAAAGTTGTTGTAATTAATAAATACTTCCAAACTGAAGCAAAAGTAGGTGCCATATTAGACATAATCACCAATCTTAAAGTGGATCATAGCCTACTAAGCCATGCCTCTAAGGATTTTCATTTGAAGATTTCTCAATTGAAATTGGAAGACCTATAATGACTTTAGAAGAATTACACATAGAGACGGAACGCCTCATTATTCGCCCTTATCGAGAAGCTGACGGGCTTAGCTTAAAAAATGGTATTGACGAAAGTTTGGTTTCACTTAAGGAATTTATGCCTTGGGCTCGATACGAACCAGAAGCCGTTATTCATAAGGAAAGAAGAATTGAACGCTGGAATCAAGACATTCTAAATGACAAAGACTTTACCCTTGGTATTTTCAGTAAAACGAATCAAGCATTTATAGGGTCAACGGGGCTCCACCGTAGAAGTGAGAATGGGATTTATGAAATTGGTTATTGGGTACATCAAGAATTTCAAGGTAAAGGATACATTACCGAAGCCGCAGAAGCTTTAACTAATTTCGCTTTTGAACATTTAGATGCTGAAAAACTAGAAATTCGATGCGGCGAAAAAAACATTAAAAGTGCGCAAATACCTCAACGCTTAAATTATACCTTGGAGTATACTTTTAGAACCTTGGAAAAAAATCAAGAAGGGAAACGATTGAAGCATCAAGTGTGGTGTTTATTTAAAGAAGAATGGAAAAATGATTATACGCATAGTTAGATTAACCTTCAAGTTGGAAGAGATCAATACCTTCCTTGAAATTTTTGAGCAACAAAAGAAATTCATTGCAGATTTTGAAGGTTGTTCTCACCTCACCCTATTGCGCGATAAGCAACTAGCTAATGTATTTTTCACCTACAGTCACTGGAAAAATGAAGAGGCGCTAGAATTGTATCGAAAGTCGGATTTTTTCATAAACATTTGGAGTAAAGTAAGATTGCTTTTTGATGATAAACCTCAAGCTTGGACTTTAGAAAAATATGAATAATACAGCAATTACATTTGGGCCAATATCGCTCACTTTAAAAGCATTTTTAAAGCAGCATTTGTACAGCTTCGTTTTTATTCTTGTGGATGAAAACACTAGAAAACTATGCTTGCCTTTATTGCCTAAATTTGAGCATCAAATCATTGAAATTCAAGCTGGCGAAAAGTATAAAACCTTGGAAACTTGCCAATCAATCTGGATGCAACTTTTAGCGCAAAAAGCCGATCGAAAAGCCTTAATTATTAATCTCGGCGGTGGCGTAATATGCGACATGGGAGGCTTTGCCGCATCGTGCTATAAAAGAGGCCTTGATTTTATTCATGTTCCTACAACCCTCTTGGCCATGGTGGATGCAACCATAGGAGGTAAAACAGGCATTGATCTTGCAAATGAAAAGAATATGATAGGTTTGTTTAGTCCCGCCAAAGCTGTTTTTGTTGATCCTAAATTTCTAAATACCTTAGCTAAACGCCAACTCAATAGTGGCAAAGCAGAAATGATTAAACACGGCCTAATTGCAAGCGACATGCACCTTGAAAATGTCTTTGAAAGCAAGGTGATAAGTGATGCCCTTATTCAAGAATCTATTGGTATTAAACAATACATTGTGCAACAAGATCCATTAGAACAAAGCATGCGAAAATCATTAAATTTTGGACATACATTTGGGCACGCCATAGAAAGTCTTGCGCTGCGAAATGGGGAAGATATTTTGCATGGCGAAGCGGTAGCTTTTGGAATGATTTACGCTTTAAAATTATCTGCAAAATATACAGGATTAAACGTCACTAGCGCAAAAGAAAACATTAAAAAAATAGAAGCAATCTTCGGTTCTTACCCCTTGAATAAGGAAAAGCTTTCCCAACTAATTCAACTAGCCAAAAACGACAAAAAAAATGAAGGGGACCAAATCAATTTCACCTTGATAAGCCGCATTGGTAAATTTGAGATTAATCAAGCTTTAAACGAAGCAGATTTACAAGTCTTATTAAAATAAGAACTGTCTTTTATCTCAAATTTTTCTTCGTGACCTTATCACAATGCCTACTTTAACGGATTAAAGTTACATTCCCAGCTTGAACAAAAGATTCCCCATTGGAGGTGAATTATATAAATAGCCCCAAGATCAGCACCGAAGCATTCTTAACCTTTACAAAATATTCTATTTGCGCAAAAGAGCATATAAAAGAAAACAGCATTAAGGCAGAAGTGATAAGGCGTCTATTCATAACAACTTGGATATAAACACTAAAAATACATCATTTTTATTTTATACGCAACGATTACCCCCTCCTAATTTAGCTATATTTCTTACGCCCTCATAGGTCACAATTGCTACCGCATTCGCCAAATTTAAACTCCGCACTTTATCGCTATAAATGGGGATTTTATAAACTTGCTCTTGATACTTTTCAATGAGTTCAGGACTCAAGCCTATGGACTCTTTTCCGAAGATTAAAAAGAGCTCATCTTCATATGGAATCTTCCAGAAATCTTGTTTCCCATGACTAGAAAAAAAGACCATCTTCTGGTTTTTGTTTTGCTCAAAAAAATCATTTACACTTTCATAAATAATCAAATCAATGTGTTGCCAATAATCCAAACCTGCCCGTTTCACTCTGGAGTCACTCAGTTCAAACCCAAAGGGTTTGACAAGGTGTAAGCGAGAGCCCGAGGCCAAACTCAAGCGACCAATATTACCCGTATTATTCGGGATTTCGGGTTCTATTAATACAATATTTAAAGGCATGTCAATTCTTTCAAAATTAAAATAATCAAAGCGAAGCTTCATTCTAAGTTGAAGCTTAGTATCTTAGATTTTCAAAGATAGAACTTAAACTAAGAAGCCAATACATGTTGATTGATTATAAAGAAATAGAACTAAATGAGTTAGAAATTAACTTGCCCACCTCGAAGAGTATTTCCAATCGGGCTTTAATCATTCAACAACTTTGTCTAGAGTCAATTCTTTTAGAAAACCTATCTGAAGCTGAAGACACTAAAATTCTTCAAGCCTTATTACAAGATAAAGGTTCGGAAAAGGATGTAGGCATGGCAGGAACCGTTGCAAGGTTTCTAAGTGCTTATTTAGCAACTCAAAACACCACTTATCTACTCAACGGGAGTGAACGCATGCAAATTCGCCCCATGAATATCCTTTTGGACGCTTTGGAAATTTTGGGCGCAGAGATTAAATATTTAGGTAAGGTAGGATTTTTACCTGTTCAAATCAATGGCTCAAAAATTACAGGAGGAAAACTAGCATTAGATGCTAGCGTTAGCAGTCAATTCATTTCAGCTCTCATGATGATTGCTCCAAGTTTAAAACAAGGACTTGAAATTGAATTGCTCGGAACGCCTTGTTCCAAGCCTTATATAATCATGACTCAAAAACTCATGGAACATTTTGGCATTCAGCTTACGGTGAAGGAAAACACGATTAGTATTCCTGCACAGAATTATCACCAAAATACCTTGCGTATTGAAGGCGATTGGTCTTCTGCCGCCTATTTTTATAGTGCGCTTGCATTAGCAGATGAAGGAAGTTTAGTTTTAAAAAATCTGAGTTTCGATTCATGGCAGGGAGATAGTATTGTATCCGATATTTATTATAGACTAGGCATCAAAACTTCGCTTTGGGAAGACGATATTTTATTAGAAAAATCGGAGCACGTAATTGCTTACTTGGAATATGATTTCAGTGATTGTCCAGACTTAGCACAAACTGTAATTTGTACCTGCGTGGGACTTGGAATAGAGGGAATGTTTATTGGTTTACAAACCCTTCGGAACAAAGAAACTGACAGGATCAAAGCACTTCAAAATGAGTTAATTAAGTTCGATTGGCAATTGATTGAAAAGAAAAAGAACCATTTTGAATTATCAAGAAGGCAAGAAATTTACAAAGAGGCTATCCTTATCGACACCTATCATGATCATCGAATGGCCATGGCATTTGCACCATTGGCAATTATTTTAGGTCCATTTGGGGTCAAGAATGCTGAAGTTGTAAAAAAATCATTCCCTCAGTTTTGGAATGAACTTGAAAAAATTGGAATTCACTAATGCCCATTTATCTGTTAAATGAACAACTAGTTTTCCCTGACCCTAGTCAAGCTGAAGAGGGTATTCTGGCAATTGGAGGAGATTTGAGTGCCGAACGATTAATCTTAGCTTATCAAAGTGGAATTTTTCCATGGTACAATGATGACGAACCCATAATCTGGCACTCACCCGATCCTAGATTTGTTTTATTTCCACAAGACTTGAAGATCTCAAACAGCATGAAGCAGCTCCTCAAAAGCAATAAGTATACCTTGACAATCAATAAGGGGTTTGAAGACGTAATTGCTCATTGTAGACATGCCAAACGAAAAGGACAAGATGGAACTTGGATTCACGATGAAATGATAGAAGCCTATTTGTTTCTTCACCATAGGGGGATTGCGCATTCTGTTGAAGTCTGGAATACTGAAAATAAATTGGTTGGTGGGCTCTATGGCCTCAATTTAGGAAACATATTTTACGGTGAAAGTATGTTCCATCTTGAAAGCAATACTTCTAAGCTTGCCCTAATCACTTTAATACAATCTTTTCCTTTTAAAATAATTGATTGCCAAGTACATACAAAACATTTAGCAAGCTTGGGCGCAAGCACTATTCGGCTTAAGGAATTTTTAAAAATAAATATTAAAGAATCGAAAAAAGCGAATCTTTTAAACAGAAATATTAACTTTGAGAACAAGTGGATAGAATAAATATGAGGAAAATCTCCTTAAGTGCAACGTTAATGCTAATGCTTTGAGGTTTGAGTGCGCAATTTTAAACTATTGAAACATGGGGTAAGCCGAAGATGGCAAATATGCTGAAAGAGCAATTTGCTATATCGAGAATGAAAATAAATACAAATGTAAAATGACTTTACAGGATAAAGACCATTTAAATGTTAGAGAATACATAGGGATTCCAGTCCTTAGTAGAACAAAAAACTGGACATGCACTATAAAACAGTGTGCATAATACGCATATAGATGTAAATACATAAGAATTATCTTTGAATCATGCTTAGAACTAAACTCCCTACTCTGCTCCTTGCAATTTTTGCATTGACATCATTCACTTTACCTTTTCAACAAAAAGTGAAATTAAAACTAAGTCAAGTTGAGAAAAAAGGACACATGGAAACTTCCTATGGTCTTATTCCAAACAATACCATTTTTATAAGAAATGCAATTCGTCCGAACGAGTTTTTGTCAAATGTTTTTGAAAAGTTTGCCTTAAATGCTAAGAAAGCATTTGACGTAAGTAATTTTTCAGATGATATTTTCAACCCTAGAAAATTTAAATCTGGAAACTCGTACGCCTTTCTTTTGAAAAAAGATGGCAACAAATATGTAGCGGAAAAATTTGTTTATGAAAAGAATGTAATTGAATATGCAATTTTTGATTTTAGTAAAGAACAATTATTTGGTGAAGTAAAGAGCAAGCCTGTAGTTAAAAAAAGAGTTGTATCCTCTGCCGTTATTAAAGGTTCTTTGTATCAAACACTCATCGATATAGATGCTAATCCAATTTTAGCGATTGAATTGGCTGAAATTTACAAATGGACGATAGATTTTTATAGAATTCAAGAGAATGATTACTTTAAAGCCATCTATTATGAAAATTTCGTGGAAGGAAAGTCTATCGGACAATTTGAGATTGAAGCTGCATCTTTTGGACATCTTGGTGTAGAAAATAAAGCATTCTCTTATTATAGAGCCAATAGTGACAAAGTAGAATATTTCGATGCAGAAGGAAATACATTGAAAGAATTTTTCTTGCAAGCGCCAGTTGCCTATAGTAGAATTAGTAGTCCGTATACGATGAAACGATTTCATCCTGTTACAGGACAAAATAAACCACACTTAGGTACAGATTATGCTGCTCCTACAGGAACACCTATTTACAGCACCGCTAATGGTGTAATTACAGATGCGAAGTACAGCAAGTATAATGGTAATTACGTAAAAGTAAAGCATAACAACACCTACACTACACAATACCTGCACATGTCTAAAATTGCATCAGGAATCAAACCTGGGGTTAAGGTAGAACAGGGAGATGTAATAGGGTACGTAGGTAGTACAGGATTAGCTACTGGACCTCATGTATGTTACCGTTTTTGGAAAAATGGCAAACAAGTAGAACCCTATGGAGAAGATATTCCAAAAGCAGATCCATTATCAAAAGCTGAAATTCCAGCATTTTTAGAATACATAAACAACCTGAACAAAAAACTTGACAACTTAAGCCTAACCCAATCATGAAAAATTTTATACTTAGTATGGCGATTCTTTTTGTTTCGTTTCATACTTTAACTGCCCAAGAACTTTCAAAAAAAGAAAAGAAAGCACTACTTGCGGAAATTAAAGAATTGAAAAAGTCACCAGAACAATTTCTGAAAATTAAACAGAACCAGGAATCTAGTGACCTCATAGTGGATGACCAACTTCGAACCATTTCAGTATTAATGAAAGAAGTGCAAGTTAAAGAAATGAAATTGTCGGAAACTAAAGAAATATTAGCAGCTACGGAGATGCAACTTGGGCAACTCATCCAAACGCAAAAAAACTTGAGTAGCTCCGGTGCAAGCAATGCGCCTATGAATCACCAAGAAAAAAAGTATCGAGTTCAAATTGGCTTGTATGAAAACCTAGACTTTCGCAACCTATTGGATGTTCCAAAGTTCTTAGTTCACGAATTTGTAGATGGGGACAATAGATACTCGATTGGGAATTTCAATTCTGAGGAAGAAGCTCAATTATTTAAAGTCGAAATGCGGAAAATTGGAATAAAAGATGCTTTTGTTTCTACTTATACCGATGGATTAAGAACAGATCTTCCCGCTGCTACTCAGCCCTATAAGACTCCTGTAGTCGTAGTTCCTGTTGCCAAAACCGAAACTACACCTTCAACGGTAAACTCTGGCTTTAATGTTAAACCTGCTAAATACACGAACAACATTGAAAACGAACCAAATTTTATTGAAAATGGACCAAGTATCTCTAATAAACCATTTAACGTAGTGCCTAATCAGCCTGTTCCAAATCAAGAAGATTTCCAATTCAAGGATGAAAGTACCAAATCGATTAGCATTAAGATAAATCCACCGAAATAAAGCCTGTTAAATTAAAAAATTAAAAAGTACTTGAATGTTCAAGTACTTTTTTTTTTAGCATTTAATATTACCTTTGCACGCTTATAAAACCTAAAAAAACATTATTAACAAAATTTAAACAATGGGAAAATACATGATTTACATGCCTATATTGGCAGCAATTCTTGGTCTTATTTACATGGTATTTAAAAGATCTTGGGTATTAAAACAAGATGCTGGAGATGGTAAAATGAAAGAAATTTCTGACCATATCTACGAAGGAGCCTTGGCTTTCTTGAATGCGGAATACAAACTATTGGCAATTTTCGTTGTAGTGGTAAGTGTAGCTTTAGCAATCGTGTCAATTGTGGTACCTACAACCCATTGGATGATTGTGATTGCCTTCATCTTTGGTGCTTTTTTCTCAGCCTTAGCAGGTAATATGGGGATGAAAATTGCTACTAAAACAAATGTTAGAACAACTCAAGCAGCTAGAACTAGTTTGCCAGATGCCTTGAAAATTTCTTTTGGTGGTGGAACCGTAATGGGATTAGGTGTTGCAGGTTTAGCTGTCTTAGGCTTAACTACTTTCTTCATTATTTTCTTCCAATTTTTTATGGGTGGAGTTTGGGCTTCACAGGTAATCAATGGCGTAACTATTGAACCTACGGCCTTAATGACTATCGTATTGGAAACATTGGCTGGGTTCTCACTAGGTGCTGAATCTATCGCATTGTTTGCAAGAGTTGGTGGTGGTATTTATACGAAAGCTGCAGATGTTGGAGCCGACTTAGTAGGAAAAGTAGAAGCAGGTATTCCTGAAGATGATCCTCGTAATCCTGCAACAATTGCAGATAACGTAGGAGATAATGTAGGGGACGTAGCAGGTATGGGTGCCGATTTATTTGGTTCTTACGTTGCAACAGTTCTAGCGGCAATGGTATTAGGAAACTATGTGATTAAGGATATGGGTGGAAGCATCCCAGATGCTTTTGGAGGAATCGGACCTATCTTATTGCCTGTAGCTATTGCAGGTGTCGGTATTATCATTTCTATCATTGGTACTTTATTAGTGAAAATTAAAGACAACAATGCAAAAGAATCAGAAGTTATGGGTGCGTTGAACATCGGTAACTGGGTTTCTATTGGATTAGTTGCTATTGCTTGTTTCTTCTTAGTTCGTTACATGTTGCCAGAAACTATGCAAATGGAATTCTTCGGCGAAGGCTTGAAAGAAATTTCTGCTATGCGCGTATTTTATGCCACTTTAGTTGGGTTAATTGTAGGTGCTGTTATTTCGTCAGTAACAGAATACTATACCGGTTTAGGTAAACCTCCAATTATGAAGATTGTACAGCAATCGAGTACAGGTGCGGGAACAAACATCATTGCAGGTCTAGCAACAGGCATGATTTCTACCTTCCCTACTATCCTATTGTTTGCTGCAGCTATTTGGGCTTCTTATGCATTCGCTGGATTTTACGGGGTGGCTTTAGCTGCTTCAGCAATGATGGCTACTACCGCTATGCAACTAGCAATTGATGCCTTTGGTCCTATTTCTGATAATGCTGGTGGTATTGCAGAGATGAGTGAGCAAGAACCAATTGTTAGAGAAAGAACAGATATTTTAGATTCAGTGGGTAACACAACTGCTGCAACGGGGAAAGGGTTTGCTATCGCTTCTGCAGCTTTAACATCTTTAGCTTTATTTGCAGCTTATGTAACCTTTACAGGAATTGATGGAATCAATATTTTCAAAGCGCCAGTTTTAGCGATGTTATTCGTAGGTGGAATGGTTCCTGTAGTCTTCTCGGCATTAGCAATGAATGCCGTAGGTAAAGCAGCAATGGAAATGGTACAAGAGGTAAGACGCCAGTTTAGAGAAATTCCAGGAATCATGGAAGGAACAGGAAAGCCGGAATACGACAAGTGTGTGGCGATCTCTACTGAAGCTTCTTTGAAAGAAATGATGTTGCCTGGTTTATTGACTATCGGTTTCCCATTAGCGATTACTTTTGTTCCAATGATTTTTGGAATGGACAAGTTGGCTATTGCAGAAATGTTAGGTGGTTATATGGCCGGTGTTACCGTTTCTGGTGTGTTGTGGGCTATTTTCCAAAACAATGCTGGTGGTGCTTGGGATAATGCAAAAAAATCTTTCGAAGCAGGTGTTATGATTAATGGTGAAATGACTTATAAAGGTTCTGAAGCACACAAGGCGGCAGTAACTGGAGATACCGTTGGAGATCCGTTTAAAGATACTTCTGGACCGTCAATGAACATCCTAATCAAATTGACTTGTTTAATTGGTTTGGTATTGGCTCCAATTTTAGGTGGTGATGTTCATGGTGAAGAACATGTAACAGAAGAAGTTCAAATTGAAGAAATAATGGAAGTTGTAAACGCTGATGTTGTTTTAGTTTATTTAGAAGGTAAGGATGAAGCCGAAATTGTTTTTGAAGTGAGCGGTGTTGAAAATAATAAATACGCAACACTACAAGTTGAAGAGCATGCCCTAAATGTTACAGAACAAAACTTACTTGATTTAGCTGGTAAGGGATACAATATTCAAAAGATAAACGCAGCTATAGCTGCTAGTAATTAATCTTTTTAAAATTCAAAAGAAGCCCCAATGCACAAAGATGTATTGGGGCTTCTTTTATTAAGCTGTATTCCTAACTCTTTACGATAACGGTAATAAAAAAAATTGAAGAGAATCCACAAGATAACAAGGCCATCCATCCTTTGCCAAATCAAATTGAAGCTAACTTGAACCTCCTAAAAAAAAGGGTTTTCTGATCATGAAATTCTTCAAAGTAAATTTAACAAACTACATTGATTACCGTCAAGGAAATTTAGTATATTTGTGTTAATATATTTTAACAACAATTCGGACAAATGACTCAGGTAATAAACGACTTTTTTACATGTTGGTTGAATCTACCGGTGTTTTATTGTTAATTTTTCCATGTATGGCAATAAATATTTACAACCCTTTTCAAAAATTTGATTTGAATCCAGAAACATGTTTCCTAACTGGTCAAAATTTGCATTCCTCCGAAGAACAAATCTCTATTTTCCCTGAATGGATTTTGGATAGGTATTCATTAAGAGGTAAGACATTTAAGATGTTAGATGAGAGCAGCCTTAAGTATCAGGATATTAGAATCCCATGTGCCGCAAGCGTTATTGCTAATGCTATAAATCCTTTGGAAGAAGAAATTAAAAAAGCTTTTACGGCAGGGTATGAAGAAGTAATAAAAGTGCCAGAAGAACGCTTGTTTCAATGGATGGCTAAATTTATGTATGGTGTTTTATACAACGATATAAGTATTGAACAAAGAAAACCGACTGTAAAAAAATATGTTACCAAAGTAGTAGAGTTTAAATTGTCTCCATTCTTGCAGAAAAGATACACAAAACTTCATTTAATGTTACAATCTTTGGTTGTTCCAATGGATTTTAATGGGACCAAACCCTGGAGTATCCGTGTGTTTAAAATAAAGTATTCTAAAGATGTCTTTAATTATAAAGACGAATCCTCCAACTTGAATTTCTCCTTAGGAATGAATGATTTTGGAATCATAGCATGTTTGCAGGACAACGGTGCAGTGGGTATTAACGAGAAGGAAATGACAGATAAATTTTCAAATAAGGTATTGCATCCCGTTCAATTTGAAGAACTTTGTGCTCGATTTATTTATACGAATTACCTGTTAAATAGTTATGCTAAACATACGATACAATCAACAGATGAAAAAGTAATTGTAGAATCTATTCCTTTGAGCGGTGCAGTGAATAAATCTTTGTTTGATCCATGGAATGATGATATGTTCGCACAAGTGTTAACACTCTATTGGCAGCCTTGGGGCATCACAAAAAGTGAAATTATTACATTTGGGAATTCCCCCAATAGTTTTTTAGAAAATAATGATACGTACGCAATTGTAGAACCCGAATCTATTAAATTGCCTTATTAATATAGAAGATTTATCTAGAAGGCACTGCAAACATTTACATTTACACTATACTTACTTTGTAACTCTCCCCACTAGTTTAAAATTTTTTGGTTACACCCACTGCGTTGTATGAATGCGTAAAAATTTTCAATCAATTTTTGATGTTTTATGACTCCGCAGGACAATTATTCCAACAATATCACTGTTGCAAATGATGGATTTTAGTGAAATCCTAATTTAATTTATAAGGAACAATCATCAGAAATTTAGGGATCTTAACATTGAATAATTTTCCATCAATTTCTCGTTCCATCAGATAAACACCATGCATATTCCCCATATCCGTCATTAGATTACAACCCGAAACATATTGATACGATTGTCCAGGAGCCAGAATTGGCTGCTCTCCAACAACGCCCTCTCCCTCTACTTCACTTTTCATTCCATTGGAATCAAAAATATACCAATGCCGTTTTTTAAGTTGAACGGTATAATCACTTATGTTCTTAATCGTGATGCGGTATGCAAAAAAATAATGCGAAGATAAAGGATGCGATTGTTCTGCTTGATAGCATGTTTCAACACTAATATTTATCCCGTCTTTCGATTTTGTTTTCATTTTAAATGCCCTAATTTCTATTTAATCAAAATACTGGTTCAATAATTATCTCAGTTAAAACCGAGTTCGCGATAAAACATTCTGCGTGTGCACGGCGGTGCATTTCATCTATTGTAGTTTTATCAGGAATAGTATCTCCTGTAAAAGTTATTTTTGGCCTCAAATAAAGTTTTATTACCGCCATTCTTGATTTTTCATTTTTTTCTAATATCGCTACTGCGTTATCTTCGTAAAGCACTATGGTGTATTTTCTCATTGATGCTATAGCAAGAAAAGTGAGCATGTGACAACTTCCCAAAGAAGAAGCAAAAGCTTCTTCTGGGTTTACAAATTCTTTTTTACCAAGATATTCGGGAGCAGCAGATGCCTTAACAACAGTACCGCCTTCGAATTTCCAGCTATGCGTCCGGTCATACTTTTTATATGAGAAATCTTCTGAGTCATTTTTCCAGCTTAAATTAACTTTATGTTCTGACATGCTTACTTTTTAGATTGTATTCGTTTTATTATTCCGATTTGCGTTTCTTATTTTTACGATTCTTGTTTTTGCGCTTACCACCTTTAGCATCAAAACGAATTATATTATCATGACCAAAAACATTTTCATTTGACAACGCCCGGGCAACTACAGATTTATTATTTTTTTGCGCTTTATTTTTCAGATTATCCGATTTAATTATTTCTGTATTTTCGCGCTCATCCTTGATGTAACATCCAAATTTATTATCTCGGGTTTTATGTGGTGGATTTTTTTTGCGCCGAAGCTCCAAAGAAGACCCTGTTTTAAAATTAGTAGTCCATGTATGGCAGCACAAATAGCTTCCACAAGGACCCATGCCGCCAATTCGACTAGCTTCCTCACGCATGCCAATTTGACGCATCTCAATACGTATAAGAAAAGTTTCGGACAGGTGTTTTATTAACTCTCGAAAATCTATACGTGATTCGGCTGTGTAATAAAAAGTGGCTTTAGATTTATCGCCTTGGTAATCTACATCACTTAATTTCATAGATAAGCCAAGTTCTTTAGCTAAATACCGTGCTTTATGCAAAGTATCTACTTCCATCTCTTTGGCCTGATTCCATTTGCTTACATCCGCAGGAGTAGCTCTACGATATATTTTTTTAACTACTTCCTCCATCTGTACATTCTTTTTCTTAAGTTGCATACGTATCAGTTCACCGCTTAAGGAAACATGCCCAACATCATGACCACCCACACTACCCTCAACAACAGATAATTCACCATTTTTGAAATGTATATTTTTATCATTAAGATAAAATTCCTTGCGGGAGCCTTTAAACTCAATCTCTATAATATTGCAAACTTTATAATCAGGGGGCATAACAATATCCGACAGCCAGTCATATACATCTGATTTACCATAACCATATGTATGGCTTGAACCATTCCTTTTGTCCCCTATGGGGGGATAATAACCTTCTGTTGAATAATCATCCATATTAACCTATATATTGAATCCCTTTCGGAAGTGAGTAAAATTATAAATTTTTCTGCTTAATAAAGAATAAAGAACCATCAAATCCGATAGCTGTCGGATTCATCTTCATCAGATACTATTAACAGATTATATGCTTCTTGTAATTCTAACAGCGTTTTTTTATTATTCATTTTTTGCGCAATTTCAATACCTTTTTTATAAATTATCATTGCTTTTTCTACTTCATTCAGCGACTCATGTAATTTCCCCAATTGATAGTAGCTCGCTACATAATTTGCATCTTCATTTATCAATTTCAAAAAGCAATCTCTCGCAGTATCATTTTCTTTAACCCTAACATATTCTAATGCCAATGCGTATTTAAGAAAAGAGTCGTTGCTGTCATCCTTTAAAAATTCTTGTAATTGTTGGATCCTACTTTTCATTCTTTTACTAGTTTTTAGATATTGGTTTTTTTTGAAAGTATTAATCGGAGCGAAGTGTCTTTTGTAAAATAATTCCATACCCAGTTGATGAATATAATCAGCTTATTTCTTACACTCAAAATTAGCATTAAATGCACAAACATCCAAACATACCATGCCAAATAGCCTTTAAACTTTATAAATGGTAAATCAACTACAGCTTTGCTTTTGCCTATTGTAGCCATTGAACCAAGATCTTTATATTCAAAATCACGAAGCGGTTTATCGGCAACCATCGCTTTAAAATTCTTAGCCAAATTTTTTGCTTGATTGATAGCAACATTAGCTAATTGCGGATGTGCATTGGGATACTTGGGCGTTTGCATATAAGCCATGTCGCCAATGGTAAAAACGTTGGATAATCCCCAAACAGTGTTTGTCCGATCCACTTTTATTCTATTGCCCGGCGCAAGCACATCCTCATTTAATCCCTGTATCAGATTGCCCGTAACACCTGCTGCCCAAATCAGATTTTTACTTTTCATCAGTATTCCGTTACTTAAAGTTACCAATACCCCATCATAATTTTTTACAAATACCTCGGTATAAATGGTAACACCCATTTGTTCCAAATAATTGCGTTAAGCATGTTGAGCATTATTACTCATACTACCCAAGGTGTGTTTACTGCCTTCAATCAAAATAACATTCAATTTTGAAAAATCAATACTTGGATAATCCTTTGGTAAAATATTTTTTTTTATTTCAGCAAATGCACCTGCCAATTCAACACCAGTTGGTCCAGCACCCACAATTACACTATTGAGCAAGCTTTCTTTTTCAGTTTCAGGAGCAGAAATAATTTGTTCAAAATTTAGCAATATATGATTCCTTATAGTGATGGCATCGTAGGTCGTTTTCAACGTTAAGGCATTTTTCTTGATTTCATTTTTGTCGAAAAAATTGGTCTTGCATCCGGATGCAATTACTAAGTAGTCGTATTGAAAACTTCCGACAGTGGAAATAACTGTATTCGAATCGGTATCAATTTTTACTACTTCAGCCATTCTTATTTGAATATTTTTTTTGTGCTGAAATATTTTTCTAAACGGGAATGAAATACTTGATGGCTCTAATTGAGCAGTGGCAACCTGATAAAATAACGGTTGAAATTGATGGTGATTTAATTTATCTAAAAGTAATACATTAAATTCATTCATGTCAAGATTTTGAATGAATTGTAAACCGGCAAAACCGCCTCCAACAACTACTATATTTTTTTTAATGTTCATTTTAATTTTTCGTATTGCCAACTTTTTTCCAAGGGAACTTCCCAATTTTGCTCCAACTCTTCTTTGGTATTTACGAGGTTATTGAATACTGTTATCCCTTTTTGTCCTTCCGGAAAGGTGAGTAAATTTTTGAGTTCAGAAATATGACACGAAATAATTTTCCCCTGCCCGACTTCTTCATTCAGGTGGGCATTCATTCTGTAAGCAACATTCATTCTGTCCAGAAGAGAAGTGTTTCCGCCTAAGTCGGATTCCAATTGCTGAATGAATTTTACTGACTTGTCAATTCCGCATCCGCTGGCGGAAGTGGTTTTTTCATCTACACATACTACAATAAAACGATTATGAAAGATTTCAATGCAAGCGCTCATCATTTTTCCGTGCGAAGTCCACTCAGAAATAAAACTTTCCGCTTTAGTTTTTAGTTGAGTAATTTCATTTTTAGAAAATTCACGGATGGATTGGTATATCCATACCCGTGAGTGCAATGGCATATATTTAAAATTCGTCATTTGTATAGCTTCTTTGATTAACAATACTCCTCATAAGCGGCCTTTAGGTTATCGGCAATCAGCTCTCCCGACCTTCCTTCAATATCGTGTCGTTCTACAAAATGAACCAATTCTCCATCTTTGAACAAGCCAATACAAGGCGATGACGGAGGATAGGGTAGAAAATGTTTGCGTGCCTGTTCAGTGGCTTCTGTGTCAAAGCCAGCAAACACAGTTGTAATGCGGTCAGGGCGCTTGGTTCCCAACACTGAAAGTTTTACTCCCGGACGTGCAGCACCTGCAGCACATCCGCAAACTGAATTAACAACTACTAACACAGTACCTTTTGAGTTAATGGCAGCATCTACTTCCACCGCGTTACGGAGGTCTTCAAAACCAACAGAGGTAAGTTCTTCCTTCATTGGCATTACTAAATTTTCTGGATACATGGTGTAATATTTAAAAATTAAAATAAATTCAAGGTTTTAAAGAGATCCTCAATAAACTCTGTAAAGTTTTTAAAATAGTTTTTTATTTAAACTCATAATTATAAATCATTCGCTTTAGCAATTAACTCAGCAACATCCATTACTTTAACATATTGTTCTTTATCGAAATGTTTTACACCATCAGTCATCATTGTATTACAGAAGGGGCATCCCACCGCAATAATATCAGGATTTAGTTCCAAGGCTTCTTTCGTGCGCTTAACATTAACATCTTCCTTACCTTTTTCAGCTTCTTTAAACATTTGTCCTCCACCTGCTCCACAACACAACCCCTTGGCTTTACTATGCTTCATTTCAACAAGTTTAGCATCTAAATTCAATAGGACTTCACGTGGAGCTTCGTACACATCATTGCCACGACCCAAATAGCAAGGGTCATGAAAGGTTATTTTTTTACCTTTAAAACTTCCTCCTTCAATTTTTATTTTACCACTGTCTATTAAATCCTGAAGTAGTTGTGTATGGTGAACCAGTTCATAATCCCCCCCCAGAGAAGGGTATTCGTTTTTTAAGGTATTGAAACAATGCGGACATGTAGTTACAATTTTTTTAATATTATAAGCATTCAACACTTGGAGCTAAATTCAAGCAACAAGTGCAACAAAGGTAAAGTTATTAAAAAATACTTCATTTGGTGTTTTATAGCCTAAAATTTTTCTAGGTGTGTTATTTAATTTGTCTTCTATAATCTTTACATAATTGTT
>Ga0209390_10000628_pt1 | contig 70321 bp, 69 predicted proteins | sample BON01_FD_187212 | JGI IMG/M metagenome (GOLD analysis project Ga0209390, IMG submission 187212) | Freshwater microbial communities from Lake Bonney liftoff mats and glacier meltwater in Antarctica - BON-01 (SPAdes) (version 2) | ecosystem: Environmental > Aquatic > Freshwater > Ice > Glacier...
ATCGGCACACGGAAGGCCATCCCGAAATCCACTGCCGTCTGATAAGAACACCGCCCCATGCTGCTAAGATCCTGGTTGGAAACGTTACGTGTACGATCGATGCATCTCACGAGCAACTTCGTCGGTGGTCGTCGCCGAGCCGTACGCAGGCCAGGAACGCAAAAAGGGGACATTGTACTTTAACTGTGTTGCGAGCCTTGTTGTCGTGATGGAATGCCACGCACAGCCCGAGCATCGCAAGGCGGTTTTGTTTACCACGTTCTTAATCGCGGTAACGGTCGCAATGATGTTTTTCACAAGCCGGATGACTTCCTCGCTTTCGTCAAACTGATGCGAGAGGCACACGAAAAAGTGCCCATGCGGTTGGTGGGGTTTTGCCTCATGAACAATCATTTCCACCTGGTGCTATGGCCACATAAGGACGGTGACCTGAGCCGATGGATGCAATGGTTGATGACAGCTCATGTGCGCCGTTATCACAGCCATTATCACAGTAGCGGTCACGTCTGGCAGGGGCGGTTTAAGGCGTTTCCCATGCAAGCGGATGATCACTACTTCACTGTTCTGCGGTACGTCGAACGCAATCCGCTTCGAGCCAACATGGTGAAGCGCAGCCAAGACGGGGAGTGGTCCAGTTTGCTGCCAAACGCTCGCAGTGGCCCCGACGGTCTGTTGTGCGAAGGCCCATTGCCGAAGCATTCGCAGTGGACACGGTTCGTCAACGGAGCCGAAACGCAAGCGGAACTCAAAGCATTGCGTCACAGTCTTTCGCGGGGGACACCCTTCGGCGATTCGACATGGCAGCCGTCAACGGCCATCCAACTCGGACTGGAGTCCTCGCTCCGACCACGCGGACGCCCCAGAAAGCCGAAAAAGTAGAATGTCCCCGTTTTGCGTTCCGTTTTGCGTTCCACACGTGTTTATGACCAGTCCGGATTGGAAGCGATTAACTGGCTGGCTGAAAAATACGAACGGTCAGGCAAGCGTCTACATTTGACGCACCTCAGCCCCGAATGCCGGACGCTGCTTGATCGAGCCGGGGACCTTGTTGAAATCAACGTTTCTGAAGATCCGCAGTATCACGTGGTGACCGATCGGCTGGGATAACGGCCAATTATTCGACGCGGACGAAAGCAACTCTTGAGCCGCCCCGCCTGTGGCTTGAAGCAATGCAATTCACCAGCGGTATCTCCGCCCGATCGCCTAATGAGTCGACTCAGGAATGGCTACCTGTGAATCATAACGCACCGGAAGTGCCGAAGTCTGATTCATTGGCGGTACCGAAGGCTGGCGCATTGGCAGCACAGTCAATGGATCGTAGTTGGCACTTTGCAGGAAGCACCGACCTAACGACTGACCGGTCAAGAGTGACATGCTGATTGCAGAAACGCCTTGCCAGCCAAGAGCCATGTGACAGAGCCATTCGCTTCGCCCAACGAAGTCATGACCGGAGTCGAGATTCCAGTCGGGTCTGAGAACTTTGCGAATGCGACTGGAGAGGTTTTTTGCCCAGTTTTGGCCTGGTCGGAGGCCATCCAATATCCACATTGCGTCCAACAACGGTGTGCAGTTACGGACACCGGGGCGAGCTGTCACTGGAATCGGATGTTCGCCACGCATCGCACTCATCAGCAATTCCGTCCAGTCGACACCACCAAGATAGCCGAGATGAACCGCCGGGTTGGCTCGCGGATTTGCATCAATCAGATAAGGAGTTCCATCGTTACGATCAATCACAAAGTCTAGGCCCAGAAATCCGCTCCAGCGTGTCGATGTCGCGAGTCGTTCCGTCAATTCGGCGATCCGCGGATGTGCAATTGATTCCCGATGCGATGAGGTGCCTCCGTTCTCCGGGAAGCAACGCAATGGGCGATAAATGACTTCGCCCAGTTTGCGTCCTTCGTGACACAACATGAGTGTGTAGATTGCTTCACCATGAATTTTCTGCTGCACAAACGGTGGCGCGGCGCGACGGCGTAATTCGCGATCGTGGAGCAATTGAAAACGCTCAATGAATTCCGGCATGGTCTCGCAATACTCGCGGCCGACGCTGTTGTTGCTGGTTGGCAGTTTCAGCACCACAGGAAACTGCAACGCACTCAGCTGGCCCTCAAGATTGTCGGGAATCAGCCGAGGCACTGTGGGCGGTGCCGGTATCTCCAGCTCACAGCACAAATCGTAGAGACTGGGCTTGTCGTGTAACCTCCACATCGTCTCAAACGGTGGCAGCAATAGTGACGTCAGAGATTCCACCTCGTCACGGAATTCTGCCAGCAGCAGGGACTCTTCAAAAGTTGGCAACAGCAGGTCATAGTGGCGCGACTTAAGCTCCCGAACGAGAGTCGATAGGTAGCCAGCCGGATTGCGAGCGAGAGAAGGCGTACATAACCATTTCGTTCGGGGAATCGACTTACCAACGGACCACCAGTGATGATCGGCTGCCGTCACGTCAACTCCAGTGGCACTCAGGCCCTGGATCAGCCTCGCAGTGAAAAACATCGAGGAACCAGTAACAAGCACTCGCATATTGACTTTGTCTGCATTAGGAAGGAATCTGCAAAATCGCAGGCCAGAACGCATGGAAGTCTCCAGCCGGATCGTCGAGTGCTCTGCGAGCATATGATCGTCTGTAAACGCAGGATTTGCGAGCCTCAATGACACAGTTATTCCTCGGGCGAATCTCAACCCCGTTGCCTAGAACCTGATGTTCCGTAGAATAAAGTGAGCGACTGAAATAATCGGCTACAGAATCTCCCTTCATCGCTTAACGCAGAAATGAAAACAAACAGTATCGCTGCAAACCATACGGCAGGCGATCGACGCCCTTCCGCAAGGGCGGCATCATCATAATGGTCGATGACGAAGATCGCGAGAATGACGGCGTTTCTTCGCGCTGTGGATCATATCTCCGCCGGGTCCGGTGTGAGTGCTCTCAACCGAGCCCGGACAATTCGCGCGCTGGCAGACCCGTAGCTGTCGATTGTAGTCAAACTGCTGATGACAGACGGCCGGTAGATGATGTAGATTTCGTGGATGAAACGGAATCCATTGCACAACCTGAGTCATGATGAACTGGTGGAGCAGGCCCTTCAGTTGCAGAAGCAGTCGGCCGCGCATGTGAAGCTGATGGACCGTCAAGCGAAGCTGATCGCGGAACACGAAAGTGAACTGAAGGAGTTGCGGAAAAAGAATCCGACGCAGCGACTGAATGAAGCGTATTCGGTGAAGGCCGAAGAGCAACGTCGGGCAGAGGCTCAGCAGGCCGGAAAGCCCTCAAAGAAGAAATAGAAATCCAAACGACGCGGGCGAATCAGCACCGCTGAAAAGCTGGCCAAGGCGACTCAGGAAGAAGACATCTGGCCCACCGAATATTCGCTGCACGAATGCACGTGGCGATATTCGCGAGTCGCGTGGCGAATCATTGCCGGTCAGGCCGTGCTGGTCGCGTATCACATTTATGCCGGGCCGGACGGGCGATTTTCGCAGGTTCCGGGCGTGCCGAAACGGGGCGAGTTCGGAACGGAAATCATCACGGCTCTGGCGTATCAGCATTGTATCGCCGGATTATCGCTCGACACGGTGATCGGTGAATTCGCGTTCTACTGGAATCTGACGCTGGGGAAATCTCAGGCCGACCGGATGCTGAATCGTCTGGCGAAGGAATGGCTGCCGGAGTTCGATGCACTCTGTCAGTTGCTCGCGGTATCGGCCGTTGTGTACGCCGACGAAACAAGCTGGAGCATCAATTCGGTGTGGGCGTTTCTTTCGGAACATTCCCGCATCACGGTCTTCGGCTGTCGCAAGAATGGCGAGACGCTGGCCGTACTGCTGAAGAAGGAAGACTTCAAAGGCATTCTGGTGAGCGACGATGCGGCCGTGTATCAGGGTTTTGATCTGGCGCAGAAGTGTTGGGCTCATCTGCTTCGCAAAGCGATACGACTGACGCTGCTGAAGCCCGACCGTCCACAATACAAGACGTTTCTCGATGCGTTGCTGGAGATTTATCGGCAAGGCACAGCGATCGCGGCAGACAAGCGGCTGAGCGAAGCCGGTCGTCAAGCTCGCGTGCTACCGCTGATCGATGCCGTCCGTGCCTGCACGGGTGATCGCATCGCCGATGAGACGAAACCGGCGGACGATGCGGAAAAAGACTTCTTCAATCTGACTCATGAAATCATCCGGCTGCTGGGCAACGACGAGCTGTTCACATTCGTCATTCATCCTGCAGCCGACGGCACAAACAACATCAGCGAACGACAGCTTCGCCCTGCCGCTCAGGATCGTTTGACGGGCCAGACAAACAAAACCGAACGCGGTGCCAGGCGGCGCACGGTGATCACGAGCGTGCTGGATTCGCTGCGGGGGTTCGTGCCGAAGTTGACTCTGAAGACGGCTCTGGAAGAACTCGATCGCTGGCAACAGACCGGCAATCGCTGGCAACAAACCGGCAGCAGTTGCTTCCGTCGTCTGGTGCAGAAACTCAAACTTCCGCCGCTTGATCTGCCAGACAAGATCCATTCGCCGCTGGAACTTCTGGTGCCGCTGAACAACACCGGATAATCCGGCAGCGCGACCGCTCGCACAACGAGCACCGCACAAGCATGCGAACCCGCACGTCTCGAACGCATCCACTCACGACAAAACCGAAGACACTTCACGCTGCGCACAATGGACAGCTACTCGGCAAGCTCATCGCCTGATGCCACGACGCGTTCGCCTTGTGCTTCGCTGCATCCAACGCCCGGACAGAGACGCCCCGGACGCCACGTCACTTTCCGTTAAACAGAAAGCTCAGGACACGAATTCGCCGGACGAACAGCTCGTGAATAATGACCGCTGCCAGCAGCACAAGACAACTCACGGTGAGAAATTTTGTATTCGCTGACCACGCCACGTTCACCAAACTGCCGGCGATCAGAACCACCAGCAGATGGTGCGCCAGATAAACGGTATACGAAGCATCTGAGCAGTACCGCCAGAATTCCGACGGCCGCCGCACGGTCCACCAAAACAGACTGAAGCATAAATGGCAGCCCAGCCAATGCACGACTCCGTCGTACCCCCACGAAACAAACGTCTGCAGGCGACTCTCGGGTAACACAATCAGCCAGCGATTCAGCAGCACAGCGACAACCGCGGCGGCCAGAGTCGCCAGACCTGGACGACAAAATTGGTTCAGACCTTCCGGGTTTGTGAACAGCCACAGGCCGAACAGAAAAAACGGCACAAACGTCAGCAGTCTCACGGGATCCACCAGGCCAAACACAAACGGGCCATCCATCAGTATTCGAACGCCGTGTAGCACGGAATGAGCGGCGATTTCGCTAAACGCCCCCACAAACAGAAACACGGCCAGCAAATGTCCCTGCCACCAACTCTGGCCCGGCACGGTTTTCTTAGCAAAAGATTCCGACAGAGGCAGGGCGAACAGACTGAAGATTAAGAGAACGACCAGAAACCACAGATGCTGTAGCCAGCGACCGCTGGTGAAGATTTCAGCCACGCTGCCCGGAAACGTCAGCGAACTTTCCGTCAGAAACGGCAGCCGGTACTGCAGCCACAGCTGCAGTGAATTAAACAGCAGGGCCGTCGCCAGAAAGGGCACCGCCAGCCGTCGCAGCCGATGTCGCAGGAAATATTTCCGCCCGTGCCGCTCCAGCATCATCTGCGCAAAAAAGCCGGCGATCACAAAAAATGCCGGCATTCGGAACGAACTGATCAAAGCCACAATCCCGTCAAACACGGGATTCGTGGCGGCCGAGTCGTGAATTTCCCACTGTCCGCTCACCATGTATACGTTGGCGGCGTGCAGCACGACGCCAAGTACCATCAGGACACTACGCATCGCGTCCATAAAGTGAAGTCGCATGTAAAGTCGTCAGTACGAAAACGAGTGGATTCAGAATCGGCCGAAAAACGTTAGAACGGCCAAAAAAACACAAACGGCAATCCAATGACTGAACGTCAGTGTTCAGCAGAACACGGTCTTACATGAACACGGTCTTACATGAACAACGTCTTACATGAACACGGTCTGCAACAAACAAACTTCTACCGCGACGAAACAAACATCGTCCGGCAGGCGATCAGCTGTGTTGATTTTTCCATGGCCCGACAAACTCTTACCGATCCGCCAACAGGGCCTGAGATCAAACCCAGCCAGTCAGCATCCGCAAGAAGTATCTTTTCTGGAAGTCGCACCTGTTTTAGTAAGCAAACGCCATGATCACTAACAAATGGCTGATCCTATGGTGCCACAGCCCCTGGATTCACAAATTGGAAACGAGCGAGCCGGTTATGGCGTCTGTGACATCGACAGACCTTTGCCCGGGAAGTTCGCTTCGAAGGATTGGCTGCCTCTGTGAAGCTGCGGAGCTGTGGAATCAAGGCCGACACTTGATGATAACAGTATGAGAAAACAGATCACACGTTCGCAGGCTCGGTAGCTGGACCAGTGGAGCAGGGCAATGCCCCTTGCCGCCACAATTCAGGACAGACCATCACAAACCTGTACTACGAACCACTGCCAGGAAATGACTCACGGCAATGCCGGCTGGCGAGAACTCCGGTGCTGTGATAACAGCCTCACTGCAAATGGTCGTGGATGCCATGGGCAGCGGTGAACTTCCCAACAACAGAACTCGCGGCCAAATGAGACCAGAATGCAGGCCGGCATCTTCCGCCGCGCGAATCGGCCGCTCAGTGAATCGGCCGCTCAGTGAATCAGCCGCCCAGTGAATCGGCCGCTCAGTAGTCAGCCGCCCAGTGAGTCGCACGGACCGACATAGAGCGGTCGGCTGCGGCTGAGATCTGTGCAAACAATCGCCGCCCGTTTGGAACAGACCACGCAGGTCGGCCAGTACGCGCTGGACGACTTTGGCGTCCCGCAGCCGCTAAAAACCGCGCAACCTGCTGGCCACTGCCACCCCGCGGCCGCCGCAGGATCATGGTCCGCACCGCCAAAACGGCGTAACCAACGAGATCGCCGGGTTTCGCGACACCTAACCCCGTTGCACGCTTGAGAATCTGCTGATCGGCTTTAGGATGACGCCTCGCCCACTACCATGCCTGGAATGAGTCTTCTTCTATGACTGCCCCTCGTGAACCTCACAGCGGTGAATCCATCACCACTGAATCGACCGCAGCACACGCCGTCTCAGAAAACGCCAGCGGCCAGCCGCCCGTGGTCGGCGTCATTATGGGCAGCCGCTCGGACTGGGAAACCATGCGGGGCACCGCGGAATTGCTGGAAAAATTCGGCGTTCCGTTTGAATGTCGAGTCGTTTCAGCACACCGCACGCCTCACTGGATGGTCGAATATGCGACTTCTGCCAGCGAACGCGGCCTGAAAGTCATCATCGCCGCCGCTGGCGGAGCCGCGCATCTGCCGGGAATGGTGGCTTCTTTGACCACGCTGCCAGTGCTGGGAGTCCCCGTCAAAAGCCGAGTTCTGAACGGCGTGGATTCGCTGCTGTCGATCGTGCAAATGCCGGCCGGCGTGCCGGTGGCGACTCTGGCAATCGGTGAAGCCGGAGCCAAAAACGCCGCGTTACTCGCCGTACGAATTCTGTCGATTGCCGACGCAGGACTGCGAGCACAACTAACCGCTTTCCACACAGAACAGACAGACAGCGTGCTGCAGGATTCGTGGTTATGACGCAGATTATTGGTCCGGGCAGTACCATTGGAATTCTCGGGGCAGGGCAGTTGGGCCGCATGCTGGCCATCAGCGCTCGGCAAATGGGTTACCGTGTCGCCGTGTTCGGTGGCGATCGCAGCAGTCCCTGCGGACAGGTCAGTGATATGATCTGGCCCGAAGACTACGACAATGCAGCACAGCTGCGTGAATTCGCGACCGTGTCGGATGTCGTCACCTACGAATTCGAAAACATCCCCGCCTTTGCCGCGCAGTGCATTGCGGCGCATACGGAACTTCGCCCGGGAGTGTCCCTGCTGGGAACTGCTCAGAACCGGTTTGCGGAAAAGACGGCACTGACCAAGCTCGGCCTGCCGACCGCACGCTTTCAGATGGTGCATAACGCGGCCGAACTGGTAGCCGCCCATCGCGAATTCGGCGGCGACGTGATTCTGAAAGCCAATACCGATGGCTACGATGGCAAAGGCCAGTGGGCGATTTCTCCGGCGGCCGACGTGGAAAGCCTGTGGCAAGAATGTGGCCTGAAGTCCGGTCTATTGGAACAGAAGGTCAGCTTCGAGTTCGAACTGTCGATGATTGCCGGACGGTTTGCGAACGGCCATTGCGTGTTTTACGATCCGTTTCTTAATCATCACGCCCACCATATTCTAGACGTTTCGATTTCCGGATCTCCGCAGGTGACGGCCGACATTGCCGCACGTGCCGAACAGATGGCGCGGGCCGTGCTGGAACATTTTAACGTCGTGGGCGTGCTGTGCATCGAGCTGTTCCTGACGTCGGCTGGCGAACTGGTGGTGAATGAAATCGCCCCGCGACCGCACAACAGCGGCCACCTGACAATCGAAGCCTACAACTGCAGTCAGTTTGAACTGCAGCTTAGAACCGTGTGCGGTTTGCCGGATATACCGATTACGCGACGTGCACCGGTCGCCGCGATGGCCAATCTGCTGGGCCAGCATCTACCGGACACCTGGACGCAAAACGCGATGGAAGCTGTCAGCCACGCGCATCTGCACATGTACGGCAAACTGTCAGCACAGACAAATCGCAAGATGGGTCACATCACGGTGTTAGACACTCTGCCGGACGTCGCCGAACGTCGCGTCCGCGTGGCGCGTGAAAACCTGCTGACATGATCTGGTGTGCGTCGAGTGCACACATGACGCAGTCCTACAGTTGAATTCCGTACCGCGCATACGACCTACCGGTTGCTGATGGCGTAAGTCGTTGAAAGCCGCGGCGTCTGTTTATTCTGAGCGAGAGCAACGCAGCAAGCCTTCCGGCCCAACCGTGCGCTATGCTTCTGTTCCCTGTATGCACCTCGATGAGTCATGGGCCACTGCTTCCACAAGTCCAAACCAACGCAGCGGTGCACCTTTGCCTTCGCGGCCTAAAATCGCTTTGTGTTTTCTGTTACGGCCCAGCCAACTTAGTTATCGCCGCGACACATCTGGAGTGCGAAATAACATCACTGCGCAACCAACACGTAATCTCCAAGATTGTAATAATAACGTCATTTCCGCAGCGCCGAGACACCATGACCGTGCATACGAGAACGCTGCTCCATCAGATTCTGTAGCCGCCGCCCCGATCCACTGTTCAAATGGACAGTTAGTCACAGGTAGCCTTGTTTGAATTCCAATATTCACGTTCACAATTTGTTTACGAATACAGACAAACATGAAAGAAAAGCTGGAAAACAAATGTTTCATCACGAACAGTGTTGCCGTTTTGCAACGTGTCCCCCCATCTTCTGCAGCTTCCATTTTGCACAATGATTAGATCGCTAATCAGTGAAATCGTGAGCATCTTGTGGATTCCGCGTCTTAAGCGATGCACAATCGTCTACCGGAACAACCGTTTGGTACGGTTGGGAAGGATCGCCATCAATTTGACGGGCCAGTCGGAGCAAAATTCGTGCAGAATCAAGTCAAGGACGCCCCCTGGAACTCATTCGACAACATGAGTGAAGACGAGCCGGGGCTCGACATCTGGGGGTTTCTCCAGCGACGCAAGTCGTTCATCATCCTGCTGTCACTGGTCGGTGCCGGCTTGGGTTATCTGTACTTCCAGCGGCAAGTGCCAAGCTACAGTTCCGCCGCGCTGCTGCAGGTAATCCACCACAACTCGGATAAACGAGTTGAAAACATCATGACCGAACGTAATTTGAGCGACGCACAGTATGTGGTGACCAGTCGCAAGCTGCTCGAGCCATGTATTGAGAAATACAACCTTACCCAACTGGAAACGCTGCGGGGCCTGCAGCTGGAAGATGCGATCAGAAAGGTCGCTGGCATGGTCAGAGCGGTATCTGCTGCCAAAGCAGCGAACATACTACATATATCTTGTGAAGGCTCAAATCCGAATGACACCAGCGAGATCGCCAACGCTGTGGCAAAAGAGTTTATTCTGCATCAGGAAGAAAGCTACGAAGATGCCGTATCAAAACTGCAGCAACTGCTGACGCAGGCAAAAGACGAGCTGATCGAATCTCTAAATGAACTGGATAAAGAGTACGAAAACTTTGACAAGACGTCACCATTGAACCTGGACGGAAGTAATGTTCATCGCCAGCGACTTGGAGGGATACAGGAAAAGGTTTCTTTTCTAGTGATCGCTCAGACAGAGCTCAAAGCGGAACTTATGGCTCTTGAAGATGCGCTGCAAACTGGCACGCCTCGCGACGCGTTGATGCTACTTGTCGGCAAGCAATCGAACGGAACGGCAGGGACAAAGCCCGGTGATGTGGAGGCCGCTGTCGCATCTGCTCGTACCATTTTTCAGGCGATCATGCCGCTGTTGATGGAGGAGGCTCTTCTGACCGAAGAAGTTGGGCCGGGACATCCAAGATTGATAGCCCTTCGTCGACGAATCGAAGTCACCCGAGACCATGTCGAAACTCTGGCTGGAATGTCACCCCGAAAGCGAACCGGCAACGAAAGTGAGCCTGCCAGACCGGATTTCATGACGGTTTATCTGAGTTCTCTGCAACATGAACTAACCCTATTGGATAGAAAAGAAACGGAACTTCAAGCACTTGCCAATACGGAAGAGGTAGCTGCCAAGAGCCTGCGAAATTTTGAGCATCAAAGAACAAATTTCGAAAACCGAACAAAACGAGAAACAGCGTTACTGGACTCCATTCAATCGCAGATTCGCACAATCGAATTGCCGACAAACTTTGGCGGTGTTTCAGCGTCGTTATTAACGGAAGCACGACATGGGAGCTTGGTCTACCCAAAACTTAGCCAATTTCTCGGAATGGGTGCGTTTCTGGGAAGCTTCATTGGACTGGTCCTCGGCTATATCGTTGAGGCAGCGGACCGAAGCTTTAGGAAGCCTGAAGACATCATTCGCGAATTTGGCATACCTATCGTAGGACACATTCCTTACATGCAGGAAGCCAAGCTGCGAAAAATCCCCAAAGACACACTCATTGACCGCACTGTGATTACGCTACATCTGCCTCGTTCCAGGCCCTCCGAAGCTTATCGCACTATCAGAACGGCTGTGTGCTTCAGTGCACTCGGGAGCAACCACCGGGTTATCCAGGTCACGAGCCCGGCGGCTGGCGATGGCAAGTCCACTTTAACAATGAACTTTGCTGTTTCTCTGGCCCAGTCTGGTAAGAAAACAATCATCGTCGAAAGCGACTTCCGTCGACCAAAGGTGCACAAGCTGACCGGTGTGGACAACACGGTTGGCATCGTTGACGTACTACGCGGTAAGGCGGAAATTGAGGATGCCATCAAAGAGACGGAACTCGAAGGCTTCTATGTCATGCCTTGCGGCAGCCGGCCCAGGAATCCGTCTGAACTGCTGGCTCGCCCTGAATACGAACAACTGCTGGCGGTGCTGCGTGAAAAATTTGAATATGTCATCATCGACACGCCGCCGGTACTGGTCGTGACCGACCCCTGCAGCGTGGCACCCCGAGCAGACGGTGTGATTCTCTGCGTTCGATTGAGCCGCAACACTCGCGATTTTGGACGACGTGCTCTGGAACAGCTGCGAGATGTCGGGGCTAACATGACTGGCATCGTGGTCAACGGAGTCGAAGAAACAGACGCCTATGGCTACGGCAATTACAGCTACTCCGATTATCGCTATCGATATAAAGATTACAACTACAGCTACAACGACAAAAACAACGAAGCCTACTTTGCGGATGCCGATACCGATGCGGAATCCGAGCCCAACAGCCTTTTGAAGCAGCCCTGATCCGAAATGGCGAAGGGCACCAAGCTTTCGCTGGAAGCCGCCGCGCTTTGAATAAAGATGACGCACCTGCGCTGAACAGCGAAAGACATTCTTTCGCTGTTCAGCGTTTGGAATTTACGAGTGAGGCTGGTGAATGTCGTTTTGCCGCAATGACAGTGGCCGTCGCCAGATGAGTGACGCAAATCGTGGGAGCAACGACAGCACGATCATTGCTTCCACGCGTTCGCAGGATCGCGAATAACAGCAGGCAGGGAGTGCCTCAACACAACTATCTACTGTTCCCGGCCAAAGAGCTCGGCAGACCCTCTGGTTGGCAGACGTTTTCAACGCCTCTGTCACCCACGGGAACGAAGTGTGCGCTGCCTGATAGCGGACGCAACCAACGGCAGTCGAATGATACCGCAATGCGAGCGTTGACATAACGATGAACACGCAACAAAAAATCTATGTCGCTGGCCATCACGGGATGGTGGGAGGCGCTGTTGTTAGACGCCTTCAAAGTGACGGGTTCCGTAACCTGTTGCTTAGGCCTCGGTCTGAAGTGGACCTGATTAACCAGTCGGCGGTGAATGACTTCTTCCAAACACACAAGCCCAATGTGGTGGTCTTTGCCGCGGCGAAGGTGGGCGGTATTCATGCCAACAGCACGTATCCAGCTGAATTCATTTACGACAATTTGATGATGGCCGCCAATGCCATCCACGCCGCTCACCAATCTGGAACGCAGCGGTTTCTGTTTCTGGGCAGCACGTGCATCTATCCGCGGATGTCGCCGCAGCCGATCGCGGAATCCAGCCTGCTGACATCCACACTGGAACCCACCAACGAAGCCTATGCCCTGGCCAAAATCGCCGGGCTGAAGCTGTGTCAATATTATCGCCAGCAATATGGTGACCTGTTCCATTCGGCCATGCCCACCAACCTGTATGGCCCAGGCGACAATTATCATCCTGATAATTCGCACGTATTGCCCGCACTGATCCGACGTTTCCATGAAGCCAAACAGTCCAACGCCGATTCTGTGACGATCTGGGGCACCGGATCTCCGATGCGAGAATTCCTGCACGTCGACGATCTGGCCGCCGGAATTTGCCACCTGCTGACACTCGAAAACCCACCGGACCTAGTGAACATCGGCAGCGGGCAGGAAATCAGCATTCTGAATCTGGCACACTTGGTCGCAGAAACAATCGGGTTTGAGGGCCAAATCATCACAGACCCTTCAAAACCAGACGGAACTCCACGCAAACTATCAGACATTTCCAGAATCAGGGCCACCGGCTGGACACCGAAAATCGGGCTTTCGGACGGACTGAAAACCACTTACGCCTCGTTTCTGAACGCGATTCAACACGAAACGCTGCGTTCTGTATAACTGTTTCTTAACTCTCGACACTCAACCCAAACACGCTCGGAATCATGACTAAAACAGCACTGATCACAGGCATCACCGGACAGGACGGATCTTACCTGACGGAATTGCTTTTGGAAAAAGGCTACGACGTGCACGGAGTGGTCCGACGCTCGAGTACCTTCGGCACCGAACGCATCGACCACATCTACCGTGATCCTCACAACAGCGGCTCGAAACTGTTTCTGCATTACGGCGACCTGACGGACGGCCAGAGCCTCACCAATATCGTGCTGGATGTCGAGCCCGACGAAATCTACAACCTGGGTGCTCAAAGCCATGTGCGAGTTTCCTTCGACCAACCGGCCTACACGTTTCAGGCCACCGGCGGTGGGGCACTCAATGTGCTGGAAGCCGCTCGTCAGCTGAACAAACGCAAAACCACAAAGGTCTACCAGGCGTCGTCCAGTGAAATGTATGGCGAAGTTCTGCAAACACCGCAAACAGAACTGACCCCGTTCCGACCGCAAAGCCCGTACGCCTGTGCCAAGGTTTACGCGTTTCACCAGACGGTTAACTATCGCGAGTCCTACGATATGTTCGCGGTGAACGGCATTCTGTTTAACCATGAAAGTCCTCGTCGAGGCGAAACGTTTGTGACGCGCAAAATCACGCGCGCCGCCACGCGAATCAAAATGGGCCTGCAGGAAAAACTGTACCTCGGCAACCTTGCCGCCAAACGCGACTGGGGCTTTGCCAAAGACTACGTCGAAGGCATGTGGCGGATGCTGCAGCACAACGAACCGGACGACTTTGTATTAGCCACCGGCGAAACGCAAACCGTTCAGAAATTCGCGGACCTCGTGTTTGCTCAGCTTGACCTGAATCCCGCTGACTACATCGAAATCGATCCTCGCTACTTCCGACCGGCCGAAGTCGACCTGCTGCTGGGTGATGCCTCCAAAGCCAAAGACCAGCTGGGCTGGACGGCCACGACGTCACTGGAAGAACTGGCCCGGCTAATGGTGGACAGCGACCTGGAACTCGCGCGTCAGGAAGCCGTGATCCGCAGCAGCCGGTCGTAGTTTAGTCTCGATGCGTTAAGCTGATTCAGGCAGCCACGACGCAAGGGTCGGAAGTTTCCGGCAAAAATAAGTGCTCCCCCCAAACACTCATGGCCTCTACATAAACAGACGGCCGACTCTCTCCGAGCAGGCGACTGCCAACCCTAAGAAAACGCTTGGCCAACTTCGCAGAATGACGACTGACGACGCATCATCCATGGCAGACGCCAACGCCAAAGCAGGGATGGTACAGTGGAGACACGCCGCCACAGAACTGCCGAAGATCCGGGCCAGAGAACTAAGGGAGCTCAGCGAAGAGCGGGGCACCAGACAGGCAATCGGTCTTGAGCCAATTCTTCCCGCCACGCCACGTTCAAAGAACCAAGCTTTGTCGCCCATGCCTCTCTCTACCGCAATCACCTCTGCACTTGGAACACTCAGCCGTGGTTCGGAGTCCATTGAGGCAGTCTTAAACATGAATGCTGAAGAGAATCGATTCACGCGAGCCCTGCAGGATTTGCAGCGTCTGGCAGAACATCAGAACATCAGAACATCAGAACATTTCAATAGCGATTGTCGGAGGATTGGGAGCCATTCATTTTGGTTACCCGGCAGCGACGCAGGATATTGACATAGCGATTGATCGGGAGAACCTGCAATCTGTGATTGATGTGTCGTCTCGATATGGACTTAAGGTCGCATGGGAATCGAAGTTGGGCTGGCACACGCTCACACACGATGATGTGGAAATCAAGATCGTGCCCGAAGGCGGCAAGGCACGCGACACTTCACCCACCGTGATTCCCGGGCCACAGCGAATGGGACTGGATACGGGACTGCATTATGCCCCAATCGAATACTGGATGGAGTTAAAGATCAGTTCAGGGCGTCAGAAAGATCGAGCCCATGTGGTGGAGGTCTTGAAGACGATGGAGCAGTCTGATGTTGAGAAGATCCGGAACCATCTTCACTTGGTCCATACGCAGTATGAGCAGACATTCATTGAACTCGTGACCGCAGCAGACACGGAGCGACAACAGAAAAACGGGCGAAGATAGAAGTCCGGCGGCAGTTGCCAGTGATCAGTCGCCAGTGATCAGTTGCCAGTGATCAGTCGCCAGTAACGGCATCTCCTGATGGCGGCCGACTGAAGACTCTGTGTGTTTCTGCTTTCTTCGTGAGTTCCGAAACCGTTGTGGTTAGAAAAAAAAATCGCCAACTTCACCACGAAGACCACGCCAGCACAACTCTTCGCTCTTCGCTCTTCGCTCCCCTTAGTTCTCACCAAGCACACTCGAAGCGTCATGACCGAATACGATAGCCCCTGGAAAGAGATTCTCGATAAGTATTTTGAAGAGTTCATGCAGATCTGCTTCCCCGTACTCCATCAGGCGATTGATTGGAGTTCGCCGCCCAAAATGCTGGACAAAGAATTTCAGCAGATTGCTCAGGAAAGTGAAACGGGACAACGAACGGTCGATAAACTGGTCGAAGTCCGCTTGCTCACGGGACAATTGGAATGGTTGCTGGTCCATTTAGAAATCCAAAGTCAATCCAGTAACGCCTTTGCCCGGCGAATGTTTGTCTACTATTACCGGATCACCGACAAGTTCGACCAACCGGTCGTCAGCCTAGCGGTCTTGGGAGACGCCGACCCTGATTGGAATCCGCAGCAATTCGAACAATCGTTGTTTGGCTGTCGGGTTCGATTTGAATTCCCGACCGTGAAGCTGCTTCAGTTTGAGAATCGGATCGAGGAACTCGAACAATCAGAAAACCCGTTCGCAACAGTGATTCTCGCTCACTTGATGACACTGAAAACGGCGGGCAATCCTGTTGATCGCAGTCAATGGAAACTTCGATTACTGAAACCTTTGTACCGACGCGGAATGTCTCGTGATACGATTCGCGATTTATTTCGCCTTATTGATTGGATGATGGACCTGCCCACCGATATCGCCCTACAATTTGAAAACGAGCTCTTATTATTTGAAAGGGAGAAACACATGCCGTATGTCACTTCAATTGAACGACATGGGATTGAAAAAGGGATTGAACAGGGAATTGAACAGGGAATTGAAAGAGGCGAGCTGGTTGGCCAAATCCGACTGTATCAGCGACTGTCGGGGCAGCAAGAACAACCGCGTGAACAGTTAATCAGCCAAACCGTGGAAGCCCTTCAGTCGCAATTGATCCAATTGCAACAAAGCTTTGACTCCAGTGATGAAAACTAAAAACACACGACGCACCAAGAACCGCAGCAGGGAGCAGATAGCGGGGCAAAAAGAAGCGAGGTCTTGAAGACGATGGAGCAGTCTGGTGTTGAGAAGATCCGGAACCATCTTCACTTGGTCCATGCGCAGTATGAGCAGACATTCATTGAACTCGTGGCCGCAGCAGACACGGAGCGACAACAGGAAAACGGGCGAAGATAGAAGTCCGGCGGCAGTTGCCAGTGATCAGTCGCCAGTAACGGCATCTCCTGATGGCGGCCGACTGAAGACTCTGTGTTTCTGCTTTCTTCGTGAGTTCCGAAACCGTTGTGGTTAGAAAAAAAAATCGCCAACTTCACCACGAAGACCACGCCAGCACAACTCTTCGCTCTTCGCTCCCCTTAGTTCTCACCAAGCACACTCGAAGCGTCATGACCGAATACGATAGCCCCTGGAAAGAGATTCTCGATAAGTATTTTGAAGAGTTCATGCAGATCTGCTTCCCCGTACTCCATCAGGCGATTGATTGGAGTTCGCCGCCCAAAATGCTGGACAAAGAATTTCAGCAGATTGCTCAGGAAAGTGAAACGGGACAACGAACGGTCGATAAACTGGTCGAAGTCCGCTTGCTCACGGGACAATTGGAATGGTTGCTGGTCCATTTAGAAATCCAAAGTCAATCCAGTAACGCCTTTGCCCGGCGAATGTTTGTCTACTATTACCGGATCACCGACAAGTTCGACCAACCGGTCGTCAGCCTAGCGGTCTTGGGAGACGCCGACCCTGATTGGAATCCGCAGCAATTCGAACAATCGTTGTTTGGCTGTCGGGTTCGATTTGAATTCCCGACCGTGAAGCTGCTTCAGTTTGAGAATCGGATCGAGGAACTCGAACAATCAGAAAACCCGTTCGCAACAGTGATTCTCGCTCACTTGATGACACTGAAAACGGCGGGCAATCCTGTTGATCGCAGTCAATGGAAACTTCGATTACTGAAACCTTTGTACCGACGCGGAATGTCTCGTGATACGATTCGCGATTTATTTCGCCTTATTGATTGGATGATGGACCTGCCCACCGATATCGCCCTACAATTTGAAAACGAGCTCTTATTATTTGAAAGGGAGAAACACATGCCGTATGTCACTTCAATTGAACGACATGGGATTGAAAAAGGGATTGAACAGGGAATTGAACAGGGAATTGAAAGAGGCGAGCTGGTTGGCCAAATCCGACTGTATCAGCGACTGTCGGGGCAGCAAGAACAACCGCGTGAACAGTTAATCAGCCAAACCGTGGAAGCCCTTCAGTCGCAATTGATCCAATTGCAACAAAGCTTTGACTCCAGTGATGAAAACTAAAAACACACGACGCACCAAGAACCGCAGCAGGGAGCAGATAGCGGGGCAAAAAGAAGCGAGGTCTTGAAGACGATTTCCAAACAATGTCATGGAAATTGCAGAGTGAGTTGTGGCTAACAGCTAGTTTTTAGTAGCGGTTGCAAACTAGCGTGGAGGGCAAAAAATGTTGTCAAAGACCAACACAAACCGGAAATCATGCATTCTGATGCCGACCAGTGTCAATTTCTGAAAACCGCGATAAAACGCAGTGCAGCGTACCGATGGTGAGCTATTCTGACCTCAGATAGGGGATCCACTGTGGCACTAACACAACATATTGCCACGGCGATTTCATAAGCGGTCAACGGCAGAACAGCGGGCGGTGTGCTGAGGGCAACACGCAGCGATGTTCCCTGTGACCTGAAACACACAATTGTTCCAACCTGAAGGTTCGCCAATGCAAAGGCGGTCACCCACAGGAACGAAGCCCGCGCCGCAGCGGGCCAACTGACTACCTATTTTCGCAGCGGTTTCTCGCAGACTTGAGACCGCCAGATGAATGCCTCGGCAAAACAGCTGGCGGCAACCGACTACCAATTCTGTATCATTGAAGGGATAGCACTGCCACGGTGGGGTGAACCCAGAACAACCAGTGATATCGATGTCACGATCATCACGGGTTTTGGCAACGAAGAAGCGGGTGTCATGGAACTCATGTCACGCTTCCCACCTCAATTCGACGACGTGCTGGAATTCAGCAGAATGAATCGCATGGCCTTACGGCAGACGCAGGACGGAATTGAAATCGACGTATGCCTGGGGGCTCTTCCTTACGAAAAACGAGTTGCCGGCAGAAGTTCAACCTGGGCGATCGCCAGTCATGGAATACTGCGAACGTGTTGTGCTGAAGATCTGATTGTCCTGAAAGCGTTTGCCACTCGTCCGCAGGACTGGATTGATGTTGAAGGAGTCATCATTCGGCAGGGAAACAAGCTCGACCGAAAACTCATCATCGAAGAACTCACACCGCTGACCGAACTCACACCGCTGACCGAACTCAAGGAAGAACCAGAGATCCTCGACCAGCTTCAATTGCTATTCGACAAGCATCCTTCGCAAATCTAAAACATCGAACATCGAACATCGAACATCGAACATCGAACATCGAACATCGAACATCGAACATCGAACACCGAACACCGAACACCGAACACAACACGCTGAACACCTCCTCTCCCATCGCACTCATTACCGGTATCACCGGTCAGGACGGTTCTTACCTGACCGAACTGCTGCTGGAAAAAGGCTACGAAATCCACGGCCTCGTCCGGCGTTCCAGCACCATGGAACGGTCGCGACTCAAGCATTTGTATGTTGACGAAAACATCAACAACAAGCGTCTGTTCCTGCACTATGCCGATTTGGACGACCCCACCACGATTCGACGAATTGTCAGCAAAGTGCAGCCGCACGAATTCTATCACCTGGCAGGGCAGTCGCATGTCGGGCTCAGCTTCGACATCCCGGAAAGTACGTGCGACACCACCGCCATGGGCACGCTGAGAATCATGGAAATTCTGCGGGATCAGCCCACGCCGCCCAGATTCCTGCATGCCAGCAGCCGCGAAATCTTCGGCACGCCGACCGTCAGTCCTCAGGACGAATCCACGGCCGTGAACCCCAATTCACCGTATGGTTGTGCCAAAGCGTTCGCGACACAGATGACGAAGATCTACCGCGAAGCCCACGGTTTATTCTTCTGCAACGCTATCTGCTACAACCATGAATCACCGCGGCGCGGCGAGAACTTTGTGACTCGCAAAGTGACTCTGGCCGCCGCCCGAATCAAAGCCGGCCTGCAAAAACGAGTCTCACTGGGAGATCTCGACGCCGCTCGAGACTGGGGCTATGCCAAAGACTATGTTGAAGCCATGTGGCTGATGCTGCAACAGGACACAGCTGACGACTACGTGCTGGCCACAGGGCAGTCGCACACGATCAAAGACCTGCTGGAAACCGCGTTCGCTCACGTCGGCCTCAACTGGCAGGACCACGTCGACGTCGACCAACGCTTCAAACGCCCGGCCGACCCGCACGAACTGCTGGGCAACCCCCTGAAAGCCGAACAGACACTCAGCTGGAAACGCAGTGTCACCTTCCAGCAACTGGTCCACCTGATGGTCGATCACGACATACGAGCCACGTCCGCTCATCCACAAACATAAACCCGATTCAGGCGGTATAAAGAAATTACTTCCTTGTCAGGAAATCCAAAACAACCGGCCCGAGTAGGCCTGATTCTGGCGGTGGTGCTACTTGGTTTCATCGCGATGCAGGTGGCTTCAGGCCTGTTAAAAACAGATCTGAAGCAGCAAAAAGCTGGTCCTCAGCGGGGTGACCTGGATCTTAGGGAAGCCACACTCCCCGAAACGATTAACGAATGGACGAAAACTGAGTTCATCCCCGCAACTCCTCCCGATCAGCTTCCGGAAGGCAGATACTGGTGGACTCATTCGTGGGTTTACACAACCGATAAATTCCTGGCAATCATCGCCTTCGATCAAGCCGACTGGCAAGGCTGGCACGAATTGACGGTGTGTTACGAGGCCACGGGATGGACTCTGGCGGAACGGGAAATCTGCGTCCCCGCCAACGCACACGACGCATCATGGTCTTATGTTGTCGCTCAGCTGAACGGCAATGGACCGCATCAGGGTATCGTGGTGTTTTCAGAATTTCATGAGGACGGTTCACCCACGCGACCTCGAGAAATGAATCTCTCAGAATTAGTCAACAAAAGCGTTGGGGACCGAATGGTTGACAGATTCACATACAACGCCGAACCCGCCAAAAGAGATCTACAAATTCATGAACGCGTCCTGCAGTGTCAGGTGTTCGTGACGTGCGCTGGTCCATTTCCGCCTGAAGCAATCGAAAAAATTGTCGAACTGCACTTACAGTCTCGATCGCAGTTCCGAGCAGCGTGGATGAACCAAACGGCTTCAGACTTGCCGGGGCACGGTATCGCCACAAACCTAGAAACACAGGATTAAACCTTTGCGACTGCTTGTGAACACACTTTCCATCGGCTCCATGAGTGGCCAGCACGTGGTCTACGGATTTCTTCGGCCTTTCATCAGCTGGATGCTGCCCGAACATGATGTCGTTGTGCTGCACTACGATAGCCAACCGCCACCCGATGACCTGCTGAACGCAGGAATGGGCACGATTAGTATCAGTGATAAACAGAAACACTGGGCGCGCCGAACAGCGTGGGAAGCCACAAAACTTTCTGCAGTGGTTCGAAAGATGAACGCGGACCTGGTACTCACCGTTTCGGGGGCGATCAGCCCCAATTGCCCCGTGCCGCAGGTCACTCTTTGCCAAAACCCATGGTGTTTTCGGCCGTCGGCACACAGGAACTGGAAGGAACGGTTCAAAGCAAAGCTGCAGAGAATCGGCTATCGAAAAGCCTTTCGAAATGCAGAGATGATGATCTATATTTCTGATCACCTGAAACAGCTGTATCAGTCGGCCAACCTTGACTCCCAGGAAAAGAATTCCGCGATTGCCTACGTCGGACTGAATGAAGATACCTTCATGTCTGCTCGAGAACTGGCGGGGATTGAGCGAGAACCGTTTTCCATCGTCTCCGTATCGGCGATGGCCCATTGGAAAGGTGCTGAAACGATCGTGAAAGCGGTCCGCTTGCTGCATGACCGCGACATGCCAGCCACACTAAAACTAATCGGACCGTGGCCCGACAGGGCTTACGAACAACAGATCCGCAGCCTCATCAGTAGCCTCAGGCTTGAAGACGCCGTCAGCATTCTGGGCAAAGTCAGCGATGAAGACCTGCACCAATATTACGCCACCAGCCAGGCTTTCTGTTTGATGAGCAGTTGCGAGTCATACGGCATACCAGCCGCCGAAGCCATGTGCTTTGGCACACCTGTCGTCAGCACAGACTGTTGTGCGATCTCGGAAATCTGCCAGGGGGCAGGGCTGTTTGGTCCGGTCGGCGATCCCGAGTGGACGGCCAATGCACTGGACCGCATGCTGACAGACAACGAACAATGGAATATCTGGTCGAACATCGCGATCGAACGAGCCGAACAGCTTTCCTGGGAAAACTGCGCTCAGGCGTTCAAAAAAATTCCGGAACTTGTTGGAATCGACCTTAGAGAAACAAGCGTTTCCGCAACGAAGCCTTCAAGCTCAATACCGACTCAAATGGAAACGGAAAACATCGATACCACGCTGTAGTGCTCACCGTTTTGGCAACCGGACTTATCGCCCCCTACCGCAGAACAATTGGAAAGCAGCGTCAGCCGTTGTAAGAAAAAGCAGTAGCCCAGTGCCCACCGCCTGTTTCTGGTCAACGCTGATTACATCAACTTATGTGCAGGGTTCGTTCACGTCATTGCGTGAGACTGAGATGGAATGACACCTTTTTTTGTGCACACTTGAACGTTACAGCCTGAAAGAAAATAGCGGCAATTTTCAGAAGCGAACGGTATCTCTGTTAACAATTTTCTGTTCACGAATCCACATTCCTCAGTTGCCAGACGCAGGCTCCAGACCGTGCGTCAACAACCGTTGCAGCCGGGGCTAAAGTCGGCACAACCGCTACACGCATTCGTTGCAGATGTGGTCAAGGGTTCTTGGAACGTTTGGTCATCACTGCACGCGCATCGAACGACTTCGGCTGTTCACAATCGGCAACAAATGTGCTTCATCACTTCAGCCAAGTGTGAACACCAAGGGGTGTGTAAAACTTAAACAACCGACCTTGCAACCCGCTAGTCGTAAGGTAGAGTCTTCCAGAATTCAGCAACAAATGTAGCCATGACGCAACATCGCCACATGGGTTGCGACGATCTTCGACCAGCACATCGATCGTCATAACAAACCGAATACCGGTGACTGCAAATAGTCCACCAGCAATTGAACCACTCCCAAGGGTCTGCCAAACACAAGGCGGTCACCCAAGGGAACGAAGTCCGCGCTGGCCACACTGACCGGTGTCATGATTTAATGAAATCTGGCGGCTGACAACTAGTTTATGACCACTGCAAATATCCCACTGCCAACAAAAGATACTCAACCGACAAGCTCGCTGCCGGTCACCGTTTACTCGGCCGAGTCGCCACTCGCTCATCCGGGCAAGCTGGTGAAGGAGATCTTCAGTGACATCTGGCGATGCCGCGAGCTGACTTGGATTCTGTTCACACGGGATCTGAAGGCCCAATATCGGCAAAGCTACTTTGGATATATTTGGCTGTTCGTCCCGGTGATTTCGACCACGATCATCTGGATGTTTTTAAGCAACACCCGGGTGATTCAGGTAGCGGAAACGCCGATTCCTTATCCGGCCTATGTCATGCTGGGCACGATGATTTGGGGCGTGTTTACATCGGCCGTCAATCAGCCGCTGGCCTCGTTTCAGGCAGGGCAGTCGGTCTTTATGAAATTAAAGGTCCCTCCGGAAGCCTTTATTCTGGCGGGGATGAGCAAGATTGTCTTTGAGACGCTTATTCGGATGATTGTCCTGGTGCCGGTTTTCATAGCGTTAAAGATAGTCCCCGCCAGCACGTTCTGGCTATTCCCATTCGGATTGGCTGCAGCTGTGATTGTGGGAGCGGCCATTGGCTTCCTGATGATCCCGCTGGGTTCTTTGTATTCAGACGTGAGTCGATTGGTGGGGACGGCCATGGGATTTGGGATGTATCTGACGCCCGTGGTCTATCCACCTCCAAAATCAGGCTGGGCAGCGACCTTGATTGAATGGAACCCGATCACATCGATCGTCATGGTGACCCGGGATTGGCTTACAATCGGGCACAGTAGTTATTTCAATCCATTCTGCATCACCACGCTGATTTCGGCATTCGTTTTATTTCTGGCGATCATTATTTTTCGAGTCGTCCTGCCACACCTTATCGAACGGATGGGGATGTAACTATGAGCGACGAAGTCCTGATCCGTTGTGAGAACGTCGGCAAGAAATTCTGTAGAGACTTAAAAAAGAGTCTCTGGTACGGCGTCAAAGACAGCGTCTCGGAGCTCGTCAGTCGCCGCTCGTCTTCTCTAGCAACTCGCCACTCGCCACTCGCCGCAACCGAACTCCGTTCGGGTGAATTCTGGGCCAACCAAGGGATCAACTTCGAAGTTAAACGCGGAGAATGCGTTGGACTGATTGGACAGAATGGGTCTGGAAAAACAACACTGCTTAAAATGTTGAATGGTCTAATTAAGCCAGATCAAGGCTTAATTGAGATCAAGGGCCGAGTGGGAGCATTAATTGCACTTGGAGCGGGATTCAATCCCGTTCTCACCGGTCGAGAAAACATCTATGTCAACGCCAGCATCATGGGCCTCAGCAAATCCCAGATTTCCGATAAGGTTGAAGAGATCGTTGATTTTGCGGAACTTGGCGACTCGATCGATGCACCAGTTCGAACTTATAGTTCTGGTATGAACGTACGATTGGGATTCGCGATCGCTGTGATCCTGATCCAGCCTGATGTCTTATTGCTGGATGAGGTATTGGCTGTTGGTGACGCAGCATTTCGCCACCGTTGCTACAGTCGTATGAACACGCTGATGTCAACATCGGCCGTTGTACTGGTTTCGCATTCCATGGACTTCATCGCCCAGTGCTGCAATCAGGTAGGACTTATGGACCATGGCGCAATGGTACGATATGACAATGTGCTGGATGGCATTGTGGAGTACAATAAGAAAAATTTCCAAAGCCATAGAGCGTGCGACGATGATTCTATGCGTGCCATATACCCTCCTATAAAATTTGCGGAAGTTAAGGTCCCGCCTGACGTAAAGTACGGACAACCATTTCAGATTGAAATCACAATTGAATCAACAGGAGCTCTGGGCGTGCATCTTTCCTTTACGGCCATTAACGTCAGTCAGCAGCCGGTCATGTGCTGGACTTCACGCCGCTCAGACGAGAAATACTCGGTGCAAAAAGGCTGGCAAACGTTTCGCATCACGATTGATCCGCTTCTGCTTCACGATGGCATATATAAGTACTCATTCAACATGGTGCGACTCGGCGGTATCGAACATGTAGTCTGGTATATGAGGGCTGGCGAGTTTACTGTTACTAGTGATTGTGGGCCGGTTGGCAATATTCCGTACTTACCAAATGTATCCAATTGCGGGTACGTCGCTGGTTAGTCCCCAAGAACTCGCGTTATGGCGGGGAAGATCCCTAAAACGCTTTCAGTCGACGCACGTTCCGCAACAGAACGACACCCGCTCAAGAAAAGCATCTCCCTATGAATACGATTTCCCGAATATTGATCACTGGCGGTACCGGATCCTTCGGTAAAGCATTAGTTGCCAGAGTCTTCGAAAAATTCCCCGAGATTGAGCGAGTCGTTGTATTCTCGCGCGATGAACTGAAACAGTTCGAGATGGCCCAGCAGTTCCCGCCCGACAAGTACCCGAACATTCGATTTTTCATCGGCGACGTTCGAGACGCCGATCGTGTCCGAAGAGCCCTTGAGGGAATTGACACGGTCGTCCACGCTGCTGCAATGAAACAAGTGCCGACAGCCGAATATAATCCGTTCGAATGTATCAAAACAAACGTGATGGGTGCGCAGAATCTTATCGAAGGCATCATGGACTCAGATGTGCGTCGCGTCGTGGCACTATCGACGGACAAAGCCGCAGCCCCGATTAACCTTTACGGGGCCACCAAGCTTTGTTCTGACAAGTTGTTTGTGGCTGCGAATAACATGAAGGGCAAACGAGACTTGCGGATGAGTGTCGTGCGTTACGGCAATGTCATGGGAAGCCGAGGCAGCGTGATTCCTTTCTTTCTGGACCGTAGAAAGACCGGAATTCTGCCGATCACCGATCCGCGAATGACTCGTTTTAATATCTCTTTGCCAGAAGGTGTGGACTTGGTACTTCACGCACTGGAAAAGTCACTGGGTGGAGAAATTTTTGTGCCCAAGATTCCCAGCTATCGCATCACGGATGTCGCCGAAGCCATCGGTCCAGACTGCAAGAAGCCGATTGTCGGGATCCGCCCTGGCGAAAAGGTCCATGAAGAAATGATTACACAGAGCGACAGTCCAAATACTTTAGAATGCGACGGCTGCTATGTTATCGTGCCTTCTCTGATGGGCGTTCGCCATGAAGCCTCGCTCCAAAAATTCGCCGTGCATCACAATGGCCACATGACCCCGGAAGACTTTCGTTATTCATCCGGCAAGAATACAGAATGGCTGTCAGTGGACCAAATACGACAACTGATCGTTCAGCACGTAGACGCTCAGTTTTCTGTTTGAATTACGATCAGCCTCCAGACTTCGTCGGATACCATGAAAATGATCCCGTACGGTCGGCAGTCCATGAGTCAGTCAGATATTGACGCTGTCTCTCAGGCACTGAAATCCGACTACCTGACCACAGGTCCGCTCGTCGCCGAGTTTGAACGCCAGTTTGCTCTGGCTGTCGGCGCAAAACACGCGGTGGCAGTTTGCAATGCGACGGCGGCACTGCACCTGGCAATGCTGGTCGCGGAAATTGGCCCGGGCGACCGAGTCATCACCAGTCCAAACACATTCGTCGCGTCAGCCAACTGTGCGGCCTACGTTGGAGCGATCCCGGATTTCAGTGATATCGATCCGGTTAGCTACAACTTGTGTCCTCAAGCACTGGCTGCAAACTGGAAGTCTGATGTCAAAGCCGTGGTCGCGGTTGACTACGCGGGCCAGACGGCGGATATGCCTGCCATCGCCGCGATCGCTCGCAGTCGCGGCGCGGCGGTCATCGAGGATGGCTGCCATGCGGTCGGGGGCCAGTTCGAGCATGACGGACGCATCTGGAAGATCGGAGGCCATCCGTGGGCAGACATGACGACATTCAGTTTTCATCCGGTCAAAACGATGACCACCGGCGAGGGCGGCATGCTGGTCACTGACAATGATGAATACGCCGCCAGGGCTCGAACGCTCCGAACGCATGGGATTGTTCGCAGTCCGGACAACTTTAAGGGTTTAGGGGATCCGACATTTGATGAGCGCGGTCCGTGGTATTATGAAATGCAGGATCTGGGGTACAATTTCCGAATCACCGACTTTCAGTGTGCCTTGGGTCTTAGTCAGTTGGCACGTCTGGGCGAATTCCTGAACCGTCGGCGCGAAATTGTTGCGGCGTACAATGCGGCGTTTCAAGACGTGGAACATATTCACGTCCCACGACTCCGTAATCCTGCGGACCGCGACATCGCCTCGTGGCATCTCTACACCGTTCAAATTGACTTTGCCGCGATTGGAAAATCCCGAACACTAGTGATGACCGAACTCCGTGAACAGGGACTCGGAAGCCAAGTTTTGTACATTCCGGTCCATTTGCAGCCGTGGTATCGCAAAACATACGATTACCATTTCGGAAAATGTTCCGTCGCCGAGAACTTCTATCTAAACACTCTCAGTCTTCCATTGTTTCCGGATATGACGGATGAGGATGCCAGCAGCGTAATTCAGAGTATCAGGATAATATTGGGGACTGTGACATGATTGTTGCAATCATTCCGGCACGGGGAGGCAGCAAGCGAATCCCGCAGAAGAACATTCGGAAGTTCTGCGGTGCGCCGATTATCAAGTACTCCATTGATGCAGCACGCGATTCAGGCGTCTTCGATAGAATTATTGTTTCTACGGACTGCGACAAGATTGCGGAGGTGGCCATCAATTGTGGAGCGGAAGTTCCGTTCCGAAGGCCAATCGAACTTTCGGACGATCACACGCCAACGGCGCCAGTCTTGACGCATGCCATTCAGCAACTTCAGCAATCAGGAGCTAATTTGGAGTTCGCATGTGGGATCTATCCGACCGCACCTCTCCTTCAATCCGAACATCTTGGTGAAGGACTTAGAATGATTAAGGCCACCGGAGCGAAGGTTGTCATCCCTGTCACATCGTTCGATTACCCTATTTATCGGGGTGTTGGGATTTCAGACGCTGGTGCCTTAGAACTCCTGTGGCCACAGCGTCTCACCACTTGGGAACAGCATGAGGTGACAAGATCAAACGATCTGCCTGAGGCATTTCATGATGTAGGACAGTTTTACTGGTTGCGAGTGGATGCGTTTTTGCGCGACGGTCGCCTTTGGGGACCAGACACGCGCGCGCTCGTCATTCCACGGAAGTTTGTGGTCGACATTGATACTCCGGAAGACTGGGAGATCGCTGAGCTCAAACGCAGCGCGTTGTATCCAACCGCGTGAGGATAGAAATGAAGTCTCAAACAAACGCCCTTCTAATTCGTGCTGATGCTTCAACGGCAATGGGCACAGGTCACATCATGCGAATGCTTGCATTGGCACAAGCATGGATTGACAGAGGCGGGCTTGTCTCGTTTGCGTGCGTTGTTTGCCCCGAGATTTTGCTGGCAAGGTTCGCTGACGAAGGGATTCGATACTTCAAAATTTCGGCAGCGCAGGCTGGTGACAGCGCGGACCATCAGGAAACCACTGCGATTGCCCAGGAGATTGGAGCAAATTGGGTCGTTCTCGATGGATACCACTTTGACGTAACATTCCAGCGCTATCTGCGACATGCGGGCCTCAAAGTCCTGGCCGTTGATGACTACGGCCACAGTGAATCATGGGCCGTTGATGCGATCCTTAATCAAAATCTATATGCGTCGGAAGTCACATACAACACCGAAGTTGATCATTGCAAGCTATTGCTGGGAACAAAGTTTGCTTTGCTTCGCCGAGAATTTACTCGTCGAAAACGTCCCTTGCAGAATACTGGGGTTCCTCTTCGGAAACTCTTGGTGACCTTGGGAGGAGGTGACCCGGACAATGCAACCGGAAAAATCCTGCAGCTTCTTGAAGAAACTGGCAATTCGAATCTGGAGATTCGGGTTCTGGTCGGTGGTGCCAATCCGCACCGCGATGAGCTGATGAGGTTCGCTAACCGATCATCGCTCCACATTGAGATTTTGACAGATGTTCGGGATATGCCTGGCCTCTATGAATGGACGGATGGTGTGATCAGTGCGGGCGGAAGTACATGTTGGGAATGGTTGTATTATGGCCTCCCTGCGGCCGTTGTTGTGATTGCGGATAACCAGAGTCGGGTCGCCAAGACGTTGGCGGAAAAAGGAGTGGCAATCGACCTCGGATGGCACCGGAATCTTCAATTAGAAAATGGATCCAATCGCCTGAATGAATGGCTCCATTTAGGCTATTCCGGAACAGCAAACTTAGAGAAGGACCAACTCGTTGATGGTTTGGGGGCACAACGAGTCGCCGCATTTCTCGATAACCGAATTTGGTTGCGACCTGCAACTGCGGAGGACATAGAGCAGTACTTTGAGTGGGTCAATGACCGAGAAGTTCGGCAAAACGCCATTCGAGAGGATGATATCTCATGGGAGGAACATTGTAGTTGGTTCTGCGAACACTTACGAAGTGATAATTCACGGCTCTTGGTCGCGATGCACGAGGATACGCCCGTTGGTCAAGTTCGCTTCGATAAAACTTCGTTCGGGGTTTGGGAAATAGATTTTTCGCTGGCAAATGCGGCGAGGGGAAAAGGACTTGGTCCAGAGATGCTACATTTAGCTATCAAACAGCTGCGGATAAAGGGCTCGGTGAAATTGAGCGCGGTCGTAAAGGCAAATAACACGGCCTCCAGAAAGTGTTTTGACAAGCTTGGATTTGCCGCAGAGCCGACAAATGACCGGGGACTAATTCATTTTGCTCTGGAGGTGTGATGCGATATTTAGTTGCAGGGCGCCATCCGTGGAACCAGCAGCATTTCGATGAATTGACTGACAGTCGATGTCAGGGTTGGGAGTTTTGTAATTCGCCCGAGCAACTGATCAAATTAACGGGCGTTAGTTGTGAATATAGGTTTATTTTCTTTCTTCACTGGTCGGAAAAGATCCCAGAGCATCTTCTGGCCAGGTACGAATGCATATGTTTCCACATGACCGACGTCCCATATGGCAGGGGAGGCAGCCCGCTTCAAAACCTGATAGCGCGAGGTCACAGAAAGACTGTACTTACAGCATTGAGAATGACAGCCGAGTTTGATGCTGGTCCTGTTTATATGAAACGTGAACTGTCGCTAGAAGGCGGGAGTGCGGAAGAAATCTATCAGCGGGCATCACGCCTCTCATGCGAGATGGCGAAAGAAATCGCTGCATCAGAGCCTCAACCAACCGAGCAGGTTGGAGAAGTAGTAGTTTTCAAACGCAGAAAGCCGGCTGAGAGCCAGTTGCCGGTCAATAGTTCAGATTTGATGAATGTGTTTGATCACATTCGGATGCTGGACGCGGAAGGTTATCCGCAAGCGTTTCTGGAAATTGGAAACCTGCGATTCGAATTTTCGCGTTCGGCACTTTACCACGATCGCATTCAAGCCGACGTAAAGATCACAAAGGTCATTAATAAGGAAGTAACGCAACCGTGAACCGTCGAGTCCTGGTTGTTGCAGCGCATGCTGACGACGAAGTCCTTGGTTGTGGCGGGGCGTTGATTCGGCATGCAGACGAAGGGTGCGAAATTGGTGCAGTTTTTCTGACCGATGGTGTCGGGTCTCGCCCTTCAGCAGGACACAAAGAAGCAGCGATTCGCTTATATTCCATGGAACGCGCCCTTCACATCCTCGGAGTCTCTTCACACAAGCGGTTTGACTTTCCGGATAATGCGCTCGACACGGTTTCACTTTTAAGTATTGCCAAGGCTGTGGAGACGTTTTGCGAGGACTGGGGGTCTCCCGACATCGTGTACACGCACCATCCGGGCGACTTAAACGTGGATCATCAACTGGCGTATCGGTCCGTCATGACGTGTTTTCGGCCCCAACCGAATTCCTCCGCACGACCTTCGCAGATCTTATCATTCGAAGTACTTTCAAGCACCGGTTGGCGAGGCGCCACGGACGGCTGCGGTTTTTTGCCCAACTACTACGTGGATATTACCGCGACACTCGGCAGAAAGCTTGAGGCGCTGAAGGCATATGCGGACGAAATGCGACCTTGGCCGCATGCCCGCAGTTTTCAGGCGACAGAGCACCTCGCCCGTTTTCGCGGTGCTATGGTTGGATTGGAAGCAGCAGAAGCATTTTGTGTCGAACGTATTATAGTTTGAAAGATGTCAAGCATTATGACAAATCATTTTCCGATCGCTGACGCCGAGATTGGTGGCGAGCGGACGTACATCATCGCCGAGCTTTCAGCGAATCACGGCGGGACGGTCGATCATGCCTTTAAGGTGATTCGGGCCATGAAAGACGCGGGAGCCGATGCAGTCAAGCTGCAGACCTACACGCCAGACACGATGACCATCGACTGCGACCGTCCCGAATTTCGAGTTGGCAATGGGACGCTCTGGGAGGGCCGTATGCTTTACGATTTGTATCAGGAGGCTCATACACCCTGGGAATGGCATGCAGACTTGTTCAAGCTTGCGAATGAGCTTGGGATGGATTGTTTCTCTACTCCTTTCGACAGGACGGCTGTCGACTTTTTGGAAGAACTCGATCCGCCTTGCTACAAAGTAGCGTCGTTTGAATTGGTCGATCTACCGCTCATTGAATACATCGCGTCCAAAGGCAGGCCAATCATCATGTCAACAGGCATGGGATCCCTTGCAGAAATCTCCGATGCCGTCGAGATCATCAAATCGGCCGGCGTGCCGTTGGCATTACTGAAATGCACCAGTGCGTATCCATCGCTGCCGGAATCGATGAACCTGCGGACCATTCCACATCTGGCCGAAGCGTTCGGCGTACCAACAGGGTTGTCGGATCATACGCTTGGCACGGCAGTTCCCGTCGCCGCCGTCGCATTGGGCGCATGCATCATCGAAAAGCACTTTACACTTTCACGACGCGATCTGGGGCCGGATAGTGCATTCTCATTGGAGCCACATGAATTCAAAGCGATGGTGGACGCAGTACGAATTGCCGAAGCAGCTGTGGGTTGTGTTAACTACCTTATCACCGAAAAGGAACTCGCTAGTCGTGTATTTCGCAGGTCACTTTTCGTCACTGCAGACATACGACAAGGCGAAGCACTGACGAATGAGAACATTCGATCGATTCGACCTGGGAATGGCTTACCTCCAAAGTTCCTGCCAAATGTGATAGGTCGTCACGCAGCGAAAGACTTGGCAATGGGCACCCCGCTTTCGTGGGACGCGATTTCCTGATCGCACTACCTCACTATACCTGTGCCTTGTGAATAAATTTTAGTCTCCCCATGAATATCGTAATCTCCTATCACAACTTTCTTCGCGATTATCGCGGATCTCTATTGCTCAAAGAAACTCTTCGAGCACTTGGCCATCGTGTATGGTTGACGCCGCACTGGAATGACGACATTGGCCTCGCCAGACTGAAAAAAGCCGATGTTATCGTCGGGTGCCAGATTGCGGAGCGTTCCACATCCTATTTGGGGTATGAAGCCCAACGGTACGGAACTCATCTCGTCCTGAACTCAAGTGAACAATTCACCCGTCCTGAAAATCTCAGGGCATTCGTGACATTCGACTGTAACCAACTCAATGATCAGGTGATTTCAATTCAGAACATCGCCTGCAAGGACTTGATGTCATTCATTGAATCCTCAACTGAAATCAAGAACAAGGACGTGTACAAGTACATTGGTTTCCCTCGATACGACTTGTCCACTGTTCCTGAACTCCGATCGGCCGAGACTCCGGGACTAAAGCAGCGATATGCCCTGCAGAATTCGAATCGAATCATTCTGTACCTTTCTTCATTCCTGTTCGAGGAGACTTTCATTGGAGTCCCAGAGGAAGACATGGAGCGGTTTGGGTATCAAGAGTTGATTGAACGAAATAAAGCAATGTTCACGGAGGTCTCGGAAATGCTTAAAACTTTCCTGCGGACATCTGCTCGCCCGAACGATATTTTCCTGATTAAGAAACATCCTTGGGATGATTCGCAAAAAATTGAGGACGCGTTCAATGATGATCGAGTTCGAGTCTTAGCACAAAATGAGTATATTGTGCCGTGTATGGATGCGGCAGATTTGATCCTTCATAGCTTTAGCACTGCAGCCATCGAAGCATGGGTAATGGGCAAGCCAACTGCAGCTATCGTCCCATCAGGATTCGAATCCGGAGTCAATCTGACGCATATGGAATACGAGAATGTCGTCAAATCGCGAGAGGAACTTGAAAACTTGTTGGAAAAGAGTCCGCAGCCTCATTCAGCATCAATGGTCGACACATTTCTTGGCGGTCTGGCTGACGGGAATGCGACAATTCGTCTGGCCCGCGAAATACATAAGCTAGTGCCGCGAAATACTACCTGGTCGCCATTTACACGCAGGCAAAAGCTCAAAAAGACATTAGAACAGTTCCTACTTGAATACGGCTTTAGAAACCCGCAAGCGATTCACCCAAGTGGGAAGATGAAAATGCTGGCCGACTGGGAGCGCGACCGCAAGGCCATTCAACGTTGTTATCGTCGACCGCTTAGAAGGTACATCCACGATAGGATTCAGGACCTGATGAAATGACGATATCAGAAGTCAGCAATAATTTGGATTTAGATGCCTGCATACTGGATTTTCTTGGCTACGCGCCGGATCCTCAGCGATACGACACAAATAATAGGGTGCCTTATGAGTCAACACTGACAATTACAGACCTTGTACCAGAAGGAGCACGCATTCTTGACATTGGTTGCGGGATCGGGACGATCTCGGCATGTGTCTAGGAATTGAAGAACGCTCAGGTTGTCGCGTTTGAACCGAATCGTGAACGAGCTGCCGCCGCTGCAAGTCGAGGTATAGACGTTCGAGCTTCATTTTGACCACGGAAGCGCTCGCCTCAGAACGGCCATTTGACATTATTTTCTTTGCCGCCGTACTCGAAAAACTTGCAAATCTAAGTCAACTGGTTCGACTGGCAACATCGAAGCTCAAAGAAGACGGCCATCTCCTTATTCTATTGCCGAACGTCTCGCATTGGAGCGTACGAATCTCGCTACGGAAAAAACCGTTTGCGTATGACCAATACTGAATTATGGACGCAACACATCTCCTATGGTTCACCAGGGCTATCGCACGTCGAATAACCATTTTTCCTCGTGATTTTGCACGTTTTCAGTCGCGCAGTTGAATTGACGCATCTGTTTACGTCCTGAATCCTTCAAAACCCTTGAATTTGCGGCAATATGCGCCCGATTGCCCTGTATGGTTCACAAGAAATTCGCTCCGCAAATTCTTAAACTACATTAAAATTGATGCAGTTGACATTCGATACACAGCGGGCATCACATTGCCCAAGGCCAGCGCGCACATTGGGACAATTTGGTAAAATAGGGGGTTGCGCTTTTGGGGAATTTTGAGTACACCTCTGCAGCATACGAACTGTCATCGCATGCTATGGAGAGAAGACTGTGTCACGATCAGATGTTAATATTGGGCTGGGCGAAATTATTTGTCACTTTGAACAGCTCGAAGATCCTCGTTCGCCTATTAATCGGCACCACCCTTTGCCGAGTGTTCTGACAATATCTTTGATGGGAGTCCTTGCCGGGTCGGATGGACCGACAGCAATTGCCAGATGGGCTGTTGCCAAGAAAGACTTGCTGATGCAGGCGCTCGACCTCCCGTATGGCATTCCTTCGCGAGACGTGATTCGACGAGTCCTGTCAGCGCTGAAAGTCGATGCGTTTCAGTCATGCTTTGCCTGCTGGTTGAACTCGCTGCGTGATGCCGCGAAAGAGAAGGCCGGTGTTAACGCAGAGTTAAAAGATCACGTGGCGATTGATGGTAAGACGATGAAGGGCAGCCACAATCGTGCGAAGGGACTTGGCCCCATGCACATGGTGAGTGCCTGGTTATCAGAGTTCGGACTGACGCTGGCTCAGGTTGCGACGGACGCAAAATCCAATGAAATCACAGCTATTCCAGAGCTTTTGAAACTTATCGACCTCGATGGATCCGTCATTACAATTGATGCGATGGGGACTCAAGTCGCGATCGCCGAACAGATCGTTGACGGCAACGGTCACTATATTCTGGCGTTGAAAGCGAATCAGGACGGACTCTTTCAGCAAGTTATGAATTGTGTCGAGGAGAACATCAGCGATGACTTTGCATGTCTTCCTTCGGAGCGCCTTGAAGAGTCTTCGAAGAAGTCGCATGGTCGCACAGACTCACGAACGTATCTGCAGTTTGAAGTGCCCAATACGTTCACCGGCACATCTCGGTGGAAGGGTCTGAAGACGATCGGTGTGGTTGTTTATAAGAGTCTCATCAAGGGCGAAGAACGAATCGACATTCGTTATTTCATCAGCAGTCTGCCTCTTGGAATCGAGCAGTTTTCCAAGGCTGTCCGAAGACACTGGGGAATTGAAACAACATGTCACTGGAGCCTGGATGTGACTTATGGAGAAGACGGATTAAGAACTCGCCAGCGTACAATCGCGGAGAATCTCGCATGGCTCCGACGCTTCACATTATCTCTGCTGAAGCAACATCCTGGCAAAGAAAGCCTCGCCATGAAACGCAGAATCTGTGGTTGGAATGATGACTTCCTGATGGAAGTCCTTGGTATCAAAGGTACTTAAGTGTGCGCTGGCCTTGTCACATTGCCACAGAAGGTGTCGGTACGCTGCCAGCGTGGCCGTGTCAGTGATCCGAGCGGTTCCGTATCCTAAAGAAGGTATTTGAGTGGGTTATGAAATCTCCCGATAATAATGCGACCGGATTCTTGGAAAACGCGCTGTCAGCTTTGCGTTACGAATTCCAGTCATTGGACCCAGATGACTCAGGCATGAAATTGGCAAACCTTGTGACGCCAAACTCCAGAGTATTAGATGTTGGCTGCGGGACTGGTGTAATCACCAATACGATTCGCAATGTGGCATCGGCGATTATCGTTGGGATAGAACCAGACAGTGAGCGTGTCAACAGTGCTAGAGCCCGAGGATTGGAGGTTCACGAGGGGGTACTCACGCAGGAGTTCATCGAGAGTCAAGAAAGCTTCGATTTCGTTGTGTTTGCGGATGTTTTGGAGCACTTGTCCGACCCCGCTGAAATAGTAGCACTCGCGAAAACAGCTTTAAAACCCGGGGGAGCAATTATTGCATCGATCCCAAATGTAGCCCACTGGTTTGTACGAACGGATTTGTTGTTTGGCAGATTCGACTATCAGGACTGCGGGATTATGGATGCAACGCATCTTCGTTGGTTCACACAGAAGACTGCGGTTAATCTGTTTGAGCGCCTCGGATTTCAGGTAGGTTCGTTGGACTTCACAGTAAATATTAATTTGCCGGACTATAAACGGCGTCTGCCTTGGAGATGGTTATCGCCAAGCCTTCGGAGGAAAGTTGTTGGCCAACTAGCGGCTATACGACCCAGTCTTTTCGGTTGCCAGCACATAATCATGGCAAAGCTGCCGGAGGTCTGACATTTACTTGATTAGAATCAGTAATTGCGTAGTATCGTTAGACCGTTTTAAATGACGCCGCATTATGACTGACATTAAAGCCATCGCATTATACCTGCCCCAGTTTCATCCAATCCCTGAGAATGACGAATGGTGGGGCAAAGGATTTACGGAATGGACCAATGTTGCAAAATGTCGCCCCCGATTCCCAGGGCATTATCAACCGCAGCTGCCAGCGGACTTAGGCTTCTGCGACTTGCGACTTCATGAGACGCGAATTGCTCAGGCAGAGCTTGCTGCGGCGCACGGAATCCATGGGTTTTGTTACTATCATTATTGGTTCAATGGCCGTCGCATTCTGGAACGGCCATTCAATGATGTGCTGGCTTCCGGTGAACCCGATTCCCCCTTCTGTCTCTGTTGGGCCAATGAAAACTGGACTCGCCGCTGGGATGGGCAGGAGCATGAAATCCTGTTGAAGCAGGAGTATGGTATCGATGACGATATTGCTCATATCCGATCGCTATTGCCAGCTTTTGAGGACCGTCGCTATATCCGACTCGATGGGAAGCCGATTTTTCTCGTTTATCGCGCTTCAATGCTTCCCAATCCACAGAAGACTGCGGAAGTCTGGCGAACGGAAGTGCGTCGCTCCGGATTGGGTGAACTTCATCTGGGGCTTGTCCAGGGATTTGCATCCGAACAAACAGATCCTCGAACATTGGGGTTCGATTTCGCATTGGAGTTTGCGCCAGACTGGCAGAGGCTCGGCCCGCAGGTCAATCCATTCCCCCCCCGAACGTTCGTTGACAAGGTTCTACGACGACCGGTGCCCCCGATGAAGGATCGAATCTTCAGCTATCAAGCGTGCCGGGACAACATGCTGAGTAAGCCGATCCCGGAGTTTCCGTGGTATCGATGTGCAACGCCTTCGTGGGATAATGCGGCTCGTCGAGCAGGGGGCGCCACGATCCTGCACGGAGCGACTCCAGAACTTTACGAAGAATGGCTTCGGTCTCTGGTGGCGGACGCAAGAACGTATCAACGCGAATTTGTTTTTATCAATGCATGGAATGAATGGGCCGAAGGAAATCATCTGGAGCCGTGCCAAAAGTATGGTCACGCATTCCTGCAGGCCACCAAAAACGCCCTGAGAAATACCCATTCCTCGGTCGCCGAACCGATTTGATCTTCGTCCCGTGATTGTCCTCATGCCGCATTCTGGCATCTCCAACTGTCTTCTTTGAGCTGAGTAACTCGTGATCTTACTACTTGGTGGTTCGGGCTATGTCGGCTCCGCATTTCAGCGGTTGTTCCAAACGAGCGGCATTCCCTATGAAAATGTTCGACGACGTGACATGGACTTCACGAATCCGTCGGTACTTGGACAGCATCTGCTGAACAACAAGGTCGATTTCGTCCTGAACTGCGCAGGCTACACCGGCAAGCCGAACGTGGATGCCTGTGAACTGCATAAGGCCGAGTGTCTACAGGGTAATGCCGTTCTGCCTGGCGTTATCCGCGAGGCTTGCGAGCAGGCCGGTGTGCCGTGGGGGCATGTGTCATCTGGGTGTATTTACACGGGTTGTCGCTCCGACGGCTCCGGATTTACGGAATTAGACGAGCCCAATTTCTCGTTTCGTACCAACAACTGCAGCTTCTATTCCGGGTGCAAGGCACTGGCGGAAGAGTGTCTTGTAGGATGCGACAATGTCTACATCTGGCGCCTCCGCATTCCCTTCGACAAACACGATTCGCCTCGCAACTATCTCTCTAAACTCATGCGTTACGATCGACTCCTTGATGCCACGAATTCGATTTCGCACCTCGATGAGTTTGTCTCCGCCTGCTGGGAAACGTGGTGCCGCCGTGTTCCGTTTGGTACCTACAACATCACGAATACGGGAAGTGTCACAGCCAGAGAGGTGGTCGAACTGATGAAGAAGCACCTCGGCGTTTCAAAGACATTTAAGTTCTTTGATTCCGAAGCCGATTTTATGAAACTTGCCGCGAAAACTCCCCGATCAAACTGTGTGATGGACAATTCGAAACTCCTGAGCACAGGAGTTCCAATGCGAGATGTGAATGCAGCGATTGAAGCTTCATTGCGGGAATGGATTTCTGAGCCGGATCGCCTCGTGTTAGAACGGAAGTGACAATGTCTGCACCCGTAGTCAGTGTCATCGTTCCCAACTATAACCACGCGATCTTTCTACGCGAACGTTTGGACAGCATCCTGAATCAAACGTTTCAGGATTTTGAACTGATCCTGCTCGACGATTGCAGCACAGATGACAGCGCCAACGTCCTGGATTCGTACAAAGAGCATCCTCGTGTTTCCAGTGTTGTCGTGAACCATACGAATACCGGGTCGCCATGTTCGCAATGGAAAACGGGGCTTGAACAGGCACGCGGGCATTATGTCTGGATCGCAGAAAGTGATGACGTCGCCGACAGTTCTTTTCTTGAAGTGTTGCTGCAAACAATGTCAGATTACCCTGATGTTATGGTTGCCTACTCGCAATCACGAAGAATCGACCAGGACGGTCAAAATCTTGGCGTGCAGGACTGGACTGACGACCTTGATCCGGTGCGATGGAAATCGGCTTTTCACAATACGTGCGTTGACGAATTGACTTCGTTCCTTCGCTTTCGCAATACCGTTCCAAATGCCAGTGCTGCATTGATTCGCCGGGATGCATTCGCTGGGGTGATTTTTCCTGACGATATGTTGTACGCAGGGGATTGGTTTGTCTGGCTACAGGTGCTAAGTCGAGGCGGTACGGTTATCTATCATCCAGAATCGCTAAACCTTTTTCGGTCACATAACGCAACCACCCGTGGATCTGACCGCTTTATCGAGTCCGATATTCGGCGTGTGACCGAGTTTATCCGGTGTTACGAGAGTTGTTCTTTGAATAGAAGCAACACCATTGCCGATGCTCGGCTGCGGTGGATTATTGAAGAATATGAGAGTGTTCGTCGTCGGGTCGCAAATTCAGGCTTTCGTGTTCCGCGTCTTCCCTTGTCGCTGCGAAAGCTTCATACAAAACACTATGGGCACCGGGTGCCAGGCCTTCGCAGACGTGTTATCCAAAGGATTAAAAGATTGTGGAACGAAAAATAAGCGACTCCTCGCCACATGGCTCGAACTAAAACGGAGAATTCTGAGTACGCTGAAATGCTTGTGTACGCGAACTAAAGAAGACTGCGTAAACAACGTTATGCAGGACCCAAAATGACCGAGCCAAATAATCGCCCCTCCACAATTGTTCGCCTTATACGAGCGTTGCAGTGGCATGGATATGGGCGATGGAGAAGTTGTGCGGCGACATGGTACCGGGAACGAAAGTCTCGCCAGGAACCGAAACCCACAATAACCGGGCCCCGAGCAATTGGGAGGCGCAGGGGCAGGGCGTTACTGACCTATCTGGCGGATCCCTATCTGCCCGATTTTGATCCGGCCGATATTCATCTCCACAGCAACCGCTGGAAAAGCCGCGAACTGGGCACGATTTTAAGTGAACTCGGTTACGACGTGGATGTGACCGATTGGCAGAATTTTCATCCTCCAGCTGCAACTGAGTATGATGTTGTGTTCGGGCATGGGCTGGCCTACGAACGTGCGTGTCGCAAGTCAGCACCCAATTGCAAGAAGATCTTTCTGGGTGCGATCGCGTATATGGATCAGCTTGTCGCTGAAGAGAATCGAAGGCTGCAATGGCTGAACGAACGCCGAGGCGTGAAATTGGCTCGCCGGTACTTTGCCCAATATCGCCGCGACACAGGGGCTTCAAGATCGGACGCATTGATTCTGCTGGGTACGGACTGGGTTATCGATACGTACGCACAGTTCAAACATCTGCCGACATTTCGGTGGCGCAATGTCGTTGTTAACGATGTCCCGGTCGGGCAGACCCAAAAAAACTATGACACCGCACGGAAGAATTTCCTGTGGATGGCCGGATACGCAGCCGTACATCGTGGGCTGGATGTGCTGCTGGAGGTCTTTGCCGCAACCCCTGATTTGCATCTTTGGATCTGCGGCAGTATCGCCCACGAGAGGGACTTCATGGATGCGTATCACCGTGAATTGTTTGATTTGCCCAACATACATTTTATCGGCTGGATTGACGTTTCCAGTTCGCAGTTTCGAGATATCGTGACGACCTGCGGTTACTGCGTTTATCCCTCTGGATCCGATGCGATGGCCGGGGCATTGGTCAATCAGATGGCGACCGGGCTGATCCCGATTCGCACCAAGGAAGCAGGAACGGACTGCGGCGGCCATGGATATGAATTGGCGCTCTTTACCCACGACACGATTCTGGAAATCCTCCGCCACGCAAGCGAAGCAGACGCGACAAAACTTCAGCACGACGCCGCATCAGTTTCCGAATTTGCCGTCCGGCACTATTCAAAGAGCAGGTTTCAAGACGATTTCAAAAACGCTCTTTCTAAGATTCTTGGTTCTCCATGACAGACATTGCCCTCTGTCCGGATTGTGGTGACACAAATCCTGTCTGCCTGGGACCATGTCGGCCTGTGGTCGAAGCCACTTCTCCGGAATACGCAGATTGGCGGGCCGTCGCCGAGATTTTCCGAAACACCCGTTTGTACCAGTGTCGAAATTGCCAAATTCAATTCCGTTTTCCTGCTCCAGACGAACGACAATTGTCTGAACTTTACGAACGGATTCCGGTAGGACGATGGGATTATAATCCTGCAGAAATTGGCGGTTGGCAGGCCGCGTTACAGCTGATCAACGAAAAGCTTGTGGGCTCCCGTCAATTGCGAATACTGGATGTCGGCAGCTACGACGGCAAATTCCTTGAGATGCTCTCCGGGAATCTACAGAAGGCAGCGATTGAGCCAGCAGAGTCCGCTCGTTCGCGTCTTGCAGAAAAACACATCCAATGGATCGGTGCGACGGCGGAATCATGTGTTGAAGAGTATTCAGGCAGCTTTGACGTGATCACAATGTTCGATGTCTTCGAACATTTGCCTTCACCGGGACGCGAAATCCAGACTGTCAGTAAACTACTCGCACCGGGCGGATCGCTGCTGATCTCCACGGGAAACTGCCACCACTGGACATGGCGAAAGCTAAAAGGTTTGCACTGGTATCTGAGTACCTTGCAGCATCTTCGATTCGGTAATCCACTGTATTTTCAAAACCTTGCGTCCCGAGTCGGCTTGCATTTCGTTGGCATCACTTCTCACCCGCACGTCCGGGCAGGATTGCGTCAACGCTTTACCGCCGGATTTGAAAGCTGGCACATTGCTGCGCGGCAAGGTAACGGTTTTCCAAGAGTTCTGGCAGCGTTGATGCAGCGTGTTCCTTGTCTGACCTATCTGACTCACCGCGAATCGGGACCCTATGCTCCTTATTTGCACGATCACATTCTCGTTCAGTATCGTCGTTCAGCATCCAATGCGACTTCCAAAGAGGAGACATGTAAATGACCATCCTGCATACCTTCTGGATCCCGTATGAAAAGGGGTATAAGTCACCCGAATTGAATGGAATCAACGTTTGGCTACAAAGATTGCAAGCGAATGCCAACGAAGACGCGTTGCTGCGTTCCATAAATCTGGGGTGTTGTGACGGACCCTTTACTCCTCCCGACTGGGTTGACGAATGGGCGACCGGGCTTGGCGAAGGGAATCGATTGCTGCATCGCCTGTTGCCGACTGCAGATTTGCTTGCGATCAATGGTTGCTATGACTGGCTTTCCGTGATCGCGTCATCTCGGCGATTGATGGCGGGCCGTCCACCGACAATTGCGTTTGTCCACAATGACAACGAATTTGAGTATTACTTACCTTTGATGTACTTCGAGTCGCTGATTGATCATTTTGTTGCCGTCAGTCCGGAATGCGCCGCTCACCTTGCTGAAAGACTTCCATCGCGGCACGCAGATATCTCTGTCCTTCCTTATTTTGTTCCGACGCCAAAACTTATCGATGCTGAACCGCATAAGACCAGTTCGAGGTTGGACAAACTGAGACTTCTCTACGCAGGACGCGTTCAACAAACACAAAAAAGAGTTTTTGATTTTGTTGCTTTGATGGAAAAGCTTGTTGAGATCGGAATTCCTGCCTCTCTGACGGTATGTGGAGATGGAATCGATCTGGAGCGGCTTCGCACGCTCTTCTGCGAAAAACAACTGGGCGAACATGTCGAGTTTTGGGGGTGCATTGCTCCTGACCAGATTGGCAGGGTCATGCGCGATCACGACGTTTTTGTCCAGGTCTCTGAGTTTGAGGGAACAAGCACAAGCATGCTTGAGGCACTCGCAAATGGGCTGCCACCTGTCGTCACTCATGCATCCAGCGGCATTGATGGGATTGTCTGTGACGGTGAGAACGGATTCGTCGTCCCCGTCGGCAACATGGACTTGCTGGCCGATCGACTTGCCACAATATATCGCAGCCCACAACTGTTCGAAAAACTTCGAATCGCTGCCATCAATACAGGAAGAGAGTATGGATGGCCAAACTATCAGAAGCGACTGAGTGACATTTGCCAGGCTGCGATTCAGGCTGCCAAATCCGCGTCACGGGTTTGTTCGATCGAACCAGTGCCTGCGAAGGTCCCCTGGGCCAGATGTTGGTTTGCCAATCAAGAACGTCAATCAGGTAGACTCGATCATATTCCATTGCCAGCAAGTGCCAGGCGGCTGCTCAGAAATCTTCGACGAATCTTGTCCGGCTCGTAGGTCAGCTGAGGCGTTCATTGCTTTTCAATAGCTACATCTTTGGAATTTTTCTGGTAATCAGCCTTTGCGTTTACTGGAATCTTAATTCGTGGACATTCCAAAAACTGCATTTGCTTGCCATCAGCATGCTGTTCTATGCCGCATGGAGCCCGCCGTTTTTGGGGCTGTTGTTGTTGACGGTCAGTCTGAACTACGCCGCAGCGGGAATCATTGACCGATCGAGTTCATTCTTTACCCGTAAAATCACGCTGATCAGCAGTCTGACTTTCAGTCTGGGTGTGTTGGCGACCTTTAAATACGCTTTATTTTTTCTGGAAAGTCTATCCGTCCTGGGGCATCAACTCGGTTTTCAAACGCAGTCGCCGGCGATCAAAATCGTTCTCCCTGTCGGTATCTCCTTCTATACCTTTCAAACCCTGTCTTATACGATCGACGTCTATCAGAGACGGATTCCGGCCTGCAAATCGCTCGCAGATTTTACGCTCTACGTTGTCTTCTTTCCTCAGTTAGTAGCGGGTCCGATTGTTCGGGCAGATCATTTTCTGGGTCAGCTCGCAACCAAACGTTCTTTCGAATGGCGGCACTGGAATACAGGGTTGACCTTACTCTGCGTCGGGCTTTTCCAAAAGGTTGTTTTGGCTGACAGTCTGATCGGCCGCATTGCTGATAAGGCCTTTGATGCAGCTGGCACTTTGACTCCCGGAGATGCATGGATCGGAACTCTGGCGTTTGCATGGCAGATTCTGTTTGACTTCGCTGGCTATTCGACTGCAGCAATCGGCATTGCCATGTTGTTTGGCTTCTCGTTACCTCGGAATTTTCACTTTCCCTATGCTGCCACCGGGTTCTCGGATTTCTGGCGTCGCTGGCACATTTCTCTGTCCACATGGCTCCGAGATTACCTCTACATTCCGCTGGGAGGAAATCGAGGCAATGCTATGTATGTTGTTCGAAACCTGATGATCACTATGGCTCTGGGTGGTCTCTGGCACGGTGCATCATGGAATTTCGTGATCTGGGGTGTGGTGCACGGCGGACTATTGAGTCTTGAGCGTGCTGGCCGTCAGTGGCTTCCCGCTGCTGCCGCTGCTTCGGATCGCGGCTGGGGGGTCTTGGTGACGTTTCCGATCATTCTTCTGACATGGGTCCTGTTTCGCGCAGTGAGTTTTGAACATTCGCTGAATGTGTGGTCGAGCATGTTAGGCCAGTCAAGTGGTTCGCCTGTGTTGAGTTCTGCTGAAATCATTACCACCACTCTGGTCACTGTGGCAGGATTGGCGATCGCCTTTACGTTTCGGAATTGGTACTTCGAGGAGATCTGGAACCGCTTGCCTCGACCATTGGCTGTGGGCCTGCTGACAATTATGTTGTTTCTCATCTTGACATCTCCCGGCGATGACCGTGCCTTCATCTATTTCCAATTCTGATTCGTTGACTGATCGGTCACCGTATCAACTGGCGGCGTCCACACTGTCTCCAGTGTGGTGGCTGTGTATTGCCGGTCTTCTGCTGACACTTCTGGGCTCCCTCGAGCTTGGACTTCGGTCTGCCGGATATTCGGCAGGCCCACATGATGATGACTTGTTCTGGGCGTCGCATCGACTTTCGGCTGATCAGGCAGACTCTGGCACCATCGTCTTCATTGGGTCTTCACGATGTCAAAGCGATGTGGCAGTTCCTCAGTTGAAATCTTCTGTTGGAAGACACGTGATCCAGTTAGCAATCGCTGGCAGTTCGCCACTTCCGGTCCTGCAGGATCTTGCTGACGCTTCTGATTTTTCGGGTACTGTGTGTCTCTCAATTTCTCCGCAGCATGCCTTTAGCAGTCGCGACGAAAAACTATCTCAGCCACGCAGTTGGATTTCCGCCAGCAAACGCGTCCGCTCAAGTCCAAGTGAGTTTTGGGAAATGCATTGTGAACTGGCCATGCGGCGCTTTGTTCTGATGCGACAGGATTTCAACTGGCGAACAGTGATGAATCGTCGGCTGAGTGGTTCACGTCCTCCGGAGAAGGATGTCTGGCTGCAGGCATCTCGCTGGACAAAAATTCCAGATCCAGTGTCGCGCAGGCGAGTTGGAATTGAGGTGGAAATTCCACCAATAGATCGAGATCTGCAGAACTTTGAGAACCTGGTAAAGCAATATCAGGCGGCAATCCACGCAATTCAGGCACGAGGGGGCAGGGTGCTTGTTATTCAGCCTCCATCCACTGGTTCGGACTCTGAAGCCCTAGGCATTTTAGACACAGAGAAGGAATTTCTTCCTCGCCGTGACTACTTTGATCACCTTGTCAGTGCGTGTGGCATACAAGGGCTGCATGCAGACGATTTTGAGCAAACACGTGACCTTGTCGGAGTGGACGGCAGCCATTTGTGCGAATCAGATGCCCGACTGTACACTGAATGGCTGGCTGGTTCTCTCACCAAACTGATGGATTCACCTGACAAGTAATGTGGTATTTGTACTCAATCCTGGAATCGCTTCTAATTGGACTGAAGGATGCATTCAATGCGCTCTGGTGTATCTTGCGATACGGATTCTTTGGTTGAACAATTCGATCCGAACCATCGATCTTCGGCAGCTAACTATTGCAGAATTCAATCAATCCGGGATTCTGGTAACTGCGTCGCCGCCAGGGGAAAACGGCGTGGGCTGCAATTACTTGCGGGATATTCTGCCGTTTCTCTCCTTTGAGCAGATTTTGTGTTGCCCGGTTCTGGCCGATGTGCAGCAAGCGGTGCTCGCTCCCGACAGAAAACTTTCTCAGGGGCCTGTCGTCCGGCTCCGATTCGAGTCGGCATGGAGATACGGACCGCCTGTTCTCAAAGACCTTCTGGCACTTGGCGGCTTCCTCGCAAAAACAAAACCATGGGCCGCTCGTGTTGCAAAGCGATTGCTTAATGAGCCTGGCGTAAGAGAGTCGGATCACCTTGTTATCGTTTTGGAATCGCCTCAGCTAATTCTGATGGCAGATTCACTTCATCAGCATTTTCAGGGGCGCATGACGGTTATTGTCTGGGATCACGTCGATCATGTCCTTCAGCGTTTTGGACATCAGTCAATTCCGCTCAAAATGCTGCGTGCTGCGTTTAGTCGGGTCGTCCAAAATTCCGTTTCCACCATCTCGGTGAGCAAGGCACTGGCCGAGTGGCTGCAGACCATCAACCCTGATGCCTGCCATGCGGTCGTACCAGCCCCGGTTCTCTCCCATGCAGAATCCCGACCTCGAACAGCCGAACAGCGTTTTGTCATCGGATTCGCAGGCAGCGTTACGGCTCCCAGGGAACTCGAAGGGTTACAGTTGGCGCTTGATTCTGTCGGCTGGAGAATCGACGGAACTGAAATTGTGCTGCGTCTGACTGGGCCGAGATTTTTACTTTCTGCTCGAACTCAGCGACGAATCGAATATCTGGGTTTTCTGCCGACATCTGCCGAAGCGATCAATGTGCTCAGTGAATGTGATGCCTGCTTCCTGCCTCAGCCGTTTAGTCCACAAGAAACATTGCTGGCACGCTATTCGTTCCCTACAAAACTCAGTACTTACCTGGCGGCAGGACGACCTGTTATTGTGCATGCTCCGGCCTATGCGAGCATTCCTTCCGCGTTTCCGGCGAGTTCTGTGTCCGGTGACTGTGCCGTTGGTCTGGTCTCAACGGACCCCGATCCATTGTCATTGGTCGAGTGCCTGAAGCAACTGATTCAGTCTTCAAAGCGATATGAACAGTGTGTCGAGCGAGTTGCACTGACACGCGCCGGATACTTTGGTGCAGAACAGTGTCGCGCGGAGTTGAAAAGAGCGTTCCCTGTCAATGCAACTAAAGCTGATTGCCCTGCGAGACCCACTAAAACATGAAGGTCATTCAGGTTCATAGCGGGGATATTGGTGGCGGGGCTGAGACTGTCGTTCGCCAGCATCACCAGGAACTTCTCTCACAAGGTGTTTCTGCACAGCTGCTTGTAGGCAGAAAGCAAAGTGCCGGCACCGGAATCGATCAAATCCCTTTTGTCCGCGGCCCCAAAGGACTGCTGCGAACGGCCCGTTGGCTGGAACGGAATCTGGGCCTGCAGAATGTTTACTCTCCCTCCTTCCGCAGGCTGGATCAGTATTTTTCTTTTGAGCCTGATATCCTGCATTTTCATAGTCTGCACGGAACCGAAAGCTTTGCTGATCTGGCAGTTCTTCCTCGCTTGAGTCAGCGCTACCCAACGGTTATGTCGTTACATGATCTCTGGCTAATGACGGGCCACTGCGGTCATCCGCTGGATTGTCAGAGGTGGAAAATCGGTTGTGGAAAATGCCCCGATTTGACGCTGTATCCTGCTGTCTCAAGAGATGCGACTGCGTGGAACTTTGCTCGGCGAAAGCGAATTCTTAAACGTTGTCGATTGCATTTGATTGTGCCGTCCGAATGGCTGAAGCAGCAGGTTCAACAGAGTCCCATTCTTAGTCGTTTTCCGGTGACGGTCGTGGCCAACCCCGTCGATACGCGGGCATTTTGTCCTCAGGATTCGTCCGCAACCCGTGCAGCCCATGGATTGGGAGCCAACGATCGGGTGGTCCTGATGGTCGCTCAACACCTGACCAATCCGTACAAGGGAATTGAACTAGGAATCGCGTGTCTGAATGAATGTCGGACGCGCGATATGAAGGTCATTCTGGTGGGCCATGCCGCTCAGGAAATCGCTGAACAAATCAACCATCCCTGCGTTGTTCTTCCGTTCACAAACGACACCACGGAACTGGCAGAGTGTTACCGAATGGCGGACGTGCTGCTGATGCCATCCCGTGGTGAAACGTTTGGTCTTGTTGCAGCGGAAGCCATGGCGTGCGGCACTCCGGTTGTCGCCGCAAAAGTCGGTGGATTGGTAGATGTTGTGGGCGATGATGAAGGCGGGCTTCTTTCAGAACGCAACCCCACTGCCATGGCAGCAGCTTTGGACAGATTACTGATGGCTCCAGACCTAAGAGCAGAAAAATCTGCCAGTGGACGTCGACGATGTGAAACACTGTTCAGTCCGACTCTTCACACAAATGCCTGCCTGCAGGTCTACGAACAGATGATTACCGAATTTTATTCCTCCAGTTCCATCGTCAGCTCAGCAAAAAGTTGACCCGCCCCGATGTTGTTTAACAGCTTAGATTTTCTGCTTTTCTTTGGCGTGGTGTTTTTCACACAGCTATGGTTGCCCCATCGACCCAGAAACATTTTTCTGTTAGCGGCCAGCTACTTCTTCTACGGTTGCTGGGACTGGCGATTTCTCGGCCTGATGCTGCTGTCTACCGTCATCGATTTCGCCTGCAGCAAAGGGATAGCCGACTCACCGGATCAACACAAGCGCAGACGGCTGTTAGGAATCAGCGTCTGCGCCAATCTGGGCATCCTCGGCTTTTTTAAATACTTCAATTTCTTCGCCGCAAGCCTGCATCAACTCGCTGCCGACGCAGGCCTACAGCTTACTCCGACCACATTGAATATCGTGCTACCGGTCGGTATCAGTTTCTACACATTTCAGACGATGAGCTACACGATCGACGTGTATCGTGGAGACGTCAAACGGCTCAGCAGCTTTCTTGACTTTGCCCTGTACGTCGCCTTCTTTCCGCAGCTGGTCGCCGGACCCATTGAGCGTGGTTCACGACTCGTCCCTCAGATTGAAGAAGGGCGTCAGACAACGTGGGCCGGAATTCAGGCAGGAACGTGGCTGGTGCTGAAAGGGCTGTTCAAAAAAGCCGTCATCGCAGACAACCTGGCTGGCATCGTGAATCAGACGTTCGAAATGACTGACCCGACAGCGGGACAGGTACTCATTGGCGTCTATGCCTTTGCGTTTCAGATCTATGGAGATTTCTCTGGGTATACAGACATTGCCCGCGGCGTGGGACGAATGCTCGGTTATGACCTGATGTTGAATTTTCGGCTGCCATACTTCGCAACCAACCCCAGCGAATTCTGGCAACGTTGGCACATTAGCCTCTCGTCATGGTTGCGAGACTATCTGTATGTCCCGCTGGGTGGGAATCGAAACGGACAATTCCTGACATACCGAAATCTCATGCTGACTATGTTGCTTGGTGGACTTTGGCACGGAGCTGCGTGGACTTTTGTCATTTGGGGAGCATTTCACGGATTTCTACTGATCGCGCATCGACTACTTGCCCAGATAAATCCTCTGCCAGAAAGGATTCAAGTTATTGCGTATCCGATTCAAGTCATCACAATGTTTCACCTAACTTGTCTGGGATGGTTAATTTTTCGAGCGAATTCCGTTGAGCAAATCGGCAGCATGCTTCAATCACTTGCGGAATTTGACACAACACTCACTTTCACTGACCAACAGAATCTCTGGAAATTGGTTTTGCTGTGTGGCCCTTTAATACTTGTGCAGGCAGGTCAGGAATACACCAAAGACCTCGACTTCGTATCGCATTTATCTTTGCTGCCCCGGTCGCTCGTGTACGCGACAACCGCACTCATGCTTCTAACGCTCGGCTCCTTTGGCCAGCAGGCATTCATCTACTTCCAGTTCTAATGCCACACATCCCCAAACTACCAGGCGAAGATACAGAATCGGAGGCCAAGGTTCGCGTCCGATCATTCGAACTCAAGGCCGTCCGTATCGGCCTGTGGACCATGCCTGCCATATTTGGAATCACCTGGATCATCGCGGCAACACTTGGCCCAAAGCTTCTATTCCTCCACCCAACTCGTGATCTTGCAGCAGTACCCGGCAGCCGTCTCGGAATACTTGCCGCAATCGGAATGACTCTTACGATACCCCTTTGGTGGCTATCGGTCAGTATCGCGATCCGGCTAACTCCCCGACTGCAGACAATCATCTCGCTGGCCCTTATATTGGCATCTGTGCTTTTGGCGAATGCTGCATTTAAAAGTCACCGTGCCGCCTGGGTATTTCAGGAATCGGTCAAGTGCAGAGCTCCTCAACTGAACTTTGCCAGAAACATCGTTTACATGCAGCAGCACCTGCAACATCGGCAGATTCCAGCCGGCAAATCGGTGGTTAAGCTAAGAATTGGCCTCGTAGGCTCTAGCCAGATAAACTTGGGAGTAGACTCAACAAAGTTGTCTACCAAATTAAATGACGCCGAAGTAGAAAAAATTTGTCTGCCCGGAATGGTGCCGCTGCAGTATGCGGCATTGGGCAAAGAGATTGCCGAACAAAAATTTGATGTGGTGGTCTGCTTCGTTTCCGAGTTTGATTTTTTCAGAGAACAGACACTACCAACAGGGCGGCTGAGATGGTGTAGCAATTTGCAAAACGTAACGTCGCTGTGGTCATTGCTGGACTCCCAGCAAAGGTGGAGTAATCGTGCCAACCTTGCAGACCTCTCAACAGCTGCAACGCTTTCCGTCTGGCGACAACGAGAACTTTTCCAGCTACTTGCCTTTCGTTTCTGGTGGCCATTTGATTCCGGTCAAGTTGTGGCAACTCAGGAAGAAGTGCAAATAGGAGCGAGACTCGGCAGCAAAGAGCAGGGTGTTACGAACGCAAGAAAAAACATTACTCGTACACCGTTGCTTCACGCAAACTTTCAGGCATTCCGGTTGTTTCAGCAGTCCTTGGCTCTGTCTGGAACACGGCTATTGGTTCTGGAGGGTGAATCGCACCCGGAAACGATGGCTGCCTATGACCCGGCGTTTCGAAATGAAACTCGCGATCAACTGAAACAATTGTCTCGGGACTATGGGTTTGATTACATTACATCTGATCGCCGCTGCCAGTTTGACATTTCGGACTGGGCTGACGCAGTCCATCTAAACGAATCCGGAAGAAGCAAACTTACTGCATTCATTGCATCGTTCCTGCATAACCGCTCCCCCATTGCTGAAGCCCCTCGGCTTCCGTCCAACTGAAACCTCACTTCATGCTGCACTGCGTAATAACGACAATTCAGGAACCGACACCGAGTGTCCGAGCTTTGGCAAATAAGATTGCCGGCAATGGGCACATGATTATCGTAGGTGACACCAAGGGCCCGATAACATTCGACCTGAGTTCTGTTGCTGGTTTTGGCGAGACACAGCTATCGTTCCTGAGCATCGATGCTCAAATGCAAAGTGAATTTGAGCTTGCTAAGCTGCTGCCAACCAAGCACTACAGTCGCAAAAACATCGGTTACCTGCAGGCGATCAAATCAGGCGCAAGCTGTATTTACGAAACGGACGACGACAACGCTCCGCTGGATTCGTGGGCTCCCCGGAAGGAATATATCGCCTCAGCCATTTCACTGAAAGCCGTCGAAACAGAGGCACCAAACTGGGTCAATGTTTATCGACACTTCAGCGAACAGAACATCTGGCCTCGAGGATTGCCACTGGATCAGATTCATGCTCAGCTCACTCAGGATGCTGACTTTAAAGCTGCCACCAATGACACTGGTCAAATATGGGCACCCATCCAGCAGGGACTGGCAGACGGCGCACCCGATGTCGATGCGATCTGGCGTTTGGTGTTGGATCGGGAATTCACCTTCAATTCCGCCGAAAGTGCTGTGCTGCCTCCAGGACAATGGTGTCCGTTTAACACTCAAACCACATGGTGGTGGCCGGTCGTGTATCCGCTGCTGTACGTACCAAGTTTTTGCTCATTCCGCATGTGCGACATTTGGAAAAGTTTTGTGGCCCAGCGATGTCTATGGGAATTAGGCACCGGTGTTGTCTTCCATGCTCCAGAGGTTTGGCAGGAACGCAATGTTCATGACCTGATGCGCGACTTCAGCGATGAAGTCCCTGGCTACCAGCAGAACAACCGTATCGCTGAAATTTTGAATGGGGTGTCTTTGAACCCCGGACTCGAAAGCTTGGTTGAAAATTTCCGGGAATGCTATCAGGCTTTGGTTAACGAGCAGATTTTCCCGGCCAAAGAAATGAAACTCGTTGAAGCCTGGATTCGTGACGTGACCGCACAGCGTTAACGAACAAGACATGAAACCTTTCACACGCCAAGCAAGCTATGCAACCTAAGTCCGCACCGCTCGAAACGATCACACTGCCTCCTCTAGCCGACCAACCGTTGGTGTCAATACTTGTCCCCAGCTATAACCAGGGCAAGTTCATCCGGGACACAATCGATTCGATTCTCGAACAGGATTATCGGCCGCTCAAGATCCACGTAATCGATGGCGCTTCGACGGACGAGACAATTGATGTACTGCAATCCTATGGCAACATTCAGGAACTGGACTGGATGTCGGAACCCGACAAAGGAGTCGTCGACGCAGTCAACAAGGGCTTCGATCTGTTGCGGGGGGACATCTGCAGTATCCAGAGTTCGGACGACATGTATCTGCCAGGCGCGATTCGCGCTGTCGTCGAGCAATTCCACAAGGCGCCGGACACGGGCTTAATATATGGTGATACATTAAAGGTTGATGCCCAAGGAAACGAACTCCTTAAATATCGAATCGGCCCATGGTCGCTGAAGAATCTGTTCCTGATTAAGACTTGGATTCCTCAGCCCTCAGCATTCTTTCGTCGCGAAATGCTGGATGCATGTGGTGGCTGGGACGAGCGGATTCCTTATGCCCCGGATACCGATTTATGGATTAGGATGGCGTTCCGTACGGAGGTACAGAAGATCGATCGCTTTCTGTCAAGGCGGAGAATGCACGATGCCCAGCGAGACACTCAGGGCGCAAAGATTGTCCGCGATTATTGTCAAATGATTGACCAATCACGCGATATCGCAGCCAGTGATCCTGATCTACAGAGCGCAGCCCAGGCGGGTAAGCACTTGATGAAAATCAGATACAACAAAACTGGGTCCGACTGGGCTAACGGCTGGAACCGACTGAGGGCCGGCTGGGCACATGGAGAGGCTACCAGTGTTTCCGATGCAATAAAATACTTTTTGCTGCCCGGCCGACGCGTGCTGTCACGAATCAAACAGACTACTTGGGGGCGGTGATACAGGTGTTAAAAGCGATCAAGGAATATGCTGGCGTGATGCTGAAGGATTTTGGGCGTTATCATCGGGCCTTGGCAGGTAATGAACATGTGGCCAACGGAGACCCACTTTGGTTGCACCTGTGCAACCGTAACGAGGTACTGGCTGTGAATCCGAACGGTCCCGGAGTGCGCTGTCCATGGCGATGGACGAGTGATCTTCACGCCTGTAACGTGCGTCCGAGCTTAGGCAGAATGCTTGCGACACGAGCTGCTGCAGACTGGCCTGTTCGCTTCACTGACCATTGCGAGTCAGCGGGGCCGCCCGAAGTGTCGTTCATCATCGCTCACGAAGGCATCAAACGTATGGATCACGTCGTGTGGACCATACGATCGATACTCGCTCAAGCAGAAGTATGCGTCGAATGCATTGTGGTTGATCAAAGCCGCGAACCCTCTCTGAATGATCTACTTCCGTCATCGGTTCGGTTGTTGCATCGACCTCGTCCCAGCGGTCTTGAAGGCTGGCGCAAGGCTTGGGCCTTCAATCAGGGGGCGCGCGAGGCTGGTGGTAACATTTTGGTGTTTCACGACGGAGACATTGTTTGTCCCACAGGTTACGCTCAGTCTCTGTTCCAAACAATCGGTGACAATGGGGCAGCTTCAATTCAGAGATTTCTGTTCAATCTGAATCAGACGGATACGGAATCGCTGTTTCGGTCCGGCAACTGGCCACACCAACTCCAACCTGAGCGCGTGCGGCAAAATTGGGAAGGCGGGACCATCGCCGTGAAACGAGAGGCGTTTTTCAAGCTTGGTGGCTATGACGAGGGCTTTGTCGGCTGGGGTGGTGAAGACAACGAATTTTTTAATCGCTGTAAATCGGTCGGGCATTTCACGTTCGGTTTCGTCCCCTTCGTGCATCTTTGGCATGCTTCGCAAGTGGACAAGCACATCACCGACAACCGTAATATTTCGCAAATACTGAATGAACGATTATTAATAGATACCCAGCAACGCATCTCAGAGTTAACAGCCCGGAAATTCGGGGATTCAACGACGCCTGATCCGTTGTCAGGATACCGAGAGGCCACGGGGAGAATTGTGGTTATATGAGCAACGTAATTCCGAACCTCGTCAGTACGATCATCCCGGTCTACAACCGGCCGGTCATGCTACGCCTAGCAGTGACAAGCGTACTGAATCAGGCATACCGTCCGATTCAGATCATTGTCGTCGACGACGGATCAACAGACGACACTTTGCAGGTCGCTCACGAATTGCAAGAAAAACACCCCGACCTAATCAAAGTTGCGACGAAGGAAAACTCCGGGCCTGGGCCAACCCGGGAAGCCGGTCGACTGTTGGCGGAAGGTGAGGTTCTTCCAGCACTTGGCCGCAAAACCCTGAACGTCGCTCTTCAGGAATGGCCCATTTCCTTCAACAATTCTCTGCCGATTTCGTCTGACAGGCCACGGGGTTCATTCATTTTCGCACATGCTGGCCAGGCTCGACTTCCACGGCTTTGCCAAACGATCCGCAGCGTGTTCGCTCAGACGGATTGCGTTGTTGAAGTCATCGTTGTGGATCAGTCCGATGAACCCATTTTCTCGCAACTGCCAGCAGGAGTCTCATATCGGCATTTGGACAAGCGGAATATTCCAGAGGGCTGGCACAAGTCATGGGCTTACAATGTGGGTGCCCGCCTTGCGAAGTCCGACACCTTTGTGTTTCAAGATGGAGACGTCTGTGTTCCATGCCGTTACGCTGCGGAAGTCCATCGAACGTTGTCGTCAGGAGAATTCAACGTGGCATCGCTTCAGCGAATGCTGTTCTACCTAAATGCGAAGTCCACTGAGCTTGTGGAAGCGAATGATTCTCTGAATGGTCGATTCGTTCCGGAACGTGTCTATCAGAACTGGAAAGGCGGAACGATCGCAGTTCAGCGTGATGCATTCTTTCGTATTGGACGCTTTGACGAAGGTTTTGTCGACTGGGTGGTGAAGACGACGAATTCTATGATCGCTGTAGTGCAAAGAGCCATTGTCGTTTTGGTTTCCTGCCGTTTGTTCAGTTGTCGCATAAACCCCAGGCAGGCCGCGAGCAGAACGATAATCCGAATATTTCTCACGTCATGCCGTGGCGAATGAATATCCCCGTAGAATCTCGAATGCGCGAGCTATCAGATCGCGGTTTTGGCAATCCGGCGCAACCGGATCCCATTCGAAATCACAAGTCGGATTTGAAAAACATAGAAGAGATGATGGACCAACAAACGAAGCAGACGGGAGTTCATCCCGGTGATCGGTAGATTTCTGACTGCACTGGGTCGCGGTGTCGTGCCACCAAACTTCAGGCCCAAACTTCGTCGTCAGTGGCTAAAACTCCTCTCTGCAGGAACGACCGCCAATTGCTGTTGCTGCGGCAGTTGGCTGCGAGAATTTATCCCACACGGCAAACCTCCTGAACCCGATTTTCTTTGTCCCATTTGCCGCTCCAAGCCACCTCATCGGCTGTCTGCTTTGCTGCTGGAACAGCATTCTGAATGGTTCCGATACGGTGGGCTTGTCGTTCATGTGGCACCCGAGGACGAGTTGATGAAGCAACTGTCAGCAAAGGCGCGAGTGGCCGGGATGACATATCGCAGCGGAGGAATCACGGGACAGGGCGAGTTCTATCTTGATCTTTTGAATTTGCCTTTTGAAGCCAAATCAGTTGACCTGCTGTTTTGTTGTCACGTACTCAACATGGTCCAGGACGATCTTGCAGCAATGAAGGAAGTCTTTCGCGTACTGAAGGACGATGGAGTTGCGCTCTTGCAGGTACCGGCCTTCTACGAGGGACCTGGGTCACTGGAAAGTTCGTCGCCGGAAGAAAGTCTGTTGCTGTTTAATGATTCTCTGATGTCTCGCCGGTACAGTGACTGCGACTATGTGGCACGGCTCGAATCAGTAGGATTTTGCGTTCAGCACTTGCGTGCGAAGGATTTTTCAGACGAGAAGATCCAAAGGCACCAGCTGAAGGGCGAAGTGCTGCATGCATGTTCTAAGGGCGAAACCCATCAATGAGCGAGACGGACTCCATGATTTCGCTGACGTTTGATGATGCTCTGGATCAGCATCTCGACGTTGTATTGCCGATACTTGATGAGGCGCAGCTGCATGGCACATTCTACGCTCATCTGTCGGCCCCTTCGCTCAACCGAAGGATCGACGAGTGGAAGTCGCTGGCGCAATCGGGGCATGAAATAGGAAACCACACGATCTTTCATCCCGCAGATGCTCGAAAGTCATGGGTGAGCGAAGGCAATGCTCTCGATTTGTACTCGATCGACCGCATGGAGATGGAACTGCAACTCGCTAACAAATGGCTGACGGTGATTGATGGACAAACACAACGAACATTTGCATATCCCTGCAGCAATACCGTCCTTGGTTCGTATGGAAAAATCAACCAGTTCTTGTTTCGAGCTGGACTGCCGAACACACGCGGGCCTAGGCTTGGTGGCTACGACGAAGGTTTTGTGGGCTGGGGTGGAGAAGACAACGAATTCTTCGATCGTTGCAAACACATCGGACACCTTACGTTTGGATATGTTCCATTTACTCACCTATGGCACGCGCCACAATCAGACAAACACATCGACGACAACAAAAACATCACTAGAGTTTTGGAAGCCCGGGTCAGCATTCCGACTGCAGAACGAATTGCTGAATTGACCCAGCGAAAATTTGGCAGTGCGACACTTCCCGATCCATCATCGGGCTATCGAGACACTATTGTAGCGACCGCCGAGCGGTAAGGTGCACTTGCCGGAACTCTCAACGTTCGTTCGACAAGTAACAAAATCGACCTCTCACTCCTCAATTGCGTACATAAAAAACAGAAGTAACCATGGGGCTGCAATCTAAATGAATTTCGCGGAAGCAATCGAAAAACTGAAGTCCTCACCACAAAGATGGGTGGTGACGGGAGCGGCGGGCTTCATCGGTTCGAACTTATTGGAGTTTCTACTCAGTCACGATCAAACAGTGATCGGCGTAGATAACTTCGCGACTGGTCACCAACACAATCTGGATTTGGTCCAAACAGCCGTTTCCGAACACCAATGGGCGAAATTCCACTTCGTGGAAGGAGATGTCTCCAATCTGGAATGTTGCACAGAGCTGTTTACTGGAGCTGTGGATCATGTGCTGCATCAAGCAGCATTGGGTTCGGTTCCGCGTTCTATCGAAAACCCCATCGCGACAAATCTGGCAAACGTGACTGGTTTTCTGAACATGCTGTGGGCCGCCGAACAGGCCGGTGTGGACAGTTTTGTGTATGCCGCTTCGAGTTCAACATACGGCGATCATCCGGGACTGCCAAAGGTTGAAGACACGATCGGAAAGCCGCTGTCACCGTATGCCGTCACCAAATATATCAACGAACTTTACGCCGATGTTTTCGGGCGGTGCTACCGTTTGAAGCCCATAGGACTCCGATACTTTAATGTGTTCGGTCCTCGGCAGGATCCCAACGGTGCGTATGCTGCGGTTATTCCCAAATGGACGCAGGCAATGATCAATGACGAGCAGGTCCACATCTACGGCGATGGAGAAACCAGTCGGGACTTTTGTTTCGTTCAAAACGTTGTCAAGGCAAACATCCTGTCCGCTCTGGCAGACGACGAAGCCAGGGGAGAGGTTTTCAACGTGGCATTCGGAATGCAAACTTCACTCACAGAGCTGTTTGAACTGATTCAAAATGCACTGGAACAACGTGGCATTCACTACCAGCAGAAACCCGCGTACTCAGACTTCCGCAGTGGCGACGTGCGACACTCGCTGGCTGATATCTCGAAGGCGGCAACATTGTTGGGATACGTACCAGAATACGACGTACAACAGGGGATTGCCCTAGCAATGGACTGGTATACGTCAAACCTGCAAACTGACAACCTTCAGGATTCCTAATCAGGCTTCCGTTTAAGCCGCCAAAGACAGACGACAGAACAATCTCAACTACAATTCCCCACTTAGTCAGTACGATCATTCCGGTTTTTAACCGGCCGCAGATGTTGCGCCAGGCCGTGCAAAGCGTGCTTGACCAAACGTATCGACCGATTGAAGTCATCATCGTTGATGACGGATCGACGGATGACACGCCGGAAGTCGCAAAGCAACTGGTGCAGCAGCATCCGGAAATTGTGCAGTTTCACCAGAAAACGAATTCCGGCCCGGGACCAACTCGTGAAGCAGGTCGCGTACTGGCCCGGGGAGAATTTCTGCAATACCTTGACAGCGACGACCGCCTGCTTCCGAATAAATGTGCCGATCAGGTCGCAGCGTTACGAGAACACTCGAAATGCGATATCGCATACGGGATCACGCGACTGGTTGACGAACATCACACGGTCCTGGCGGATCCATACAAATGGACCGATCGTCACTTGGAAGGACTTTTCCCCGGACTGCTGGTAGATCGCTGGTGGTGCACGCATACACCGTTATATCGTCGCACACTGACGGACAAAATCGGGCCATGGTGTGATATGCGTTGGTCGCAGGACTGGGAATACGATGCTCGAGCAGGAGCGCTGGGGGCGAACCTGGTCAACTGTGGAACTTATGTCAGTGAACATGTGCACCACACTGGCGAACGCCAGACATCGGGTGCCGCGTGGACGACGGATCCCGTCAGGCTGCGTAACCGAGTGCAGCTACTCACCGTGCTTTGGGAAAAGGGAACAGCGGCCGGAATGGCACCTAGTGCGCCGGAGTTGCAACATTTCGCTCGCTGGTGCTTCACGATTGCTCGACAGTGTGCCGCACAAGACATGCGCCCGGAGACCCAGACGTTGCTGAACATCGCAAAATTAGCGGCTGGAAAGGGCAGCGGCGCGAAGTGGGTTCGCGAGTTCAGCCTAAGCTGCAAGTTCATGGGAACTCGTCTGACGGGGCGATTGTTCCGCCAAATGGAACGACTTCGGCCGGGAGGCGGAGAAAGTACGATGGAGCAGTCGTTTGCAAGAGGTGTTAGTGATGACGCAGTGTGACAAAGTGCCAAGCGTGTCCGTCGTAATGAGTGTGTACAATGGCGTCGCTCATCTTGCGAGGACGATCGACAGCATTCTGAATCAGACACTTTCTGATTTCGAGTTTATCATCGTCAACGATGGGTCAACGGATTCATCACTCTCGATCCTAAAGGATTACCAGGCTCGTGATCAGCGGATCAAAGTGATCGATCAGCAGAACGAGGGACTGACCAAAGCGCTCAACGCCGGATGTTCTGCAGCTCGCGGCGAATTCATCGCACGCCAGGATGTGGGTGATCGCTCCTTACCGGAAAGATTAAGAAAGCAGTCAGCGATTTTGATTAGTGATTCACGGATCGTAGCCGTTGGCGCAGGGGCAAGACGCATTGGCCCGGATGGCGAGTATCTGGGAGATTGTGCACGCGTTGAGGATCCCGAGGCTGTTACCAGGCAGTTGCTTGAATCAGGAATCGGGTTGCTGCATGCCGCCAGTATCTTCCGACGCACTGCATTCGAACAAGTGGGCAAATACCGTTCAGAATTTCGCTATGCACAGGATACTGATCTCTGGTACCGACTTTCAACAAAGGGACTATTGGCGGAGGCCCCTGAGATTTTGTTTGAGATCCTGATCGAAACTGCTGGAATTAGCGGCAGCCAGACAGCCACACAAATTCGCCTTTCCGAGATTGCACGCGAAAGTCATCAGCTACGCTGCAATGGAATTTCGGATGCAGAGTGCATGAAGGAGGCGTCTCTGGTCAGTCAGCGCGGAAGCGATCAATGCCTCACAGCTGGTAAAAATCAACAATCGGCTCAAGCATCATACTTTATCGGCAGTCAGCTATTCCAGTTACGCGACAACAGATGCAGGAAGTACCTTTCAAGTGCAATATGCTGGAGAGGACCAGTATTGCCAGCCATGATTAAATTTATTGCCTCATTTGCACTGTGCCACAAGCCAGCCTCCCACAGCACGATGTTTAATGAGGGCGGTTAGAAATGTGCAGGCATTTGCTTGAAAAAACAATTGTATTAGCAAATATCATCCTGGCCAGATGCCGTGCCATGTGGTTTCGTATCGCCGGCGCGCGAATAGGGAATAAGTGTTCACTTGGATCGCGGGTTCACCTGCAGCGGCCATGGACGATATCCATCGGATGCCGGACAACATTGGAGTCTGATGTCTGGCTGAAAATAGAGGATGATTCTGCTAGTGTTGAGATCGGGCAATTTACGTTCCTTGGCCGAGGATGTGAAATCGACTGCACAAAGTCTGTTGTGATTGGAGATCGATGTCTGATCGCCCCGAATGTTTTCATCACGGATCACAATCACAACATCGGGCGGCATTCATTTATCGCCGACCAGGGATGTACGGCGAAGGCAGTCTTGATTGGAAATGATGTGTGGATTGGAGCACATGCCGTTATCCTCCCAGGTGTAACTTTGGAAAGTGGTTCCGTCATCGCTGCGGGAGCCGTCGTCACGAAGAATGTGCCCGGTCATGAGGTTTGGGCCGGCATTCCGGCGCGACGCATCAGTGAGCGGCGTTGAACAAATAATTCTGATTGGTATTCCGTGATATCCGGGATACCCTGGAAGTCCTGCAAATAGATCTAGATGCCCATGAAAACAAAGTCTCTGCCCCCATTGACCTCTATTCCCCACGTCACAAATTCGAGTGCGTGGGCTGGGGCTCCTCCGTTCCTAATGCGAATCGCAGCTTGGCTAAACCGAAACATCCCGAGGGGAAAGGGTGCCGTGCCACGTTGGATTGGGCGCAGACTGGGGCGGAATTGGCAAACATTCATTACAACTGATTCTGGTTGCCGCCTCGCAGTCGATCCAATGAATCTGGATCTGTTCGTAACCATCCAAAATGACGGCGCTTGGGAACCGTGGGTTCGAAAGGCCTGTATTACAGCCATGCGGAATGGCGACGTCATGTTTGATGTCGGTGCCAATGCTGGCACGATATCCAACGAAGTCGGATTGGCTTGCTCCGGCGTCACGATTAAGGCATTTGAACCTCAGACGGAATTAGCGCATCTGGTTTGTGTTTCCGCCGCGTTAAATCGACTGGACTGTATTGAAGTCTTCCCCGTCGCCGTTGGCGACCACTGCGGGACGATTCAACTGCATAAACCTGCTCACGCACTCCATGCATCCACGGCAGCATCAGGTGAATCAGGAGAACGGGTCGTCGACTGCCCACTCATCAGTCTTGATGCAATGGAACGTTCAGGACAACTTCCAACTCCCAACCTGATTAAGATCGACGTAGAAGGTGGCGAGCTAAACGTACTGCGCGGGGCCACCTGGCTGATTTCCAAATATCAACCTGTCATCATCTTTGAAGCCAACGACAACTGCGAACGCTTCGGTTACACACGGGACGATCTGTTTCGTATTATTTCCGAGCATGGCTCGTATCGATTTTTCAAGGTGGCCCCTGGTGATACACTAGCCGCCCCGGAATCGCGGGCCGCCGAATTCGAAACTTATTATAGCGAGATCGCTTGGGCACAGAACGGCTAATGCTCCCGGTTACCATTGTGATACCGACTTTCGGTCGCGACGAAGTGCTGACAAATACGGTCCAGCATTTATTAAACCTCGCCGTTCCAGCCGCTGAAATCCTGATCGTCGATCAAACCGCTACCCATACTCCAGAGGCGCAGGAATGTCTTAGCCACTGGAATAAAACTGGCAGCATTCGCTGGATCCAACTGTCTCGTCCGTCAATTACCAAAGCAATGAACTGCGGGCTGCGGGAAGCTCGATGTGCATTAGTACTGTTTCTGGATGATGACATTATTCCCACTTCACAGTTGGTCGAATCGCATGCTACCGCGCACCAGAAGTGCCCGGATCTTTGGGCGACGGTGGGGCAGGTGATTCAACCGTGGCAACAGCCGGAACCGCTTCTGGCACCTCGTCGGCTCACGAGACTTCGCGCGGATTTTGACTTTCCGTTCCATTCGACCATTGATCAGCCTGTGTTGAATGTGATGGCAGGAAATCTCTGCGTCCGACGGGACAAGGCCTTAAAAATCGGCGGATTCGATGAGAACTTTGTCGGTGCCGCGTATCGTTTCGAAACCGACTTCGCTCGCCGTGTGAACGCTGCAGGAGGCCCCATTCGCTTTCTAGGAACTGCCGGAATCAACCATTTGAGAATCGCTTCCGGCGGAACTCGCAGCACAGGTAGCCATCTCACCAGTGTCGATCCAAAACATGGAATTGGTGATTATTACTTTGCTTTTCTGCATGGTGGCAAACTGGAATCGTGGCGTTACGCCTCGATTCGCGTCGTGCGCGAAGTGACCACAAAATTTCACGCCGCGCATCCGTGGTGGATTCCGGTCAAGCTCATCGGCGAATTAAGAGCGATGTGGGGTGGCTGGAGGATGGCGAGAAAGATGGTGGCAGTAAGCAGTCGACAGTCGCCAGAGAAATCCGGCGTTAGCATCATAGGTCCAAAGAGCATGGCCGACAGCAACAGTACAGAGAGTGCAGGAACGCCATGATCGATGTGACGAAGCCCAGAGTGGCGTTTGTAACGTCGCATCCGATTCAGTATCAGGTGCCCGTGTTTCGATGCTTGGCTGCCAGAAGCGACTTGGATTTTGTTGTTCTGTTTGCGATGTTGCCCGACGCGGCAGCACAAGGTGCTGGTTTCGGAGTGGCGTTTGAATGGGATATCCCGCTGCTGGAGGGTTACAACTATCGTGTTCTGAATAACGTCTCAGTATCTCCCGGCGTTACTCATTTCAGGGGTTGCGATACGCCAGAAATTAAATCGGTCTTACAGGAACTCAAGATCGATGTCGTCATTGTGAATGGCTGGGTCGTTAAGACGTGCCTGCAAACGCTGTGGGCTTGCAAAAGATCGGGAATACCGTGCATCGTTCGAGGTGAGGCCAATAATCTGCGACAGCGACCGTGGTGGAAACGATTGCTGCAGCGACTACTCGTGCGACGATACGATGCCGTCCTGCCGATCGGAAACGCCAACCGAGACTTTTACCGCAGTCATGGTGTCCCCGAATCACGAATGTTTGCTGCCCCATACTGCATCGAGAACGAACGCTTCGCCCGAGCAGCCTCTGAAGCGGAGCCTCGACGCGCTGAACTGCGAGCCCAATGGAACATTCCCAAGGACGCTGTGTGTTATCTGTATTGCGGCAAGTTTGAAACCAAAAAGCATCCCGTCGAACTTGTCGAAGCCTTTCTCAAAGCCCTCACCACGATCGATCATCAACATCCGATTCACCTCATGATGGTCGGGGACGGGGATCTCCGCGTCAAATGTGAATCACTCATCTCCTCGCAGACTGCAGACTGCCCCTCCTACCGTGTACCGATAACTTTCACCGGATTTTTGAATCAATCCCAGATTGTCGACGCCTACGTCGCGGCGGACATCCTGATGTTGCCGTCCGACGCTGGAGAAACCTGGGGACTGGTAGTCAATGAATCAATGGCTTGCGGCCGTCCAGCGATTGTAAGCAGCGACGTGGGCTGCGCCAGTGACCTGATAGAGCACAACCAAACCGGTTGGATCTTTCCCTCAGGAGACTGGGGCTCACTTTCAAAGCTCATCACTCAGATTCGTGCCCAAGTCTTAACGCAGCAGATAGCGGATTCGTGCAAGAATCGTGTTTCCACTTATTCACCAGAAACTGCCGCAAACGGAATCGCCGAGGGCGTCTTCACAATTGCCCGCACCCGCAGTAACTCTGTGAATTCGTCTCAAGAGCCTTCCGAGCAATCCAAGAACGGTCATCTCTGACCAGTACTTGAATTGCTATTGAATCGAATCACAATTCGATTTTTATTTTTGGCATCGGACGTCCACTGACGCAAAGTGCAATAAATTTAGTCTGCGTATAAATTACGCAAGCTAATCTAGATCAGGAGAAGTGGTCCGTTTGGGTTTTCGTACAACTATGGTTTCCAATCAATGGGCTTCCGGCGTGAACATCCTCCGATGTTTCGCTGTGATCATGGCCCTCGCTTCCGTGCTGATTTCTATGGGCCACTCGATCCGCTGGACACAGCCTGGTGTTGTTTATGTTGGTCAGGGGACTAGTCTGTGGTGTGATGGGAGTAGGGAAGATCGAGCCTTTCGGACGATTCAGCAAGCCCTTGATCAGGCCCTGCCTGGAGATGTGATCCGCGTTTCCGATGGGATATATCGAGAGCGACTAAAAATTCGCAGTGGCGGCGTCGCCGGAAAACCGATCACGATTGAAGCGGTGAATCCCGGGCAGGTAGTGCTGTCATGGGATGAGCGCCTTTCCAATGCCCGGAGTTCGCCATGGTCAGATGAAGGACATGGTGTGCTGTCTGCATCCACAAAATGGCCAATCTATCGCTTGCATCTTCACGATGAAACCATTTTTCGGGAAGTCTATGGCGGACTTTCAGGACTTCGCACGTTGGTCAGACGGCCGGGGGCCATGAATGCGTTTTGCTGGACAGAGGGGCGTGTTTATGTATGGCTGCAGGAAGCTGACCGACCGAAGATAGGCGAATTAATTACTCACCGACGAGCGCCGGCTCCGCGGGAATGGGGCGAGTTTCGATCGGCCAATATTGTCATTATGGCGGATCATGTCGTGGTCCGCGGACTCGATTGTCGCTTTGGAGTTGGGGCAGGAATTCTGCTGACAGGTGCGAGCGAATTGACGATCGAAGACTGTGCGTTCTCTGGAGCCACCTATGGCGTCATGAGTCTCGACAATGGCAACACGAGCGGGCCTCTAACGATCCGACGTTGCCTGTATCATCATTTCCCGCAATATCAGTGGCGACGCTCATGGTTGTCATGGAACGAGGTGTACGTCGGACACGCAAGTTCCAGTCTTGTAGCCACTGGAATTGCCAGAGTTGTGATTGAAGACTCTATCGCAACGCACGTCGGTGATGGCATTCGTGTTTCGAATAGTTCCAAAGCATCTGATCCACAGATTACCGTTCGAGGCAATATCGTAGCATTTGGAACGGATGATGCATTTGAAATTGAGGGACCGGCAAGGTGCGTAACACTTCGAAATAACCTTGTCTACGAATGTCACGAAAGTCTGGGACTCAGTCCGGTTGAAGTGGGACCGGTAACGATCGAGCGGAATGTATTTCTTCACGAACGGAACGGGGCGAATGGAGCGCAAGTGAAACTCATCAATCGAGATGAAAGTCCTGACGCGATTCAAAACATTCGCATCACCAACAACTTATTTGTTGGTAACTGGTTATGCTGGATGAAGGGGACAGTTCGCAATGTAGAAGTGACGGACAACGGTTTTTGCGTTCAGAATGTTGCGAGTCCAGCTTGGCCGCCTGGACTCACAGAGTCCAGGAATACTTACATTGACTGGCATACGGAGGCAGCAGTGCAGTCTGCAGTTGGCCATTCTTCCGCAGGCGAAATCGCAAATCAATTAGAAAGACTGCTTGATTCCTGTTCCACTGAGTTTTCTGTTGCTGCGGCCGTTGAACAACGCACTGGCCCCGCATGGTGGGACTGGAGTCATCCCGCTACCGCAGATCTCCAGGACTGCCTGCGTACTTTGAAGATGGAGTTACTGTCAAAATGAAACCTCTGGCAATAGTCTGGTGCCTGACGGTAGTTGGTGGCATCTGCGGATGTGCATTTGCTGGTCAGGCTATGGAACAAATCGTTGAAAGCGTCAGTTATTTCGAGGTGTCGTCGCCGGCTGAGTTTGAACGCCAAGTTTGGAGTTGGGGAATTCCGATCACATTGATGTTCTCTGCGGGGCGCATGTGGGGACCAGCGCGTCCGTCGATTCGTGACTTCCTGAATTTGCCTGTAACTTCTATTATTGCTCTTCTTATAGGATGCATGAGTGGGATATTGCTGGCAGCTCTTTCAAAATCTGGAGCATTTTCGGACGAGCAATTGGTTGGAGGGCTACCTGCCGCTCGATCGCATTTTCTATGGGGGTTGCGCTGGGGAGTGTTAGCGGGCGCTGTGGCAGTAACTACGACAGTGTGTCTCCGGATCGTCTGGATGTCGCATCCTGACTCTACAACGACGGAAAACTGTGACGAATGACCGAGCATTTCTGTTTTCAAGTGATTTTGGCGGTCACTTTGTGGATCGCTCTACCCCTAAGCATCCTCCGCTGGAGGACTGCCGTTTTTGGGATCATTTTCTGGGACGTTGTTCGGGATCCGCTTCGAAAGCTTTTTCCGGAACAACAAATTGCCATTGTTATGTTTGGGCTGCTGCTCTGGCTGGGGTGCTTATGCGGGTGTCTTCTAGAGCATCATAGGAACTGGCCCAACTGGGCGTTTCTAAAATCTCTTCGGATTCCAAGTGTCGGCCTTGCCATATTTCTTCTTTGCGGAATCACCACAGGCCTCGTTCACTCAGATCCGCTCCCAGTGATGATGCTTGGATTCCTTTCCTTTACATTCCCCATTCTTGGCTTTCCCATCGGGGTTCGCTTTGGTATTCATGCCAAAGACGTTTTGCGTTTATCTATCTGTTATGTCATCCTGAATTCTATCGGGATTGCATCGGCAATTCCAGAAGTGCTCGGCGTCAAATCACCCATTCTGGGTGGCATTCAGATGGAGTGGTATCGATTTCGAGGCGACTTTAGTATTCCTCTGCCATCTGGTATTTATCGCAGTCCCGATATTCTGGGCCTGCATGCCGCGTTTGTTTGCGTGTGTGCCTGTCTGATTGGATTCTATTCTGAACGTCGCTGGTTGAAAGTTTCGGCGGTGAGTTTCGCGGGATTCTCGTTTGTGCTGCTTATTTTCAGCGCCAGACGAAAGATGCTCGGCCTGCTTCTGAGCTTCCTAGTCCTTCATGGGGTCTCGTGCTGGCGTAGAAGAGTCTCACCTTTTGATCGAATTCTTAGTCAGCCTCTATTGCTGTCTTCCGCTGTAGTTTCATTGGTCCTTGTCTCGGCTGTCTTCTGGATCCACTTACAAATGCAGACGCTATTTGCGGTGACAGTCATTACCGAACTTCCCGAACGATTCTTCAACTCCATAGTTGCGTCTCCGTTTATGACATATAACCAAACTGGCTTCTGGGGTACTGGATTGGGCACGGCCACTCAGGGCAATGCCTACTTTGCACCAGTTGGTTTCTCATTTGGATGGCAGGAAGACGGAATTGGCCGACTCATGCGAGAAGGGGGAGTTATCGGCAGCGTAATATTTTTGATTTCAATTTTGTGGTTCGTGTGGAATCTGTTGCCATCACCTTCAAACGTTCGGGGTGGATGGCAAAATGGTCTTTGGTCGCTGTTTGTTGCAAATCTATGCTGCCTTGCGATTTCGCACCAACACCTCAGCGGTGACCCTATCTTCGGTGCGATGCTCGGACTCATCGCTGGCTTATCTTCATCACCATTACAGATAGCAATGGCGAATGATTGACCTGACTTGGTTAATGCTGTGTTTATTGGCACTTTGCAGTGCAGTTGCATTCGTCAACTGGCGTCAGGCAATTCTACTCACGATTTTCCTGGACGCGCTCCGCGATCCGATTCGAAAACTCACCCCAGAGCAACCCGTTTGGATGAGTCAGGCGATCGTGCTTGTCTGGTTCATCATACTTCTGAATTGCCTTTCACAGGATTCCCGAATCCTCCAATCCATCCGCAGGACTTTCCCAAGAACAAATGCTGGAACTACGTTCCTGCTGGCGGCGCTGTTGCCTGGAGCCGCCCTCTCACTGGTACTCTATCGAAATGGCTGGATCCTCGTGATCCTCGGAGCGTTGTCATACCTTGGGCCGTTCGCTGGCCTTCTGATTGGCACTGCATTCGCTAAACGCGTGAAGGATACCTATAAATTCATGCAGCTTTACGTGCTCGCGAATAGTATCGTTTTGATAGGTAATCTGGCCGAACATTTTAGCTGGGGCTGGCCGGGTCTGGGAGGACTGCTCGGCTTCGAATGGATTCGACATATGCCTGGCGTTTTGGTCCGCTTGGTCTCAGGGTTCTTTCGGAGCCCCGATGTCGCCGGATTCCATGCTGCGCACGTTGTTGTTTTTTCAGTCCTGCTCGCTCTGCCGCGAATTCGCGGTAGCGCCTCCCGGTTATATTGGCTGGTGCCTGCATTCTTCGGGCTTTACACGCTATTTCTTTCAGGTCGCAGAAAGATGTTCTCAATTCCTGTGGTTTTTCTGCTAGTTTTGGTGCTTGTGGACATTCTTCGCCGACAGAAGGGATCAAAAAACCTGATCCTCTTCCTAGGTGTATTCCTACTGTCACTTACTGGTGGCACATTTTACTTCATTCAGGACGACAGCGAACTGGCGGATCACCAAACGTATTTGGCGACCACGATTTACGACATTGTCCCGAAACTCTACGAAAATGTGTTTGAAGGTTCTTTGGTGACAATTCAGCAGTCCGGATTTATGGGCTCGGGACTTGGGGTGGCCACACAGGGCGCACAGTATGCGGGTGTGGACCGTACCAAGGTTTGGCAGGAAGATGGTGTGTCCCGTTTGTTCAAAGAGTTGGGAGTGATTGGAGTTGTTCTATTGATTTTTTCCGGAATTCAGTTCTTTAGGGAATTTTTGCGAGCTTCTAGTTTTCCGATCCATGACAGCGCGCGAGTGATTCTGCAGAATGCTGGCATTGCGATTTTCGCGGCAAATGCAGCCTGTTTTGCAATTTCGCACCAGCACGTCAGTGGTGATGCTGCAAACGGAATTCTGCCCTTGCTCTTCCTTGGAGGTGTGTTTGGGCACATACTCGGGGAACAAAAGAACGCTCAGCGGCAGCCACCCGCACTCAATTCCAATCCAATTCTGGTTCCTAAACTCGTCAGACGCCAACCGTGAACAATTCCGCGTTACAGATCCTAGTCGTATGCCATGCATGGTATGGGGATACCATTGGCGGGTCGTTTCGTCTCGCTTCAGAGTTTGCCATCGCGTTGGCGGAGCATGGCCACTCAGTTCGTTATGTCTGCTGTGAGGCTGCGTCGAACGCAACGATGTCTCAATCACATTCGGATGGCCTAAAGATACATCGGTATCCGGCTCCCAGATCATCAATGTCTGGATTTCTAAAGCTCCGGCATCATCTCGCAGAAACGCACCGTCTCGTCCAGCAACTACATCGTACGAATTCTTTTCGGGTTGCGTCGTTGCATAGCCCGCTGCAGGCACTGGGGGCGCATCGTGCATTGCACAATTCGGGTGTCGTGACGAATTACACTGTACACTCGCCGTTTGATGACGAAATCGCCGGAAACAGTCGTGAACGCTCCGGACTGCTAAAGAGACTCGCGATCATCAAGGCTCGTAGAATTGACCGTTCTAACTGTCGACGTTCGACGGTCGTACAATGCGATTCCCGCTACACATTGTCGGTACTTCAGCAGCGTTATCCTCACGCAGTGCAGAAGAAAGGTCTGGTCGCACCCGGCTGGGTCGATGGGGCAACGTTCGTGCCGACAGGTGATCGGCAGCGGATGCGAGCACAGCTTTCTGGGCCATGGCAGACAGACGTTCCCGTTTTCTTTACCTTGCGGCGGCTGGAAAACCGCATGGGGCTTGAGACGCTGATCGAGGCGTCGCGCATCCTGAAAAGCAGAGGACAGGTCTTCCGCACGTTGATTGGTGGCGGCGGAAGTCTGAAAGAGCAACTGTCATTGCAGATCGAAGCCCAAGAACTTCAGGAGAACGTGTTTCTGCTGGGACGACTTGCGGAAGATCAGTTGCCTCTTGCTTACGCCGCAGCAGATTGTTTTGTTCTGCCGACGCGGGCTTTGGAATGTTTTGGTTTGATTGTTCTGGAAGCCTTTGCCTGCAACACGCCCGTGATTGCCTCGAATGTTGCGGCAATTCCAGAACTGGCTGAACGACAGGGTAAGGACTGGATGTTTGAACCAGGCAACGCCGAACAGCTTGCCGATCGTATGCAGGCTTTTGTTGAGGGACGTCTAAGGCCATCGGCTGATCTTCGATCGATTGCCATGGAGTTTGACAAGCCAAAAATCCTCGCAGAATGGGAGAGGATTTTAGTTGGAGAGGCGAATCACAAATAGCGAGGAAAAAATGGTGCCGGGGATAATGAAAACTTGCAGACAGGGAGTTCACAAGGTTCGGAACCGGCTGTTGCTGAGGAATGCACCGATTCCTCGCCCCTCACAACTGCCCCATTCCTCACACCTCGCTTCTCGCCACTCTTGCTCAACGTCAGCAAGGAAAACTGCCCGAGTTCCCATTCGTGGCGGAACAAGGTCTCGCGGGTGCTGTGGGCTGGCGTGCTCCCCGAATTCGGTACCAGTTAGAATGAGAGTCTTCAGAGCCCCATTCCGGGCGAGGAGATTTTGATGAGTAATTCGAAGCGAAAACGTCGCAGTCCTGAGCAAGTCGTGAAAGCCCT
>Ga0209390_10000629_pt1 | contig 70304 bp, 62 predicted proteins | sample BON01_FD_187212 | JGI IMG/M metagenome (GOLD analysis project Ga0209390, IMG submission 187212) | Freshwater microbial communities from Lake Bonney liftoff mats and glacier meltwater in Antarctica - BON-01 (SPAdes) (version 2) | ecosystem: Environmental > Aquatic > Freshwater > Ice > Glacier...
ACAAGAAGGCAGGTGGGGCTCTTCACACGTACCTACGGCGTCGCGGCAGGCGCTATCAATGGCGCGGCAGCAACGGTAAAACCAGTCGCGGCCAGATAAAGAACCGGGTTAGCATTGATGAGCGACCTGCGATAGTGGATGGGAAGAGGCAAGTGGGCCACTGGGAAATTGACACTGTGATTGGCAAAGGTCACAAAGGCGTTCTGGTCACGATTGTGGAGCGAGTCACCAAATTTACGTTGTCTTGCCGGGCAATGAGCAAAAGCGCAGCGCATGTGACAGCCGCCACGATTGCGTTGTTGGCACCGTTCAAGGCATCGGTCAGGTCAATAACGGCGGACAATGGAAAAGAGTTTGCGTATCACGAACAGATAGCCAAGAGACTGAATTGTGATGTGTATTTCGCCCACCCCTACTGCTCCTGGGAGCGGGGCTTGAATGAAAATACCAACGGACTATTGCGCCAGGACTTTCCGAAAAGCACGGACTTTAAACAAGTAACGGATACCGAAGTGACGAGGGTCATTAAGCGACTCAATGATCGACCAAGAAAACTACTTGCATTTAAAACGCCAGCGTATTTAATGCGAGCACACATGGCAGCTTTAGCTGCTTAATATGTTATGCACTTCGGAGTTGAATCCGCGTCATGATTTTCTCCAGTTCGAAATAGATGACCCAATTACGGTTCCACTGTTAAGCGACCCTTTATGGCCAAATTATAGTTTTACAGTAAGGAGTCTAGCCGGCTGAGCGCGGCTTATATTGATCTAAATCAAGAGAAGTACAGGAGGGTCATCTGAAATTGTTACAAAGTTTTTCAGCACGCCAAGAATTGCTTGTAATGATCAACAAACTCACGTTTCAAGGCTTGGGCCTGTGCAACCTGAAGCTATCCGTTGCTCGGCAGCCCCACCTCTTTACGCCCTACTCTCCCACAAGCTCTGTGATACGATGATCTCGAAAACAAACCTCATCATTGAGAACACTGAGCAATGAAGGATTTAATGTTTGTTTTGGAGGTGCCGGGCTATCTGACAACAGCGACGGCTCAGGATACACAAGCATCTAGGCTAGGATGAGCAAGTCACAGCAAGTTATTAGAACTCTATGGAGAGAGCGCCCCAGAAGTCCATCAAACACGAACCACAGCAGAATCACCTTCTAGCCGCCTTGTCGCCCGAGGTTCAAGGTCGTTTGTTTCCGCACCTGGAATTGGTGCCACTGCCGTTGCGCGCGATCATGTATGAATCCGGGCGCCCCATGCAACATGTTTACTTTCCGACTGACTCCATAATCTCGCTGCAGTACATGATGGAAAATGGGGAATCAACCGCGATCCTCGTGTTGGGTAACGCGGGCTTGCTAGGCATTACTTTGTTTATGGGCAGGGAAAGCACGCCTAGCCGATCGCTTGTACAGAGCGCCGGTTACGCATATCGACTCACCAGGCCAAAGGTGAAAGAGGAGTTCAATCGCCACGGCCAGCTGCTGCTACTGATGCTGATGCTGCGCTACACGCAGGCGTTGATCACGCAAGTCTCTCAGACTGCGGTTTGCAACCGGCAGCATTCGATCGACCAGCAGCTCTGCCGCTGGCTCTTGCTGTCTATGGATCGCCTGTCAAACAATCAATTGACCATGACGCAGGAATTCATCAGTCACATGCTCGGCGTTCGTCGTGAGGGCGTCACCCAGGCAGCGCCAAGGGATTTCGAATCCCGCGTCCATACCGACGGCCACACTTCGAACTACTTCATTAAAAAAAGGTTCAGTTCAAGCTCGGCTACCGTTTGGGCTAACGATGTCCTAGTTGATTGATGCCGTAAAAGTCGAAGCTTATTTCCCTACTCTTTCCATATCACATAGACTGGACACTTACAGGATTCGATCACCAATATAGGGGCCATATCATGATTGTCGAAAAACCGCCGCTCCAGGAACAGCTTGTCGATAAGCCCCACCGCTTTGAAAAAGACCTGCTTGGTTCGCTTGCCGTGCCGGCCGAAGCCTACTATGGCGTGCAAACCCAGCGTGCGGTGGAGAATTTTGTGCTGTCAGGGGTGCCGCTGGCACATTTTCCGAAGCTAATTCTTGGTCTAGCCATGGTAAAAAGGGCGGCGGCGGCGGCCAATCGCGATATCGGTGAGCTAAGCGCCACCAAATACGACGCCATCGCCCATGCTTGTGACCGCTTGATCGCAGGTGAGTTTCATGAGCAGTTTGTAGTAGACATGATTCAGGGAGGCGCCGGCACCTCCACCAATATGAATGCCAACGAAGTTATCGCCAATGTTGCGCTGGAGTATATGGGACACAGCAAGGGTGACTACCAGTATCTACACCCCAATAACGACGTGAATATGTCCCAGTCCACTAACGATGCCTATCCGACCGCAATCAGGGTGGGACTGCAACTGTCCCACTTTGAGCTGGTCGACAGCCTGGCATTGCTGCAACAGGCATTCGCCGTCAAGCGTGATGAGTTTCATGATGTCATCAAGATGGGACGAACCCAGTTGCAGGACGCGGTGCCAATGACCTTAGGTCAGGAATTTGGTGCGTATGCCACCACGCTGGGCGAAGACATCGAACGCATTGCCGGCTTGTACGACCTTCTACGCGAGGTCAACCTAGGTGGCACTGCCATTGGCACCGGCATCAATGCAGATCCCCGTTACGCTGTCCTAGCGGTGGCTCATCTAAGTGAGGTTTGCGGCCACCCGATGCGGCTGGCAAGCGACCTTATCGAAGCGACCTCTGACATGGGAGCATTTGTCCTTTTTTCTGGCATGACCAAACGACTGGCTATCAAACTTTCGAAAATATGCAACGACTTGCGCCTGCTTTCTAGCGGTCCTCGCGCCGGTTTTAATGAAATTAATCTGCCGCCGCAACAACCTGGCTCCTCCATCATGCCGGGCAAGGTCAATCCGGTCATCCCGGAAGCGGTAAACCAAGTTGCCTATCAGGTGATTGGTAACGACTTGGCGATCACCATGGCGGCGGAGAACGGTCAGCTGCAGCTAAATGTTATGGAACCGTTGATCGCCTACAAGATCTTGGAATCCATGCGCTTGCTGCGCCGCGCTATGGACATGCTGCGCGAGCGCTGCATCATCGGCATCACCGCCAATCGGGAGCACTGCCGCGAGCTAGTCTACAATTCTATCGGTCTAATCACCGCGCTAAACCCTTATATCGGCTACGAAAGTGCGACGCGCATTGCCGGGATCGCGCTGGAAAGCGGACGCAGTGTGTTGGAATTGGTTAGAGAAGAAAATCTGCTGGATGAAGAGACGCTGATCGAAATCCTGAAACCTGAGAATATGGTGAATCCGCGCGCTTTTAAACGTAAAGAAACGTAAAAACGGACGGAGGCATTCGCCCGATACACGCCCCTGTGAACCTTGAAGGATTGACCGCATGATAGAAAGCCTACAAACTTCACTGGCCAATTTTGTCGTTCCAGACTCCATTTGGAGCCTTCTTTTCAGCACGGCAGTGCTGATCGTGAGCGGCTTGATAATCCGCGCGCTGATTGCAGGCTTCATCAAACGTCGAGTCAATTCACCGGAACTGCGTCGACGCTGGCTGGTACAGTCACGCAATGGCCTCCTCCTGCTGATGCTGCTGGGCCTCGTGCTAATCTGGGGTGAAGAACTGCGCACGTTGGCATTGTCGATCGTGGCTATTGCCGTGGCCATTGTGGTCGCCACCAAAGAACTGATCATGTGTATCACCGGCTCCATCCTAAAAGCCGGTGCGGGGTTCTTCAGCATTGGCGACCGGATTCAGATCAAAGATTTTCGCGGCGATGTGATTGACCAAAACCTGCTCGCAACAACCATTCTTGAGGTCGGCCCAGGTAAGCTCACACACCAACGCACTGGCCGCATGGCGGTGATTCCAAACGCTCTGTTTGTATCCGAACCCGTCATCAATGAAAGCTTTACCCATGATTATGTGCTGCATGTGTTCACGGTGCCTTTTAAACGAGACGATGACTGGCGCGGTGCCCAAAAGGCTATTGTGGAGTCAGCACGCAAACAATGCGCTCCTTTCCTAGAAGAGGTGCGCCGTTACATGAACCGAGTCAGCGTATCCCGCGGGCTAGAAGCACCCTCAGTGGACCCTAGAGTCACCATGCAAGTGCCAGTGGCAGGAGAGATACATTTGATCGTGCGGGTGCCAGTCAAGTCAGGGCAACGCGGATTTATTGAACAGGCCATCATGGCCGAGGTGTTCCAGAATAACGACTATCTGCCCAAACCCCGAACCGGCTCACCCGCCCCCAGCCCAATTGCAGAGCGCTCCGACGACATACCGTCATGACGATGACCGCCTGAATGGAGCGGAGTGATCCACTTCGATAGGAATGAATGCCGTGCTTGAATAATGAGGTACACTTAAAAGGCTAAATTCAATACCACTATAAGAAGAGACAACAAATGACACGGCCAATTCTCGAGAAAAGCAGAGTTCACCCAGCAATTCGGCAAACCATCGCCGACAATAACGTCGACCTCATTAACGAAGTTGAAGCCGCCGTTGCAAGCAATGCCATCGTGATTGTCGGCATGGCGCAGAACCCAGTACCCAAAAAAGCCCGGAAACTACTCGACGGTCTCGGCATCGACTACAGCTATCTGGAGTACGGCAGCTATTTCAGCCTGTGGCGCCGCCGCAATGCCTTGAAAATCTGGAGTGGCTGGGCCTCCTTCCCCATGATTTTTGTCAAAGGCACACTCATTGGTGGCGCTAGCGATTTGCAGGCATTGGCAGATAGCGGTGAGCTAGCGAAGATGCTCAAGTAAGCGACCGCGCCATCGATCAAAACCGAATAGTGCGCGGTCTCATTATTGGTTTCAACGCGGACCGGACGGGGGGCGTTGGCGGACCACTGGTAGATTGCCTGGAATGCCATCGGGTCTCGCTTTAGCCAACATGCGCTGATACGCCGGTCTTGCTCCTATTGTTACTTTCCAAGCAGCGACGTTGGGAAACAACTTCTTATCAACAAGGCCTAAGTTGGTAGCGACGTTCAATGGAAACATCATCATGATGTCTGCCGCGGAAAACTCCTCCCCACCGAACCAAGCATTTTTCGCTAGGAAATCATCGGCAAACTGAACAACATTCTCACTATCGACCATAGGGGAGCGTTTCTCTGGTGGTTGAATGTTCCACACTCTGTAGTCGCTGAAAAGTCTTGCCGCAATTGTTCCTTCTGCATAATGCATCCACATACAGTATGTAGGGTACGCGTAGCTCGCAAGCGCAGGTTTAAGCTTAGCTGGGGCGTGACGTTCGAGTAGCATTTCAATGATGGCACCTGACTCAACGAGAATTTGGTCGCCATAGGCCACGGTAGGGGCAAACGGCATCTCATGGCCGAGCGCGCGGATGGTCGCCATCGACGCTCCCAAATTACCTCTCGTGAAAATCAACTCATAGGGGAAGCCGAGTTCCTCCATGAGCCAAACGATGCGCTCTGACCTTCTGCCTTCTAAGTGATAAATAGTAATCTTGGGTAACGTCATTGCCTCCATGGTGCTAGCCTGTGTCTTGGGTATGTTTGCTGTTGGCAGCTTCGACAAAGTTGGTTCAGGACTTTCCGGCATACTTCGCTCCAATATTTTAAAGGCCGCAGGTTTCGACCTGCCGCCAGACTAGACTGAGCTGAAATCAAAGTCCATCACTGAAATTTGAAGAGTTAAGCCTTCCGTTGCCCGAAACACGTTGGAAAATTTCACCGTAGAAAGTTTGGTAGAAAAGCGTGTAAGAGTAGGGATTCGGAATGGTGCGGTTTTTGTTCTACACACTATCGATTTTTAGAGGCGGGCCATTAAGAGAGCGCTGATGCAAAGATTGTGGGCCACTAAAATTGGTGGCAATGACAGCTTTTATGGCAATTACTCTGGTGCCAATTCTGCTTCTCCTTTGGCGGTTCATGTCTACACTTTAGTGGATAGGGGCCAAGCCTCCCAATGCATACTAAAGGGTTCGCCAGTTAAGCCGCAGCGAGATAAAGTTACCCCGCGGTCTTCGGACTCCAATCAATAGGAGAAATCTTTTGAAAGTTACGCAATTCGCTGTAATTGTCTTCACTCTCTTTCTAGCACAATTGCTAATGCAATCGCAAAATGTAATGGCGCAAGAAACCAGGTCGCACGCTGGCATTGCGCTCGACAGCCCTTGGAAGCAAGCCATCTACCAGTTTGCCGAAGAGAAACTACAGCATTCCGCGTGGGGCTTGGAGCACTATGAACGCAACTACTTAGTTGCTACAGAGTTAGCGCTGCGTGCTTCCCTCACCATCGATCAAGAGGTTTTGTTTGCTGCTGCTTTTCTACATGACATGGGAACATTCGAACCCTATGCAATTGCCGGTGCAGAACACTCCCAAACAGCGGTCGACAATCTGACGACTGTACTCATAGACGCTGGCTTCCCAAGTGAGAAAATTGCTGCGGTCAATACTGCGGTGTTGGCCCACATGTATTATGCCGAGGTCCCTAACGACACTACGGCAATTGTTTTGCATGATGCAGACACTTTAGACTTTCTCGGCCTGATTGGCGTTGCGCGTATCCTGTCACTCACTTCAAGACACCCATGGGCTCGTGACTTAAAAACGGCACTGGCGACATTGGAAGGCTTCAGCACTCAATTACCTAGTACGCTGCGAACGGATTCAGCAAAAGAGATCGGACGCACGCGTGTGGAAGAGATGCTTGAGCTTCTCACAACTCTGCGGCAGGAAAGTTTTGATGGGACAACACTGTAAATTATCTCTATGGTGTAGGAGCCTGCCACTTTGTAGGAGCGCCTAAGTGGTCCGATAATCCCCCCATTAAATGGGTCGCGTCAAAGATGACCATTACGCGTAACCGGACTGAAATATTTAGACTGTGCTTCTTTGAGGTGTTGGATTTCCCATAACTTTGCGTATTTCATGAAGTCGTAGAAGGCGATATTGACACTGCCCGTCAGACCCTCGATGCCGCCAAGGCAATACCCTTTAATCAGGTAGTGCTGAATGAAGGTTGCTGGAAAAATTAAAAACAGAACTAGAAAACTAGCTCTCTTTCCATCCTCAAATTTATCCTTGGCCTTGAGCTGGCTGTAACGGTTCAATTTCACCACTAATTCGTCCAAGGTCATATCCTGATTATGAATGATGGCAGAATGGGAGCGACGTACGGTGCCTGTGATGCTGATGCGTTCATGAACCCGGCGCGGCTCATAGTGCCCTTTGTGTTTGCGGAAGAAGCGAATCAGCCAGTTGTCTTTGGTGAAATAGGGCGATCGGCGGCCCCAGCGGTAAACGATCCGGCGCGATTCTATGGCGTCACAGTCATTGGCTTCGATTGCGGTCCTTATTTCTTCAACAAACTCCTCAGTCAATTCTTCATCGGCATCGATGTTGAGCACCCATTCGAACCGACACAAGGACAGTGCATGGGCTTTCTGTTCACTGAAACTGGACCAGTTGTGCTGTGAGAACCTGACATTGGGAAACCCTTTTGCGATTTCCTCTGTTTGGTCGGTACTGCCGCAATCGACGACTATGACTTCCTCAAAGATTCTTAGTTGATTCAATAGCGTTGCTATTATCCCGGCCTCGTTCAATGTGATGATAAAAACACTGGCTGGAATTTTTGTAGCTGATGTCATCTGGCACTCTCCCCGTAAATTCTTTTTGTTCGGCAGTTTGATGAAACCCTAGAGAACTAGTCTCCTTAACGAAAAAGAGGCCCCGCATGGGGCCTCTTTTCCTTGCTGTTGCCACGACCTGCGTCAAGATGCCCGCAGGTCAGGAGGCGGTACTATCTACGGGTTTAGAAATCATAAACCATACGTGCATAGATCGAGCGGCCCATTGGATCCTGCAGCTCACCCATTACCCCCGCAAAGTCCGGAGTACGTTGGGCTTGACGATCGAACAGGTTACGCGAACCGACGCTGAACGCCAAAGCACCATCGAACAGCTGAACGCCGCGGTAGGTGTACGCTAGGTCGAAATCGGTCCAAGCACGGATCTGGCCTCCAACAATACTAGGATCGGGATTCGTGTTGGCAAAGAGGCTAATAAATGGAACGTAATTCGTGCCATCCCAGTCCACTGCATCCACATAGTGAAGAGTCCCCGATACCGCGTGGTTGCCCATGACCCAGCCCAAACGCAGGTTGGCCTTCCATCTCGGCACAGCAGGTGCAGTAGCGGTTTGCAGGTTGGTCGAGCCAGCACCATCAACAATCGGACCTCCTACTTTGTCTTGGAACAGGAACTCATCCATCATGGTTGCCTGCAAGCTGACGCGGAAGTCGCCCAAGTCAGCTAGGCTCAGGCGGTAGTTGGCCTGAACGTCATAGGCAGTAACCTTAACGCTCTGTGCATTAACGCTGCCCGGTGCAGACACTTGCAGAATGGTTGAGAGGTCATTTTTATCACGAATGATATCAGGATTGCTCAGACCACTAGCCAGCCAAGCCTGCAGTTGCGCTGCCGAGGGCCGGTTGGCCGCCCCGATACCGTTAGCTGCGAAGCCGGACCAGGCCTGAAACGCTGCGAAGTCTTCGTTCATGACAGTCTGGCCGGAGATACCGACGATTCGATTTTGGAAGTCGGTCTGGTTCCAGGTTACCGACATATCGAAGTCACCGAAATCTAGATCAAAACCCAGCTGTTTCGAAGTTGAAAACTCGTTTTCTAGAGCTGGGTTACCACCGGAGCAGGCGGTAGTGAAGGCCGAGAAAGGAGTGAAACGGTCAGTCACTGTGGACAGGCCGCAACTGACCGGATTCAACAACTGTTCGAGCGACGGCGCAATGAACGCGTCACCAGTCGTGGCCCGCAGGGCTAACCACTCGGTCGCGGCCCACGTGATTCCAAATTTCGGATCTGTGGATTTCTGACCGGTACTGAAGTTCTCGGTACGCACTGCAAGTTCGACTTCCACCGTAGGGAGTACTGGTAGAGCGAGTTCTACGAAGTAGGCATTCACGTCCCGGCTGCCAGTAGTGATTTCTTCCGGGAACGGACTGCCGATCCAAGTATCGCCGCGCAATTCAGTTACAGAAGGCGTGTTCGTGTACTTGTCCTCACGCAATTGGTAACCAACAGCTGCGCCGATCGGCCCACCAGGTAGTTCGAAGTCGCCCAAGGGGAGATCGCCGTTCAATACTAAGTCAACAGTGTTCAGCCAGCTTTCATTCATTTCCTTAGAGCGCGCAGCGATCGCGTTCATCACGTCGATAGTATTGTTAGTAGATTGGTCTACAACGAAGAACGGGTTATAACAGGACTTGCGATCGTTTATGACGTCACAGTTAAGGCCTTGCTTCATGGCCTCGATATCGTAGTTTTGATTCGACATGTAACGCAGTTTCTGAACGCTCTGGCCGTAAGCTGCCATGCCTTCCCACCCTTCTAAACCAGGAACCTTGAAGTCCGCTTGGAATACCACACGGCTATTGGCATCTACGCTATCCGACAGGTTATCGCCGTCCGGTGCGTGACCCACTGAGATGGTGTGGGTCTTGTTGATTGGACGTAAGGTACGAGGTCTAACATCTTCGTGCAGTAGCACGCCATTCGCAGTGATGCCAGAGACGAGGTAATCCATCAGGCCGTCTTTGTTGATATCCACTGCGCCACGATCGGGAATACCGTCCTTGTTGGCGTCGAAACCGTAAAGTTGCTGGCCTAAAGAGTTCTTGGCTAGGAACGGGTTGCCCGGTAACTCCCCGCGAAAGGTAGGTAATTCACCGATACGCGAGTTACCAGGATTCGAGGTAGAGGTGTAGGACAGCTGGCGAAGGCGCGAGGTGAAGGCCTGCAGGCTCAACGTCAGGTCGTCGCTGGCCTCCCAAGTAGCGTTAGCGAAAAACGAACTGGTGTCAGTTGGCTCGCGATAGCTGCGGGTATCGCCATAGTCGAAGTAACAAGTGCCGTTCGCCAGCATGCCGAAGGGGTTATTAGCCTCATTCACTTTATAGGACTGCCGCTGGGAGGCCGGCGCACAGTTAGGATCAGGCTTGTTAGAACGCGCACCGGTGTATTGACCTGCCGCGTTACGAGTAGGTTGCACATAGTTGCCCGGCGCGTTCGAGGAATAGTTCAAACCGGATTGCGCTAGATAGGGACGCTCGTCCCAGCCAAGTCGACTGTTAGTCTTGAACTGCCCCGCCAACACAACGTCGATCTCACCAACATCGCCACCCCACAGAAACTGCGCAGATTCTTCATCATAGTCACCACGGGAATCCTGTTCGCCGTAGGTCTCGACCTTCAATCCGTCATAAGATTTATAGGGCACGAAGTTGACCACACCAGCAACTGCTTCGTTGCCGTACAATGCCGCAGCGCCGTCAGCCACGATGTCGAGACGCTGGATGGCAATGGTGGGGAGCATCGCGTTGACGTTTTCGTCTGCGACGCGCTTACCGTCAAGCAGGGTCAGAGTGGAGCGTGGCCCAAGTCCGCGCAGGTCGATAGTGGAGCTGCGTGAGCTGGTGCCCTGAATCGTATTGGTAATAGACGACGAGGGGCCGCCCACGAACGACATATTCTGGATTACTTCGCCAAGGTTTAATGTGCCTTCGTCGAGTAAGTCGTCAGCGCTCAGCTGAGTAACTTGGGAGGCTTGGGTAAAACCTTCGCTACGACGAATATAGGAACCGGTAACTACTACTTCCTCTACCTCAGCCTGGCCTTGCTGGGCAAAGCTAGGGTTGGACAATGGAAGCAGCGAAAGGACAACAGCGGTATACAATAGACTACGTTTGTGGGGAACTTTGAAACGCATATTTCTCTCCTGATTTACTTTTTGTTATAAGGCTTATAGAAACAACACGGGCGATGAAACTGTATAGATAAATACTTTGATCTCTAAGCAATTTATGGCAATAAATCTAGCGTCTTATGGAACGACCGGATAATGTATTAACTGTAAACGATTTGCAACTAGCTGTAACATTAGTTGCAACCTTAAATTGGCCTTAAGCCACGTATTTAAAGGGTTGTATGGACGTTTTTGCATTGATTATATTGAACCGTACTGACTCATAAAATATATTTTTTATGCCATTTCTCCCTAATAAAAGTTACTCGGAGGAACTGTCAACAATAGTCGATAAGCACAAGCGAGGCTCGGCAGAAGAACCTGCCCTTAGCCGAAAATCCACAACCGAATTTGCCATGGAAGCACCTGTCTCGGAGACCCCTATGAATGAGTCCAACCCCTTTTTTACTCTCAGCCCTTTGTACTTGCACTATCCTGAGTTCGACAAGATCAAGAATACCGACTATGTACCCGCATTTGAGCAAGGCATGCAGGAAGGGTTGGCTGAGATTGATGCCATTGCTAAGCAAGCTGAACCACCAAACTTTGACAACACCTTCGTTGCGATGGAACAAAGCGGTGAGTTGCTCAATCGTGTCAGCAGGGTATTTTTTGCGCTGAACGCTGCCGACTCCAATGACGATATAAAGGCCATCCAAACTGAGATGGCACCCAGACTTTCGGCCCACCCGGACAGCATCCATTTGAACGAAAGATTGTTTGCACGCGTTCGAAGAGTTTACGACGAGCTCGATACCCTCGAACTGGATCCGGAGGCAAAGCGCCTAGTGAAGGAGATTTATCAGGATTTCGTGCGCGCCGGCGCCACGTTGAACGAAGAAAAAAAAGAATCCATCAAGGCGATTAACACCGAGCTCGCAAGCTTGCAAACCAAGTTCAACCATAACGTTCTGAGCGAGGTCAATGCAGCAGCTGTGTTGGTCAACAATCGTCGAAACCTTGAAGGCATGTCTGAAGCCGCAATCTCTGCAGCCGCTGCGGCGAACGCAGTGAAAGAAGCTGCCGACATTCAGGCGGTAATTGACGCAGAGGGCGGCGCTTTCAAAGCGGCCTCTTGGGACTGGGCTTACTATGCTGAAAAAGTTCGCCAGCAGCGCTACGATCTCGATGAAAAGCAGCTGCTACCTTACTTTGAATTCAATAACGTGCTGACCAAAGGTCCCTTCTATGCCGCTGAGAAAGTCTATGGCATCACATTCAAGGAGCGCCACGACCTACCCGTCTATCAGGCAGACGTTCGGGTATTCTAAGTGTTTAACGCCGCCGGGGTCGCGCTGGACACTGTGCCTCCACGCTATCGCAGCACCTACTTCTCGCACATCATTGGTGGCTATTCTGCCGGTTACTACGCCTACATCTGGAGCTAGGGAGCCTCTGAACAACTCTGATATGTCTCTGCGTGAGTCTGTCGCGTGTTGCCGCAAGGCGTCGTTCGAAGGCAATGGCCGTAGCCCTTGGCAAGAACGACAACGCAGCGGCGGCGCGCGACAGGCCCGCCCTTCGGGGCCTTCAGGCAATCGTGCTGCCTGCGTTACGTTTTCTCGACAGGCCGACGCATGCCTTCAAAAACGCGCCTTGTCAGCACGATTGCCTGAAGGCCAGAGATATATCAGAGTTGTTCAGAGGCTCCCTAGGTATTGGATGCAAATACAGTTGAGTGGTTTAAGAGCAATGGCGGAATGACCCGCAAGAATGGCGATCGCTTCCGTAACACATTACTATCCAAAGGTGGCTCAGTAGACGCCATGCAATTATACAGAGACTTTAGGGGTTCTGAGCCTGAGATCCGGCCACTGCTGGAACGTAAAGGGCTGGAATGATCGAATCACTCATTCATAGCACACACAACGGAAATTTATCCCATGAGAAAACTATCCAGAAAAAACTATAAGCCTGCTTGCGTTGTGTTGCTCACTACTGCCCTTGCTTGTTTTGGAGTGACAATTCATGCGCAGAGTCCCTTAGTGGGAAATGTGCTGCTGGAACATGTCCGGGTGATAGTTGGCGACGGCAGCGTGATCGTTGACGGGGCCGTCCTGTTGCAAGACGACATGATTGTGGCTGTCGGGGCTAGCGCTGATCTTGAAGTTCCTCCAAACGCCCAGCGAATCAATCTGACCGGAAAAACCCTGATGCCTGCCATGATCGACGCGCACGCGCATCTAGGCTATGAATCATTCAACAGCTGGGGCGCGCAAAACTATACCGTCGAAAATCTTGTTGATCACCTGAATAGATATGCCTATTACGGTTTTGGTGCGGTGTTCTCTGCCGGTAGTGATCCAGATACTCTGGCGCTACGGCTGCAGAAATCACAGCAAGACGGTGCAACGGGCGGCGCGAGATTCCTGTTTGCTGCCGGCATGGCGCCTCCCGGGCAAGGGCCTAACAATCAATTTCTGGTCGAAGCAATTGCAGTGGAGCAGAACACGGGCAGTACCATTTTGCGCGGCCTGGCCAACCCTGATCAAGCAAGAGTTGCCGTACAAGAGGTTGCCGAACTGCAGATCCCATTCATTAAACTGTGGGTGGATGATCGTGGTGGTTCACAGGAGAAGCTAAAACCAGAGATCTACCGTGCCGCAATTGCAGAAGCGAATCGACTGGGGCTGGCAGCAGTTGTGCACCAGCAATTCGCAGCGGATATGCCTGACTTGATAGCTGCGGGTACGCGCGGGTTCCTGCATGGGCGTCTAGAACAAGGGTTTACGCAGGACATTGCCAAGGCTGCAAGTGCCAATAACGTATTTATCGTGCCAAATCTTGGCCTAGGAGAATTACGCCGTGAGGCAATTGGTGAGGATCAATTTCTAGCGCAAACATTACCTACAAGCGCTATCCAAAGGCTCTCGGCATCAGCTCAGCGGAAAGTCACACCTGACAGAGAAACGCAGCTCGAACAGACTTTACGGAATAGTTTCAGTTATATGTTAGCGGCAAATGTAGACATAGTACTGGGCACCGACGCCGGAGCGGTACCAGATCACCCCTTTGGTTATACCGGTCACCGCGAGCTAGAAATATTTGTCAAATATGGGATGAGCCCGATGCAGGCCTTAAGTGCCGCGACCAGTGTGGCTGCGAGAGTATTGGGGCTTACGGATGTCGGCTTAGTAGAGGCGGACTATCGTGCCGATTTGCTGATCTTGGATCAGAATCCTCTGGAGGATATTCGCAATACCCGTCGCATACACGCTGTGTATCTGGGGGGTAAACAGCTGGATCGTGCAGCTCTGGAAGCTGGATTTAAGTCCGGAGGGTACTGACAAATTAACCAACCAAAGGAGTCATAACGAGTGTGCCACATCACATCTCTTCATGAACTTGCCATAGGCCAACATCGCAAACAAACCTCACAGCGTAGAGTGTTGCCGATGAGTATTGGCGCAATATGGTAGCTAAAGGCTGTAAAAATCCTCATCTACCCTATGAGTACCAGGTTGAAAAATGCGGCTGACCCGACGATGACATGGGTAAACCCACCCGCGGCGATCAAGAACGTGCCGCTTAAATTGGCTGCACGCACAACTCCCCATAGGCGCGCGGTGCAATAAAACCGGTTGCGTGTCGGTTGGGCAAGAACCGGAAGCAGCACAGTGATAGTGTTCTCGGTGAACAGTTGCAGCCGACCCAGGATTACCAAGACAAAGCCAAACGTGTAACCAAGGCTTTCGATTAGAGTCAAATAAGGATGCTCTGCGCCCAGATTGGAGCGGATAATTCCCTCGACGAGGACCGAGGGCGAAATGCCAATCACCGCGCCAACCTCATTTACCTGTAGCTGATAAAAAAGTTCCAGCTCATTGTTTTTTAAGCACAGCGCAGTTCGGCCCCGACGAAGGGTTGCTGCTCGTTGGCTATTGCCGCAATTCGCAGACCGTCATCGATCAAGCCTACGCTGGTATCGATGTAAAGCACGTACTTGAGCGAGCTGGAAGTGTTAGGAGCTCCAGTTGTCTGTGACAAGCGAAAGGGTAGAACGGCCCCCGTTTTGGAAGCCTCGGATGCTTTTCTGGTGGCAATCGGCGCTTTATTGTCACACTCACACGCGCGCGGCGTTATACCCCTGGGCGGGGAATAAAAAGCCAGCGCGCAACTGCGCTGCCTCCTGCTCCAGCTCCAGCTCCGCAAGCCGCGCATAGGTTTGTTCCTTAGCATCTGAGCTCATTGAGCTTCCTCCTCATAAAATATTTCGTAAAACGGAATCAGAGTCTAAGATCTCGCAATGAATGCCAATGCAGTTAGTCAGCGTGCGCCTAGGATACAAAAACAGAGTCAAGCACGCAAATTCATTGCTTTAGGCGGAATTCACATTAGCCAGCGTCGCTTCATCAACAGGTATGAAAAACACAGCATTAATGACCCAAGCAAAATCAGATAGACCCAATCGAAGGTCATATCCGCCAAACTGGCGTTCTCCAACAATATGGACTGAAGAGGCTTGTACAATTGATATGACGGCAGCAGCGGTGCAACAGCGGTTAACTTCTCCGAAACATCTGCCATCGCCGAGGGGAGTAAGCTCGGTAAATAGAAGATGACTCCTAGCGTTCTTGCGCTGGCCTGGTTGCGGCATAGAAAACCCAGAAAAGTCCCAAACGCGCTGAAGCAAAAGCTACCTGCCACGAGAATGGCGATATAGTCAAAAAGGTGCACCGGCCCGAATCTTCCAAGTACATGGAGAAACAGTACCGCAGACAAAATCAATACCATACCTAGGATCAATTTCGCTATCAACCATTGCACTTCGCTTATGGGAGTCTGGAGTAGAGCAAGCAGCAGCTTCTTTTCCTTTTCCTCGGCCACTTGCGCCGGCAGGATTATGAAGCCGATGAGTAGAACCAACATCAACACCCATGTCGGCAAAGTCTCTCTCTGAATGCCGCCCTGGTGCAATGATTCGATTCCGGTGATCCAATCTGGAGCTGCCCCTTCGGACGCTTTCTGCAAAGCGGAAAAAGTCTGCATGATCGCGATGGTTTTAATGGAATCTTTCTTCAAGACAATCAACGCAAGACTGTCCTCCGCCCCTTCATTCCTTGTCAATATCCCGTCTATTTTGCGCTCCTTTAGTAGACGAATGCCTTCTTCCGAATTCTCCACATAGCGAAGCTCAAGATATTCCTCAGCGCTGGTAATGCTCTGAGTGATTTCGGGTGTAAATGTTTCCTGCTGAACCAAAGCGATTTTGATCTTACTTGCCTCTTCATCGGCCACGTCTACCAGGTTCAAGGTAACAAAGACGAAAAACGGGATGAACAAGATCAGCAAGAATGTTTTGTTCTTGAATGCGATGGCCAGATCATTGAGTGCCAGTATGAGGATATTTCTCATCATAGCGCATACAACTTTTCATGGATTTCGGATTGGAAATATTCCTGAGGAGCTCCGTCGAAGATGAGTTTGCTTTCGTGCAACACCATGATCCGCGTTGCAAGGCTCTTTATCTCTTCAGGCCGATGAGAGGTAAAAATAATAGTTTTCCCATCTGCGTGTGTCGCCTTTAACAGCCGGTAGATTTCCCTTGTCGTCTCGAAGTCGAGACCTGATGTGGGCTCATCTAGGATGAGCAGCGCAGGATTTGTTAACAATGCGCGGCCGATGTTTACCCGTTGCCGCAATCCTTTGGATAGCGTCTGCACCTTGCTGCGTCGAAAGGGTAGCAGATTGAACTCGCTTAGAATTTCTTCGACCCGAGACATAGGCGCGCGGGAAAGGCGGGCAAAGAGTTTGAGATTGTATTCGACGGAGAAAAATTCAAAGAGATTGGGGTCTTCTGGAATAAAGCCCACCTCACCAACCACTGCCATCCTGTTTTTAAGGTCGAGCCCGCCAACCATGACGGAACCGCTATCGGGAACGATCCAATTTGCAAGCATTTTCAGGAGGGTGGATTTGCCCGCACCATTATGGCCGACAATGGCAATAAGTTCGCCTTTGTCTACATCAAAGCTAGTTGGCGCAAGGCCTCGTTTTTGATCATAGAGCTTTGTGAGATTATTAACTATGAGCTGCATAAGTTATCCGCCAATAATGAGCAATGGCGAACGACATCACCAAATTGGAATCTTTTACACTAATACTAATCCACCATGTGAAAGATTCCAGCCCTGGTTAAACCATTCTAACAATAACGATCACAAGAATAATAACTACCAATAGACCAATCATAATGAACTCCTAGGTGGTGAGGACGACTTGAAGAAAATCTTCGAGCCAAGACTCAATTTCGAATACTGCATTGAGAATTAAGTTTGTGCTTTTCAAAGCTCAAATACTGTGCGCTGACACACACAAGGTTTCCATAGATTCGGAGTAAGACGCTGCTGCGCTGCAGGCTCAACGGTATCGCCGTCAATTCTCGAATATTAGGCTGCAAGCGCTCTACGGTGTAGAGCAATGCAGCAATTTCGCTTATTTTTCAGTCGTACGCAAGGCATTTTCGTTCCCGAAGAGAGCGCAAGCAGTCTATCGCCGATCAACCTTACTTTGTCCTCATAGCCACAAACGGTGAGAGCATCGGCTCTAGTCAGATGTATTCGCCTGCGGCGGCAATTGAGACAGGCATTGCTCGCGTAAAAGTGAATGGCCCAACGAAAACTACACTGACACCATTTATTCCAACCCTTTGATTTTTACCCAAATAGCCCTATCAGCCCTACGGCAATAAGATATCCCGCAATGATGTATCTGAGTAGTTTAGGCATTACCAGAATTAGAATGCCGGCTATCAACGATATCAGTGGTGTCAGGCTAAGGGTAATGTCCATGTCGTTAGTCTCTCAGTTGAAATTTAAGGGTTAGTTGAATTACAAATCACTAGATTTAATTCACTGGGTCGCGTTATACAGTGGCATGACTGTTGGTAGCAATGACTCGATTTCTCGTATACGGCTAGAGTCAGTCGGATGACTGCTTAGTGGTTCTGGTGGTCTCCCACCCTGGTTTGCATTGATCATCTTCTGCCATAGAACAACGCCCGCACGCGCGCTGAGCTCCAAGCCCATGCGATCCGCTTCGGTTTCATCGGCGCGACTGAACTGGGTCGCAATCAAAGTCTGATAGCCCGTAGCGGCAAGATCCGCCGAAGCCTGGCCCAACCCCAGCACCGCGGCACCAACGCCAATAGCCGTCTGCGCAGCAAGCGCCTGGGACATACGCTCACGAGAGTGTTCGCGCAATGCGTGAGCGATTTCGTGCCCCATAATGACTGCTATCTCGGCATCGCTTAGATCTAGCTGTTGAATCAAACCGGAGAAAAACATTATTTTCCCTCCGGGCATGCAGAACGCGTTGAGATCGTCGCTTTCAATCACATTAACTTCCCAGTTCCAGCCGGGCGCGTCCGAGCGAAAGAACCGTGTCTGCGGCTCCAGACGCGCGGCTACAGCCCGAACTCGTTGAAGCATGGCGCGATTCCTGTTGAGAACACCTTCTTCTTCCGCGGTTGCCTTAAGGGCGTTATAGCTCTGCGCCGCAAGCGCATCGAGCTCTTGCGAGGACACAATCAGTAATTGCTTACGATCCACACCAATCGCCCCAGGAGCAGTTGTAGTCTCACAGCTCCAGAGCAATAACACTGACAGGCACATTGCCATGCTTCTTACGATTCTTATCGAATGCATACTTTTCCCTATTGCCCGGGCCGATTACTCGCGCCCTACTGGTATTGAATCGATTGTTGAACTGAGGACAGTTTTGCATCGTTCAAGTTGCCGTTCTGTGCGCCCAGTAACATAGAGTAAAAAAAGGACATCTAGACTTATGGCGGCATGAGTTGACACTTTCTCCAAGTATCGCTATATATCGCCAAACATAACGATGCCCTTAGGAACTTAACGCAGATGTATCTCCGATTTTGCTGGCCGCTCTTAACTGTCGCCTCATTCTGCCACTCAGGGCCCATTTTCGCACAGAGCGACTCTACCCCTGCCATAGAAGAAGTACTCGTCACTGCTAGGTTTCGTGAGGAAAAACTGCAAGGCGTGCCAGCCGCAATTTCCGTGCTAAGCGGTAAGCAATTGGAAAGCGCCTATGTGGTCAATACAAATCAACTCAGCACCCTGATCCCCGCGCTCTATTACAACTCTGCCAATCCACGCAACACGGCTTATACCATTCGCGGACTGGGGTCCAATACGCTGTCGATCAGTACCGCAAATGATGGCATGGAGCCGGGGGTTGGGTTCTACGTGGACCAGGTGTATCACGGGCGCCCCGCCACCGCGGCGTTTGACTTCACCGACATCGAACGCGTGGAAGTTCTCAGAGGCCCCCAGGGCACCTTATTCGGCAAGAACACCACCGGCGGGGCAATCCACGTTATCAGCCGAACGCCCACCTTCACGCCTGAGGCAAGTGGCGAGCTTAGCTTAGGGCAGCAGGGTTTCGTGCAGGCCAAGAGCAGTATCAGCGGGCCGCTGCAGCAACACGTTGCGGGGCGCCTGTCGCTGCAGAGCACCCGTCGCGAGGGCCTAATTCGCAATGTCCGGACCGGCCAACGTGTTAACGCTCTGAACAATTATGCGCTGCGCGGACAATTGCTATACGAACCGGGCAATCGCTTCTCCGCTCGCCTGATAGCCGATGCGGCAAACTTGGATTCGGACTGCTGCACCCAAAGTTTTCTGCGCGTAGGTGAGAGCCGGCGACCACCGGCACGGCAGTTTCCTGCGCTAGCTGCAGGACTGGGCTACGCACCTGCAAGCCGCGATATATACGATCGCGTCAGCGATATCGACGCGGACCTGCATGTGGACACTCAAGACGGCGGCGTCTCTTTGCATGTGGAGCACACATTGGACCACGTGCTGCTGACCTCCATCAGCGCATGGCGCTACTGGCAATGGGATGTAGCCAATGACCGCGACTACACCGGCATCCCGATTCAAAGCGTGCAGCGCATTCCTTCCCGTCAAGACCAATACAGCCAAGAAATTCGCGTGAATTCTAGCGTCGATTTACCCCTTCGTTACGTTGCTGGGCTGTACTTTTTTAGCCAACAAATTGCGGGCAAACCCACCAGCATTTATGGAGCCGAGGCGGCCTATTGGTTGCTGAACCCCGCCAGCTTCCGCGCGCATATTCCGCGCAATCTGTTAGACGGTTATGGCCAGATTGGCACATCCCAATTTGACATGGCGAGTTATGCCGCTTTCAGCGAAGTGAATTATGATCTTAGTAAAAGGCTTACGGCTACGGCGGGCCTGCGCTATACCCTAGAAGAAAAACAGGGGGACTATGCCACGCAGGTATTCGGAGGTTTAGACCTAAGTGAGCGACCCGACGCTGCTGAATTGCAACGCGCCAAACTTTCGATCTTCCAACCCCAATCTTATAGCGCGAAAAATCTCGATGGCAACTTCTCCGGACGCTTGAACCTAGCGTATCAGTGGCGCGATACGGTCATGGTTTATGCAAGTTTTGCCCGCGGGTATAAGTCCGGAGGCCTTAACATGTCGGGATTGCCCAGTGATGCAAACAATACGCCGCTGCTGGCCACGGCCGTGATTGCAGATGAACTGAATAGCACCGCGGAGCTTGGCCTGAAGACAATCTTGCCAGGGGGGCTTGGCACCGTAAATCTAGCAAGCTATTTCACGATAGTAGAAGACTACCAAACCAATGTCGTGTCTAGCATTGAAACGGCCGCCTTGCGCTCTTACCCCGCCAACATTCCAGAGGTAAAGGTTACGGGAGTAGAGGCTGACTTTTCCACTCTACTATTTGCGGGTTTTACTTTGCGGGCGTCACTGGCCTACGCTCATGGGGAGTATGCTGATTATCCTGCAGGCCCCTGCCCACTCGAAGTGCAGACGGCGACAACAGCCGCCTGCGATTTAACTGGCCTACCGTTGCCCGGCTTGTCTGAATGGGTGGGTAGCCTTGGGATAGACTGGCGCGTGTCAGTGGCAGGCGGTGAATTGCTGCTGCGAGCGGACTCCAGTGCCCGCAGCAGCTACAACAGCAACAATGCAGCCTCGCGCTATGGCCGCATTGCGGGGTATCAGCAAACCAACGCAAGCGTCGGTTACCGTTCAGAGAAAGGCTGGATGCTCGACCTTTTCGCCAGTAATCTGTTTAACAGGGATTACGTCTCCGCGCTGACATTCCAGTCCGGAAATTCCGGGCTGGTGTTGGGCCAACCGAGCGATCCCCGCATGCTTGGAGCAACGTTGCGGATGAATCTCTAATCATTCGTCGGGCTTGCTCCACTCACGACGATTAATGGCATACCCAACGACGTTACCCACTAAGGGTAATGACAACATGCCAAGCAGCCTATTCACTTGCTTGGGGTTGCGATACCGGTGGATGCCAATGTTCATTTGGACATGGCCGTCACGGGGTTGTGCAATATAGGTGCCCAAAAGGCGATCCCAAATTGACAAGTTGAAGCCGAAATTGCTGTTGGTCTCATTGTCTTCAACTGAATGATGAACTCGGTGCATATCCGGCGTCACTAGGAGCAGGCGCAAGTAACGATCCAGCCAAATAGGGAGCCGTATGTTGCCGTGATTAAACATCGACATGGCGTTAAGAAGCACCTCGAATATCAATACTGCCGCAACTGGCGGACCAAACACGATGATGATGGCAAATTTAACAAACAAGGAGAGAATTATCTCTAGCGGATGAAACCTAATTCCCGTAGTGACATCAAATTCTAGATCCGCGTGATGAACTCTATGTACACGCCAAAGAGCGGGCACTGCATGCACCATCACATGCTGTAGGTAGATGACGAGGTCCATGACTAGCACTGCCAGAACCACCGACAAGGCAAATGGCAGCGAGTAATAATTGAGAATCCCCCAACCTTGCTCTGCAGCGAACGCAGCCATACCGATTGCGGCGGCGGGAAACAACAAGCGCAGGATGACGGTATTGAGAAAAACCAACCCCAAGTTGTTGGTCCAACGCATTGCCCGTGTCAGAGCTAACACTCTGCGCGGCGCCACTAGTTCCCACAATGCGATCAACGCAAAAGTGCCCCCAAAAAAAGCCATTCGGGAGATCATTTCATTTTCAACAAAGAATTCTAATGATAATGGCAATGTGATAACCGTCGAGCGTTCTAGCTCAGTCTATTTTCGGTTCCCCACGATAATACTCTCAGCAGGCTTTTGCCACTGATAGAACATGAGCATCACAATAAAACACGGCAGACTTGTATCTACTGTACGAATGACGAACCACTCTACAGAAAGTAATATTGGGCAGGACTCTCACACGAACACTATGCAAAACCCCGAATCTACTATTCTAAGAGTCAACGTAGTTTCTGGACATCACCTGTTTCGACAGTTTGACTACTATTGCCCCAGCTGGTTCTTTCGTGGTTGACTACCGCCGCGATTTGTTCGTCAGAAAGCGCGGCGCCAAATGGAGGCATCGGCGCTCCATATTCCACCCCTTCTATAACCTTACCGGATACCCCATTGATAATGGCCAAAATATGCTCGGTGGGGTCGACATCTAGAACTGCCGGATTATTGACTAATGGTGGAAATACTCCAGCAAGGCCAGTGCCGTTGCCCTGGTGACAGGCTGCACAATTATTGCCGTACACCTGCGCCCCCATTTGCGTCCAACTGTTATCGCCTCCGGAACCGGTTGTGCCACCGGTCTCGTTGCCCGCAGCTATTGCTGTGATCTTTGCTACCGCTGAGTCAGGTCGGTCGGCAAGGCTCAAAGACAAATAACCCATACCCCAACCGACCACAATAAGAAACACGACCCATGCCCAGGTGGGAATAGGAGCAGGAGTCTCAATGCTGACAACTTCAAACTCATCGCCGACTGAGCTTCCATAGGCGTTGGTCAGCAATGAAACATTACCGGATACGCGATCGCCTTCGTGAATGCCGTGGACATCAATTGTCGGCCCATTTTGCACCTCAAAATTGATATGCCGCACACTGATCTGTTCACCATTTTTTACAGCTACGAAACGTAAAGTGTGTTTACCGTCCGATATTTCGCGTGTATCCAGATCAACGCGTTCGGGTGGTGTAAGCACCTGCCTTGGTTGCAGTTCGTCATCCAGGAAAACTTCAATCTTCATAGTGCCCATCCTTTCCATCGAGTATCGAATACTTGACGTGGTGGTGGTCTGATTCCCCCGGCCACAGCGAGCACACAATCATACGATACACAGCATAAACAACGACAAATGCGGCAATACTAACTACGACAACATCGAGCCATGGCAAGCCTGCTGATCCATCAAACCCACAGGCTGCGAGCAGAATATCGATGTAGTACTGAATTTTTGTGCTCATAATACCGCTCTATTTGATTTCTACTTGCTTAAGACTTTTTAGGTATTCAACGATAGCAAGCGCATCTTCTGTTGCTATCACAACCTTATTTTTAGGCACAAAAGCTGGCGGAACAGGAACTACTACTGCGTCGTCTGGAGCTTCCTCCAACGCTTGAAAATACCAAGGGTAGCCAGGCATTGCCGATGCATTTACGACTGCACGTGGGTTATAAAGGTGAATGAGTTGCCAAGTATCGCTGGGCTGACGCACACCGATATTAGCCAGATCCGGTCCGGTGCGTTGAGTGCCTAGCAACGGAGGATTCTCGAGTGCATAATCGCCTGCGACGGAACCTCGACCGTACGGCGCATCCATTTCTAGGTCGCGAACAAATTGCGTATGGCAGGTTCCACAGCCTTCCTTCACATACAGTGCACGACCATGCTCTGCTAAATCAGACCGAAATTCTATATCCGCAAGCGGTTGTGTTTTTTGCATTTGAAACGCAGGCAATACAGCAATTGTCAGCGACAGAAATAGGAAGAGCAAACCCGCTGATGCAAATAGTAGGCGATGGCTGGTATGAAAGTTCATGCTCGCCCAACCTCCGCAGAAAGTACTTTTTGGTGAGCGGCAGGTCGCATGGCCCAAAGGTTGACCACAAAAACGACATGGCCCGCTGTCATCATCATTCCACCAACAACCCGCCATAACCACATCGGTTCCGCGGCTAGGACGGATTTCATAAAGGCTTCGCCTGCAACCCAGGAAAACCCTTGGAGGATACCTGCGATAGAAATCGAGGTAACGTAGATACTACCGCCAACAAATGATAACCAGAAGTGAAGACCTATCGCTGACTCCGAGACTGAGCGTCCGGTAATGCGAGGTAGCAATCCGTATATCACTCCCCAGATACCGAAGGCCACAAAACCATACAATGAAAGATGCGAATGCCCGACTGTAAAGTTGGTGAAATGCCAATAGATATTTGCGGATCGGAATGCTTCTATCGTGCCCTGCATGGATGCCAACGCATAACCCCATACGCCAACCAATAAGAATATGATTGGGTAGTTGCGGCGGACCTTGTGCCAGGAGCCACTGGCAGTTAGAAAGAAGTTTCCTGAACCTGCCAGCACAGGCACCATCATGCCTACGCTGAATAAGATGGCGGTAGTCTGAATCCACCAAGGGACCGGACTAAATATATAGTGATGCGCGCCAATCAGTGTATAGAATAAAATCGCCGTCCAAAAAGCCAGAGTACCCAATGCATAAGAATAGATTGGCTTGTTCAGCATGCGGGGAAGTGCGTAGTACGTTAGCCCTAGCACCATAGGCGTGAACCACATACCAACACCGTTGTGCATGTAATAGCCTTGTATGATGATGTTGCCCATACCCCCTTGATAAAAGGGTAAATATCCGATTACGTACAAGATTGCCAACCACATCATGGCGCCTATGATGTACCAGTTGGACACATAAATTTGTGGAATCGTGCGTTTCGCGACGGTGCGGTAGCAACACACTAGAATTAGTATTAATCCAAGCGCGTAAAGTACGGCAATGGGCTCTATAAGCTCACGATATTCCTGAGGGCCACGGGATATTCCCAACGACAAGGTTATCAGGCCGATCAATAAAGCAAGATTCCACAGATACAGTCCCCAGCGGGCAAACGCAATATTCTGCAGGGCGATCCGTGATGTTCTCGACACTACGAACAAGGCCATTCCTACCAGCGCCAGTGACGACCACCCGAACATAACCAGATTGGTATGGATCGGCCGAATACGACCAAACGAAAGAAAGCTAAATTGCAAAAATTCCGGCCAGAATAACTTAGCTGCTGCCAGAAGCCCGTAGGCAGTGCCTAGCATCAGCCAGAATGCTGCACTGGTTAGAAATGCATAAACCAAACGAATGGTTTCTGGTTCATGCCCGGGAGGCAGTTCAGTGGCGACATTATTGCTCATATTTCATTTCTCAGTTCGCCGGCAAGTTCGCCGGCGGTTATCCCCGGTGGATAGTGTCGTACGATGTTGCGGGACGGACCCACCAGATAAATGGCACTGGTATGCCCCACTAGTGTTGAGTTCTGTTCGGTTTCGGGCTCTACTTTATAAAGCGCTTTGAACGCATTCGCTGCAGAATTAGTCTGATTTTTTGTGCCGGTTAAACCGATGTAATCTTTATGAAAGCTCGCTAGGGAACCTCTGAATAACTCTGATATGTCTCTGGCCTTCAGGCAATCGTGCTGACAAGGCGCGTTTTTGAAGGCATGCGTCGGCCTGTCGAGAAAGCGTAACGCAGGCAGCACGATTGCCTGAAGGCCCCGAAGGGCGGGCCTGTCGCGCGCCGCCGCTGCGTTGTCGTTCTTGCCAAGGGCGACGGCCATTGCCTTCGAACGACGCCTTGCGGCAACACGCGACAGACTCACGCAGAGACATATCAGAGTTGTTCAGAGGCTCCCTAGATAGCGCTTGAGCTGTTCAGGAGAATCGCGTTCAGGGTCTACCGTTATAAACACAGGGATTGGCATCTCCTCAGTTGCTTCCAGACTATTCAACGCCTGCGTCACCATCAACAACTGAGTCGGACAAATGTCGGGGCAGTTGGTAAATCCAAAAGATACCAGTAGCCATTGGCCCTGAAACCCTTGTTCTGATCGAGTAATGTCGTTCTGGTCCTGTAATATAAAACGAACTTTCTTAATACCATTGTCTCGATGCAATACAGCGAATAGCACTGTGCTCACTAATACAATCGCAAAGGCAACGCCACCTACTGCGAGGCGTTGCAACAACTCGCGGCGTATTGTCATTGTGCTTGAAACCAACAATTCTGGAAGAAGCAAGACAGGAGGTAATCGGTTTTTTGTATATATGCAGAATCGAAGCTATCTCTATTCGAGCATATGGACTCCATCATATGAAATATCATCTAGCCTTCTCCGAAAACCTCGTGTACGCCACTGTTTCACAATGTTAGGTGTGATAACAGGATGATCTGCTGGAACGTAGAAAAAAGGACATTCTGAGGGTCAAGTAAGGGATTAAACAAGGACCGAGGTAAGCATTCCCTATGGAATCACGTCATTCTTTGCTTGAGATCAAGATTAACGATCTTATTTCTGATGCTACCGCTAAGGGAGCTTTGGAAATAAGATCGTTACGAGAGAGCATTGCTAGTCAGTACTTTTCCTGCATGACCTGATTGGGGTCGCCGCGGAATATTATGTAGCCAATGCTGTCGGTGACAATTTCGTGCCATCCATGTGGCATGCCTTTAGGGATAATGGCGATATCACCTGGTTTAACCTTCTGTAATACACCACCAACAATGCGGCCCCGGTGCATAGCACCAAGTAGATCGCTATGGGTTTCCTCCATATCAACAAATTTACCACCGGTCACCATAGTCCCCTCTCCTGTCACGATGTAGTAAATCTCATCAAGATCCACGTGGGCAATTCCAGTTTCCTGTTCCGTAACCAGCGTCTTCGGCCTCTGTACTACTGACACGCCCATAAACTCCTCGCCGACATCCACATGCCTAGCCACGATGTCACTAACCGTGCGTCCTGTTCCTAGCACTGCCAATCCCTGTTCAAATATAGCCTCAACTTCCTTTTTGTTGATGATGACTGAGCCGCCATCTTGCGCGTATGAAGCTGCAAGGCTTGTGCTTGCTAAAATCAGTGCGATGCTTGTTAGTAAATATTTCTTCATTTTTATTATTCCTCGTTAACATACTGAGAGTTTGAGCTCTATGGCCCGATTATCACGAAAACAACGATACTACTTGAGTCACAACTACTTTCTAGACACTTATTAAGCACTCTCATAGCCTGATGTTCAACGCCGCCGCAAACGACCACTTAAGGTAATCACCGCCAGGATCAATACCCCAGCGGTTTTTTTGGCAGCTACCTTAGTCATCAAAGAGACGTCATCTAGAATGGATGCAATATCGTCAAGTAGTACTAGGGAGCCAAGGGGCATTCCTTGTATTTGCCGAAAGAGTTTCTGCAGTATGCTCATTTTGATAGAGCTCTGCACCAATGCTCACTGTAGCGCCATTAATCTCCTATACATCTTCACCATCGTACCCTGCCCCTACTCACAGAGAAAACAGAGGCAGGTATGAACACAGCAAACATGACCGGAAATATCTCTCACCCAATCAGAAGCCTGATAATCAATAGCGCACTACTCCTGACTCTGATGCTTTCGGCAGTATCCCAGGCTCAAGCCGGTGGGGCACGGGATCGCTACAGTGGTAGCGAATGGCGGCTAGGCAATCACAATCAAATATACCAAAGGACAAATCGCGGTTGGCAACGAGTGCAAGGCTATGCGAACGCTGTCGCTGACGGATGGGTGATAGGCACGGACAGACGCAGCGGGGGCTACGGCATCTATCGCTGGAATGGTGATAGCTTTGATCGCATGCCCGGCGGCGCCGTGGAGATCGGTGGCAGCTACGAGCGCCCCTGGGTCATCAACAATCGCGGCGAACGTTTTGAATGGGCTGGGCGAGATTGGCGTGAAGTACGGTCTTACAGATCACAGCATAACGAGCGGCGTGACGAGCGCCACTACGACAGGGATGATGACGATCACGACAATCGCCGTGACGGCAACTCAAACGATCATCATGATGATCGACGTCGCCCGAGCTGGTGATCTTCCTACCTAAGGAAGGGGCCAACGCAGTTTGATGGAATCAAACCTCTCTGCCGGTGTTGACTCTTCCAGGCAAGGCCTTACTCGGCAAGAAATTGAGAATGTGACTACAGACGTTTATATCTCGAACCATTCTTGCTAAATTGACGCATATGAAAACGTATATTAAACGGCTGAATACTAAGGCTTCACAGCTTAAGGTCCGGAGGGTGCATATCTACGGGGCTACGTTCGTGGTGGGCTCCATAGTCGTTATTACGTCCGCTCTAATTGGCAGAGGATCGGTCCCAGACTTTACAGAGTTTGAAGTGGGTGATGAGCGCAAGGAGGCCTTCTTTGCTTATTTTCTTCCTCTTATCGAAGAACGTAATGAAAAACTTATGGCTCTTAGAGAGGAGTTGCAAATATTAAGCGATGATAGAACTCAACTTTCATTCTTCGAGCGTAGACACATCACCGATTTAGCCAATACCTACGAAATTGATGAATTTTCTCTAGATGATTCTGCGGACTGGAATGAATTGTTGCGACGAGTAGATGTCGTGCCGGCATCTCTGGCTCTAGCGCAGGCGGCAAGCGAGAGTGCTTGGGGCACCTCACGGTTTGCCATGGAAGGTAATAGCTTCTTCGGGCACTGGTGCTTTGCAGAGGACTGTGGAGTGCTGCCAAGCGCTCGAGAGGAAGGGGCAATTCATGAAGTAAAGAGATTTGACTCTGTCAGAGAATCGGTCGAGCGATATATACATAATCTGAACTATCACCCTGCTTATACTGAGTTTAGGTCAATTCGCGCAGGCATGCGCGAACGGGAAGAACCTGTCGCCGGATTAGAGTTAGCAGCAGGGCTTCGGTCTTACTCTGAGCGAGGTGACGCTTATATAGAAGAATTGCGTTCGATCATTCGATTCAATGGTCTCAACGAGTATGATGCGACCATCAATTAAAAAAGAGTGTCAGGGTCGTTGGTGTCCCACTTAACCTGAGGACATGAGTTTGGTGTTCGCTTCGGTGAACCGTCGCCAGCATGGATGCTGGCGTCGAGCCCCCACGGATGGGTTTATGGCGTGTCACAGAAGCGAATACCGAACTCATGTCCAACGCTGGACTAATTGCTCGACTCTACTGATAACAGGAGTGTTTACGCCCTTCAATCATAATCAAGTGGGACACCAATGGGTCAGGGTCATAATACTAAAGCATTTTGATCCTGACCCCTTTCAAGGTTATAGATCCCTTAGAAACGGATTGTCACACCACCGTAAACATGACGATCTGGCGCTGCTTCATAAGCGCGGCCACCGAAGGCATTCTTACGAACATTCGAGAAGTAATCTTCATCGAATAGATTGTTGATACCAAAGAAGGGCGCAACAATCGTACCGTTCATGTCATAGCTATTACCTACACGAAGCGTAGCGACGATTGATGAATCGACTTGCTGTGTATTCGCGTTATTCGCGTAAAACTCACCGACATTCAACGCGTCGATCGCAGCATAAGCGCCAGATTCATGCATGTACTTCAGCTCTGCATAGATCTGATGCTCTGGAATACCCGGAAGCGATTCGCCAACAGCGGCAGGAGTACCGTCGAAGCTAGTGAACTTAAAATCTGAGTAGGTGTACGCCACTGTTAGACTAAGTTGATCAGACAGCTTCGCTTGAATCTGAGCCTCTAAACCATTGCGATCGGTATCGGCGTTCTCGAAGAATGCGCGGCTGCCGATATTCACAACGTTAGTGATCTCGTTTTCAACATCCATCGTGTAGATCGCTAAGTCATAAAAGAGACGATTGTCTAACACACTACCTTTTGCGCCTACTTCGATGCTTTTCGCTTTTTGTGGATTAACATTGTTGAAGCCACCGAGGTTGACGTTCAGGTCTTGAGCGGGGCTGCCAAGTTCAGTGAAAGTAGGCGTCTCAAACGATGTGGCGTAGTTCGTGTACAAATTCCACTCTTGAGATTGATTCCACATCAAACCAATTGCTGGGCTGAATTCTTCGTAGCTTAGATCGCCACTTTGATTGCCATTCGCCAAGTACAAATCATTAACAGACATATCGAGATTATCGAAACGGCCGCCGAAGCTAAGGATTACTTCATCTGACAAAGAGGTTTCATTGCGGAAATAAACGCCGGCAGATTCGGCCTCTTCCACTTGATCAAAGGTAATATTGCCTTTCACACCAGCATTGTTAATAAAACGCTGACGATCGTCCGTTTGATAATCCATATCGAAGCCTACACTAAATACGTTGGGCATCTCCATCAGAGTATCGGTGAACGTGTATAAACCACCCACGCCAGAGAACGAACGCTGATAAGCAATTACACCGTCATCACTTACGAAAGGGATGTGTGAACCTATAGGCAAGAAGCCTGAGAAATCTTTACGCATCGTGTAGGTACGAAGCGTGAAGTCGTGCTGGCTGCCTACGCTTTTCTTATACACTAGGCCTACGCGTTGCTGATCAAATGCTTCGCCAGAATTGGAATTTGTATTCCGTTTCCCCGCTGCAGAACGGTCGGCTGCGACATCCGCCAACGTGACACCACCTGGATCGTTAGCGACAGGAGAATCCACTGCGTTGAGGATTGCGGTGAGGCTAGAAGCATCATCAATGTCATAAATGAATTTGCTGTTGATCAGATTGTGCTCAACCTCTGAGAAATCTCGGTAACCGTCCATCTCCAACCGAGACACGTTGACCAAATACCCCAGTCGCCCTGACTTGCCGCCTGCTTTAAGTTGTAGTTTCTGATGTCCGTATTCACCGGCCATGATCTTAGTTTCAACAAAAGGTGTGTCAGTAGGCTGCTCAGTAGTAAGACTGATGACGCCCCCGGATGCAGTGCCGTACAAAGAAGCAGATGGGCCACGAATGACTTCAACACTTTGAGCCGAACCCAAGTCCAAATCGTCGGTGCCACTTTGGCCATCAGGCAATGTCATAGGGATATCATCGGCAAATACTTTGATTCCGCGCATCCCGAAGTTTGCGCGGGAACCGAAGCCACGAATCGAGACACTCAGGTCTTGAGCGAAGTTATAACGGCTTTGCATGATCAAGCCAGGAATGGCGACTAAAGACTCGTCGAGCCCAAGCTCTTGGCGGCCTAGTTGAATGGCATCTTTGTTAACGATACTGATGGCCATTGGCACGGTACTAAGCGCTTGCTCTGTACGCGTACCGACAACGACGATCTCATCTAAGGGAGATGTCGACTGCGCGAGGGCGGATGTAGCCCCCGCTGCCATTATGAGGGGTATTAATACTCTTAATTGTTGCTTAGGTTTCACGATAACTCTCCAGATCACTTTTTTGCTTTGTGGGCATTGTGTATAGGCGATGGTGTTTATTGTGCGCAACATTCTACATTATTAAGACATCTAAATAAATTCAGCGCCTTTTAGTTGCAATTTGACACACATGGAAAGCAGGACGTGAAGGAGCTAGTGCCTAGTTTCTAGGGATTTAGGCAGAGCCTAGGCCGGCGTAGTCGATAAAATCACTCTGATCCCGGTGCATAATCGAGCCTAAGGATTGCACTCATAACATTGACTTGGGTCACCCCAAACTTCCGGGACTGTATGCCCCTTTTCATAACAACATCCTTCGCAATGTGCGATTCGCTCCTTCAGTGCACTGGTGGGGCTGCCACAGGCTTCGCACGGCAAACCAAATTCTTTCTTATCTGGCCAGAAACCGGGTCTACTGCAGCGAGGGCAAAGACTCAAAAGACGTTGTATCAGATTCTCAGCGGCTAGCGCGATTCTGTCTCGCCGCTCTGGACAAAAATGTGCACGAAGGTCGTAGCTAATACTAAGTGGATACGGGCTGCCCACCCCTGCCCATGCGGAGATGGTCGCCTCAACCTCGGCAGTTGATTCTAAACCCTTGGCGATCCGCCCGTGACTTTGCAGTACGAGCCCCTGCTGCAGCGCGACTGTGTTCAGGAAATCGGCTAGCTCTTGCTCGTTTTTGCATTCACAAGCTTGGGCCGCACTTGGGCCAACGGATACGCCCGTAACATGCCAATTTTCAGCGGCGTTGAAACAACAGAGTCGCTCGGAGTTAATTGTCATCAAACCCATAAAGCCAGCGGTAAAGCTTCCTTCGCTGCCGAGCCCAATCGACAAACCCGCGAGTTCACAGGCGAGTTGAGCCTTTTTCAAAGCACAGGCCGCTGGGCTGAGTGTTCTTTCTACTTCCGAGGAGAACGTTCCCAACAAATCAGTGTCGTAGCCAGTGGCAAGAACAAGTTTAGCGCCAAGCAGCTCTCTCAAAACTGGAGCGATGATTGACCCTTTACCGTGCTTAGTAAGCAACGCAAAATCACGTCCTTTGTAGGGATTGCTCATCTAAAAATAGCCTTCTCGCTTTTTCTTCTCCATCGACCCGACCTGATCCTTGTCGAGAGTACGACCTTGCCGTTCACTAGACTTATCTAACAATATCTCTTGAATAATCTCAGGCACATTTTTGGCGCGGCTGAGCACGGCACCAGTTTGCGGATAACATCCTAGGGTTCTGAAGCGAATATCTCTAAGCGCGATAGAATCTCGCTCTTGGGAATTAAGATAGGGCAGCATCCGCTCATCGTCAAGCGCAAAAATTTGCCCACTGTCACTCTCGATATAGCTTCTACGGGCAGCAGAAAAATAAAGCGCTACTAAGTCGATTTTCTCCAGCATGATGTACTGCCATACATCGACCTCAGTCCAGTTAGACAGGGGAAACACACGCACATTCTCACCACGATCAATCTTAGTGTTATAGATATTCCAAAGCTCCGGGCGCTGGTTTTTAGGGTCCCAAGCATGATTCTTCCCGCGCACTGAGAACACGCGCTCTTTGGCCCGGGATTTCTCTTCATCACGACGAGCTCCGCCTAGAGCCGCATCGAATTCATATTTCTGCAAAGCCTGCTTAAGCGCAACCGTCTTCATTTGATCGTTATATTTTACGGACCCGGACTCAACTGGATGTATGCCAGCTGCCAACGCATCGGTGTTGGTATGCACAAGCATGCGCAAATCGTACTTCTGCGCTAGCGCATCGCGAAAACGCGCCATTTCGGCAAACTCCCAAGTCGTATCGACATGCAACAGCGCGAATGGCACCGGTGCAGGATAAAGCGCCTTGCGCGCGAGATGCAGCATCACCGTTGAGTCTTTCCCGATCGAGTAGAACATGCAGGGGTTCTGAAAACTGGCGACAACCTCACGGATAATGTGAATAGACTCCGCCTCCAGCTTTCGGATATGAGTCATTTCAGACATACGTGTCCTCCACTGCAACAGGCGCCCACTGGCCAGCGTGATAGCGCGCCATGCTTCTTGCCTCTACATCCCAAGCGAAGAGAAATAACCAGCCATTGTCGAGTAACTCGCGCACCGCCGCATGCGCGTTAATGATATTGGCAATCGCTTGAATTGGCGCGGCGATGTAGACACTTAGTCTTAGTGGTTGATGGCGCCAATCGGTGCCATCATGCACGGACTGAATAGGCAACCCAATGCGTAGATCACCTCCATTGCCTTCGAACACACCAATGTGTTCGCCCACGACGTTGTGCAGCAATTTGTTACCGCTGCCGTATTTATCCGGGTCGACGACGGATGCGTAGTATTGCAGATTGATCCAATTGGTGACGATCATCGGCGCCGTAATGATCAGCTCCAGCACCTCGAAGCCCGCGTCACCCTCCCATGTGTAGTCATGAAGAAAACTACGCCCCTCTAGATTTATTAGTTTAGTGAATGAGCGGGGCGCAACGATAAACGAGGCATTGTTTGCGAGCCCCCATTCCGGGCGCAGTTGCGCCCAATCATTGCTACGCTCTTGCAGCGCTGCTGCAATCTGAGTGGATTTTTTTGATTCGATACCAAGGCTTGGCGCACGCGCGCGCTGTGCCACGTTCTCGGCGCCTCTGAGCCACTGACGGTAAGGAGCTTCGTCGGGCGCGTCGAAGCAGACAATTTCATCAAGGCTGGTATTGTGAAGCGCAGGGACAAAACGGGTGGCATTCGGAACGGTGACTCCATGACTCGCCAATGTTTCTCGCAAGCTTACGTCATTGAGCAGTTGTGCGAGTACTCGCACGTTTACTTCGCCGCTTTGCCCGCCGCACGCACCGCAGTCTAGGCTTGCTGCGTGCGGGTTATTGGCACTATGACTGCCATGCCCCACTAGTAATACATGCTCGGGAAAGTTCTTTGTTAAGCCAAGCGCCTGCAGAATTGCAAGGAGCAGCTGCGCTTGGTCCTCTTTGCTGATCACGACACCATTGCTGCGCAGCTCCCATATACTATTCTCCTCAATTGAGGTCTTGGATTCACGCTTGCGCATTTTAGAGAAACTGTAACGCAGCAAATCAAACGCTTTGAACACCCCGCCTGCCTCTACCAAGCCGAAAGAGGCTGGCGCAATACTGGAGGCGTCCTGATTGCCAACCTTACGTTGTATGCTCCCGTTGTGCTTGCGCTCCGAGGCGCTCACAGCCGCTCTCGCAACACTTAGTGCCGGGCGCAGCAAGCCTGGCAATTGCGGCCTTGCCTCGCTAGTGAATGAGTTGCGATACTCGATAGGTAGCCCGAAGAAACCGGCGAAACCGGCGGTTTGGATGGCAGGGTCCTGCGCCTCTAATGCACGACGCATAGGCTCAGAACGCACGTCAATGCAGAAAACTGCCAACATCTTCGGCGTTACGGAAGGCGAAGGTTGCGCCTTCAATAACTGTTGTTGTAAAGGTTCTTGATAGGCGTACTCGAGTGCACGCTGCCACACCCAGAGTAATTGCTGGCTCGTCAGAATTTCATCAAAATGCGTTTCACTTTTCTCAAATTGAGCGAGGAATTGATGCTTTATCAATTCGTAACTCGCAGCGGTCTTCGCTTGCAGGTGCCGCCACAGCAAAAGCTCCCAGCAGAGTCTTATGGCCAGCAGTTGTTCTATGAGATCGTTGTCATTGCCTAGCAAACGGTCCTGCCATGCCTGATACGCGAGCCATGAAGTCCAACCATTCACATCCAAGAGCAGAGAGGTGGCATAGTCTGCGCAGGCCGCTTCACTAAACTGCCCCGCGAAAACTTCTTTTTGAAATGCCTCATAGACCCCAGAGATTGATTCTGGGAGGGAGTGAATCTGCTGGTTGATCTCGCGAGCGCCCATTAGAATTCCGATGCCCTTGTCGAGACCCACCACCTCTCGCCATGCTTGAAAAAATGCATGCTCTGAAGAAGCGCTGCTAAGCATTCTTTCCGGATATTGAAAAAATGCGCCGCAGAACTGGCTAATCTGTTGTTCAACTTCGGCGCGCCATGCCATCTTATTGCGTTGTTCTACCATGTCATCCAGAAAGTCTACAAAATTGTGCCAAGGCTTCGACACAGTAGGAGTTTCCAGCGCGCCTAATAACTGCTCCTGCGTTGCCTCTACTCTCAGTTCTTCTTTCGCCATCTGCAGATGCGATGAGGAGATTGCATTGCCCCATTGCCGTTTATAGTAGGCGCCTGGCATCAGGCAATTAATCTTGCCCAATGTCGCCAGTCGCGCGGCCACCTTGGAGAATGTCTCATCACGCATCTCCCACCACGGGTTCACCGCAATGGAGCGATCTAAAGGCCACGTGGGAGCGAATTTGCTACACGCCTGACGCATGCACTGTTGCAGGGACCTTGGCGCAGCGTTATGTAACAAAGGGCTCTGCACTTTCATATCAAATCGCTCCATGTGAAATTGTTGCTGTGGTATTTAAGGTGCGCGGCAATGGCCATAGTTTGAGCGTTAAACGCGTGAGCCATTCATCGAGATAGAACCCGGCATTGAGTGCTATGAACAAGCGATGACTAGAAGTGCTTTCTGGCCTGTAACGCAACTGGAAATATCCCAGCAGAAGTATCCCGAAGAGGCTTAACATCCAAACATCGAACAAGCCGCTATAAGTATGCTCATGCTCAGGAATTACTGGCGCAAGCATCGTCTTGAAAGCCCAGTAACTGCCTAGCAGCAATAGACACCAGCAAAGGGCATAGACTATCTGCTGCCTTCCCCCGACCGCACTAAGCTGTGTCAAGAAGACAGTCAGTGCTGCAGCTAAAATCAACCATGGGCTAAGCGGTACTATCGATGCGCCGCTAAACGAGACGAGCAAGGCGATACTGGGTAGCATCACAAGCGCCGCAACAATCCAGCTTCTCATTGTTGGCAGTCGTTTTGCGCTGTGCTGCGCGCGCAGAAATTCTGTGACCGCCTCCCCTGAGTTCAAGAAGGCAAAGGCTTTGTAGCAAGAGTGGGCCAACATATGCAGTAGGGCAAGCTCGTATAAGCCTAACGCACACTCTACCAACATCAGACCCATTTGCGCGTTAGTGGACCATGCTAGGCGCACCTTTATGCTAATCCTTGTCATCATGACCAAAGCCGCCACCAGCATCGACATTCCTGCAACTACTATCACAAAGCCTTGAGCGAACTGAGATTGACTAAACAGCGGAGAGAACAGTATCAGCAAAAAGCCGCCTAGATTAATCACGCCAGCATGCAGTAGTGCCGAAACGGGGGTAGGAGATTCGACCACTTGGATCAGCCACCCATGCACCGGCAGCTGCGCACACTTAATTAGGGCAACTAGCGCGATTAGAGTAGCCGCAAGCTGTTCCTGAACACTGAGGCTATTCACAGGGTAGTGGGAGAATATTTCATCGAGATTTAGGCTGCCGTGTTCGCGCCACAGCAGGAAAAAGGCTACTGCGAGACAGCTCTCGGCTATTCGAGCAAGTATGAACTTCTTGTGAGCCGCGAGAACGGCGCGTGGTCGCGTGGGATAGAACATCAGCAACTGATGGAAACTTAGGCTAATTGCAACCCAAGCAAGCCAAAGGAGCACTAGATTCTGACTCGTCACCACACAGAGAACGGCGAAGACCGTGCAATTGAACCACCACAAGAATCGCTTCCCATTAACGTCCTGGGCGAAGTTAGTGGCCGCATAGCGAAGTACGATCCAAGCGATGAAGCTAATAAGCAGCAGCATAATGCTGACCAGCGGGTTGAAATGGAACCAAGCTAGTTGCGAGGCCGGCACACCGATGATCATGGCTTGCGCGAAATAGAGGGCAGCTGCTGCGAATGCCAAGCCCATAACCAACTTCGCCGCCGCCCAACGCCAAGAGAATGTCCAAAGAGCCATTATTAGAAGAGGAGCCAACACCACACTTATTGCTAAGAAAGAGCTTCCATCGAAATTCATAATAAGCCAACCAGTTATTTTAAGTGCGGCGATTGTCCGGCATGGTGTATATTCTGTAAAATATATATTAATTCAATAATCATTCTTTTTTGGTGAACGATGAGCAGGCTCAATTACCACCATCTCTACTACTTCTGGAGAGTGGCCAAGCAAGGCAACCTGACCCAATGTGCCCACAAATTGCATGTCTCCCAGTCTGCACTCTCGTCGCAAATCAAGCAATTAGAGGACAGCATGAACCTGATGCTCTTCAAACGGGAAGGGCGCAAGCTAGTGCTGACTGAGACGGGCCGTAAGGCTTTTAGCTATGCTGAGGACATTTTCAAAAAGGGGGACGAGCTGCAATCCTACCTGCTCACGGGCGAGCAACCGGAGGGGGCCACACTGCGCATCGGCATGCTGGCAACCATGTCGCGTAATTTTATCGAGAACCTTATGCAGCCCTTGGTGGGACGCCCTCACGTCAAGTACAGCTTAGAAGCGCGTGAGCAATCTAATCTTCTAACCGCACTCGGCAACCATCAACTCGATCTTGCACTGACCAATATCGCGGTGGTCGGAGACGATAAGCAATTATGGCAATGTCAACTGCTGGCCCGGCAACCGATTGCCATCGTTGGTCCTCCAGGCCTAAAACTCGGAGAGCGACTCAATACCGCTTATAAGAAGCAGCGCTGGGTACTACCCGTACACGACAGCCCGATACGCTCCGCTTTCGAGGGCATCTGTGCACAGCATCATTTCGCGCCCGACGTGATCGCCGAGGCCAATGACATGGCAATGCTCAGGCTGCTGGCACGGGACTCCGGCGCGATCGCAGTGCTACCACAAGTCGTGGTGAAGGATGAATTGGATAGCGGTAAGCTTGTGCTGTATATGACTCTAGAGAACGTGTTCGAAAACTTCTATGCGGTGACTATCGCACGGCAGTTCCCGAATAGTTTGGTCAATGAATTGCTAACGCTAGCTCGAGAGCAACCATAGCAGGGCATTGACCAAAATTGGCTCGCGTGTCAGAACCATTGCGTTAGAGCGGTCGTATACTAGCCAATACTCAAGACCCCGGTCGATACTCTGTACAAGAAGAAACTCTATTTCTTTTCCATAAGCTTTGCAGGTGCCCTAATCGTCACCCTCATTGCCACTGCGATCTCCGCGCATATCACCCGCCAGAATCTCGAACAGAGCACGATGGCGCAATCCCTTCTAGGCGAGCACTTGATGATCTCGAGTGTCTCCTATCGTTTGTTCAAACAACTCACCGACGAGCTGATTTTTGGGCAAGAGTTACGCAGACTCATCATCTTCATTTGCTGCTAGCAGATGAAAATGAATCCATACTGGCGAAAGTCGGCCTTCAACGCTTAGCGCAAGTCTTAGCCATTCTGATAGACAATGCCATTAAGTATTCCGTTACCGGTAGCGACATCACTTTGACGTCTAGGATTGTTGGCGCCAGAGTTGGCATCACAGTAATCGACCAAGGCGTCGGCATCGCCCCGGCTGACTTAGGGCCAATCTTCGAGCGCTTCGTGCGCATCAATCGCCGAGGGGATGGCGCAGGTTTAGGCATTGCGATTGCGAGAACCATCATCGAAGCACATGGCGGAGAGATCACGGTAGAGTCCGTGCTTAACGGCGGCTCGAGCTTTACCAGGGGCTGATGACTACCTTTGCAAGCCCTTCGATTTCGAAGAACTGCTGGCGCGTATCGAGGCATTGGCTCGCCGGACAGGCGATAAGGATCAACGGGTTAGGGCCGCGTTATCCATCGCGCATTTGCGGCTTGATCCAGAGAATCGGCTAGCATTTTGTGACGCAGAGGAACTTGTGCTTACCAAAATTGAATTTGACCTATTACTCTATCTTGCGGAGAACCGCGGCAAGGTTTTATCGCGGGAACGTATTCTCAATCGTGTGTGGGGCACTCATTCAGACCCTTTAACAAATATTGTCGACGTTTATATCAGCCGCTTGCGCCAGAAGATAGATGTCCCCCAGGGGGGAGTCTCTAATTCAAACCCTGCGGGGTAATGGCTATCGTATGCGAATTAATGGATAGGCGATAACAAGTCGGGGTTTTCTACGAGGTTTCTAACGCCATGCGCGCCCGACTTTTCGAAGGCATTGCCCCCGCACCACTCCCCAACCGTTTCAATATCGACGACGGCGACATTCGGCCGCACACTCCAACTAACCAAAAGAGGTGAGCCCTGCTCACTGTAGGAAGGCCCGGTGGTAGAGTCTGCGTACTGAATTGGCTCACCGGTGGTGCTAGGAGTATTCAATGCCTGGTAGTAGCCGTCGCGCATGTCATGGGCGGCAAGGTCATTGAAATCGAGCCCATTACGATCACACGAATAAAAGACTCCTTGTAGTGAAACGGCACAAGTAGCATATGCGAGCTAGATGAACTCTAATTGAATCCGCCGAATATCTAAGCAGATATTAGGAACACATAGCGGCCCTCATCAATCTAGCAACTTATAGGCCCAGCAATGAAACTTATCTACACTCACGAAAACATGATGCTTTTACATTCGGCCAAGAACATTCTGGAGCGCAATAATATTGAATCGTTTTTCAAGAATGAACACTCTTCCCCGAACGGGTCGAACCTTGGCATCAGCAATATTTTCCAAGAGCTATGGATCATTAACGATGAGGACTATCTTAAAGCTCGCGCAATAATTGATCGAGAAATTGTCAATCCTGAACAAAAAGCGAATTGGGTATGCCCTAAATGCGCGGAAGAGAATGCCGGTAGTTTCGATTTTTGTTGGAACTGCCAGACAGCCAAGCCCCTCGACTAACCTATCTCGAGTTTAGGTCATAAGTGCTGCCATGTAGTCACTCCATTGCTCCTTCCTATTTTAATCCAATAGATTTCTACTAACTAGGTGATACAAATTTTCAACCCATAACACTTCTTATATCACGTAGGCTTACTCCCTCTGCTTGGCCAAGCAATCAATTGAGTCACAAATACTCTGTTCCCGACTGGAGGGAAATTTTATGCTCAGAAAATACTTGTTTGCTGTTTCATCCTTGGCCGTCGCTGTAGCCTTTGGTGCAAGCAGCTCCTTCGTTAACGCTCAGAACTCGCAAACGCCCAATGAATTTTGGTGGCCTGAGAAATTAAACCTTAGCCCACTTCGACAGAATAGCCCCGAATCAAACCCACTAGGTGCAAACTTCGACTACGCTACAGCGTTCGAGAGCCTTGATCTGGTTACGGTTAAGAGTGAGATCGAAGCCTTAATGACGTCCTCGCAGGACTGGTGGCCGTCAGACTATGGTCATTACGGTCCTTTCTTCATCCGCATGGCCTGGCATAGTGCAGGTACGTACCGTATCGGCGATGGCCGTGGCGGTGCCGGTGGTGGTCAGCAGCGCTTTGAACCTCTCAATAGTTGGCCCGATAACGTCAACCTCGACAAGGCGCGACGCCTGCTCTGGCCAATCAAGCAGAAGTATGGCAACAAGCTTTCTTGGGGTGATCTAATGGTTCTCACTGGCAATGTTGCGCTCGAGTCTATGGGATTCAAAACCTTTGGCTTCGCCGGCGGCCGGGTTGATGCCTGGGAGCCAGATCTCGTCTTCTGGGGTCCCGAGAAGGAGTTCCTCGCCGACGAGCGTTACAGTGGGGATAGAGAGCTGCAGAACCCCCTCGCCGCCGTGCAGATGGGTTTAATTTATGTAAATCCAGAAGGCCCAAACGGCACGCCTGATCCGCTGGCAGCTGCGCGCGATATTCGCGAGACCTTTGGTCGCATGGCGATGAACGACGAGGAAACAGTGGCATTGATTGCCGGCGGGCATACTTTTGGTAAAGCACACGGTGCAGCTGCACCAGCAGACTGCGTGGGCGCTGAACCTGCCGCTGCTGAAGCAGAGGCTCAAGGCCTAGGCTGGAAGAACAGCTGTGGCAGTGGTTCCGGTGCCGACACCATCACCAGCGGCTTAGAGGGTGCGTGGTCGATGAGCCCTACCGCGTGGACTATGCAGTATCTGGATAACCTCTATAATTATAACTGGGTGCAAACACGCAGCCCCGCGGGCGCTGTGCAGTGGATACCCGATGACGAGAGTGCCGCAAACCTAGTGCCTGACGCGCACGACCCATCTAAGCGCCACGCTCCGATAATGTTCACGACAGACCTTTCCATGAAAATGGACCCAAGTTACCGTGAAATCTCCACGCGCTTCCATGAAAATCCCGAAGAGTTCGAGCTGGCTTTCGCAAAGGCATGGTTCAAATTGACTCATCGCGATTTGGGTCCACGCTCCCGCTATCTTGGAGCTGAAGTGCCGGCAGAGGAACTGATCTGGCAAGATATTGTGCCGCCAGTCGATCACACACTCGTCAATGCAAGCGACGTGACGCAATTGAAGGCAGCGGTGCTCGCCTCTGGCTTAACGATCTCCGAGCTTGTTCGGACTGCTTGGGCATCCGCTTCAACTTATCGCGATACTGATATGCGCGGAGGTGCCAATGGTGCGCGCGTCCGTCTGTCCCCTCAAAACAACTGGGGCGTCAACAACCCCAGCGAACTTGAAAATGTGCTAACAAAGCTTGGGCAGATCCAAATGGATTTTAACGCAGCGCAAAGTGGCGACAAGCGCATATCTTTGGCTGATACGGTCGTATTGGCTGGTGCCGCCGCTATCGAACAGGCAGCTAAGAACGCCGGAACTGAAGTCAGTGTAGCTTTTACGCCAGGACGCACAGATGCATCGCAAGCACAGACCGACGTCACAGCGTTCGCAGCACTCGAACCCAAAGCCGATGGTTTCCGTAATTATTACAGCGCTAACCTGCGCCTTTCTCCTGCGGAGATGTTGGTCGATAAAGCCAATCTCTTAACCTTAACCGTGCCAGAGATGACGGTACTGGTTGGCGGAATGCGCAGCCTAGGGGCGAATGCTGGGGGAACCCAACATGGGGTCTTCACAACGGCGCCTAACAGCTTGAGTAATGACTTCTTCGTGAACCTTCTCGATATGTCCACGCTGTGGGAGAAATCCACCTCGAGTGATGGCATCTATGAAGGACATGATAGGAGCACTGGCGAGTTGAAATGGACTGCAACGCCCGTTGACCTAGCGTTTGGCTCGAATTCCGAGCTTCGCGCCGTGGCGGAAGTGTATGCGGCGAATAATGCACAAGCCATGTTTGTGCAGGACTTTGTAAGCGCATGGAACAAGGTAATGAATCTAGATCGATTTGATCTCTAAGTAGATTGGAGTGGGGCCGTTTACCCGCCCCACTCCAATTCCCAATAAAAGGAGCAGGAGTAATTTGCTAAGTGGTGCGTGGGGCGAACATGATAATTGCCATTCCTAACAGCGCCACGCTAGAGCCCACAACATCCCAGGTAGTTGGACGAATACCTTCTATGCACCACAACCACAGAATAGCCATAAAGATATAGACCCCTCCGTAGGCTGCATAGACCCTACCTGCCGCAGCGGGATGCAACGACAATAACCACGCAAACGCCATTAAACTTATTGCAGCCGGCACTAGCAGCCAAATAGATTTTCCCCCGCGTAACCATAGGTATGGCAGATAACAACCAACGATCTCAGCCAAAGCTGTAATAACAAAAAGACCCACTGTTTTTAGCTCGAACATTGGGAACCCCCCTTTTTTTATCCTATAGCTCCTTACCCCAACTTCGGGAGTAAGTCCTCGATTCTTTGACTATTTTTCTCTAAGCGAATCACGTGCCAAAGCTCTTCGGCTTCCGGGTGGGCTTGCCGCAGGTAATTGACCCATTGCTTGATACGGCCAACGCGATCCTTGGGGGATAACGTGGTCCCAATCTCCTGCCAGAAATGCACGAGCAACGGCGAGAGTTGCACCCATGGAGTGGTTTGCGAACTATTCGCCTTAATTTGCCTAGCTAGAAACGGAAGCCGAACCGCCCCGCGGCCCAACATGACATCGGGGGTGCCTGCGATGGCAACGCAGCGATGATAATCCTCAACGGAGCAAATATCGCCGTTAGCAATTAGGGGAATATTAATGTGTTGTTTGATCCTGCCTAGCTCTTCCCAATGGGCAGGCGGAGCATAACCCTGCGCTCTAGTGCGCGCATGCACTGTAAGCTCAGCGGCTCCGGCAGACTCTATGGCGGCGGCGTTGTCTAGCATAAGAGAAGTATCGTCGAAGCCGAGGCGCATCTTTGCCGACACCATGACGGACTTGGGTAGCGCAGCGCGAATGGCGCTTACCACGCGATAGAGGCTCTCGGGCTCCTTCAGCATCACCGCACCGCCCGCGCGGCGATTGACAGTCTTGCTGGGGCAACCGAAGTTGATGTCCACCCCGAAGGAGCCCAACTCAACTACTCTCACAGCATTAGCCGCCATCGCTTCGGGGTCGCTGCCGAGCAGTTGCACTCTTAGAGGGGTGCCAGAGTCGGTTCTGCCGCCCTGCGCCAATTCCGGGCAATCGCCGTACAGAACCTTATCGGGATAGAGCCTGTCGACCACGCGGACGAACTCGGACACGACCCAGTCATAACCACCCTGTGCAGTGATGAGACGGCGCAGGTGAGCGTCGGCGAGGCCTTCCATTGGGGCTAGAACAATGCGCATAGAACTTCAGAAGTGATGAATTGGCCGCAGAGTATACAGCCAATGATAAATGGGGTCAGGATAAATGGGGTCAACTCTCGCACCTGCACCGCAAGGCGATTCAACACAGTGGCCGCCGCATTAACCTCCTCCTCTACCAGCTCATATTGACGCTCCTCGATGGCCTCTCGCACGCCAGGTAGCGTCTTAACGCCATAGCCGGTATAGAAGCCAGGAGCGTAGATGTGATGAGTGAACCAAGGACGTCCGGGGAGGCCATCCACATCGATCAGTGCGCGCTCGGAGGTATAGAGTAGGGCATTGTCCTGCACCGTGGCTGGCGTGCCACTATTGGCCACAGTGCTGTAAGCAGCTGCTGCTTTTTCAAGCGCTGCCATCGCGTTCCTTAGCGGGGCAAAGTTGAAATAAGGCACCTCCGACTTCGGCAGCGGCGCCCTAATGCTGAGAGTCGGGTCTAGGGCCAGCTCGTAAACGCCCGAAGAGATGCGGGCATTCTCAGCAATAGTTTGCCTGCGCATATCCTCGGCCAGCTTTTCTACTTCCCCAAGGTATAGGTTCACATTGTCAGCCAATCCTGTGAACTCAAAAGGTAGACGTGGGGCATAGGCAAGACGCAAGGTAGCGCGACCGGCGACTTGCGCAAGCGCCACTCCATAGACTAAACGGGTCCTTGAAGCGCGTAAAATGCTCATAGGTGTCGTACAGGGTGTGGTAGCTGCCATCACTGCCCTCCCCACCAAAACCAATGTTCAAGGAGGCGATGCCTAGGGAGCCTCTGAACAACCCTGATATGTCTCTGCGTGAGTCTGTCGCGTGTTGCCGCAAGGCGTCGTTCGAAGGCAATGGCCGTCGCCCTTGGCAAGAACGACAACGCAGCGGCGGCGCGCGACAGGCCCGCCCTTCGGGCAATCGTGCTGCCTGCGTTACGTTTTCTCGACAGGCCGACGCATGCCTTCAAAAACGCGCCTTGTCAGCACGATTGCCTGAAGGCCAGAGACATATCAGAGTTATTCAGAGGTTCCCTAGGCAGATAGAGTCACTAATGAGGTAATGTGTCCACGTTGAAGAAACGCCGCATATGGGGCTGCTCGAGGGATAGGTCGCGGATTAATTTCGCCCGGCCTTGGCTGTTCACATAGTCTAGGAACGTGCTGGCGATAATCGACATCCGCTTGCTTCTCAAGCGTGCTAGTTGCCATTTAAGCACAATGGGTATACGGCTGACGCTCAGCTCTTCCAAACCGATGTGCCCCCCGTAGGACAATGTATGACTCGAAAGAATGGATACCCCCAAACCTGCCATCACCGCATGACGAATAGCCTCATTACTCTCGATGGTCATCTTCAAATTCAGTTTGATTCCAAACTTCTTCATATGCTCTTCTATCGCGTGACGCGTGCCAGAGCCAGGCTCTCTCATTAGAAAGGGATATTGCGCAAACTCAGCCAACGAGACTTTGGCTTTCTTGGTCATCGGGTGACCGATTGGGGCAATCGCCACCAAGGGGTTAGGTAGAAAGTCGTATAAGGCGAGATCATCTTTCTCTGGTGGGTGACTAAACACATAGAAATCATCCTCGCCGCGTTCTAGTCTTTCCAGAATTTGGCTCCGATTCGCCACATTCATTTGTACATCGATAGCGGGATAGAGACGACAGAACTCACCCAGCAAGTGAGGGATAAAATACTTGGCAGTGGTTACCACCCCTATACGCAAAGTGCCTGCTTTCAAGCCTTTCAGGTCTGAGAGCCTAGACTCCAGCTCTTCAGACCGATCAAGAATATCTCGAGCCGCCGCAACAACCGCAATGCCAGCCTCCGTAAAGACAAGCTTCTTCCCTACCTGATCATAGAGAGGCATGCCTATGGCTTCGCTGAGCTTCTTCAACTGAATAGAAATAGTAGGCTGCGTAAGATAGAGTTTCTGCGCAGCAGCCGTGATGCTGCCCTCATTGAAGACAGCGAGCAATATTTCAAGCTGGCGGAAGGTGCCGATGTAGGCATGGAGTCGAGAGGACATTAATTACCATAGATATATATCGATGTATAAAATAGATAATATCTATTTTTATCTATACTTAATAGCTCTATCATGTCGCTCGCAATCTCCCCTTCCAATGCGAAGTAACTAAGTGACGTGCTGAAGCCCTAATTTAAAACTTTAGTATTTTTTCAAGGAACATTACATGAAGGCAAGCGTGATCGAAATCATCATGGGGTCGCAATCGGATTGGGAAGTGATGCAAGAGGCATGTACCGTTCTCGAAGCGCTAGGGGTGTCTTACCATGCACGAGTAGTCTCTGCCCACCGCACTCCCGCCAGAATGTTTGAGTTCGCTTCAAAAGCGGCGCAGAACGGGACCAAGATTATCATTGCTGGCGCAGGCGGCGCTGCTCATCTGCCAGGCATGGTGGCCGCCATCACACACCTACCAGTCATTGCAGTACCTGTGCAAAGCAAGCATCTTAATGGTTTAGACAGCCTACTTTCAATTGCCCAAATGCCACGCGGGGTCGCCGTTGCTACTCAGGCGATTGGGGCAGCCGGCGCATTCAACGCGGGCCTTCTCGCTGTGCAGATACTCGCACTTGAAGATCCCGCACTTACGCAACGCCTTATCGCTTGGCGCAGCGAGCAAACCGATAGAGTGGCGGAGGAAATTGCCTGATGCACATTGCGATCCTTGGTTGCGGACAATTGGCAAGAATGCTGGCACTAGCCGGCTGGCCAATGGGCATGCAATTTAGCTTTGTCTCAGAAGCCGACGAGGATACACGCTGCGTCGACGGCCTTGGCAAAGTCGTGCGGCTACAAGAGTCAATGTCGCCAGAGATGATGTTCGAAGCTTTAGGTAAGCCCGACGTAATAACGGTAGAAAAAGAAGCCGTTGACACCACATTTTTGCGGCAACTCAGTCAGTTCAGTAAAGTTGCGCCTAGCCCCGATATACTTTGGACAGTGCAACACAGAGGCCGCCAGAAAAATTTCTTACGCGACAAAGGTATTGCCACGGCACCCTACGTTGAGATTCACAGTAAACCAGAGCTTATGCTCGCCGCTCAAACGCTTGGATACCCACTGATTATCAAGTCCTGCGAACAAGGCTATGACGGCCAACAACAGTGGCGCGTTCGTGATGAAGCTCAGGCAAGAGCCTTCATCGACAGCTCAACGGTTATTGAAGATGCGGTGGTTGAGAAGATGGTCAACTTCTCAATGGAGGTATCCGTTCTGGTAGTCCGAAACTTTGCTGGGGAAATAGCAATCTATGAGCCCAGCGAGAATAGACACTGCAACGGTACGTTATCGGTCTCGATCGCGCCTACAGAAACGCTGAGCACAGCACAACGTAAGCAGCTGCAAAATATCGTGAACACACTGATGCAAACCATGGATTATGTTGGCGTGCTTGCGATCGAATGTTTCGTAGTGGATGGACAGATCTCCGTCAACGAGCTGGCCCCCCGAGTACACAATAGTGGTCACTGGACTCAAGAGGGCGCGATATGCAGCCAGTTTGAGAATCACCTGCGCGCAATCTGTGGTCAGAGCCTTGGCTCGACGACTAGCTTAGGGCATAGCGCAATGATCAACTTATTAGGGTGTAACGCACCGGACGACTTAATTTCCAAGCCTAATGCTCACTTGCACTGGTATAACAAAACGCTTCGACAAGGCCGCAAAATGGGCCATGTCAATTTGCTGCATCCCTCCCCCCAAGCGCTGCAAGAAGACCTTGATGACGCGTTGCGAATGATGCCTAGTTAGCGCTAATAGAAAAACCTATTGCAAGGACCGGGGTTAGGGCTAGTTTCAAAAATAGGCATTTATCACACCTTTCGCGCCGCTACGCGGCACCATAAAAAAAGCCAAAGCAGCCGCGCTCCCGCGCACTACTTTGGCTTTCTGGACTAAACGATCTTAGCGTGCAGAGTATTTCGTGAACGCACCGCCTGCTTGGCTAAGGGAGTTCGGACCCTCTGCGGCAAACACATTGCCGTTGCCATCCACTGCGATACCCTCGCCTGCAGTCCCCTGCGCTAAACGATCCTCGCGCTCGAAAGGTTGGATAAAAGCTGTCACGACATCTTCATCGATATGCCCAATCCGAACACCATTGCGCCAGCCTGGATGGCTAGTAGGGCTAGACTCCGAATCGATGGCATAGAGCATATCGTCGTCAGTAATGAACAGCCCGCTTATGCGGCTGAAGCTATAGCGTGACTCGAGGTAGTTACCCTCTTGATCGAAAATCTCAATGCGGTGATTACCACGGTCGGCAACCCAGAGACGACCCTGAGAATCAAACTCCATCGCGTGGGGCGTGCGGAACTCGCCATGGCGAACACCGATTTGCCCCCATTGCTTGACGAAGGTGCCGTCTGGCGTGAACTTCAAAATACGCGAGGTATCGCCATTGGCGCGGCCCTCTTCCATGGCCTGCATGCTGATCATGCCTTGCGCGTTATGCCCGTCAGAGACATAAATGCTGCCATCGGGGCCGACAATCACGTCGTTGGGCTGGTTAAAATGCGCCCCATCAGTACCAGCCTGCCCAGCCGTGCCAAGGCTCATTAGCAATTCCCCATCGGGGCTGAACTTGTGGACTTGATGGCCCTTCGTTCCCGCGGGGTTTACCGCAAAGTCCGTAACCCAGACATTCCCTTGGGTATCAACATGAATACCGTGCGGCGTCACGAACACACCAGCGCCGAAATTCTTCAGGACGGCACCAGTATTAGGGTCAAATTTGAAGATTGGGTCAACCAGGTTGGTATCGCAGGTAATAGGCGCCCCAGCACCGAAATTACCCGCACCACAGCGCTCATAGGCAACGAGCATACCGTCCGTTGGATCGATATCAACGCCGGCTGTAGAGCCCCACTCACGCCCTTGAGGCAAATCGCCCCAATTACGCGTCACTGTTGGATAGGGGTTAGCAAATCCTTCTCCAGTGATGACATTGCCAACGACCATAGGCTCATGGGCCATGGTTTCATTAGCCATTGGTGCTGCAGCCGGTGCGGCAGCATTGCTGGTCGTACTAGGCTCGGTGCAGGCTGCCAACATGAGCGATGCACAAAGCGTGGATAACAGGATTTTAGATGAAGACATGACTGCTCCTTTATTATTTATTTGCTTGGAGAAAAATAACGTGTTGCCAGAGCATAAAATCTATTGCCCTCTAAGTCCACCTATCTAGCCACTCTCACGGCTTTCAGCCACTAAACCCTGTGGCTTGGCAGGGTCTTAGCAGAATCTACATAACTAAACACACATTAAGGCAGCTTTAAGAATTCTGGCGTAGCGTGAATGGGGTTCTAGTCCACATAGCGTTAAAGGTTCCCATGCCCCTAAGCTCCCCAGCTATTCTACATTGCACTCTACTCACTCTATCTTGCCTTGTGTGCTCGCAAAGTTTCGCCCAGAACAAACCTCAGTGCGAACTCGTCAACTCTCCCGCTCTAGCGGGTTTTGACTTCACCGAAGGAATCTCGCGCTGGGGCACACAAGAGTCCTTCGACATCGACAGCACGCACTACAAAATTCACGATATTACGGTAAACCGACTCCCCATCTTCGACGAGACTAACGAGAAGGAGAATAACGCTGTCTTTCGTTGGATCAACCGCGTCCATATCCCAACCCGCCAAAAGGTGATTCGGGATCAACTTCTATTCGATAGTGGTAGCGAAGTGAGCTCTCAGATGCTCTCAGAGAACGAACGCTTACTTCGCCAACAAAAGTATGCTGCGGATTCCAAAATAAGAGTTCTGAAAAAATGCGGCGATGAAGTCGACCTTGAAGTTGTAACCCGTGAGGTCTGGACTTTAACGCCTGGCTTCTCATTCCACTCCAGCGGTGGAGAAACTTCTATCGATATTGGAGTGCGCGATTCAAACGCGCTGGGCACAGGGCAAAGAGCTTCCATTTTTTACAGTAGCGACACGAACCGCAACAGCTACAAGATGGCTTTCGAGAACCCCAATATCGGCAATACACATCGCGTCATTAAAGTACAGGCCGAAAACAGTACCGATGGCTTTCACTATCTTGCCGACTATTCTCTACCCTTCTTTTCATTAGACGCACGGGAGGCATGGCGTTTCTCTTTTGATACGACGAAGGAAATTCTTACTCAATATAAATTCGGCAAGAAAGCCACAGAGGTTCAGCGCGATAAAGATTACGCGGAGATTTCCAGAGGATTCTCAGCCGGACTACAAAATGGCGTTACAAACCATTTTGTGTACGGTTTACGGGAAGAGAAATACAACTACGCGCAAGGAATTAATCGTCCAACACCAATCACATTGCCGCAAGACCTTACCCTTATCTATCCGTTCCTAGAGTACGAGAGCATAGAGGACAATTTCGCCGTTGCTTACAACATTAGCCAGATCTACCGCACAGAGGATCTGTCATTAGGACGAAAGTTACGCTTTAGTGTCGGCTACGATCCAACAGGGGAGCAACATCTAGTGCTGCAAGGAAATGCGTCGGATACGCTGCTATCACAACGCAAAATGTTATTGCAATGGAGCGGTGATTGGTACGGACGCTGGAACCGCTTCGATAATGCATGGGAAGACACGTTGCTCAATTTCAATCTCGATTTTCATCGCGGGCAAACTGAGAAGCGCACGCTGTACTTAGGTTTCTCTGCGTCGAAAGCAATTCATCTTAACAGTAGCCAGCAACTCACCCTGGGTGGCAGTAACGGGCTGCGCGGTTTCGACAGCCACTACCTAAACGGTGACGCTCTGCTCAATCTCACTGTCGAGGAGCGCTACTTTAGTGACCTTCAATTGTTCCAGTTGCTTCGCGTGGGTTACGCGGGTTTCTTTGACATTGGTAAGGTCTACGGGGATCCTCAATGGGGAGCAGATCGCCTCTATAAAAATGTCGGCATTGGGCTTCGTCTCGCGCCAAGCAAGACAGATGAAGGACGAATTATTCACATCGATCTAGCCTATCCGATTGGTTCCAACATTCCTGGCGGGAAGTCATTGCAACTCGTTGTGGAGGCGAAGACTTCTTTCTAATACCGCAATCTAGACCATCCGTGCAGTGTAAGGCCTGTGCTTTAGCTATGCCTGCGGTTGATTTGCCGATGCCACAAAGTGAGGCCAATGGACTTCTGACTAAAACCGCTTCTCTTTAACACGTCTATCTGGCATCGTTGTTCGTAGGTCAGTTGTTTGTAGCTACTCATTTCGCATATCTCTTGCCGGAGAAAAAGCAAAGAGCCTACAGGCAGCTGACCTCTTTTCCTACCGCGGTAGAGTTATGCACTTCAGAGTTGAATCTGCCTCTCTATTTTTCGCAATCTCGACCGCTCAAGCTACCTTCAGGGCAAACTCTTCACCAATCCCTTCGCCCCATTGAAACAGTAACGCACCTAAAAAGGCTCCGACAAAGCCTAAGCATTCGCGTTTTCCCAATGCTATGATCGATCCACAGGCCCTAAATTCGGCTAATTTAAGGATCAAACCATGGCCCAAGCAACTGCTGCGACTGAAACGGTGAATGAAATCTTCAGCTTGAGTGATGCCGTGCGTGACACACTGAATCAAATCGCGCAGCAGCTCGTTAATTATGCCCCACAGTTCATTGGTGCCGCCGTTCTACTCTTAGTAGGGTGGGCTTTAGCGAGCGCCTTGGCAATTAGTGCGCAAAAGCTCGTGCAGGGCCTGGACAGCATCTTCGCTCGAGTCGACAAGAGTGATAACTTCACTGGGGAACAGTTCAAACGCTCTTACGCCAAGATTGCCCGCAAACTAGTGTTCTGGACCGTCATGCTGTTCTTCTTCGCAGTGGCTACGAATATTCTAGGCTGGGATCTGTTCTCTGGCTGGTTTCGAGACATTTTTACTTATCTTCCCGGCATTATTACTGGCATGGTCGTCATCCTCGGCGGCTTTCTCCTCAGCAATCTGGCGAAATCCGCGATCGTATCTACCGCCGCGCGCGCGGGGATTCAACAAAGCCTAGTGATGGCTAAAGTGGTGCAGATAGCGATCATTTTCAGCGCTATTATCATTGGCGTTGAGCAGATCGGCCTTAACATCGGTTTCCTCAGTAATATCATCGTTGCCGTCATTACAATCTCTCTAGCCGGAGTCGTATTCGCCTTCAGTCTCGGGGCGCGAACACTCGTTGCCAATATCATAGCAGCACAGTATTTGCGCAGGCATTGCGAGCCGGGAGACATTCTCACGATTGCCAACACAGAAGGCGAAGTTATCGAGATCTCGCAAGCGAGCATCGTGCTTGAGACAGAGGCAGGAAAATCCATTATTCCTGCCAAGTTATTCCATGAGCAGGTCTGTCATATCAAGTCACGGCAGTAAGAAATCGACGCAAGCGGGGTTCGCAAAATGACTGAGAAAAAATTGAGTTTAGCCCTTAGTTTCATCAGCGCGGAGCCAGAGGCAGCCGCCAAGATACTGGAGCAAAGCTCGGTGAGTGATGTCGCTCAGTTTATGGAAAACCTTCCACTAGACTATCAGTGCCAAGTGCTCGAGCATTTACTACCGGGCTACGCCGCGCGTTTGTGCATGCAATTGGGAGACAAGAAAGCAGCGGCGATACTCAGTGATCTTGATGCTACAGCTATCGCTAAGATCATACGCCTCATGCCCAAGGCTCAAGCAGAGAGCGTCCTTGAAACATTGCCCAAGAAACGTCGAGATTCAAGCAACTTATTATTAAAATACTCCATACGCTTTGTGGGCGCGTGGATGCAACCCTATACACACGCAGTCGTTAGTGAGATGTCCATTGCTGAAGTTTTACATTATCTGCAGAGCGAGGTCGAAGGCCATATTTCTGAATACGTCTACATCATCGATCGCAATGCAAAACTAGAGGGCCGGCTAAGTTATTTCAGACTGCTAAAGTCTAACCACAACATCCAGGTGGGTGACATCATGGAGCGAATCATTCCCCATGTTTCCATCAATATGTTGTTAGAAAATGCACTCGAACTCCCCCAATGGAATGAAACGGATACTCTCGCCGTAGTCGACAAGAATACGCGCCTACACGGTTTAATAAGGCACGCCGATATTCGTAAAGCTCTTGAGCAGAGCAAGGATCAACAATACATTCAATCGAATAATGCGGATCTCGTTACTGGTCTAGGCAGTGTCTACGGAAAGACGCTCTTAGTATTAATTAACAATCTGCTCAATGTAATAGAGCCGGACTTGAAATCTTAGGAATTCGACGATGACCGCTAATCACTTAAGCCTTGATGATCCACTTACTAGGCTAAATAGAGCATTCTTACTCAATCATCCTCGCACTGCGGCACGTAGCCTAGAGTCGAGTGCTCCCGATGACGCGACCGATATCTTGCGCCAGCAAGAGCCATTCATAGCTGCGCGCGTCTTGGAAAGGATTTCTCCTGGCACTTTGGATATTATTTTCCGACTTTTCCCTTCCGAGTTCGCTGCGGCTGTCTTGATGTCAATGGAGGCTAGCACTGCCGTAGCATTGCTAAGTCGGCAAAGTGAAGAGCTGCAGAAGCTTCACTTAGCCCATATGAACGATGTAAGTGCTGCGGAGTTTAGATCGCTCCTCGACTACCCCGAGAACAGCGTTGGCCAGATGATGAGCACACAGATAGTGGCTTTCAACAAGAATACGACCGTCGAACAAGCCATTGCTCGGCTACGCCAACTAAGTGTCGAGACCATACATCACCTATTCCTATTAGATGACGAGGTGAGACTCGATAGCGAAGTAGAGATAAAGAAGCTCGCCCTCGCAGAGAGTACCCAAACCTTGACCTCAATCTCCAAGCCAATCGTGACCTTTGTGAACGCGATGGACTCGAAAGACGAGCTTATGGACAAGATCGATAAATTCCATATTGACGTTCTTCCGGTCGTGGACTTAAACCTGCAACTAGTAGGAGTTGTGCGCTCACAGGGACTAATGAATGCCATGCGTGAAGACATAGTGACGGATATGCAGACAATGGTGGGTGCCAGCAAAGACGAACGGGCATTGTCGAGCAGCTGGTTTGCTGTGCGCAAACGACTTCCCTGGCTGCAGATTAACTTACTCACCGCATTCCTCGCTGCAGCAGTGGTGGGGCTGTTTGAAGACACGATCTCGCGCTTCACCGCGCTCGCGATTCTACTGCCTATTGCGGCCGGTCAATCGGGAAACGCCGGAGCACAAGCGCTAGCCGTGACGATGCGGGGCCTCACTTTACGCGAGATCACCATGGGGCATTGGTTCCGGGTCATGATGAAAGAGTTGCGCACCGGCTTTATCAATGGCTTGGGTATCGCCGTCACCTGCTCGGCAGGCGTCTATCTTTGGAGTCGTAGCCTTGGCCTAGCGCTTGTTATGGCTCTGTCCATGATTATTTCTATGACCATTGCCGGTATCGCAGGTGCCTTAGTGCCGATTCTTTTGAAACGCTTCGGGCTTGATCCCGCTCAATCCTCCTCGATAGTCCTTACCACCATCACAGATGTGGCGGGACTCATGTCGTTTCTCGGCATAGCGACCCTCTTATCGCAACTCTTAGAAGCACCATAAAGCGTTGCCCCTGTACAAGTGTTCACTACAATTTCGTTGCATTACGGTTCTCATAGGCCATAATCTTACTAAGTCATAGGCGCATTCCTAGAATATAGGGAAATAGTGCCAACCTAGAACGTACAACGTTGGAGACCGCAATTGGCAGACCTCATCAAGCTGGCGGAGTTAGAGCTAAGTGAATGTGAGAAAAAATTCAATGCTATTTTTTCTCACGGGGCAGTGGGGATCGCTAGAATCGCCATGGACACTTCATGTCTAGAAGTTAATCAGAAACTCTGCGAAATTCTGGGATATTCCGAAGCGGAGCTAATGACTCTTTCATTTAGAGAGGTCACGCATCCGGAAGACCTCGATAAAAATGCCGCATTGGTTGCTGAGATAGTCACAGGAAAACGCGATTCCTATTCCCTAGAGAAACGTTATATCCGTAAAAACGGTGATATAATCTGGTGCCGTCTTTCTGCCTCGTTGGTTAAAGACTCAGAAAATAAACCTCTATATGCAGTGGCATTTGTCGAAGACATAAGCGATCGCATCAAGCTTACTGAACGCCTCCAGCTATCTGATCAAATCGTGACTGCATCATCCGACATGCTGGCAATCTTAGACATGAACGGTATCTATAAAGCTACAAATTCCTCTTATTCTAAAATCTTTGGAGGTACACCGAATTTCCTCGTGGGCAAACATATCGAGAAGGTGTTCGGGAAAAAATTCGTGGCCAGTACAATGCAACCTAATATCGCTAGAGCCATAAAGGGGGAGCTAGCAAGCTACAGCGCGTGGTTTGACTTCCCTAACAATAGTAAGCGTTTTCTCAATGTGTCCTATTCCCCTGTAGAAGATGGTGACAAGAAAATCAGCGGCATTGCGGTAAGCGCAAGGGACATCACCGACCTAAAAAATGCCGAGATAGAAATGCTTGAGATGAACGTGAAACTCGAAGAATACTCCTTCGTAGACGGACTCACCAAAATCGCCAATCGACGCATGCTCGACGAGAATCTAACAAAGGAGTGGGACAGAGCACAAAGAGCTAAGGCGCCGTTGGCATTCATCATGATCGATATCGATTTTTTCAAGAAATATAACGACCATTATGGCCATCTACAGGGTGACGATTGCCTAATAAAGGTCGCCCGAATTCTCAACGAGATTGCAAATCGAAGTACAGACATCATCGCGCGTTTTGGGGGTGAGGAGTTCGCAATTCTCGCACCCTACTCCGCTTTAGATCAAGCGCTAAAGCTCGCGGAAATCTGCCGACTTGCGATAGCGCAAGAGAATATCCCTCATGCATTTACTGGTGATCCCAAGCTCAACACCGTGACCATTAGTATTGGCGTAAGTAGTCTCGTGCCAAACGGTAAAAATAGCGCGATGGAATTAATTAAAGCCGCCGATCGCTTGCTTTACAAAGCTAAAAGCGCGGGACGTAACTGCGTGCGAAGTGCTTGAGGATTGTTGTTTAGCACGATGCGCCTTCTAGTCGGAATTGAGAAGGCGCATCGTGGTGCTTAGTTTTAGCGCAGGCGGTCCGCTAAACCCTCAATGCTGACGGCGAGCTCCTCAAAACGTTTGGCGGCAATGCCGGTTCGCAGCGCGCCTTGTTCTCGAAGATTACTCGCCAAGCCATCTAGCCGTACAGCGCCTAATGAATCTTTCCCATCATTCATCAACAAAGTTTCCATCGTTGTGAGTATCTCTCTCATCTCTGCTTCCAAATCAGTGGCTAGTAGCTCACTACGCGCGAGTTGGTCAACGTAGGCTAGAGCTATCGCTGGTTCTACTGGCCATTCATGGCGTCTCTGCTGCTGTGCATTCACCACCACGCCCGGCATTTGATATGACGCGGCCGCGATCTCGTTAGCACTTAGGTAGTCACTGGGCGAAAGGCTTAAAACGTCGAGACCTCTTGCTATCTCGGTGCCGAATACTTTGCCGGCATACCAGTAAGCGGACCAGTAACCGCCCAAAATGAGCTCCTTCTCGTCCACCGGCCCGCGGTCGAAGAAGGCTATCTCAACTGGGTTCGAGGAATCAGTGAAATCCATTACTGAAATGCCGCCCTGATACCAAGCTTGGACGAAGATGTCGCGCCCTGGCACTGGGACTAGGGAGCCGTTATGGGCAACACAGTTCTCTTGCTCGGTTTGTGGCGCAGACAATTTATAGTGACTACGGTATTGCAGCTTGTTATCGACGATGTCGTAGATCGCATCGGCGCCCCAATTCAGCGGGTCGGAAGCGCGGCAGCGCGGACGAGAACCACCGCCCCACTCGTCGGTGAAGATCACTTTACTGCCATCGTTATTGAACGTGGCCGAATGCCAATAGGCGAAGCCAGTGTCTATCACTTGGTCCAGTCTCTTCGGATGCTCGGGATCAGTGATATCGAGCAGAATACCATTGCCAGAGCACGCACCGGCAGCAACCCCGATCTCTGGAAACGCTGTTATGTCGTGGCAATGATTCGTCTCGCTAGTAGTCTGCGTGCCCTTGCCATGATCTCCCCCCTCCCAGAGACCTGCCGCCACACCCGCATCGGGGTCGGAGAAGATAAAGGGCCGGTTTACTACTTCAGCGTCATAGGGACGCGCGACTGGTATCTTGATGACATCGATTCTGAACAAGGCAGACTCGGGGTTCTCGTATGGTGAATCATCCGAGCACTCACTCATCTCGTCGTCTGGCCGTACAGAGCTTGAACCGGAACCATAGATATATATATCGCCGAGCGCATCGGGGTCACTTACCACCGTGTGCGTGTGGGAGCCTCGACATGTCTGTACTGCCCCAACTTGCACGGGCATTGTAAAATCACTGACATCGAAAATCCGGATGCCACGGAAACGCTCGGCACTGACAGGCTCTGCTACGCCCTGAAGACCACAGTCCAAACGACCACGCGTCTGCTCTACCGACATGATTAGGAGGTTTCCGACAATTGAGACGTCGCCCTGCCCACCGGGGCAGACGACAGAGCTAAGCAATTGGGGAGAAGCTGGATTGCTAATATCGTAGGCATTGAAGCCATGATAATTACCGGCGACCAGGACGTTGCCAACGAAGGTCATATCCGTATTCGCGAAATTGAGCAGGCTTGGGCGCGGCTCGGATGTTTCATCGTCATCTTCTTCCGTGACGGGTGTCTCAGTTGCAATGGTACTTTGCGCAACATCGATAGAGACATCTTGTGCAGCCGCTGGATCCGGCTCACCTTCTTCGTCCGGCGCCAAGGCCTTTTCTTCAAGCTCTTTCACGCGGCTCATCGGCAAGCCCATGGGATTGTCAGGGTCAAAGAACCCATCAGGTTTAGAGACCGACGCAAGCAGCTGCATATTGAACGAAGCCTCACCTGCATTGGCGAACCCAGCGCGTAGATTTACGCGAGGGTCTGGAGAGAAACCCGCTAGCATCGCGCTCATACGTTCGATCTCGCTGGTCTGATCAGAGGTCACTTCGGTCGTGAACTCATAGATTACCGAGTCCTGTGCGGAACCACGCTGGTCAAGCAGCGTTTCCACCATCTCAAGCGCACCTTCGTGGTGGTCGATCATAAACTGCAAGAACAAGGAGTCGAACTCCGGACCCTGGGCCGCAGTAAGTTGCGCAAAGTCTTCTGGGCTAAGCATGCCGGACATCAGATCGTCTTCGCTCATATTATGATGCGCGTGTTCGTCTGGCAAATCGAGACCACGGCTTTCCAGCCAGCCGCGCATCATCGACATTTCATCTTCTTGCGAAATCGAAATGCGCTGGGCCATAGCAATCAGCGCATCACGATTGGTACGGCCCTCTACTAGCGCCCCCATCTCTACTGCCTGCGCATGGTGCGAAATCATGCCTTGCATGAATTTCACATCGGCGTCTGTAAAATGTAGGCTAGCGAGATTAGAAGCCTCCTCTGCGCTTATTAGGCGACTCGGCTGGCCGGGCGCACCGGGTTGAATGATAGGGGCTTGGGCGCTGACTTGGGCGCTTAATACAAGACTCGCTATCCCTATAGAGACAACTAAGGCGTGACGACGGGTCTTATTGGCGAAGGGAGACGACATAAGCATTTCTCCAAAGGAGTTCAAAAAAAGAGACGTAAGTGCGAACTAAGAGAGTAAAGCCAAACGCCATTGAGTGCCATGCAAAATTCAATGCGTATTTTTTGAAATAAGTACAATTTCAAGCATTACGCGCACTTAATCCCCCACCGGGGCATTCACGCATTGCCTAAGGCCAGCCTGAACTCAAAGTTAATTTGCCATCAGTGCGGGCTATTAGTCAGCGTAGGGCCTATGGGTGATGGGAGCAAGGCGAGCTGCCCGCGTTGTGACACCGTATTAAGTAGTAAGCATCGGCATGCCCTCGATCGCATCTTGTATTTTTCGATCTCCGCTCTACTTTGCCTTTTCTATAGTAGTTTATTCGGCTTCCTACAGATGTCTGTGCAAGGGCAGGAGCGGCAGATTACTTTAATAGGCGCAGTGGAAACGCTTTTCTCTTTGCACGAGCTCACCCTTGGCGTCTTCATGATCATCATTATCGTTGGCTTGCCTACTCTATTCGCGGGTCTTTTGATATTCCTAGTGGCAAGTATCAAGCTCAACCGAGCGACTCGACGCTCAATACAATTGTTACGCATCGTGGGTTATGTGCGATTCTGGAACATGTGCGAGATATTTTTCCTTGGCATTCTTATCTGCCAGAGTTTAAACCCCTGCTCAATGAGCTAAAGAACAAGCCAAATGGACTCGTGTTTCCAACCGCATCCGAGGCAGAAATTATTCCAACGAGGAAAGCCCAGTGAAACTCAACCGATCGGCCTTAGTTATTGCTCTCGCACTCGGCGCCTGCGCCTCGGAGCCCACTTCCATCTCTTACTATATGCTGACGACGCTAAGCACAGAAACCGTCGCTCGACAAGCGATTTTGCCCAAGCCTTCCTTGGTGATTGAAGAGGTTGAACTTGCTGCGTATTGACGACAATCGGGTATCGCACTGCAAACCGGCAGCAGTCTCAAAGCAGCACCTGTGGGCGGAGAACCTTGAGTTGGCCGTACCAAAATTACTACTGAAGGAATTGCAGAGTCAATCGAGCGATTTCAATTTCTACATCCGCAATCTCGACTTTGTGCCGCAAACTGACTACCGGCTGCGCCTGCATATCGACAATCTCCAGGCCACAGAGCTGGGTGAAGTAGTAAGCTCTGGGTGCTATCAACTAATTACCAACGCCACACCCAGCGAAACACATACTGTTGACTGCTATTTTAAAGAAGACTTGCTAGATGATGGCTACGAGCACGCAGTAGAAAAAATGCGCATTCTAATTCAAGACATCGCGAAAGACGTATTAGTTTCAGCTAACGTTTTCACCGCACAGTAATTTCGAGGCAAAAAAAACCCCGGTACGAAACCGGGGTTTTTTATATCAGACCATTTAGGCCTAGTGTTGCATCATCATTAGAACTGTACGCGTGCACCCAAGTAGAAACGACGTGGGCTAACCCAAGCGCTGCCTTGACCGAACGAGTAAACACCGTCGCCGCCAGCAAGTTCTTGCTCACGTGTAACAGCTTGATCGTCAAGTGCGTTGAAGACATCCAAGAAGAATTCAGTTTCGAATCCTTGAATGTCCATCACGTACTTCGCACGTAGATCGAGCGTGCCGAAGGAATCAGTGGTATGTGAACCCACAGTACCTGGCGCCAACCAGCGCGTTGTTGCGCCCAATGACTCATAAGCTTTGCCTACGCGTATTGGTGTGTGACGACCATACTGAGAGAACGTCTCACTGTAGACTAGGCCAGAGTTCCAAGCGTATACCGCACCCAGTTCGATGCCATTGTCGAAAGAGTAAGACCCAGCAAACTTGAGCAAGTGCTCGATGTTACCTGGCTGTGGCCCGTAGACATTCGGCGCACGTGGGTCGAGGTACAGAAAGTCACCTTGCAGGTCCGCGTTACCGTCTGAGTTGGAGTTACCGCTTGCATCGTTGAAGACATACGATGCCAGCATCTGCCAACGATTGTCTGCACTACGACGCTTACGGAACGTTACTTCAACGCCTTCGTATTCACGAATACCACCTGCCAGAGTTCCGATGAAGTAGTTCGCTGAAGGCAGAGTGTCGAAACCGAAGTAAGACAATGGCAGCGCATAACCACCAACCGCTGAAGGATCAGTATAGAAGCCTAGGTCGTAGTCTTCCAAGATGTCCTTAGTTTCGCGTTCTGTGTAAGTGATCTGAATGCTCATCTCATTAGTCAGAGTATGTTCAAAACCTAACATCATCTCGTCAGTGTATGGTGTCTTAGTAGTAGGAGCGAAGAAACCGTCCTGCACCTGAGCACCGCCACGAGTACGGAAAGTCACCCACTGATTGCCGATATAGGCCTGCTCTTCACGTACTGAACCCGACAGTGTTCCTGCGAACTGAGTCATGTCTGTACGGATAGGGTCGTAGTATCGACCAGTGAACGCCCACACCTTGCTGCCGCCGTCACCAAAGATATCGTACACAACGCTCAAGCGCGGCGCCATTTCCCAATCGAAGGTGAAAACTTTAGAACCGTCAGTGGCTATGTGATCCCACTTCTCGGCACGCACGCCTGCGTTCACAGTCCAATGCTCATTGATGTTCCAAGAGTCTTGGAGGAAATAAGCGTCGCCCTCCGTAGTGAAGGTCAAGGGCGCTGACTGCGTTTGCGCAATACGGTACACATTCACTTGGCTGTTGGGGTTGCCAGCAGTAGTGTTGAACTTCAAGTTTCCTAGCTCCGATGCGCTGATGCTGCCATTAGTGTCGGAATCGAGCAGACTGCGGAAGTAAGCAGAGTTACCGCTGCTTGCCATCCCGTCGATGATACGCTGGTAATCGTCTTCTGACAGATCACGCTCGCCAGTCCAAGTGCCAGTGACATAGTTCTTCAGCTGCAGGCCAGAGTTTTGTGTACCAATAGACGTGTACTGCGCACCGTCGCCAGTGTATTGCAGATCGTAATTACGCTCGTTGGTAGTCTGTGTGTAACCAGCCTTCATTTCGTGATAGCCGAACGACGTGTCGAGGAAGTATTCAACAGTCAGCGACTTCGTGTCTTTGTTACGGAAGTCGATAGTGTTGGAACCACGGCCGCCGCGGTCAGTGTCCGCGTTTGTCACTGTTACGCCTTGGAAGGCGACATCGTTGCGGCTAGAGGAGTCTGCGGAAGTGCGGCTCACTTCGCCTTCATGGCTAGCAACATCCAGAGTCACAATCAGGTTATCCCATGAATGCGAATAGGAGTACTTATAGTTGTCTCCACCCTGGAGACTGGCGCTATCACGGTTAGCAAGCACCGTGTAGTCGTCAGAGCCATCGCGCTCGTAGGGGTCGTTGAAGAACTCAGCAGTGAACTTGTCATTGTCTGTAGGCGCCCACGTCAACTTGATGAAGCCAAGATCCTGAGTGGTGTTAACAGCACGCTGGAAGTTGCCAGTTACTGGGTCGATGATGTCTTCATCACGCTCTTTGCGCTGGAAAGAAGTAAAGAACCACAGCTTGTCCTGGATAATCGGGCCACCCAAAGTGAAGGCCGTGTCAAATGTAGAGAACGTGCTGTCTGGCAGGTTATCATTCTTGGAAACAAGCTGGTCACTCTGTGAGTAGTAGTTCAATGAGCCATGGAATTCATTACTACCGGACTTAGTCACAACGCGAGAGATCAGGCCTTGGCCGCCTTCGTACTCGGCAGGCACGCCGCCAGTGATGATTTGCTGTTCCTGAATGATTTCGGAATTGAAGTTAGCCCCGAAGCCGCCAGTCAGGTTATCAGTGATATTGATACCGTCGATGTAGTAGACGTTATCGGTAGAGCTACCGGCAGTATTGCCGTTTGAGTCAACGCCGTCGGAGTAGTTAACCCCTGACTTAGACGAAGGGTTACCGTTCAGAGTTGGCTTAGTGGAAGGCGCCAACTGTAGGTAAGACTGGTAGCTACGGCCTGTAGGCAAAGACTCTGTAAGGTCCAGAGTGATGTCTGTGCCGACCAGCGCGGAAGTAGTATCCACTAACTGCGTGCGACCAGAACGGCCTATTACAACCACTTCCTCGATTGCATTGCTGCGCTCGATTGCATAGGTCAGAGTGAAGTTACGGCCAGAAACCACCTGGACGTTTTCGTTGCGCAGCGGCTGGAAGCCAGAGCTGCTAACCACTACTTCGTAATCATTCGAGGGATCGAGACCAAGCAGACGTATTTCGCCGTCTGGACCGGTCACGCCACTCTTAGAGGTTAGACTTTCGGAGGTACTGGCTTGCACCATCGCACCGGCTACTGGGTTACCAGCAGCGTCAGTTACGACAACACGCAGACCACCGGTGTCGGCAAAAGCTTGTGAGCTGATAGCAGCAGCCAATAATACGCTGGCCGCCTTGAGCCTGAATCGCACAGGCGTTCGGTTGTTTTGCATTTTATTCCCTCATTAGGTTGGTTAGCTGGCGCCGGACTTTGAGATTGCTCTTTAGCGCCGTTGCATTACTATTATTTTATAGCAGCACCCAACTCAAACGACCTGCGCTACGACAATGGATGATTCCACTCGCACGGGCCCCAGACAGCTGAATACTGAAAACGTTCATAATTTAATAAATTTGCGCACGATTGTCGAACACTTGTTCGACTAATGTGGCAAAACAAGGCATTTCTATGATTTTATATTGAAATGATTAGAAATCAGTCAACCAACGAGCACTACATTAAGAATTTTGCGTGCAAAGCCCGGGTTGACTCATACTCAAAACGCATTAAGTGATGTTGGCTGTAGCGAAGTTCGAGGAGTGGCAGCAGCGCGAGACAAACGGTCGTTAACATCACACCATTGCTCACTGCTTGGAGGGTATTCGAGCCAGATGGCATCTAAGCCAAGGTCATCGAGAGAATAGAGCGTCTTATATAGGCACTGCGCAAACAAGGCTTTCTCCTTAGGCATGGTGATGATCTTTGCGGTTTCGGACGTATTCGGCGCGGCGGCATAGAAAAGACAAGCGATGCGGCGACCCTTCGCCTCGATAGCCTCCATGATCTGCTCACGTGTGCCCAGATGCAGTGGGGTATGGGGTTGGTAGTGTTCGGCCACATTACCAGGCACCACGATATCGTGCTGCATGGGTTGGCTCACCGGTAGACCTGTGCACTGCGCAATCTCCGAAGCGGTTATCGGGCCAGCCCGAAGGATGCGTAGCTTGGGGCCTGTTAGATCGAGAATAGTGGACTCTAGCCCTACCTCACAGTCCCCGCCATCTAGCACTGCGTCTATGCGCCCCGACATCTGCGTAAACACCTGCTCGGCGCTGGTAGGACTCAGTCGCTTATAGGGGTTGGCCGAAGGGGCCGCAACGCCGAATCCTAATTCCGTCAACAAGGCAAGTAATACAGGGTTAGCGGGCACTCGCAAACCTATCGTGTCCAGCCCTGCCGTCACCTCTGTCGGCACTTGTGGGCGCTTGCGGAGCAAGAGGGTCAATGGCCCGGGCCAAAAGCGAGCGGCTAGCTGATAGGCTAACGGCGGAATATCAATCGCCCAATCCACTAGCTTATCGGGCCCCGCGATGTGGACAATTAGAGGGTGATCGCTAGGGCGCTCCTTCGCGGCGAAGATAGCCTTCACTGCGGAGGGGTTCATCGCGTTGGCCGCTAAACCATAGACGGTCTCTGTAGGGACGGCCACGAGCCCGCCGCGCCTAAGTATTTCCTTGGCGATAGCAATGTCCGAGATACTTGTGGCGTCTAAGAGCTGGGTTGGTATCATTACTTCTACATTTATAGTGTCGAGATGGACCGCTAGTGAGTGAGCGGGGCTCATGATAAACGCTACGCCAGAAAGTCCATAATCCTGTTTGCTGCGTAATAGCCTACTCTGAACAGATGGAATCGTCCAAATGACAAAGTCGCAAAGCTCAAACGCCAAGATTATCGCCGGGATACTCCTATGCCTGATAGCGGGAGGCGTAATGGCTTTTGCCGGCAGTGATGGCGGACTCCGAGTCGGCAGCATCCCGCTTTTCGTGCTGTGCGCAATGCTCGGCTTCCTTCTGCACTGGCTTGTCTTTCTCCCCTCCTATGCGTTGCAGACAGAGCACTATTTCGATCTAACCGGCTCGCTGTCTTTCATCGGTGCGATTCTCCTTGCCAATTGGCTGGCACCGAGCACAGAACTCGGCAACGATCTTCGAGCAAATCTGCTCTCCTTCATGGTTCTCGCATGGGCGCTGCGTTTAGGAGTTTTCCTTTTCATGCGCGTTAAACGCATTGGCGAAGATAGCCGCTTTCGCGACATCAAGACGCGTTTCCTGCGCTTCCTTTTCACATGGACTCTTGGTGGCCTGTGGGTGCTACTAACTGCAGCAGCCGCTCTGGCCGCCATCACGTCGGGTCGCTCAGTACCGCTAGGGCTTGGGGCCTATATCGGCGGCGCCTTATGGTTGATTGGCTTTCTTTTCGAAACTGTAGCCGATCGTCAAAAAAGTGCGTTCAAGGCAAACCCCAAAAACAAAGGCCGCTTCATTCAAACCGGTCTATGGTCAATTTCAAGGCATCCCAATTACTTTGGTGAGATTAGCTTGTGGGTTGGTGTGGCAATAATCGCAGCCCCCGTCCTACAAGGCTGGCAATTGCTGACCCTAGTATCGCCATTATTTGTAATCTTCTTGCTATGCCGCGTCAGTGGGATACCATTGCAAGAAGCACAGGCTGAGGAAAGGTGGGGGGATGACCCTGAATATAAGCGTTATGTGCAATTAACGCCGGTACTTGTCCCCGGCATCAGAACTACAAGGCTGAACGCGGAATAATGTGAAGGAAACCACCAAGGACGAGGCGGCGCGCCTAGGCGCAAACGCAGAAAAAATTGCGCAGTATTACAATGCCAATACACATAAGTTTCTGCGCTTTGGTGGCGCAGGAGAGACCGGCGCGATTCATCGCGCCATTTGGGCTCCGGGCGTTAACAATCGCGAAGACGCTTTCCTATTTCTAAATCGATTGATCGCCAATGCTATAACACCACTAATAGGAACAGTCCCTAGCGACACCCATCTCATCGACTTGGGTTGCGGCGTTGGCGGCACTTCGACATTCTTAGCAAATACGCTAGGCATCAGCGTCACGGGCATTAGCATCAGCGAGATGCAGATCGCAATTGCCAACGCGCGCATTCAAGATGCCCCGCTGCAGAACCGCGTTCAATTCCTCAGCGCCGATTTCGACAAACTTCCAGAACTCGACCAAGCAGACGCACTCTGTGCAATCGAATCTTTTGTGCATGCGCGCGATGCCAATGCGTTTTTCTTACAAGCAGCTGCATTGCTCAAACAGAGCGGAAGGCTCATCGTTTGCGATGATTTTCTTGGGGAAAATGTATCAGAGGAAGGCTTGCGTTGTGTAGTGAGATTCAAGAAGGGATGGCAGCTGAACAGCCTACTCACGGTAAAAGAGATTGAGAGCATTGCTCAGCAATGTGGCTTCAGGCTCGTCGAGTCTCATCCACTTTCTAAGTATCTACGGGGCTTCCCCGCTGCGGCGCGATGGGCGCTGAGCGCTATATGTAGAATCCCACTGCCTTGGGCTTACTGGCAAAACTTAGCGGGAGGCACTGCCCTGCAGCTGTGTGTTAAGCGTGGCTGGACCGAATATCAAGCATTGGTCTGGGAAAAAGTTTAATAAGCCTCTGAATGAAAAAGGGGGCCAGTGGCCCCCCTTCTCAATACTACTTTCTTACACTAGGGAGCCTCTGAACAACTCTGGCTTAGAACCCTGGCGTCCAATCTATAGACATCCAGAATTGACGGCCCCAAGGCTGGTGCAAACGACTCTCGAAACCACCCAGAATCGGCAAGCGCTGCGGCACCCGATTGGTCAGGTTACGAATACCACCGCTTAACACAACCTCGCTACCGAAGAAGTCATTCAACGCGTATGCATACTGCGCATTTACGATAGTCTGAGCTTCGATGGTGTCGGAACCAGGGAACTTCGAGAACAGGTTATTCACTCTGTCATCGAAAACTACCCTGCCTTGATAGGCCGCGGTTAGGGATGCGGACTGATTGCCCATAAACCAGTTTCCGCGCAACTGCGCCTTCACCTCTGGCAACGGAGGTACTACACCGCTGTTAGCGTTCTGAAATCCAAGTGCATCCTTCACACCTCCGAACAGATCTTCATACTCATACTTGGTGAAGTAAGAAGCGCTTAGTGACGTTGCGAATGTACCACAGTTATTCGTACTGAAGCGGTAATCGATCTTGGCATCGAACAGGTCGATCCACACCGTGGAGATGTTGTTTGCCTGACGAATCACTCGCAACACAGATCCATTTCCTGCAAGGTCACGAATAACGCCGCTCGCACCAGTGTTGTCCTGAGTGGCCAGCCACGCATTCGCCGCGTTGCGCGTTGCCGTACCAGGTGTTGGATCATACGCCGCCGCAGAGGAACCCGTCGCCTGCAACATCCGCGTAAACTGCGCATCTACAGTTTCGGGATTGCTCAGAGTACGGATACGGTCAGTGTACTCTATAGTTTGATAGTCCAAGCTCAGGCTCATGCCGTCCAATGCACCACCCGGCTCATACGTGAAGCCGATGTTCATCATCTCTGATGTCTCTGGCTTCAAATTAGGATTACCTGAGGAACAGCCCGCACCACCCGTTAGCTGCCCACCGGTAACTTGATCAAGACCAAAGAATATCTCCGAACAGCCTTCGTTTGGATCGTAGGGACGTGCCTGAGTGGCCGTAGGGGCCAAGAAGCTCTCGCCCCACGAACCGCGCACGGCCAACGACGGTGTCACTTCCCAACGTAACGCCACTTTCGGCGTAGTCGCTGAGAGACCGAAGTCCTTGAACTGCTCGTGACGCACCGCGACCTGAGCCGCAACATTGTCGAGAATTGGAATGTCCAGCTCTACGAACCCAGCCACAACCTTGTTGTAGTAAGTATCGTCAGATGGTGGAGTATCGACGATGTTGACGTTGTAGTCTTGGCTCATCAACTCCAGTGGGTTGTTGCCGAGAAACTCGGAACGATCACGCATCTGGAAACCTGTCGCCATCTGCAATGGGCCCGCTGGCAATTGGAATACCTCACCAGAGACCGTGGCTTCGAATATATCGAGCTCGTCCTCATTCGTGGTGACGTTGTCCACATTCGTGAACAGCCAGTCGACTAGCTCTTGGCTGTTACGCGTAGTGGCTTCGTCATAATAGGGGGAACGTGGGTCAGCGGAGCCGAAGGGGTTCCAGTATTCATTACCGTTTGGTCCGCCCTGCCCGGCCAATGCCTGCTGCATCTTACCGATGTGCAAGAGCTTCTCATCAGAGTTGCGACGGTCGAATTGACGAGAATAATAGGTATAGCCGCTCCACGAACCGGTAAGCTCGAAGTTTGCCTGCACCTTATAGCGCTGTGTGTAGTACATCACTGGTTGGAGTCGAGCGCCGGTAATAGGCTCGAAATGGCTTGGCCAGTTTTCAGGGTCCAGCAATGTGAATGGGCGATAATTGTTTGGCACTACGTCGAAGCCATAGGGATTCGCCGGGTGATCTTCCGCTACAACCAAGGCATTACGGTTGTTGGTGTTCTGCCCATAAGTCCCTGTATTGCGGTTTTGCACCTTGCGGAAGCTTTGGTTCATGGTCAGCTCGACATTTATTTTGTCATTCGCCTCCCAAGTGATGTTGTTGTACAGATTGTACTCGCTAGTCTCTCCCTGTAGATCCCACTGGGGTGTGTAGTACCAGTAACAACCAGTGCTCCCTACAGGATAACCACTTGGACCACTGCGCTGTCCGCCGAGTGTTTGCTCCTCTGCTGTACCGAAGGTACCGCAGCTAGGATCCACCAAACTTCCTCCGGTAAGTGTGCCGCCATGTGTGCCGTTTACGACTGGGTTTGCACCAGTGACTTGGCGATAAACGCCTGGGTTGCCAGAAGAGGAGTAACCATATGCCACTTCAGCAGTACGAGGGCGCTCATAGGTCATCAATGAACCCTTATGGGAACCATCAAAAGCACCGACGTAGTTGATGCCGTTACTGAACGACTTACCCCACATTACCGCAGCAGAATAGTCTTCTACCTGGGCTTTCTCGTCACGCTGGTAATAAGTGCGTGCCTTGATACCATCGAATTCCTTAATAGGAATCATGTTCACAACACCGGCAACGGCGTCTGAACCATAAAGTGCCGAGCCACCATCCAGAACTACTTCCAGTCGGTTCAACGCGATATCGGGGAACATAGTACCGACGACACTATTAATGGTACGTACGCCATCGGCAAGGACTAGAGTAGAGTTCTCGCCAAGGCCACGAAGATTGAAAGTCGCCCCTGTAGAGTCTTGGCCACCGTCTTGGCCGGCGTTAACATTGGCAACGGTATCGGTGTTTTGAGTGAAAGTTAGGTCGCGAATATACTGGCCGATGGAGGGGGCACCAGACTCGAACAGGTCTTCTTGAGTCACGGTGGCTACGTTGGCTTCCTGAGCAAAAGCACTATTGCGGATATAGGATCCAGTCACCACAACTTCTTCTACCTCAACTTCGTTATTCTGAGCTAGAGTGGCCGCGGGTAATCCAAGGACGGAGATGGCCATCATGGCCTGGCTCAATCGAAAAAGCCGGGTGCGTCTAAATTGCGTAGTCAAGTTTGTCTCTCCTATGTAGTTGTAATTTTTCGTTTTCTATACTGCTTTTCTTAAAGGCACCTTCTGGTTCCTTTGTGGTGCAAGATGTTGCCGGTAAAAAGTGGGCCGACGACATAGCTACCACTTACTACCATAGCAAGCACCGCCAGTTTGCTCCCTCCAAAAAGCCTCCAAAATAAATCAGAGAATTACAAGTTACTGATAAATGGATAGTAAAATTCGACACTCATAATGCGTTGACATGAATTCTGGGATTGCAGTGCGATTTCTGCTAAATTCATTTTCGATAAACACTCACCGACAAAGAGCAGCGTTAATGTCATGACTTTCTTGACAAAATTCTCCAAGCAGATCACTAGCAGCTCTGACGATTCACAAGATGCAATTACCTTGCTCGATTGGCAGGTGAATTCTGAAATATGCACCTTGCGGAATCTGAAATCCGACACTGAAGTCCGCATTAACCCGCGCGGCATGGAAGTGTTGATGTATTTGATAGAGCACCCGAACAATGTGATCAGTACCAGCGAGTTACTCGATTTGTTTTGGAGCAAATCGGTGCGCTCAGATCATGCAGTGCACAACGTTATTGCAGAATTACGTTCTGCGCTTGGTGATCAGGCGTCTAAACCCCCTTACATCAAGACCTATCCAAAGCGTGGCTATTGTCTTCTGACGAAACCCGTCAGTGCGAACATTGGCCACGAAGAGAAACCGAATGAACAAAACAGAGCGAGCACTCACTCGTTTTTTCCAATTCATCTTCTTAGATTCACCGCACTCTTTTTGTTTTTTAGTGTGGGCGTCTTGGCACTATTTTTTAGCAACGATTTTTTCAAGCGACAAAAACCGGAGTCGCCGGCCCAGCGCACCTTATTAGTGCAGCCTTTCGAGACGATTAACCTTGCTCCAAATGCGATCTATCTTTCCAAGCAACTGCCCGGCAGTCTCGTATTGCGCTTGAGCAAGCTGCCCAACGCACAAGTAATCCTCAGTCAGGGCGATTTTCTTCAACAAGACAATGTCGACTATCTACTTAGCGGGAACATCCAACAAATCAACGGCGAGCATCGCTTGCAAGTCAATCTAAGCGATGCGAAAAGCAATGCCATTTTGTTCTCAGACCAATTTATGTTCCGCTCAAAAGATATCTTCAACATTCAAGACGACATAGTTCAGCACGTCGCGATCGCGCTACGTATTTACCTCGACGATGAAATGCGCAACGACATGATTGACTGGGGAACTAGGGAGCCTCTGAACAACTCTGATATATCTCTGGCCTTCAGGCAATCGTGCTGACAAGGCGCGTTTTTGAAGGCATGCGTCGGCCTGTCGAGAAAACGTAACGCAGGCAGCACGATTG
>Ga0209390_10000630_pt1 | contig 70290 bp, 57 predicted proteins | sample BON01_FD_187212 | JGI IMG/M metagenome (GOLD analysis project Ga0209390, IMG submission 187212) | Freshwater microbial communities from Lake Bonney liftoff mats and glacier meltwater in Antarctica - BON-01 (SPAdes) (version 2) | ecosystem: Environmental > Aquatic > Freshwater > Ice > Glacier...
TTATAATAACATTTATTATCTTTATATTTATTTATTCCATCAGATGCGAATCCAAACTCATCTACGGAGATTGCATCAGCTTAGTTTTTAATCTTGGTGACGCAAATTGAAGTACTAATCCATTATTTGCAACAGCTGTTGAAACAACAGCTTCATCATCTTTTAATCTAACAGATGCGAATTCAAGTGCTAATCCATTATTAGCAACCGCAGCTGAAACAACAGCTTCATCATCTTTTAATCTAACAGATGCGAATTCAAGTGCTAATCCATTATTTGCAACTGCAGCTAATATAAATTCTTCATCATCTTTATATACATTGAATAATTCACGAAGGGAATTAATATCCTTAGTCTTGGTAATCACATCTAACGCTCTTATTTTATCCTCTATTAAATAACTTTTAATTATTTTTATTATTTTTATTATATCCTTATTAATGGGTATTATTTTATCATCATATATATAAAACCCCTTCCTAAGTTTTGATGATTTTAATAAATCACTCGTAATTTTCAAGGTGTCCGGCACCATTCTTGCTATATCATTTTTAGGTCCATCCTTACCTGTGATAGAAGCAAAATAATGTAATATTTTATTATCCTTATTTTTTGATAATTCTTGATTAAATTCTTTAATAAATTTATTTATTATTCCCAATCTTATACTACTTATATAACTATAAATATAATCCTTGTTATATAAATTGCGTAATTGTAAATTATTATAAAATAACATTATTAATATTATAGGATCTATTTGTAATTCTGGTGACGCAAATGGTATAGCAGAAGTATTTTGATTAATAGCAGCTAAAACAACCTCTCTATCATTTTTTAATTCTGGTGATGCATATCTCAACGCATCACCATAATTTTTAACAGCAGCTAAAACAACATCTTTATCGTTTTTTAATCCTTGCGACGCATATTCCAAAACGCCTCCATAATTTTTAACAGCAGCTAAAACAACATCTTTATCGTTTTTTAATCCTTGCGACGCATATTCCAAAACGCCTCCATAATTTTTAACAGCAGCTAAAACAACCTCTTTATCAGCCTTTAATCCTTGTGATGCAACCATCAACGCATTGCTATAATGAGAAACAGCTGCTAAAACAACATCTTTATCAGCTTTTAATTCTTGTGATACATGTCGCAACATTAATCCATTATTAGTAACTGCTTTTAAAACAACCTCTTTATCAGCTTTTAATTCTGTTGATGCATCTATCAACGCCCATCCATAATTATTAGAAACAGCGACTAAAACAACCTCTCTATCAGCTCGTAATTCTGATGATGCATGTCGCAACATTAATCCATTATTAGTAACTGCTTTTAAAACAACCTCTTTATCAGCTTTTAATTCTGTTGATGCATCTATCAACGCCCATCCATAATAATTAGAAACAGCGACTAAAACAACCTCTCTATCAGCTCGTAATTCTGATGATGCATATTTCAACATTGAACCATTATTAGTAACAATATTTAAAATAAAATCTCTATCAGCTTTTAATATTGATGATGCAAACTCCAACGCACTTGCCCTTTTATCAACAGCGACTAAAACAACCTCTCTATCATTTCTTAATGTTGTTGATGCATATTGCAACGCAGATGCAATATTAGCAATAGCAGCTAAAACAACCTCTCTATCATTTCTTAATGTCATTGATGCAAATTTCAATGCATATCCATAATTAGTAACAGCAGCTAAAACAACCTCTTTATCATTTGTTAATGTTGTTGATACATATTGCAACAGATATCCATTTTTAGTAACTGCAGCTAAAACAACAGCTTTATTATTCATTGAATCAGGATTTGTTTTATCAAAAACACCACCACCTCTTTGATTTTTTTTTAAGTTTAAATATTTCATTTTATATTTAATATATTTATTATCCATATTATTATTAATATTTAGATTTTAATTTATTAAATTAAAATTTAAATATTTCTTTATTGTTTCTTTTAAAAGTTTATAATAACATTTATTATCTTTATATTTATTTATTCCATCAGATGCGAATCCAAACTCATCTACGGAGATTGCATCAGCTTAGTTTTTAATCTTGGTGACGCAAATTGAAGTGCTAACCCATTATTATTACCAACCGCAGCTAAAACAACATCATCATCATCTTTTAATCTAACAGATGCGAAATTAAGTGCTAACCCATTATTAGCAACCGCATCTGAAACAACATATTTATCATCTTTTAATCTAACAGATGCGAATTCAAGTGCTAACCCCTTATTAGCAACAGCTGTTGAAACAACATCTTCATCATCTTTTAATCTAACAGATGTGACTTGAAGTACTAACCCATTATTTGCAACCGCTGCTAACACAATTTCTTTGTCCCCTTTTAAATCAACAGATGCGAATTTAAGTGCTAATCCATTATTTACAACTGCAGCTAACACAATTTCTTTGTTATTTTTTATGCTAGAAGATGCAGAACGAAGTGCTAACCCATTATTTATAACTGCATCTAATATAAATTCTTCATCATCTTTATATACATTGAATAATTCACGAAGGGAATTAACATCCTTAGTCTTGGTAATCACTTCTAACGCTCTCATTCTATCCTCTATTAAATAACTTTCAATTATTTTTATTATTTTTATTATATCCTTATGTATATAATCCTCATCCTTAATTTTTGATAATTCTTGATTAAATTCTTGATTAAATTCTTTAATAAATTTATTTATTATTCCCAATCTTGTACTACTTATATAACTATTTGTATAATGCTTGTTATATAATTCTAATTTTAAATCGTGTAATTGTAATATATTATAAAATAACATTATTAATATTATAGGATCTATTTGTAATTCTGGAGACGCATATCGTATAGCAGAAGTATTATTATTAATAGCAGCTAAAACAACATCTCTATCATTTTTTAATTGTGTTGATGCAAATTCCAAACTCCGTCCATTTTCAGTAACAGCAGCTAAAACAACATCTTTATCACCCTTTACTGTATTTGACGCAAATATCAACAAAAGTCCGTTTTGAATAACAGCAGCTAAAACAACCTCTCTATCATTTTTTAATACTGATGATGCAAATTCCAAAACCATTCCATTATTAGTAACAGCATATAAAACAACATCTTTATCACCCTTTACTGTATTTGACGCAAATCTCAACAAAAGTCCGTTTTGAATAATAGCAGCTAAAACAACCTCTCTATCGTTTTTTAATTCTGATGATGCAAATTCTAACACCTGTCCGTCATTAATAACAGCAGCTAAAACAACATCTCTATCATTTTTTAATTCGTCTGATGCATATCTCAATGCATTACCATTTTTTTTAACTGCAGCTAAAACAACATCTTTATCAGCTTGTAAATTATATGATGCAATTTCCAATATCAATGGATAACTAGTAACAGCAGCTAAAACAACATCTCTATCATTTTTAAATTCGTTTGATGCATATCTCAATGCATTACCATTTTTTTTAACTGCAGCTAAAACAACATCTTTATCAGCTTGTAATTTATATGATGCAATTTTCAACACAGATCCATTATTAGTAACTGCTGCTAAAACAACATCTTTATCAGCTCTAAATTCTGTTGATGCATATTCCAACGCCACTCCATTATTAGTAACTGCTGCTAAAACAACATCTTTATCAGATGTAAATTCTGTTGATGTACGTTGCAATATTAATCCATTATTAGTAACTGCTTTTAAAACAACCTCTTTATCAGCTTTTAATTCTGTTGATGCATATCTCAACGCCAATCCATTACTAGTAACTGCAGCTAAAACAACCTCTTTATCAGCTTTTAATTCTGTTGATGCAAATTCCAATGCCCATCCATAATTAGTAACTGCTTTTAAAACAACCTCTTTATCAGCTTTTAATTCTGTTGATGCATATCTCAACGCCAATCCATTATTAGTAACAATATCTAAAATAAAAACTCTATCAGCTTTTAATATTGGTGATGCATATCTCAACACATTCGCATTATTAGCAATAGCAATAGCAGCTAAAACAACATCTTTATCAGCTTTTAATCTATCTGATGCAAATTCCAACGCATCCCCATTATTAGCAATAGCAGCTAAAACAACATCTTTATCATTTGTTAATGTTGTATATTGCAACAGATATCCATTTTTAGTAACTGCAGCTAAAACAACAGCTTTATTATTCATTGAATCAGGATTTGTTTTATCAAAAACACCACCTCTTTGAATTTTTTTTAAGTTTAAATATTTCATTTTATATTTAATATATTTATCATTCATATTATTATTAATATTTAGATTTTAATTTTTTAAATTAAAATTTAAATATTTCTTTTTCTTTTTCTTTTTAAAAGTTCGTAATACATACACAAACGCTATTATATAATAATTCGTCAGACACATCATTTTTAACAGCAATTAAAACAATTTCTTTTAAATAAATTATATTAATATTATTAAATTAATGAATACTCTAATGCTTCTCGTAAAGTTTTAATGGATTTAACTTTAAAAGTATCATCAATTAATAATGGGTTATTTTCAATAATCTCAATTAAATCTTTTTCATTACCATGTGGAAATAATACTAATTTTACCCCAGCTTTCTTAGCTCCTTGTAATTTATTATCAAGACCTCCAATCTCAGTTACCATTCCTTGTAGATCAATTTCTCCTGTAATTGCAATATCGTGTTTAATCTGTCGTCCTGTAAACATTGAATAAATAGCAACAGATAATGCTGTACCTGCACTTGGTCCATCTTTAGGAACAGATCCATCTGGACAATGAATATGAATTCCTTTTGGTTTATCTTTCCAATCTAATAGATATTTATCTTGTACAACTTGTTCTAAATGATTAAATGCTAATGAAGTTGCAACTTGTGTACTTTCTTTAATAACATGTTGAAGATTTCCTGTAGCTTTAATATCTAGTGGATGAGTACTAGGTCTCCATAATATTTGAATTGGAATAATACCACCGTGTGAGCTATCTGAAGAAGCATATAATCCATTAATTACTCCGACTGTATCATGTTCATGGACTTTTTCTGGTGTAATCTCTCGTTTATGTTTTAAAATTATTTTAATATCATCTGTTGTAATATTAAATGGAAAATTAACAGAACGTTTATTAATTTGAACATTTGTTAAATTTGCAATATTAATTTCTCTAATAATATTATATAATATTGATTTTAATTTACGAACCCCTCCTTCACAAGTCCAATTATCAATTATATATGTTAAAGATTCATCATTAAAGATTATATTTGTTTGTTTTAGTCCAACATCTTTAATTATATTAGGAATTAAATAATTTTGAGCAATATATAATTTCTGAGGTAATTGTAAATATTTCGTTTCAACTGTCGTAATACGATCTAATAAAATTGGATTAACATTTCGTGGATTATTAAAACTAAAAATCATAGTTGCTTTTGATAAATCTATATCAACACCATGAAAATATTTATCTCGAAAATTAGAATTTTGAACTGGATCCGTTAAATGGATTAGAATATTTGTTATTTCATCACCTTTCGGTGTATTTGAAATTTTGTCAAGTTCATCAAAATAAATAATTGGATTCATACATTTACTTTCAATTAAACCATCTACAATTCTTCCATATATTGACCCTTCATATGTATAATTATGACCTTCTAAAAAAGAAGCATCGCTTGCACCACCAAGAGATATAAAAATGAATGGTTTATCCATTGCTTTTGAAATTCCTTCTTTAATTAATGATGTTTTACCATTACCAGGACATCCCCAAAGTCCAATCATATTACCTTTTGAATTTGAATTTCTAATTTGTTGTCCCATAATTTGAATAATTTGTCGTTTAGCTTCATTATGACCATATACAGCTTTATTCATAACTATTTGTAAATTACTAAGAAATTCTTTTACTTGAGTTGGTTTAATATCTATTAAATTGATACCTTTATAAACATTAAAAGGAATCTTCATTAAATTATCAAACCATCCTTTTAATTTAGTGTCAGTCATATTTGTAGTAATTAATTCAGTATATGTTTTAAACATTATACTTTTATGACTCAACGAATATTTTGAATTAATAATATGAAATAACATTGGTTCGCTTAATGTATAATGCTTATTAATTTCATTAACAGACTTTATTATTTTTTGACGTTTATTACTTGGTAATTTTGCAAAATAGTTTATCATCTCGTCTTTATCAGAACGCCCAATATTCGACTTAAACACTTTTTTTAGAAAATCAGTATTTTGAGAATTTTTACTCGGTTTTTTAAATAATGTCATGATATTGTTAATGTCGGTATTATTGTCATTTTCTTCCTCTTCTTCATCTTCTTCATCTTCGTCTTCTTCATCTTCTTCATCTTCGTCTTCTTCATCTTCTTCATCTTCTTCATCATCTTCATCATCTTCATCATCTTCATCATCTTCATCATCTTCATCATATTTTTCTTCATATTTTCTTTTTTTAATTGGTTTTGATTTTTTCATTTTGTTTGTGGTATTAAAACGTTTTGTAATAATTTGTGTATACATATCTATGCACTCGCATAATGTATATTGATTATTATTGATTGAAAATTCATAAATATTGTCAATAATTAATTTATTAAAAACTAATTCGTATCGTGGAATATGTTTGTAATTATAATTAGTTAAAACATTATAATTAATGTTTAATAGACATATTAAAGCATTTACTTTTTTAATTATATCATTTAATAGTGATGTTAATACCCGCCCTTTATTATTTAAAAATTTTATATTTTCTTGTTTTAATTGATTTAAAATATTAGTACTCATTTCATATACCCTCATATCATCAAAGTGTTTGTGTTTGTTATATTTAATTAAATTATCAATGTTAAAAGTCATTATAGTATTTTTATTATTATTATAGAATAATAAAAACAACTTTTTTTATCATTTTGTTAATTACCTTGTATATAAAGGGTTTTTACACATATTTGTGGATTATCAATGCACACCCACATAATATGATGTTAATTGTGGAATGATTTTTATTAGATTATTTAATTGATTTTGGTCTTTAATATGACTTTGATTTTGACTTATAAATTTACATTTATCGAATGGTTTATTTAATTTTATAATTTGTTTATATATTGCATAAATTAAAATTAACACAATTATTATACCCCAAATATTATTAAACATATTATTATCATTAATAAATAAATAAATAAAATTGATTTAAAATTATTTTTATTATTATATAATAATGAAAATAATTAGTTGGAATGTAAATGGATTAAGATCTTTATTAAAAAGAGAGTACCTACAAGATTTTATTGATAATGAAGACCCAGATATATTTTGTATGGGTGAAACAAAATTATCATGTCCTAATGATAAAATTGATGCAGAAATAACTATTAAATTTCCACAATTTAAATATAAATACTGGGGTGATTGTTATAAAAAAGGTTATAGTGGAACTTGTATTTTTTGTAAAAAAAAACCAATTAATATTATATATGGTTTAAAATATAATGATGAAGAAATTGATAAAGAAGGAAGAGTTATTGTTGTTGAATATCCAAAATTTTATTTATTACATGTTTATACTCCAAATTCAGGACAAGTATTAACAAGGTTAGATTGGAGAACAACAGTATGGGACCGTGCATTCGAACTTTATGTTAATAAATTACAAAAAAATAAACCAATTATTATTTGTGGGGATTTAAATGTTGCTCATAATGAAATTGATTTAAAAAATCCAAAATCAAATAAACGTAATGCAGGATATACTATTGAAGAACGAAATTCATTTAATAGTATATTAGATAATTGTAATTTAATTGATTCGTATAGAAAATTAAATCCAGACAAAATTGAATATAGCTATTGGTCGTATATGAGAAATTCAAGACTTAATAACTCTGGTTGGAGAATTGATTATTTTTTAATTGATAAAAGAATGTATAAAAAAGTAAATGAATCAAGTATATGTACAGGTATATTAGGTAGCGATCACGCACCAATTAAATTAATGATTAATTAATTTTTTCTCATATTTGCAAATATTTTTGATTTTATTAATAATTTTTTTTTATTTATTGATTTTACATTATTACCAAGTGTTGGTTCTGGTTTAGTGACTGGTTTAGCGACAGGTTTAGCAACTGGTTTAACGACAGCTGGTACTGGTTTAGCAACTGGTTTAGCAACTGGTTTAGCGACTGGTTTAGCAACAGGTGGTACTGGTTTAGCAACAACTGGAACTGGTTTAGCAACAGGTGGTATTGGTTTAGCAACAACTGGAACTGGTTTAGCAACAGGTGGTATTGGTTTAGCAACAACTGGAACTGGTTTGACTACAACTGGAACTGGTTTGACTACAACTGGTACTGGTATAGCAACAGGTGGGACTGGTTTGACTACAACTGGAACTGGTTTAGCAACATCAGGAACTGGTTTAGCAACAGCTGGAACTGGTATAGCAACAGGTGGGACTGGTTTGACTACAACTGGTACTGGTATAGCAACAGGTGGGACTGGTTTGACTACAACAGGAACTGGTTTGACTACAACAGGAACTGGTTTGACTACAATAGGAACTGGTTTGACTACAACAGGAACTGGTTTAGCAACAGGTGGGACTGGTTTGACTACAACTGGTACTGGTATAGCAACAGGTGGGACTGGTTTGACTACAACTGGTACTGGTTTGACTACAACTGGTACTGGTTTAGCAACAGCAACAGCTGGAACTGGGTTAGTATTATCATCACTTGTCGACACTGGTGATAGTTTATTGTCATAATCATTTTCATTTTCATTAATTATAAAAAGATCATTTAATTCATTTGTAATATTTTTATTACTCATATATTTATATGTATAAATTATTTTTTAAATATTTATATTAATTATATTTTATACCAGTTATACCATTTTTTATAACAAAAACATTAAAATTTGTGGTATAACACACTAAATTATATAATTTATCAACTGGGTAAGTAACTAATGGTGATTCTTTTATTATAAATGGATTTGATTTCATATTTATTTGTAATTGTGCATTATCTATTTTTGAAAAATTACAGCCTGATAAATTATTATTACGAACGGGTTCTGCATTAAATGAATACATATAACAATGAGAATACATTATATTTTTAAAATTTTCAAAATTTTGCATTAAATAATAATATTTATAATCTCTCCATCCAACTCGTTCAATACCATTAAATAAAATACGCGCTTGTGATAATAAATGTTGTTTAGGTTCTAAATTCCATAATTTATATGAATTAGTGTCAGTTGATATGGTTGATTTTAATTCAGATTGAATATATGTTGATTTTGCTGTATAATTAAAAAAATCTCCATTTGTTTTATTACTTATTGGTTGAATAAAAAAAAATAAATCTTTAATAACATGATTAAAGTTTATATTTAATGAAACATTATGATTAAATTCAACACTTCGTACTTGACTTTGTGTAATTATAAATTCATAATCCCTAGATGCAAGTTCTATTCGTTCTTTTGCTTCAACTAGATAAAAGTTTGCTTGTAATGCAACTTCTTCTATTTGAAATAATTGATGAGTTATATTTGAATGATATAATATTGAATCATGTTCTTCTAATACTTGTATACATTCATTAAAATCTCTAAATGTCACATCAATATATATATTTGATTTAATCGCAATAATTGGTAATGGTTTTAAATTATCACAAAACCAAAATTTTAATGGTATATATATGTATTCTGAATCAATTTTTAATTTTGGATTATTTAAATTACCATCTAACCCAATCATAAGTTTTCTATTCCAATCTGCTACACACAAATCATTATAAATTTGCATATAGGTTCCGTCTGATTCATCAATTAATGAATCATTAATATATAAACTAATTTTTTTAATTATTACATTTCCAATAAAATCCGCATATTTTACACGATAAGCACTAGTTGAATCGTATTCGTTTTGTATAGGAGATGTATTTAAATATTTAATTGATAATTTTGGTAATTTAATTTTTAGATATAATCCATATAATAAATCCCCATCATGTTTTATATAAAATCTAGATGTTGTGTTCCACGACGATTTACCGTGTGGAAAATAAAGCTTGTCTAATTTCGAATATTTATTTTTTTTATTATTAATATCAAAATTAAATATTGATGATTTATTATTCGTTAATTCACAATCTAAGTTACCTTTTGAAGTTAATTCTAGGATTGAACCATTTGTCATTAATATAGATAATATTTTTATAAAAATATTATTCATATTAAAATAATTCTGTTGATATAAAATAAAACAAAACGCTTGTTTGTTAAAAAAAAGTTTATGCGGCATTGAAGGAGGACATGATAATCCCATCCGCAGTTGATGTGTAAGGAACACCAATGTTGGTACACGACGCAGAACGCTCGTCTGTCCAATACGGAATTTTCGTTCGGCGACTGAATGGTAGGTGATGCTGAGAATCGCCGCCATACAGTTCGTCTCCGCCGTTCTCTTGTGCGAGGCGACGTGCATCTGCTTCGGTTTTTGCCTTGATGAGGAATCTGTAGTAACAGTCGTATCCTGTGTTAATCAATGCTTCGAGGAGAAACAAGAAACTTTGCGGCGTCGTCATTGTCGTTGGCGTTGTCATCGTCTTACCTTGAAAAGGTGTTTGCAATGCAGCCATAGCTGTCTTGGAGTTCGTAGAATCTGTTGAGGTTGTCGATTCCGTAGAATCTGTTGATGTTGTTAGAGTCCGTAGAATCTGTAGAGTTTTGATGGGTTCTTTCAAGATGCGTTTTTTCGTGTATCTTGTGGGGGGACCCAATACAACTTTAAATATATATGAACAACTACATAGTTGTATTTTCAATTTTTTTTGTTACATATAATTTACTTTTTATAATTAAACCATCAATAAAAATTTATAAAATGATATACCATAAATGATATGTTTCTAAATAAAAAGTGTGTTGTGTGCGTTGAACAAAATGTTATCGCTGCGTGGCGTTGAACAAAATGTTTACGCTGCGTCAAAACTCGATGACACAACATCAGTGTCTTGGAGTTCCAACATATTGGCAATGTGGTCGCATGTCGTGAAAAACGGTAGTCGCCAGTATTGAATCCGGTTTACCCTGTTTTTGTGATAAATAGACTTGGCATTGTACGTATCATTTCCACCAAGTTGTTCGCACCCCCCGTGTTGTTTGGAGTATAGTTCTGCTTTGTGACGTGCGTGTTTTTCGTTGAATGCACATATCAAGAACTCTCGATAACAATCATATCCAGGCTTCCCAGTAAGCTTGAATAATTTTGTGGATTGAATCGGAAATAGAGTCTTGAAGTCAGCCGTTGGTGGGCGTGAAAACCAAGTAATGTTTTCTTCACATGGGTCAATTTTTTGTCCTGTGGTCAAACAAAAATTTCCCGTGGTGCGTGAAGCATCAATAATATTCCCCATCGGAATACTACATTCCTCGTCAGCAAAAACTGAACGGAGAAAATGAGGATCATCAATATTAAATGTTGTAATTTGAGACATACTATTAATTAATAATACTATTATGAAATAAAAAAATCAATTTTTTTTATGTATTAATCCAATTTTTTCACACAAATATTCTGATAATATGGAACTTGTATTTGGGTGATTATTCTGTTCTGCTATAACACGTGCTTGATGTTCTGTTTCTGCATATATTACAAATGGATAACTTGACCCATGAACTTTATGGATGTACCAAATAAATATAGGAATAGTTACCATATCTTTTAACTCTTTTTTATATTCTAACAATACTTTACCATATGTATTATATATATTTGATATAACACCTAATTCAATGTCAATAAGAAGCGGCCCAATCTTTTCACATAAAGAATATTCATCGCTTCTCCAATATTGTGTATAAATAAGTTGTTTAATACCGTGTTGTTCTGCAATACATCGTGCTTGATGTTCTGATTCAGCACAAATAACAAATTCATCATACATATGTTCTTTATTATAATACTCTTCAGTTCCTTTTAGATACCAAATAAATTTATCATTTGTTGTATTCACAATTAATGTATTATTACGAGATTTTGTTGAATTAAACCAAATTTGGTTTGAAGGGGACGTAAACCATATAAACCATGTAATATTTTCTAAATTAGAATGAATTTCAACATCTGATGTTAAAACATAATTTCCATTTGATAAAAGATATTTCCTATATATTTGCTTTTATTAGAATAATTATATACTGGCATACCAAATCTTGGAAATATATTAGTTTTTATGTTAATAAATGACATTATATATTATTTAATATATATTAAAATTAATGAAAATCAATTTTTAGACTAAAATATTATTAAAAAAAAAATAAAATTATTAGTTATTATATATAATAAAATATATGGCTGCATTAGACAAATCACCATCAATAAATTTTACAGACAAAAATACAACAATATATAAAATTTCTATAAATCATAAGAATCCTGATGAGATCATAACGATACTAGATGGTGAAATTCATGGTAAAAAATATTCTATTAATGGAAAGATATATCAAATTTGCGAGTCATATATAAAGGACCCATCAAATCATTCATTTATTCATTTTAAAAAGGAAGAAATATCATTTACAATAAGAAAAATATATTATGTTAATGATAGAACACATGTTGTTTTATATTCATGTAAAAGTAATGAGAATGCTAAACGAATTGAATTGTATACATCAAAAAGTAATTTGGGTTTTTTTAGATTATGTATTTTAGATCCAGTTGGTGAAAAATATGAAAAAGGATATAATTATATTTCAACAACATTTATTAATTTATCATTACAAAAATTTATATATGATAATATTCACCATTATGGTTTGTTATCAAGAACACATACAATAAAATGTGTAGAAATATCAGATATGGATAGAGAATCACGATTACGAATTAATGGCGATGCTAATACTTTTATTTCACAAGACCCATTATTTTTAATGTTTAATGATTTTTTTCCACTGGTGAATGCTGTTCTTGATCCAGATCATTTCAGTCAAACACTTGATGAATATAAGGTAAAAAAAAAAGATATTATTAAAAATGAAATATTTATAAAATTATTAAAAGATTATAAAAGATTACTAATCGAATATCAAACAATATCATCAAGCAAAACTGCATATTTGCACTTACTTGGAATATTTTTAGAAAAGCAGTTTACAGATGTTTTTGGAATGACAAAATCTATGGAATTATTTAAATTTGATTCAATATTTAATGATGTTATAATACCAATTACTGTATTATTTAAATTAGTAGGTAATAAAACTACTAAGCGTCTATATAAATTATATTATATTAAATATAATTACGATGGAAAAGAATATAATAATATAATTCATATTATTCCAAATGATAACGAAATTACAAAATATGGACTAGATAAAAGATATGTTGTTTGTGGTTTATTTATTAATAAACCATTTGATTATCAAATACAAGTTATGAAAACAGTTGTTCCAGGTTCTGGTCTAAAAGCTAAAGTAGATAAACATACAGATTATACATTTATCGGCGACTATATGAATTATAAATTTTTAAAATAATAGAAACATATATTTTATATAAAAGATTATTTATATATATTATATATATGAAGGGTTTTAATAATAATGGTAATACTTGTTATTTAAATGCAGGATTACAAATGGTAATACAAAACGAAGAGTTGTGTAAATTAGTATTAAAATATTCAGATAAATCGATTATTTTAAATAAATTTAGTGTAATTATATTAGAATATTATAATAAACAAACAGGTTTAATAAATCCATTTGAAATTAAAAAAATTGTTGAGAAAAAACAAGAAATTTTTAGAGGTAATGGTCAACAAGATTCAGGAGAGTTTATAATGTGTTTTTTAGATATTATAGAAGAAGAAATTAAAAAAATAGAAAATGATTCTAAAGAAATTGAAAATATTTTTGGAATTAATCTGAATTGTAGAATCAAGTGTAAATATAATAAATGTTTAAAAATTTATAATAATTTTGAAATAACTAATTTTTTAATATTAGACCTTGATAAAAACTGTGCAACATTAGATGATTTATACAGAAAATTCAAAGGATCTGAAATATTAAGTGATGAAAATAAATACCATTGTGAAAACTGTAATGCAAAACGAATTATATCAAAAAGATATCAAGTAATAAAATGGCCAATGTATTTATTAATTTGTTTAAAACGTTTTAACCAATCTGGGCGTACTATATCAAAACAAACACACCCAATTAATATTAATTTATCGTGGAGACATAATATGTCATTATTTGGTGCTGTAATTCATTCTGGTAATATAAATGGTGGACATTATGTATATGTTGGTAGGCAATCTGATAATAAATGGTACTTGTTTAATGATACAAATGTATCAGAAATAAAAACAGAACAAGAATTAATTAATATATTAAATAATGCATATTGGTTAATGTATAAAATGGTAACTGTATAATATTAAATTTTTATAATTAAATTATTAAATATATTATTAAAAAATTTTTTATTATTAAATATATTATTAAATATATTTATATTATTTGTTTCATTATTTAAAATTGAATATTGATTGTTAGTACTGTGATAATATAATAAATAAAGTATAATCAATATTATCAACAGTAAATATAATTTAAAAATAATTATTATCATTATAAATAAGAAAAATATAATATATTTATTAACATTTTTATTAACATTTTCATTCATTATTAATAAATATATTTTTTTATATAATACATTATATATGAGCATTTTTGAACAGAGAAATGAACCATTTAAACCATGTGTTATGTTATTTAAGTCTAATTCGTGTGGTCATTGTAGAGCAATCGCAGAACCTTGGAAACAATTATGTAATGACCCTACATTAACTAATAAAATTCATTTTATAACATATGATCATATTGATAATAAAAGTGATTTTAATAAATATAATATTACTAGAGTTCCTACGATACTATTAACAACAGAAAACAATATTTATATACATGACGGGTCAAAGGATTTTTTATCAATAAAAAAATTTATCAATACATATATTACAGACAACAAACCAGTTAGTACTTTAATTGATACCAGTGATTCAAAACCAGATATGATGTTATTTAAATCAGATGGATGTGGACATTGCGAACACTTTAAAAAAACTTGGGAAATGTTAAATACTATTCCTGTAATGATGGATAAAATTAATTTTATAACATTAGATGCAGAAAAAGATAAAGAGGACTTTGAAAAATATAAAATAAATGGATATCCAACATTATTATTAAATGACAAGTCTAATGGCAAAATATATGAATATAATGGTGATAGAGATATTGAATCATTACAAGTTTTTATTAATGAATATACTACTATTCCTATTGTGAAACCAAAATTTATGTTATTTAAATCAAAAAATTGCGGGCATTGTAAAATATTTAAAAAAATATGGAATCAAATTTGCGGAATTCAGAGTTTAAGCAATAAAATAGATTTTGAGGCATATGATTCAAAAATTAATAGTAATGATTTTAATAAATTTAATATTAACAAATTTCCAACATTGTTATTAATTATTAATAATGAAACTTTTGAATATACAGGAACTAGAAATATGCAAGAAATTCAAATGTTTCTAAATGAAAAATTATCAAAATATTTACAATAATTATTCATTTGAATAACATTCAATATATTTATCTTGGCTATTTAATAATTTAATAATGTTATTAATATTGTCAATTATATCAGTATTTTTAGTAATAATATTACAACTTTCCGAATTTGATAATTTCGCCAAATTTGATAATTTTGAAATGGTTGATATTGATTTTTTTTTAATTAAATCACATTCTTTTAATAATTTAATATCGCTTTTGATATGTTTTCGTCTCTTATCAAATATATCAATAGTTGTAGTTGATGTTAAATTTAATAAATTTTTAATATTATTAGTTTTACATAATTTGTCAATATTATCATCGATTTGTAAATCAAACTTATTTATTTTTTTACAATCCATTTAATTATAAAAAGATTTTTTTATAATTTAAAAATAAATAATAAATAATAAATAATAAATAATGAATAATGAATAATAAATAATAAATAATGAATAATGAATAATGAATAATGAATAATAAATAATAAATAATGAATAATAAATAATAAATAATGAATAATGAATAATGAATAATGAATAATAAATAATAAATAATGAATAATGAATAATAAATATAATAAATAATGAATATAATTCATCTATTTAAAAAAATCTTTTAAATTAAAAAACTAAACTAAATTAATTTAAAAAAAGAATGTATTATTATTATTAATGAATCAATTAGATATTAATCAATTTATTGTATTTAAAACTGATACAAAAACCCAAGAACTTGATAATAATATACTTAAAAAATTAAGTATATTATTTCCTGAAAATAAAAAAAATTTAAAAAAAAATAATAATAATAATAATACTATATTAAAAAATCAGAAGATTCAATCTCAAAAAGAAAATATTTGTAATAAAGTTAATCTTATTTTAAACAAATTATCAGAAAAAAATATTGATAATTTAATTATAGAGTTTATTGATAATATTAATCAAGTTAGTCCCGAAATCTTCAAGGATATACAAAAAACATTTTATTTAAAAATTATATCTGAAATAAATTTTATTGAGATTTATTTAGAGTTCTTAATAATTATTGGATCATTATATAATAAAGTACAGGGATATAATTTATCTTATTTTTATGATATTATTGAAATAAAATTTAATTATGATTATTTAAATAATGAAATATCTCCGATTAATAATTTTTTAATAAATTTAAATACAGAAACAACTAGAACAAATAATTTAATTCTAATAATAAATATGGTAAAGCATAAATTATTTTCAAATGATATTTTTAAATATTGTGATGAAATTATTTTAAATCAAAATATTTATTATTCAGATATATATTATTGGTTTAATTACCAAAATAAAAAATTAACTGTTTCTGAAATATTAAAAATTAAGGATATTTTAAATAATAATAAAATACCAAATCGTGATTTAATTCTTTTAAAAAATATAGTACAAAACACACATACAATTAATAAATTACAAAACCCACCTACAATTAATAAATTACAAAATCCACCTATAACATTACCTGTTCCTAATCAAACAAGTACAATAGATTTAGAATGTGCTCATATAATTGATGAATATGTTTTATTAAAATCAATAGATGATTTAACTTTTTTTATTAATACAAGATGTGTTGATACAATTAATAAAAATATTTTTTGTAAAAACATAATTAATAACTATTTTTTGGCTAATAATACTATATCGACAGATATAATTAATTTAATAAAACAATTAATAAAAATAAAAATTTTATTTAAATCTAATTTTAGTAGAGGATTATTAATAATTCATAATGATTGGGATGAATTATCTATTGATTATAATAATCCAATATCAAAACTAAAAACATTATTAACAACATTAAAATCATGTGGTATAACAAAAGGATTAGAGGTATTAATAAAAAAATATAATATTGAATAATTATAAAAATAAATATGTAAAAGTGAATACACTATCGCATAATAATCCTATTATACTAAATCCATATAAAAAAAATTCTATTTTATTTTTATTTTTTTTATTATGAAAATAATAAAACATTATAGCAAATAATATAATAGCAGGAATATCTGCTAAATGACTTAAATTAATTATTGTTTTTTTAATTGTTAAACATCTTTCCATTACATAACCTTATAAATTATTCAATAATTAATATTGAATTAATAATATTCCATTTGTTGATTTTAATACTTGTACGCATTAGAACAAATGATTGAGTAAATTTTTTTGTAAAATGTATATTTTTAATGGTGCCACTAACTAAAATATAAATTTGTCTAGAATTTGAATCAATTACTTGATGATTTAATAATATAATTTCCAAACCATCTGTTTTTAATTGATATAATTGATTAACAATATCAAATGATTCATACATTATATTATTATATTTTAATTTACTTTTTTTATTAATAATTGAATTTAATTCTTGTGGGTTTGTTATCCAATTATCATAAAAATATTGAATAAAAGAGTGTGCGATATCGATACTATTATAATTACTCATATATTATATTATATTTTGATTTATAATAAATAAAATTCAATTTTATGCATTTGATTCAATTAAATGTATTCAATTTTATGCATTTGATTCAATTAAAGGTATCCATTTTTTAAATTTATTTGAAAATATACAATTAAATCTAATTGGTTCAGATTTAATAATATTATCACAATATTGAGAAATTTTTAAATTTGGTATTAATGCAATACCTATTTTATCACCATGTTCGCGCTCTGTTAAATCATATACATCTGGTACAATTGTTTTTGATAACCAATAATAATTTGTTTTTCCGCCAACTTCGTATGAATATTTTCGAGATTTTAGAAAATTAACAAAATTATGTATTATATCATATGTTTTTTGTTCTACAATCTCACATTTTTTAAAGGTATCTATCTTTTCTATTTTTTTATCGATATATAATACATTTACCCCAGAATATTTTGGATAAAACAATAATCCGTTAGTATCAATTGATAGTTTTGATAAATTATTAATTAATTCTTCTAATTCTTTATAATTATATAATTTATTTAATTTAAATTCAAAATGAGTACAATGATTTAAATTATCTCTAAGAACCGCATCTAACTTATTCATTTTTTCATTCATTTCAGTATCCAACATTTTATTACCCATTAATAAAAAACAATCTTGAATTAAATATATATATTGATTATTATTTTTGATTAATTTTCCATCATATATAGTTCCTTCATACATTATATTTGATGCATTAATATTAATTTGAATAATATTAATCATTTTTAATTGTATTTGTGATTTATGATACGAAATAGTTTTTCTATCAATTACCACACATAATTTTTTATTATTTATTTCTAACATTAATAATAAATAATTATACCCTTTAAAATTTGGTGAAACATAATGTTCGTTATCTTGAAGATTTTGTAATTTAGATACATGATTTAACATTATATATCTATAATCCGATAAATTTAATTTAGAATACAACCAATCAATTACTTTATGTTTTGTGTCATAATCTACATATACACCTGTATTATTTCCTAAAATTATTTTATTACTCATTAATAGTTAAAGTATTATTCTTTTTAAATCTAAAAATCAATTTTTTATATAAAATATATAAAAAATTTTATATATCACATAATATATGGATAATTCAAAATATACTGTTGGATATGTGTTAACAAAATCAAGTACATTATTACCACAATTAAAAAAGTCAGACATTGCTGATATAAATAGAAGATATGGCGTAATTGAAAATATTAGATATAAAAATAAAATATGTACGAAAAAAGAAATACGTGTGTTAATTGAAAGATTATTTGATATCCACGAACTTTTAAATAAACCAAAAAGAACTTACATAAATTATGATAAGGAGGTTAGGGTTGATGTTATTCCTAGTGCACCAGAGGCAGTAGGGACGGGGGCAGCAGGGGCATCAGGGGCAGCGTCTTCAACACCAGGGGCATCAGGGGCAGGGGCATCAGGGGCAGGGGCAGCAGTAGGGACGGGGGCATCAGGGGCAGGGGCAGGGGCATCAGGGGCATCAGGGGCATCAGGGGCAGCGTCTTCAACACCAGGGGCATCAGGGGCATCAGGGACATCAGCGTCTTCTGGTGAATCATGGAGTACCTTTATCCAACGATATTTTGACATATCTAATATGAACTTGGTGTCAGCGGGTGTTACAATTGTATATATTTTATATTTATTAGAAAAACAAGTTGGTGTAAATGATTTATTAGTTAAACGACCATTCGATGATGATGCAGACAAATCTATAACAACAGCACTTCTTTCGAATGCAGTGAGCATAATTACATATATGACAACATATTGTTCATTAAATCTACCTTATTCTTTTTCTAACAAACATTTAAAAACTGGAACAAATATGGCACTACAAAAAGGTGGGGCTGCACCAGAATCGTGTAAGACTATTAATATTAATAAACAATTAATACAAATATTAAGTGAATTTAAGAAATTTAATATGTCGACAGATGATAATATTATTATATTTAATAAAATATGGAAAGAAATTAAACAATATGAACCTGAACTACCTGAACTACCTGAACTACCCGTAATAAAAGGTACAACCAATGATTATATACAATCACAAATTGAAGAACTCATTAAAAAACTAAATGAAAATATTGATGATAGTGCCAAAACATTTTTAATTGACAAATTTGAAAATATAAAATCGATAATAGATGATGTTAAACAACATAATGATGCCGAGGGTGCCGAGGGCGGTGCCGAGGGCGATACCGATGCCGTTGCCGGCCAGAGTTGGTGGAGATTTTTTGGATATTAATAATGTGTAATACTATGTTAATGTCTTTGTTTTTTAACAAATAAAATTGTAATACTATCAAATAAAAATACAAACGATAATTTTATATATAAAATAAAAATGTTATATATAAAAAATTTTAAAATACTGCATTATCAAGAGATTCTGGATCATTTGCATATAAAGCATCATATAATATACCTCCATTTTCTGGATTTTCATCATCATATGTCCATGTATCAGATGTATAGGCTTTTAAATTTGAACCACATTGTACAATAATGTCATCATCTTCATTTGATATAGGTTTTTTTATAGGATAAGTTTTTTTATAATCAATCATAGAGGTGTCATACACTTCTTTTATTGATTTATCTTGAATATTACATTGTTTTGAATCATTATTATTAAAATTATTATGTGCACTGGAATTTAAAGTATTCATAATATCACCAGATTGTCCTGTAATATTTTCTCTCGATTCATAAATAGGTTTGTCGTTATCATCAATATGATCTATCCAAGTATTTGGATACCATGTATTTGTAAATGTGCGATTAGATTGTTTTTCAAAATATTCTTTTTTATTTGCGTCATCATCATAATTTATAATGTTTGAATCAATTATGTTTTTATTATCATTAATGTTTTTATTATCAATTATGTTTTTATTATCATTTATGTTTATCAAATTACATTGTGAATCATTATTAGGAGAATTATTATTAGGCGATGTCATGGTACTTTGTATCCAATTAAATATAATGAACAAAATAAGACTTGTTAAAATAATATTAAATAGATTAATCATTTAAATAATAATAGAAAATAAATTATTATTTAAATTTTATAAAGAAAATGAAAATAAATTATTATTTAATTTTTATAAAGAAAATGAAAATAAATTATTATTTAAATTTTATAAAGAAAATGAAAATAAATTTTTATAAAGAAAATGAATCATCTTGTTCAAGAATTTCTTTAATTTTTTGTTTTCGTTTATGTATTTCGATGTATCTAAAATATAATAAAATACATATCAATATTATTATTAGTACTAACATATTTATATTTTTAAAGAAATTTAATATACATTTAAAAATTTTTATATATTTTAATTCAGGAACAATAGATTTTTCAATTTGTATATTAGATTGTTCTTGAAGATTACTTTCAAGGATAAGGTTTTTTTGTTTTCTTTTTTCGATTATTAATTTAGCAATTTTTTGTTCTATTAATCTTGGTTTTATATAACTCATTATAATAAAATAAGAAATTTTAATTAAATAATTTTTATTAAAAGTTTAATTAATATTTAATGTATTAATAATTTCTAATGATTCTGATTCAACAGGAATTATTATTAATTTTTTTTTACCATCTGATAACAAGTCTCTTATATTTATATTATTATGAACTACATTATTTTGATAAAATCTTTCTTTTTTACCATCGACAGGTGTTTCGTCCATACAAAATTTTATTGGCGGAAATCCAGCATTTTTAAAATAAGATTCTTTTTCCATATATATAATAATATAATTTAAATATAATATAACGAATATATATTTTTTGGTATATCATTAGATTCATCATAATCAATTTTTATAAATATAGTTTTATTTAAAACAGAGTTCTTTGTAAATGTTTTAATTGTTTCACTATTAACAGGTATTTCGCCTTGTAAAAAAATATATTTTATATTTGAAAAATTATCATATATCACAATTGGTAAATCAATTAAATGACTCAGTACAAATAACTCCATTTTACCAGATGTATTAAATGATGATTTTCTATATTTATTAAGATTAGATTCAAAAAAATTATCATTATCTTTAAAATATGTTTCTAAAAATTTTTTTATTATTGGTTCGCCCTTATTTAAATTATTTTGAACAAAATCAATTATATTTGCCTTGAACAAATAACTCAAATTTGTTTGTAATTCGTTTAGATAACCTAAATTTCTTGAATCAATATCATAAAATGGATTATTAATCCAATAATATGAATTTACATATGCACGTATGATTGAATCTTTATTTGGTATTATTTCTTGAAATAGTTGTTTTCCTAATTCAATAATTTTAGGATAGTCTTCTTGTATTAATTCATTATTCATTCTATTTATTATACGTTTTCCAATAACTGGTACTTTATCTTTTCCAAATAATTCCGACATTAATTTTTTAATATTAAAATTTGAAGAATTAATAATTTTTTGGTCTTTTCTATCAGTAAATTGATTAAAATCAACAATATCTGAAACATAATATGTATTTTCTTGAATGATTTCTTTAAATTTAATATTATCTTGAATCATTTCTTCAATAACTTTATTTACAAAATTAATTGCCATGCTCTCTAATAATTGAAATTTACACGAATTGTTTTTCCATTTACAGTGTATGTTATCATTACATTTAGTTTCATCATTATTTCCTTCACAATATTCTCTTACATTTGATACAAGATATTTTTTAAGATCAGGTAATTTATTAATTAAAAATCCCATTGTATCTTTTTTATCACCCCCTTTTTGTACTGCATTTAATTTATATTCTGATAATAATTTAGAATTAATAATTTCAAACAATATTTTTCGTAATTCATATTTTTTATCTTTTGTTAATATTTTTTGATTTCTAACAATATTTATTATAACCTCTTTAATATTATTATTATTATATAAATATAAACTTAATTCTAATCTATAAATATTATATGATTCATTCATATAATTATGTTCGAGAATGTCATTTAATCTTTCATTATCAACAACATCATCATTAACATGATTAATAATCTCTTGATCAATAGTTTCCTCTAATGGTTGAAATTTAATTGGAATACCTAATTTTTTAATAATTGATTCATCTACTTCTTCGTTAATTATTGGAAGTGTTAAATTATTATTCAAAAATAATGATATTATTCTTATTTTCTTATTATTCTGTTTATCATAAAATATATATTTGGGGATATAATCTAAATTTAAAATTTTATTAATTTTTTCTAATAATGTTATTGATGTTTTTAAATTTAACCATATATTTTTAGATTCTTTGAGATTTTTAAATTTATATTTATAATCAATTCCAGATGGAGTTACTGGTAAGCATAATCCATTTTCTAATTCAATATATTTACATTTATGACGGTCATCAATATATTGTTTTTTAATATTAATTTTTGATTTTTTTAGTAAATTACATATTTTTTTAGTAATGATTTTTTTATCCACTACAAGTTGATTTATTAATGTATTTTTACAACTTTTATAATGATAATTTTTTAATTCATCAATAATTCCCTTAATATCGCTATCATAATTATAAAATTTATATAATAATATTTTTTTATTTAATTTTTCATTTTTTTGCACCCTATAAATTGGAAAATAATGTTTTCCTTCTTTTATTAATATAATAATATCTCTATTTTCATCCATATTATTATAATTTTCATTATTTAAACAATCCAAATAATATATTTCTTTTGTAATTTCTTTTTCTAGTTTCTTTTTAATAATAAATGTTTTTTTATTTAATATATAATAAACAATTCCTTTTGGTGAAAGCACACCAGGTATTTCTGTTAATTCACCAATTATATCATATTCTAAATAATTAGAATTTTTAATATAATCTATATATTTTGATTTTTCTTTAAAAGTCTCACTTGTATCACCATTATTTAAATATGTAAAATATGTATCGTCTTTATCTTTTTCTAAAAAACTTGTCATTGATTCAATTAATTGATCAATTGTTTTATTATAAATATTTGCTAATGTTATTAAAAAATAATAATATTCGTGTTTAACAGTATATTTAAAAAAATATCCAGATTTTGATTCATATAAATAATGATTTCTAATTTTTTTATCATTATTCCATATTTTATTAAAAAAGATATCTAAATATTTTGGTAAATAAATAAAACGCCCTTCTTGAATTTTATTCGTGTCTTGTAATATATATAATTTATCCCCTAAATTTTGAGTAATGTTTTTACTAACAATTTCTTTTGATTTCTCACCCATACATTTTAAATAATAATTTTTCTTTACTTTATTTGCTGATAATAATTGATCTTTCTTAAAACAACAAGGCATACATAAATCTTGGGGGTTATTACCACGTGCTAAAAATCCAATATATATATGTTCTTTGTTTTGTAATGGATCACATGAAAAATAATTAAGAGTATCATTATCACCTGAAAGTTTAATTACTTTAATAATTGTTTTATGTTGTTTATTTTTGGTTTTAAATAAAACTTCCTTTTCATAATAACCAGTTTTTTTATTTATTTTATAACCATCTTTTATTAATTTATCAAGTTGGTCGCCTGGTGTAATATCTGGTCTTCTTTTCTTATCAGTACCAGAATTTTGACAAGATCTAGTCCACTGACTTTGTCCTTTATCAGGTTTAAATCCCAGTCTTGATTTATCTAAAGATGTAATAGATTTTACAGTTTTTTTATCTACATCATATTCGACTATTTCTGTAACTTTATTACGTCTTCGTGCTATTTTTGTTAAACTTTTTAATGTATCTTTCATATGTTGGTAATCTGGGTTTTTATATAAATAAATTTCAACATATAAATAAATTAATACTTTCATAAATTCAATAATTTCATCTAATTGTACTTTATCTCTGGCACCTGTAATTCTAATTTTATATTTTTCTCTATCACGACCTTGTATATCAATACCAATACCTGGAGGTTTAGATTTAGGCATTTGTTTTATTTTATTTACATTATTTTGTGTTTTTATTTTAATAATTTTTCTATATTTATCTCTTACAAAATCTAATTCTCTTGCAGCAATATCTAATGTTATATTATATTGTTTTGATATTTCGTCGATTAATTCTCTATCATTTAATTCATAATTTCTTAAAAAATATAATATTCTAAGATGCATTTTAGTACGATTATCATATTTACTAATTCTTTTATATCGTAAATATGTTCCATATTTAGAAGAATCATTTACAACATCTTGTTTTTTAGATTTACGTTTTTTGGGTTCAATAACTAACGAAATATATGGATAAAAAAATATTGCAAATTCTGACAAATCATTATGATTAATTTTAAATTTTTCTTGAATTGTGAATTTTTGAATTGTATTTATAAAAGCATATTTAAATTTTTCATCAACAGGTAAAATAATTTTTATTTTTTTATTTTCTGAATTAACCTTTTTTAATACGTCTCTAACATAGTTATAAGTATTATTTATATCATTAACAGTTATTTCATTTTCTTCTTTCCATGTATTTTTATATTCAATACGTCCTGATTCGTGTAAATTAATTGATATATATTTATTATCATTATTTAATTTTGTATTATATATTTTAATTTTAAAACTAATACCATATGGTGTATTTTCAAACCATTTTGTAAGATTATCTAAATTATCGGTTTTTTTAGATTTTGTAAAAAATTTATATCTTAATTGTGAATCAGCAGTTTGATATTGAATAAATGGATATGTTTCATTTACTATAAAATTATCAAAAATTCTATATAAATTAAATTTATGATCAGATATTGTCCCAGTTATATTTTTAGGATCTTGTATATTAACATGAATAATTGATTGAATAATATGATTTTCATTAAAAAGACTATTAAAATTTCCTAATTTACTTTTTGCTTTTTGAACTGTTTCTTCAATAATATTTTCTAATTTAATATCATTTTGTATTGATAAAAAAGAATTTTCAATATATTTAAGTTCTTTATTATTTTCACTATTTAATAATTGAATTATTTGTTCTAATCTTTCATATGACAACATTGGAAAATATATATTTGAATATACATCATATAAATTTCGTTTTTCATCAGGATTTGGTTTATAATTAATTCCCAAATCATTATAAATATCTAACATAAAAATTTCATTCATTGTCATATATGAATCATAAAATCTTAATATATTAGTTTCATCATCTTCTCGTTTAATTTTATACCCAAAACTATCTTTTAAATAAGACAAGTTTCCACGTAAATTTTCATAAATTTTAATATTATCATTTGGTTTTATATCAATTTTTAATAATTCATTTCTTCTAATCCATTTTTGACCAATCATAATTGAATCATTAATATTATTATAATTATATTCACACCAAAAATATTGAGTTTCTGGTAAAAGTTTAATTGATTTTCCAAATTTTTCTGAAAAAGGTAATGATATTGATATTTTTTGTCTTATATTTTTAATTGTATCATCTTTAAAAAGATATTGTTCTGTAATATAAACCTTATTAAAAATATCTTCTAATTTTGAATCATATGTAATATTATCTAAAATATTATCGTATTTTTTATTAATATTTTTTACAGGTTTTGACCAATTGTCGTTATTTAATGCATCATTTATTAATTTTGATGTTTCTGTTAATGTTTTATTACTTTCTATATTTGCAGATGTATATAATTTTGTTATTTCATTAATATCAAAATCCTCTTCAATAGTTTCATCTAACGACTCTTTAACCATACCTTCGTCTATTAATTCTTCTTCTCCACCATTAACACCATTATCACCTTCATCTAAATCTGGATCTTTATCAGCATCATCATCATCATCATCTTTATCTGTTTTTTTACCACCTAATAATATGGGAGATGTTTTTATAATATCTTGTTTATTATGAGACCTAAAATCCATTTCAATTTTACGTGGTTCATTTTTTATTTTATTTTGTAATAATAAATTATTATAATAACTCGACGAAAACGAATATGTCGTTTTCTTAATTGGAGGGTTAGTTATATGTTTTTCATACCAATCTTTACCATATTTATCTTGAATACTTTTCTTTTTTGTTTGACTATTATCAATTAAAGTACATTGATGTTTAATATGATAACTAATAAAAAAAAATTGATACCAATATGTACCGTATATTTTTTCTAATTCTTTATATTGTTTAGTTGATAATGTATTTAATGTCAAATAAAAATCTTTTTCAATAAATGAATTTAAAATTGTCATTATCTCTTTTGGAACCAGATAACCAACATATATGTATACTTGATATTGAGTTCTTTTATTATTATTTTTAAATTTATGAATAATTTTTATCGGATCTTTCATATTATAAACTAATAGAAATAAATTATATTTAAAAGTTATGTTAGGAAAGATTTATATATTTATTATAAAAAATTGAATATTTTATTAATTAATATATTTATTAATAATATCATAATGGATAAAACAATTCAACATGATAAAACAAATCAATATGATAAAACAATTCAATATGATGAAAAGAAAACTTTTGTACTAACAAAAGATAAGGAATCAGATTTAGAATCATTTATTCGAAATGAAATGTCAAAAAAAATACCTGCAAGACAACATTATTTTGATACTTTTAAAATTTAATTTATATACAACCAATATTTAATTATCATATTAATAATATAATAAATTACATAAAATATTGTTTAAAACCACCATACATTATGGATAAATAGAATATTATAGAACATATTATCCACCATGCAGTTGCTTTCAAAATCGATGGAGTAATACCATCACATTCATTAGATTGGTTTAAATAATAACTAATCATAAATGTACATAATATTAATAAACCCACCGAAAATGTTGTACTTAATAAAAATTTTGCAATATATGTATTATCTTTATTATTTGCTTTCATAAAATACAAGACTGGTATAATTGAAAATGGAAACGCCCACAATATCGAACCAGCTACAGGATTAAAAAAAGTTGCAACATAACTAACAGATGCAATAATAAAACCACCTAATATAAAATTTCTCATTATTTGTGAATAAATATCATTAGATGTAAAAACATTTATCATTATATAATTACAAAGGTTTTATTTTTTAAAATTTAAATAATAAATGCTTGGATGTTTTTATTTTTTAATTTAAATAATAAATGCTTGTATGTTTTGACTGCTTGTATGTTTTGACTGCTTGTATGTTTTGACTGCTTGTATGTTTTTATTTTAATAAAAATTGATTTATACTTTATTAATTTATAATAATAATATATTAATGGAACATTTATTAACAAATATAGATTTATTTTATGTTATCAATGAATATATTGATTTACGTTTTTTATGTGATACATGTGTATTATTCGCCCAATTAAAAAAACATATTAATTATAAATTAAATAAAAAATATTCATTACAATATTATGATGATGAATTATTTAGAAATAGAGTTTTAAATAATATATTCAATCCTAATAAACAATTAGAGTTAAATTTAAGTTGTTGTGATAAAATTACTGATGTTAGTGCGTTAGGAAACCTTCATACTTTAGATTTAAGTTGTTGTGATAATATTACTGATGTTAGTGCATTAGGAAACCTTCATAATTTAACATTAAGTGATTGTACAAAAATTACAGATGTTAGTGCATTAGGAAAAGTACATACTTTAGATTTAAGTTATTGTACAAAAATTACAGATGTTAGTGCATTAGGAAAAGTACATACTTTAGATTTAAGTTATTGTACTAAAATTATTGATATAAGTGCGTTAGGAAACGTACATGAATTAGATTTACATGGTTGTTATGAAATTACTGATATAAGTGGTTTAGGAAAACAGTTGCGTGTTTTAAATTTAAATAATTGTAATAAAATTACTGATATAAGTGGTTTAGGAAAACATCTGTGTACTTTAAGTTTAGGTAATTGTGATAAAATTACTGATATAAGTATATTAGGTACATTAGGAAAACTACATAGTTTAAAATTATGTGGTTGTATTAAAATTACAGATGTTAGTGTATTAGGTACATTAGGTACCCAGCTGCGTACTTTAGATTTAAGTAATTGTATTAAAATTACAGATGTTGGTGCATTAGGTAATGTGCATACTTTATGTTTAAGTTATTGTGATAAAATAAAAGATATAAGTGTGTTAGGTAATGTACATACTTTAAATTTAAATAATTGTAAAAACATTACAGATGTTAGTGCATTAGGTAATGTACATACTTTAAATTTAAATAATTGTAAAAACATTACAGATGTTAGTGCATTAGGTAATGTACATACTTTATATTTAAGTTGTTGTGATAAAATCACTGATACAAGTGCATTAGGTAATGTACATACTTTAGATTTAAGTTGTTGTGATAAAATCACTGATATAAGTGCATTAGGTAATGTACATACTTTAGATTTATGTGGTTGTAAAAACATTACGGGTGTGAGTGCATTAGGTAATGTACATACTTTAAATTTAAATAATTGTAAAAACATTACAAATATTAGTGCATTAGGTAATGTACATACTTTAGATTTAAGATGTTGTGATAAAATCACTGATATAAGTGCGTTAGGTAATGTACATACTTTATATTTAAGTTATTGTGATAAAATCACTGATACAAGTGCATTAGGTAATGTACATACTTTATATTTAAGTTATTGTGATAAAATCACTGATATAAGTGCGTTAGGTAATGTACATACTTTATATTTAAGTTATTGTAAAAACATTACGGATGTTAGTGCGTTAGGTAATGTACATACTTTAGATTTAAGATGTTGTAATAAAATCACTGATATAAGTGCGTTAGGTAATGTACATACTTTATATTTAAATAATTGTAAAAACATTACAGATGTTAGTGCATTAAAAAACGTCTGTGAATTAACTCTACCATAAAAAATGTTTATAATTTATTAATATATATTAACAAATGTTGAAATATATTACAAGTACAGCGAAAATGCCTACAACATTGAACCAAGTACATGATTAGTAAATGTAATAATATAACTTGTTGATACAATAATAAAACCACCAAGCATAAAATTTCTTATTATTTGCAAATAAATATCATTTGATGTAAAAATATTTATCATTATATAATTATAAAGATATAATTATATATTGATGGAAAATAAAATTAATCAAACATTTTTTTTTTATTTAAAAATAGTAATAATTTAACTAATTTACTATCAGTACCTTTTATTAATATGTTTTTATAAATTTTTATAAATAATGTTTTAATCAAACACCGACCAGTTGAATCAATATTATCATATTCTAGTTCTATTCTATTAAATTTTACTTCTGAAAAAAATTTATCTAATTCAGATATTACATTTTCAAAATTTGATTTATTTTTTAAATAAATTTTATATATATGTTTAGATAAACAGTCAATGAATGATTTGATTTGAGTATTAATGTATTCTGAATCAATTAACCATGTTAGTTTTTTTGTATTTAATTTATTTTCTCTATAAAATAAATTTATTTTATTAGATTTTGGTATATTTTTAATTAATAATCTATAAAACATTCGATGTGGTTCTATAAAATGAGTAATTAAAAATTGTTGTAAATTCATATCTGATTTTGAAAAGTTTTTAATAAATATAACTAATTCTGGTGATAAACATCCATAATATATTTTATCCATTGTATATAATCCATTTTTGTGTTTTGGAATCATAAAATCTATATTTTTAATTGCATGTTTAATAAAATCAATATCTAATCTATTTTTAAAAAAACAATTAGCTAACATAAATATATGATTTAAATTGGTTGGTGTTATTTTTACTTTAATTGTTGTCATTGGTAATTCTAAATTAATATTATCTTCATTCTCTAAAATTGCAAGTTCAAATAATGCTTGATCTTTTATTTTTATTGGATATTTTGCCTGATATAATATAAAAGTTTTTGCTCGTGGAACCATTTTATATTTCTCTGCTATTTTATCAAGTTTTGTTCTATATTCATCGGTAATTTTAGCACATTTTTTATTAATATTAGTATTAGTATTAGTATAACATGCAAAATCCCAATCTCTAATTAAATCAAGTTTAATAAAGTTTTTTAAATTTTTTAACCACATATCATTAGACCAATTCTTTTCTTTTCCATATAAATATATTTCTTTTAAAACAAGTAAACCTAATACTGTTCCTCCTTTTATATAAACACAAATATCATCAGCAATTAAATCTTTTATTAAATTACTAAATTGTGTAGTTTCTTTTTTTAAATTTGATTTTTTTAAATGTTTATTGATATATTGATTTTCACATGTTTCCATACATTTTTCTTTACTGTTATAATAACCCGTTTTATTTTCTTGACATATTTTATTAAAATAATTATTAGGTTCGCATTTATAATTACCACCTGTTTGATTTAAATTTTGATTTTGTTCAGATAATAATTTAGAATATTTAGTTTTATATTTTAAATATTTAGTTTTATAATCCATTATATAAGTTATCTATAAAATAAATATTAATGTCAAAATTATACTAATATTACATAAAATGTTCTTTGAAACCCCCATACATTATAAATAAATAAAATAAAATAGCAAATATTATCCACCATGCAGTTGATTTCAAAATAGAACGAGTAATACCATCAATATCAGTATCAGGACAATTTTTTATATAATAACTGAACAAAAATGTACATAATACTAATAATCCTATTGCAAAGGTTGTGCTTAATAAAAATTTTGATATATATATATTATTTTTATTATTTGCTTTCATAAAATACAAAACTGGTATTATTGAAAATGGAAACGCCCATAATATCGAACCAAGTACAGGACTTGTAAATGTTGCGACATAACTGACAGATGAAACAATTAAACCACCAATTATAAAACTCATCATCATTTGCGACGAGAGATCTTTTGATGTTAAAAAATTTATCATTATATAATTACAAAGATATAAATTTTTTAAATTAATATTTCATATATGGTTATGATGTTTTATATTTAATTATAAAATATATTTTTTTTATGATGTAATATATATTATATTATAAAAAATGGATTACCGTTATAAATATTTAAAATACCGCATTAAATACAAACAATTATTAAAAAAAACCACAAATATTAATGACATTATTTATCTTATTAGTATTAATATCACTAATGACACTGTTGAAGGGGGTGGAATGAAATATAAGGTAAAGAAAATCTATAAAGGAATATTTTTTATTTCACAAACAGGTATAATAGATTTTGAAATATATAAACCTATTGATAATAAAGAAAACAATACTAAATTTATAAAAGACTTTATAGAAAAAAATACTAAATTTAAAGAAAAAAAAATATTTGTTGATAATTTATTAACTGATATTATAAAAAGTGATGATGATGAAAAAATAATATATGATTTACCGAAAAATAATTTTAGTAAAAGTATGCATGATTATATGATTAAAAACAAACTTGATAAATTCTCTGTAAGTAATATTGATAGTATTGAAAAAATAAAAAAAAAAATAGAAAAAATAAAAATTAAACAAAAAGTACCAGACTTTAAAAAAATATTTTCAAAATGAACATTCATGTAATTTAATAAATTTTACTACACACAAACATACAAAATGGCATTCCAATATCTTTATTTATAATTAATTAACTTTGGATCTGTATTTAATAATTGTTTTTTTGTGATTAATTCCATAATATAAAGTAATTATTTATATTAAAAAAATATTTTATCAATTTTTATCTTTATTTAATAAAATAAAGATAAATAATTAACTATTTTTAAACAATGATTTTATAATTATCTTCAATAGAAAAACAATCAACATTCGCATTTATTAAATAATCATCTCTAACAATATAAAGTAATTTTGTATTTGGATCCCAATCACTACGATAATTACCATGTGCATTTAAAGAACGCATATGTGGATTATGTTTATCATAATACATTACAGCTTGTTTCTTTGTTTCAAATTTTTTCCTCATATAACCAATATGTTTAATTTTACCACATTGTGCTAACCAACCATCATCACCATCTTTTTGTGTAATAAATTCTAAAACTTCAAGAACATAATATTTTTCCATTATCTATGATAAAATATATATCTTTAAAACTATTTATTAAATTAATTTTAAAAAAATATAGATTATATATATATGAGTAATGTCGGTAAATACAATGATAAATATTTAAAATATAAACTTAAATATTTAATGTTAAAAAATCAATTAGGTGGGGAGGAGAGTCCTGTTCCTAAAACGGTTCGTTCTATAATTGTTTCTCATAATAGTAGATTACAATGTTTATTATCAAGTTTTAAAGAAACACCTAAAAAATTACCAGGAAAATTTATGAATTGTGCTATTATTAAATTAACAATTGCTAAAGAAAAGTCTGAAATTGAAATGATTCATTCAGGAGAACTTGAAAGTGATGCTAAAACAGATGATGTAAATAAAACAGATGATGTAAAAAAAACAGATAATGTAAAAAAAACAGATAATAAAAAATATTTTAATATAGCACGGTTTAATGCTCATTTTGCAGGTAACTTGGTTATATCAAAAGAATTATTAGACAAGGTTGGAAAAAATACATTTATATTTTATTTAGTTAGACATGGAGATGGAATTCATAATGAAGCAAAAAGAAATCACACAAAACTAATAACTATGATAACATCTGGTTTAATAGACCCTATTCTTACAACAAGTGGAAAATACTCTGGATCTATGCAAGCTATTCGTGCAGGTGAAATATTAAAGAAAGATTTGAGTGATGCTATAATTGACTTTTTATTTTCATCGGATTTAATAAGAACTCGACAAACATTAGGTTTAATGTTAAAGGAAATGTCAGGTAAATATACTAGCGAAGAAATAGTTATTTTACCATGTTCTCACGAAATCAGTAATAAGAAAGGCGACTGTGATGGAAAACATAGTGTTTTTGGGGTAAAAACATCAATAATTGCAGATGAAAATAAAATGAACTGTTATATTGCCTCTCAAGATGACGTAAATAAAAGTTATAGCAGAAGATATGAAGATATAGACCACATAAATAAATATCAAAAGTCAAGTGGACGTAATCTAGATGACCCAAAAATTAAAAATGCACTAAAAGAAAATGAGTTAAAATATTTATGTTCATTAGCTATAATTAATGAAAAAAAATCAATCAAATTAAACTGGAATATGTATAATGATTTTTATAAACGTAAACTAAATATACCAGTTACACGTAAAAATATTAAAGAGAAACGTGATAATATAAGTAATGCTATTAAAATAGAATCAGAAAATCTATATCGTGCAAATACAGCTAATACAAGTAAAGATAAACCAGAAGATGTCAAAAAACCAATTCTTAAAACTCGTAAAACAGCATCATTTGATGAAACTCAAAAAAAATGTGAAAAAGCCAATATGATTGAACTTGCAATTAATTTCATAAACTCACCCCCTAAAAAATAAATAAAACATAATTATTTTCAACTACCAATTAGTATTAATGTGTTCTTTATGTTTTTGATACATTTTTCACAATGTAAATAATATAAAAATCTCGAACATTGTGATTTATGACACATTATCTAACACTAGGTAATAAATTAGCTAAATAATATTTAGTTTCTATTGTAAAAAAATAATAATAAATCTTGAGTTCAAATCCAACACGTTTTATTCATCATGATATAACCCAAGTTTTGTTTATAAGAAAAATTATCAACAACATTATTTAACACAGCTACATCATGTGTGTGTTCAGCCAAATAGGTTGTGTGATATTCCCTAGCGATTTTAGGTTCTCTTACTAGTTCCCACAACCATTTTATAAACTTGGTTTTAAATTTTAAACTATAATATAAATGTTTGAAATTAGTTAATGTAACTCTTATCTTTTTCTTAAGAATTAGTGTTTCTTCAGGTGAACACTCTTTCTTTACAAAAGTATGTTCTTTTTTAAGCTTATTGTGTTTATATTCAAGCTTAATATGTTCTTTTTCAAGCTTAATGTGTTTTCTTTCAAGCTTAATTGAATCTAATTTAATTTTCAATAATGTTTTTTTAAAAAAATCTTCTTCGTTAATATTAATGTATTCTTTTTCAAGCTTGTTGTGTCTTCTTTCAAGTCTAATTGAATCCATATTATTTTTCAATAATTTTTTTTCATAAAATCGTTCATTTTCTAATTTTTCTTTAATTTCTTTTTCTAAGTTCTCATTAATTTCTTTTTGAAACAATAATTTTTTTTCATTAAATTTATTAATTGAATCTTTAATTGCACGATTTGGTACTATTCTAGTTTTATCAATTGGTTGTAGATTCATTGATGACCCAAATTTTCTTAATTGAAGGAGTGCATTTTTCACGTATGTAAAACCGTCTTTATATATAACAGGATTTGTCATAATATCAAGAGTTATCGGACATATAAATTCATTTGGTATAGCATAATTATCAGACATATTATCATTTAATGTTATTATAAATATAATATATATATTTTCCAATTTTTAATAAATCATAAAAAACTAATTTAATTAACTCTTGTAGGTTAAGAATTAAATAAATATTTGGATAATTATATTTTTTATTTTTATTAATAGTATTTGTGGTAGTTTTAATAATAACTATAAAAAAAATAAATCACAAGTTAATCATCAATTAATACACACGGATAATGTTATTCCAGTCATCAGAACTAATATTTAATTATCAAATTGATTCTAAATCTTGAGTAAAGTCAATGATATTTTTAGCTAATAACATAAATGGTTCAAAGTCATCATACGAACATTGTCTTGATAATCGTTTGATGTGATGAGCATCACTTTGTTCAGAATGTACACACCACTCTACATATTGTTTATGAGATTCAAGAATATTTATTTCTTTAGAATCGTGTCCATTATGACCTATAAGATTAAAACAGTATACATTAATATTTGATGTAATAGAATTAATAGTAGACGCAATCGAATTCATCATTTGCAGAGGTTCATCATTCAGTTTAGTTCTACGAGGCTCATCAACAAGATGGTGTGTAATCTTCATACCCTTAACATTATTATTAACCCATTCATAATATTTTACTAATTGTTGATAACGAGCATCCGTTGTTGATAATTTAATTAATCTATTATCAAAAACATATTTATGTTGTTTTGGCTCACCTTCATATCTTCCTGGCCAAGGATGCCAATTAAGACAAGCACCCTGTGCATGTACACATCTTTCAAAATTATATGAATGAGGACCGAAACCGGTACCCTGTACAGTTATAGAGGGTACACCAATTTGAAAACTAGGATTTATTTCGTTATATTTTTTAATCAATCCTTTTATTTTTTGTTCGCGTATAATTCTTTCTTGAACTATTTTAGCTTTTTCAACACGTTCTTTTTCAACACGTTCTTTCTCAGGTCTTTCTTTTTCAATACGTTCTTTTTCAAGTCGTTCTTTTTCAACACGTTCTTTTTCTTTCTTAATGCGTTCTTTTTCAAGTCTAATTGACTCTAATTTAATTATCAATAAATTTTTTTCATCAAGTTGTTCTTGGATAGCACGTCGTCTTTCAACTCGACATGACACTAATTTAATTTTCAATAAATTTATTTTATCAAGTCGTTTTTTTTCAACACGTTCTTTCTCAATACGTTCTTTTTCTAATTTCTCTTTAATTTCTTTTTGAAACGGTAAATTTTTTTCATTAAATTTATTAATTGAATCTTTAATTGCACGATTTGGTATTAATCTAGTTTTATCAATTGGCTGTCGTGTCATTGGTGACAAAGAATCTCTTAATTGAAGGATTGCGTTTCTCTCATATGTATAACCGTCTTCACATATAATAGGATCTTTCATAATATCGAGTGTTATCGGACACACGAATTCATCAGGTATAGTATAATTATCAGACATATTATCATTTGATATTATTATAAGTATAATATATATATTTCAATTTTTAATAATATTACACTATTCTATTAATTTTAAAAAATTGAAATTAATTATTATTACTATAATTAAAGTATCAATATCTAATGACAACCAGCACACATATATTTAATAATTATAATTTTGAATTACATCTTGAACCAACACAAATAAATGTAAATATGCGAGATCAGCAAACAATGTATTTAGAAGGCGTTGTTAAAAAAGAAGATATTTCTATCAAACTAATTAAAAATTTTTATTCAATGATTATTAAATCATTAAATAAAGAACCAAATTATATAATGAATATTAATTATTTTGAAGATATTATGATATTATCAATACTATATCACGATGATATAATTGACATGGATATTCAAGAAGATATATATATGGTTGAACAAATTGATCCTAAAATTGAACAAGATAGAATTAAACAAGAGAAAATTGAACAAGAGATAATTAAACAAGAGAGAATTAAACAAGAGAGAATTGAACAAGAGAAAATTAAACAAGAGAAAATTGAACAAGAGAAAATTGAACTTGATAAAATTGAACAAGAGAAAATTGATTTTGAACAATATAAAATTGAACAATATAAAATTGAACTTGATTGGAAACAAAAAAAAATAGAACTAGAATTATTTAATCTTGAAGTTAAACACAAAGATAAATTAAAAAGTATAATTTTTGAACATGGTTTGGAACAATCTAAACTAGAACAAAAATTATTAAATCTTCAATATGTGCTATATTGTCATGACAAAGACATACTTCTTTTTAGTTTTAAAGGAATGTCTGGAAAACTAGCAACGCATAACAATGAAAATATAAAAAACAGTTTCATGAACAATCATCATTTTAATCATAATTTACCAATTTTAAATCGATTTTATGAAGCTTTTAAAAAGTCTCCAACAAAAAAAATATCAATTGTATTTCATGGAACACCAGAAAAAAATATTGATTCTATTCTTTGTAATTCATTAAACACGTCATATCGTGCTAGACAAGCGATGGGTATTGGTGAATATTTTGGTAAAAATATTCTAACATCTTTACCATATTGTCAAGGTGGTCATAAGATGGTGGTATTTATCATTTTACACGATACTAATGGTATTACAACAGAAAATCAAAATGTTATTGTTATTAATAAACCTGAATATCAACTCCCTATTGGTTATATTACTGTTTGAAAAATCAATTGATTGTTATCAAATGAAATTATTTCAAATCCATTTCTTTATTATTTTTAATAAAAATTGATTAATTAATTATTTATAAAATAATATTATATATTTAATAATGTCCACTAACAATAAAAATAGAAATCCTGGTATTAATTCTGGTCCATCTAGAATGACATGCTCATTTAATCTCGGTGGTACTGGTCACTATAGAATTAATGATAATCGCGGAAGTAGTGTTTTAGTAAATAAATCAACATATGACAAGTATATTATTTCTGCTACAAAATCAATCAAACCAAAAATTGCTGCGAGATCAATCAAACCAAAAATTGCCACTAAAAAATAAATAAATAATTATTTTTTTTAATAGAGAAATACATTTTTTAATAGATAATTATATTTTTATTTAATAGATAATTTTTTTAATAGATAATTATATTTTTATTTAATAGATAATTATTTTTTTTAATAGATAATTACATTTTATTTAAAGATTATTTTTTATATATAAATAATGAATGACACGGCACAAAATATTATATTAGAAAAAATAATTAAAAATTTTAAATTAAGTAAAGAACAACAAATAATAGTAGATTCAACACAAGATAATATATTAGTAATAGCTTGTCCAGGATCAGGTAAAACTCATACATTAATTGCAAGATATATCAATATGTTATTAAAACATAATCTTAAACCAGAAGAAACTATTATGATAACATTTACTAAAAAGGCTGGTATTGAAATATTAAATCGATTAAATAAATTAGTTCCTGATAAAGTTCCTTATTATGTTGGAACAATTCATGGATTAAGTTATAAAATATTAAAAAAATATAATAATTTAAATAATATTATTATGGATGAATCAGACACAAAAGCTTATTTAGAGGATATAATTGATAATCAAAATATAGAAAATACAGAAATAATTAAATTAAAGATTCAAACTATATTTGACCAATCATCAATAACAGTTCCTTTTGATATGAAATCTGTTTTAATTAAAAATAAACTCTATAAATATTTAAAAGAATTTAAATTAATTCATAAATTATATAAATTAAAAAAGAAAAAAGATAATTTAATTGATTTTAATGATTTAATGATAATGTTTAATGATTTTTTATTAACAACAAAATCAAGTGATTTTAAAAATGAAATAAAATATGTGTTTTTTGATGAATACCAAGATGTTAATTCGATACAAAATAATATCTTGTTACAATTATCAAATAATAGTAATATAATGGTTGTTGGTGATGATGCACAATCTATTTATTCTTTTAGGGGTAGTTCCGTAAAATATATATTAAATTATAATTTAAACAAGCCACATAAAATGTATTTATTAGAAGAAAATTATAGATCAACATCATCAATAGTAAATTTTTGTCAAGATATTATATCTCATAATTTAAATCAATTTGATAAAAATGTTAAATCAATTGATATTAATAATGATAATAAACCGCATGTAAATAATTTTAAATCGATTAAAGAACAGTTTGAATGGATAACAAATGATATTTTAATAAAAAAACAAAATGGAACTAGTTTATCAAATATTGTAATATTATCTAGAAATAATAATCAATTAAATAATATTGAATTATATTTACAAAAAAAAGATATACCAATATCAAAACATTTAGGTTTATTATTACTTAATAAACCACATATTAAAGATTTTCTAGCATTTATTGTAATATTACTAAACAAGAAAACATTAAAATATGTTGATTCAATATATTTAAATAGAATCATCTGTTTACACCCAGGTTATGATAATGTGAAAGCAAAACAAATATTAAATGATTGTTTAATAGAAAAAGAACTACCAGATTTACACAATTTATTCATACAATTAAAAAAAATGTCTAAAGATAGCGATAAAACAAAAATAATAATTACCTATTTAGAACAATTTTGGGAAGGTATTAATAATAATAAAAATGATATCTATATTTTACTTTCATATCTAAAAGATTCATCATTAAATGATTTTATTAATAATATATATTTAAATCAAGAAGTTAATAATACATCAATAGATAGTGTGTATTTATCAACAATTCATGGTTCAAAAGGTTTAGAATGGGATAATGTTTATATTATTGATATGAATTCAAAAGATTTATCATATTATAGGTCAAAATATTATTTAGATGAGCTTTATGAAATTGATGAAGAAAGACGTTTATTTTATGTTGCATGTTCGAGAGCAAAACATACATTAATTATAAATTATCATAATAATCCAAGTCCGTTAATAAGAGAAATTGACCAATCATTATATATTAAAAATTTTATAGGGGACTTTGATAAAATTAAACCAGCATTAAATTTATCATTAGATATCAAAAAACATTTAAATATTATTGGTTATTATAATATTTCAAAATATCTAATTGAAATCGTTAATAAAAAATCAATTATTAATAAAACATTAGATATACCTAATAAAATTAATATATCAATTATTAATAATATTATTAAATGTTTAGTTTTAAAAATTGTTCAAAAGAATTATTCAAGTAAAATTAATAATGATAATATAATACATAATAATTGGAAAGAAATAATAGATAGTATTATTCATTCAAACTCTTTTAATAATATTAATGTTTATAGTGATTTTTTAAATAATGATGAAATATATAAATATTATATAAATTTAGAAAAAGGGATATGTAAAATGATAAATACAATAAATCCAACTAATATTTTTATTAATTATAATGTGTCGTATTGTAATGTTTCCTGTATAATTGATATATTATGTGATAACACAATAATAACATTAAATTCATTAATAAATTGTAATAATATATGTGAAAAAATAATGCATGCATATTTACTTAATAAAAATAAAAATAATATTACTAATATTATTTTTTATAATCCAATAATTGGTGATATTAATAATATTGATATAACAAAAATTAATGTTGTTAATTTTAAAAAAATGATTTATTAATAATTTCTTTTATAATTTATAGTAATGAAACAAGATGAAATTTTTAATGTTGATGAATTAAAAGAAATTATTATAAAAAGTTTGGATAATTATGACAAAACAAATCTTAAATATAGAAAATATATTAATAGTGAATTTAAATATAATCAAGTAACAGATACTTTTGGAACTTTTCATTTAAAAGATAATGATTTTGCAAAAGCATCTTTTCAAATAATTGGTTATTATGATGTAATGTATAATACTTGGATATGGGCGTGGTTAACACCTATTAAAGGTGATTTGACAGAACTATCAAAAGATTTGTTAAATTATGGATTAAAATTAGATGTAAAATCAATAAGTGCAAATCAATTATATATTAAAGGATTATTATTAAATTCAAGATATAGAATAGATGAAAGAATAAACCTTGATATTAATATGGCAATTTTTTCATATATATTAAATGAAAAAATTTTATTTATATATCTTAAAAAAAAGGATAATAAAATTATATATTATGCTATTACTGAATTTATTCATGATTAAAAAAATGATAATTTAAATATATTAATTAAAAATTTTATTAATATATTTATTCTTATATGATGTTTATTCACATTTTCTTATTGATTTAAAAAAAGGATCATTCTTTAATATTTCATCTGGTGTTAAATATTCATCTTTAACTAAAACACGCCCTCTTTCTGAAACATATTTACCAGATTCATATTTAGTTGGAACAACTCTTTTAACAAATTCTTTAACTTTATTTGGAATTTCTGGTTCTGATAAAAATTCTGGAAAAAATCCTTTACGTGTAAATGTATTTAAAAAATAATGTATATCATAATATCTATTTTGTTCAGGATTCACATTTATTTTACTAGTCCAATCAGCACTAACTTTTGAATTATCAACAATATTAGGTATACATGCAAAATCAAAATCCCATAATTTAATTTGAACTTTAATATTATTTACAATATATGTTTGATTATTAATTTTATATAAATAATTTTTATCATTATCGTCATCATCATCATCATCCATGGTATGAATTAAAATATTATTTGCTTTCATATCATTATGTCTAAATCCAGGATATTTATTTTGAATAATTGCTAAAACAGATAATATTTGAAATAATATTACTTTCCAATCTGTTACTGTCATTTTTTTATAATTAGTACGAACATAATCTAACAAATCGCCACCATTTGCCCACTCACTAACTAATATTGATACATTTTGATAATATTCTCCATTTTCATATTTTTCAATAAATTGATCAAATTTTTTATTATTAACTATATTTGATTTTGTTAAATTTAAAAATGGTTTAATACTTGTATTAAATGTTGTTATTGGTAAAACAATATGAGGGGTTTGTTTATTAATAACAAAATATGATAATAATTTTATCATTAATAATTCAGTATTTTCTGGTCTTTTTATATTATACATATCACCATAATTTTCTTTTTTTGGATATGCTACAATTTTAACAGCATAAGACTTTTTTGTTTCGTTTTCTGGCGGAGGAAAAACACCTTTAAAAGTATGTCCCGTTGATCCACTTTTAATATATAATAATCTGCCACCCAACTCATTGATAGCTTTACCAAAATCTATATATTTTTTTGGTAATAATTCTCTAATATCGTCAGTATTAGTTGGGTATTCAAATGATTCTGTCGAATTTTTAAAATCAATAATTGAATCAATATTATTTCCACCAACCATTTCTTTAATAGAGTTGATTCTTTCTGGTATTAAATTAAATTTTTTTTTATTATCACTTTTATCCATAATTAATATATGTAATATTTTTATATTATAATTAACTTGTAATTTTTTAAATCATTTTTAAAACTATTTTATTTAAAAAATAGTGAATTTATTAAATTAAAAATTTAAAAATAGTGAATTTATTAAATTAAAAAATAGTGAATTTATTAAATTAAAAAATAGTGAATTTATTAAATTAAAAAATAGTGAATTTATTTATTTATTAAAAATTAAAGAATCTAAAAGTGTATTTCTCCTAATTTCATCTGGTGTTAGTTCATCTTTATATTTATAAAATTTATCTTTTATTAATTTTATATCAATTGGTGGTAATATTGGTATAGCCGCCCAATATCTATGTTTATTAATAAAATCTTGTTCAAATTTAATTGGATATAATGAAATTAAAGAAGAATTTGGATTTAGTACTAATTTTCTTAATGATTGTGGTAATAAATAATTAGATTGTGGAGGTAGTACAGATAACAATTGCATATATGGTTTTAATGGTGATCCTAATTTGAATTTAATTTGTTCCAAGTTAATTTTTGGTAAATATTTTGCAATATCTGAAATAAATGGAGGATAATCAAAAGGATAATACCAATTCCATGATGGACATTTATCAAAATAATAATATGTTATCCATTTTATTCCCATTAAATAATGATAAACTAGTTTTTCACTAAATTCTTCAATTTCATTTTCATCAACATTCCAATAATGTTTATAATATCTTTTTCGCCATTCTTCAGAATTATCAGAGCCTAATAATATTGGGTCTTTTATTTTAAATTGTAAATTATCTATTTTAAATATTTCTTTATCATAAGCATCTCCATTACAGTAAAACTTTCTTTTTTTTTCATAAAAGTTATTTGTTAATAAAGTATCTTCTTCAATACTTAAATTAATTATAAATTTTAATAAGAAAGTATGATTTATATCTAAATCATCAATCAAGTAAATAACTTTATTATTTTCTAAAATTAATTGTTTTATTGTTTTTGAATAATTAATAATTAAATTTTCAATTCCGCTATTATGAATATTTAAGGATGGTATATGTGGTAAAAAATCATTTCCTAATAAATAACACATAAATATAAAATCACTAACAATATTATTTTCATTTAGTTCAAATGAAAAAGTTTCTTCTTTTGATAAATATTTTAATATAGTTTTATATATTGATTTTCTCATTATTTTAATTGATATATGATTTAATACTTCTTTTGATTCTTTTTTATTAATTTCATTAGCTTCTCTCAATAAATATATTTTATCAGATTTGGTACTTAGTGCTAAGAAAATTAAATCAGCATCTAATCCATATATAACATATGACATATTAATATTTTTAATTTGATTTGTTCTAATAAATTGTAATAATTTATGTTCGCCTTCTGCAGGAGTAAAACAACTTGAATATATAACTTCAAATGTTTGTTTTTTTGCCCAATCAATAATAATATTATGTAATTTTTCCATAAATTCTGTACCAGGAGTAATTGCATTATTATTCCACGAATTTGCAAGTGGTTTAGAATGTTTCTTTTTTATTACATCAAACATTGCTTTATCTGCAACTGATTTAAATCTTCTCATTTTTTGTTGTTTAATTTTAGCAACAGGTGCAACTCCGTCAATTGCTAAATATATACCTTTTTTAGGTTGAACATATTCTATTAATTCATCTAAATATATTAATACTGCATTCATCATTTTTTGTTCTAATTTATCATTATCCTTTAATTCTGGATTATCTGCAATAATCTTGTAACATACTGGATGAACAAGACAATTTGCATCAATCAGAAAATAATCGATATTATTAATATCTGATAATATATCGATATCATCGATTTTGTTTTTATTTATAACAAAACCTTCTTTTTTATAATTTTTTAATAACCATATAAAAAATCCTGGAACTCCCATTTTATTTATAAAGTATTACTAATATTTGTTTATATGGTAAAAATTTCATTTTTTATGGTTTCTAAATTCAAGATACTTTATTGTTTCTAATTCTAACAAATAATTAAAATTTAAATCCAAGTTAAATTTTTTATAAATTGCACCAATAATATTAATTAACATATTTAAATAAATTTCAATATCAATCAATTGATCTATATCCAAATAATTTAAGGTAATTTCAAATCGTAATATAAAAGTATCAAAAGATTTAAATATTTTTAAAGAATGATAATATTTAGCTTGGGATATATTACTATCACTATTATTAACCATATTATAAAATAATATATAAAATTGTTCTGGATTATAATTTACAACATAAGTTGTTTCAACTCCTTGATATAATTCAGTTTCTATCCATTTATTTTCATTAATAATATTAACTTGTTTAAAATAAATAGTATTTGATGAATAGTAATTTCTATAATCAATTTGTTTCAAGTATTTTAGTAAATAAGATGGTTTTATATTTTTATGAATTGGTATATCAATTTGATAATAATTTAAATTTGATTTATTTGAAATAATTGTTACAGGTATTCCGTGCATCATTTTTAAAAACGTAAATGGATTATTTAATTCTTTTTTTGAATTATCGAAAAATGTATATATATCATACATTTTTTTAGGTAGACTTATTTGCAACATTATTATAATATAGATAATTTTTAACAAAAAATTGATAAATAAATATGTTAAAATTTATATAATATATTATAATGATACCAAGCATAATAATTGATATATTATATTATAATATTACTGATATTAATAATTTATATGATACATGTAAATATAATCAACAATATAAATATTATAAATTGAACAAATTATTTTCTAAAAAATATCATGATGATGTTATTTTCAGAAAACTAATTCAAAATAAAGTTTTTAATTCAAAATTACAAATATCATTAAATGTTAGTAAATATAATAACATTATAAATACAAGTGTATTAAATAATGTTCATATATTAAATTTAAGTGATTGTTATAAATTAAAAGATATTAGTACCCTTAAAAATATACATACTTTAAATTTAAGCGGTTGTGAAAATATAACAGATATTAGTGTATTGAGAAATTGTAACATACATATTTTAGATTTAAGTTTAAATAATAATATAAATGATTTAAGTTCATTAAAGAATATATATAATTTAAATTTACGTGATTGTAAAAATATTGATGTAAATACATTGAATAATTGCAATATACATACTTTAAATTTAAGCCATTGTTCTAAAATTATAAATGTGGATACATTAAGTAATATTTATAATCTAAATTTAAGTTATTGTAAAAATATTAAAGATATAAGTGTGTTGAATAATGTACATTTTTTAAATTTATGTAATTGTAAATTAACAAATATTAGTACATTAAATACAAGTAATATACATACTTTAAAATTAAGTTATAATAGATTATTAAATATTAATGCATTGCGTAATTGTAATATACATACACTATATTTAAATTACTGCGAGTTAACAGATATTAGTGCATTGAGTAATTGTAATATTAATACTTTATATTTAAATAATAATAACTTGGTTAATATTAGTGCATTGAGTAATTGTAATATTAATACGTTAAATTTGAGTAATAATAAATTGGTTGATATTACAGCATTAAGTAATTTAAATATACACACATTAAATCTAAGCAAAAATAAATTAATAGACATTAGGGTATTAAAAAATTGTAATATACACACTTTAAATCTTTGCAAAAATAACATTATAGATATCAACCCATTAAAAAATTGTAATATACATACTTTAAATTTAAGCGAATGTGAAAATATAATGGATACAAGTGCATTATGTAATATTAGTAATTTAAATTTATCTTTTACTAATATTACAGATACAAGTTGTTTAGGTAATGTGCACACTTTAAACTTATCTTGCTGTACTAATATAATAGAGGTAAGTTGTTTAGGTAATGTACATACATTAAATTTAGGTAATTGTAAAAAAATAAAAGATGTAAGTGCACTAGGACGTGTACATACATTAAGTTTATGTAATTGTAATAATATAACAGATGTAAGTGCATTGGGTAGTGTTTATAATTTAAATTTAAGTTATTGTTTAAATATTAAAAATGTGTCTTTATTAAAAAAAGTTCATACTTTAAATATAAATAATTGTATAAATATAACAGATGTGAGTACATTAGGTAATGTTTACAATCTAAATATAAGTTATTGTATAAATATTACAACATTATTTACATTACAAAATTGTAATGTATGTACATTATACATGACAGGGTGTTATAAAATAATAGATAAGAGTGCATTAATTAATGTAATTAATTTAATTGTTTAAATAAAATAAGCTTTCTTTTACATTAGCTTTGAAATAACAATTTCCTTACCACCAATCTTTATGGTGATTGGTGATTGAAGATAATTGTTCTCATTCTTTACATTGGCACCAATTCCACATGCAAGACGAGTGTTTTCAGGAATAATGAGCTTCATTGTTCCCATTAACGCCTCAAAAGTTACACGACACGTGCGTATATACTCTGATGAGAGAAACGATGGAATGGTACATACGACTGTATTCGATGGCATTGTTACGTTTTCAATTACAAACAGTACGTTCTTATGACTTTTTGGAAGTGTTTCCCATGTGGGAATAATATCTGTAATATTACCCCATGTGCTCATACCCCAGCTTGTTGGAGATATCACACAGAAAGCCCACATAAATGGAACACATAGAAACTTTTGATCAAGAGTGGTGTTTGCTAAATACATTGGAGAATGTGTCGTCTTGATTTGGACCTTGATTCCTGGGAACTTTTTGACATAATCAACAAGATTTTTTACTGTCTTGATGTTAGTAACACTTGGTTCATACGCACATCGACTAGCAAAAGTAGATTTGGGCTTTGTTGTGGCTGTAGTTAGTGCATCATATCCACTCATTGCACTAGTGCTGGGTGAAATAATGCGTCCAACAGGAACTGCATTGGGGTGATCTGAAACAGCTGCAACAGAAACTGTAAAATCTCCCAAAAGACTCTTTGCAACATTTATCTTTCCTACAGATGGTGGTGCCGTTGGTCGTTGATACTTTAATGGATTTAGACGATCTTCGCACATTGCCATGATTGCCTTTTCGTTCTTTGCAACCTCAAGACACCCAAGCAACTGGTCGAGTGTTGCAAGTTCGAAACAAACCGCACCACTATAAAGGTCTGGTCCAAGAGTTCCTTCAAGTAGATTCTTCATAAAGAACATAAATAGCACCTTTGGATTCATCTGCTTTAGAGTTTGTGGGTATGTTGCAAGTTCTTGAAAAAAAGTCTTTGCCCAACGAATTGACATTAGAAATGTATGACCATATGTCACCTTTTCAAGACAGTTCTCGAGAATCAATACAGATTCATATCCTTGTTCAACAAGTCTATCAACAAGACGTTTCATTTGACCTTGAATAATATATCGATTAATTGCTCCATTAAAAAGGATATATTCCTCTGGTGTAAATGATGCATCACATTGATTCTCCTTAGAAATTTTCATATGAATATGATCAAAACCACCCTCTATTGGTTGATATTTTAGTAAATTTTCATCTTGAAGAAACACAAAACCACTAACACCAAGACCACACGCCTCTTGGGAAATAGTATGAATTTCTTCATAATGACTTGCGTTAATATCATTGCCCACGTGGCTCATAATTGATGTTGGAAGGGTAATAGCCCCATTCATATCACTCATGTTAAAAAGACGCTTGATACGTGAAGCACAACAACGACAGTTATGAAGCAATGTTGTAACTCGTGCAACCTTTTTGCAAGCAGAACTATTATGAATAAAAAGTCCTGTCAGACGACGACCCTTTATGTGTATCACATATGGGCAAAGGGTGTGTGATGCATTTGCATCAATAATTTTTTGAAAATTGTCAATATTAGTAATTGTAGTCATATATAAAATTATAATAATGGCTATTAAACAAATAAATTATCAATTTTTATTATATATATATATAATGCAAAACTTAAAACAACTTTATGAATGGTCGAAATAGGAAAGTATTGCACACAATATTTTAACGTTATTAATAATATACACATTGTATTTATTTTATAGTATCAAAAAGGAAAGAACTGTGTCCAATATTTTATTATTTACAATTATTATTAGTATTCATGTATTAATTCATCAAAATATAAATAAACGAAATAATAATCATACAAAATATTTATAAAAATATTAAGAAAATAATTATTGTATTACAAATGAATTATTTTATAAATTAATAGATGATGTTGAAATCATAATAAAATACTCTTTTTCAACAACCAATTGATTGAAACTTTTTTTAAAAATTTAATAATATTAATTTTTATTTTATATATATATATATATAATGCAAAACTTAAAACAATTTTACGAATGGTCGAAATGGGAAGGTATGATGCACAATATTTTATTAATATTAATAATATACATATTGTATTTATTTTATAGTAACAAAAAGGAAAGAACATTATCCAATATTTTATTATTAACAATTATTGTTAGTGTTGAAGTATTAATTCATCAAAATATAAACAAACGCAATAATAAAACAACAAAATATTTATAAAATATTATTAAGAAAATAATAAATGGGTTGATTCTTTATGGATTATTAATAATTCATATGATTTTGCAACAAACCTTAAAATCATATTAGTGTTACGATTTAAATTTAAATTTGAATTTTCTAAATTTAATATAAAATCATTAAATTCGTCAACATATTGGGTATTAAATTGTATTGAATATTGTTTTCCTTTTAATATAGTAAGATTTGCAGTTCCCGATGGTTGTGTTTCTTCAGGGTATAAACAAAAAGAATGATAATAAACACCATTTGGTAAAATATTATTTAAATATTTAGATGATAATAAATATGTATAATAATTCATATCAATATTTGATAATAATATATTAAAATTATTCAAGTTTAATTTATGTTTTAAAATAGGATCATTTATAAAATATTTATTATAATCATATAATAAACTTGTATTTTGTCCATATTCTGTTAATCCATCATAAAAAATTTGTGGTTGTAAATACCATAGTAATTCCTTACATGGTTTAGTAAATGATAATTCACAATTAAAATATTGTAATGATTTAATTGTAAAAACATCCTCATCAAAAGTTTCAATTATATATTCTAATTTAGAATTTGCAAATTTTTCTCTTTCTGTATCATATAAAAATATAACTTCTGTTATTAATTTAACTTGTGGTGCAGGAATAGAACTATGATACATATTAAAATTTATATATGGATAATAAGACCCAATTTTTAAGGCAATAGATGAATATATTGTTTGTTTAATATTAATCATAAAATGAACCCACTGGATTTGATTTAATATATATTGTGTTGTTGTGCTACCACTAGATCCATTTTTTGCTATTATTTCATCATCACTCATGTTTGGAAATATCAGTTTAGTAATTTCGTTCATTGAATAACTTGTTCCATTTGTTGTTAATATTAATAATATTTCATCATCTGTTAAATCTGGATATTGTATTTTTAATAATTCATCATTAATATAAATACAATTATAAGATATACTTTTTTCTATTTTATTAATATTAAAAGTATTATATAATAACAGTGTATTACGAATAAATCCTATATTATTATCAATCGATGTAATTAATAATTCATTAAACATTTGTTGATAATTTTCAAAACAAATAATTTTCTCAATTTTTGATATTTTAATATTAATTATTATGGTTGAATTTTGTAATGCAATAGCTGGTAGACAGGCACCTGTATCTTTATTAAACCAAAATATTAACGGTATTAATATTTTTCTATTGCCTTTTATATCTGAATTAAATGTATTTAATTCAGGAGTATGTCCAATCATCTTTAAATAATTTTCCATATTTCCATCTGATATATTATGCATTTGATTAATATGTAAAATATTATTAGAATACCTTGTATATTCTTGACCATCAATTTCTAAATTAATATATTCAAAAAAATTATGTCCAAGATATTCTGCATAATTAAAATTAATATTTGTATTATTTAATTTATTTGTATATAATTTATAATAATATATATATTTTGAATGATAATAATCAATGTATGTATTCATATTTTTATACATATCATTTATTGATGTTAGAATATCAGTACTATTAATATTTATATCACTATTATATATAGTATCTGTTGTAATTAATTTAGTAATATTTTCAATGTATTCAGAAATATTAATTAATATATAAACGTTATTATCAATATTATTAATATATAAATCTTTGGATTTCTTATTTTTATAATTAAATTGATTAACTTGTGTTTTTAATGCACTAATTGTAATATTATCGGTCTGTAATAAATTATATAATATTCTATATATATCAACTTCAATATTTATATATCCTAATAAATTTGTATAATAAGAATACCATTTTGTATAATTAATTTGTAAATTATTTAAATCTGTTTTTTTTTTAGCAATATAATCAGCATTTGTAATATATATATCAGAAAATATTAAATTAGGTAATTCAATTTCAATATAACATTTATTAACGGCATCGCCTGTTTTAATTATAAATGATGATACATTATTATATTCAGATGCTCTATCAGAACTTATAGAAATTAATTCAAGAGAAAATGGGGTGTATCTTCTATAAACTTTTTTAAAAAAAGTAATTTGTGGATTTATTGTTAAATATATATCTTGTTGTCCAGATATTACAAATTGTAATAATCCTCCAGTCATATTATATTAATATATATATTAAGGTTTAAATATTTTTAAACTCAATAAAAATATATTTGATGATAATATGAGTTTTTTAAAAGATAAAGATATTTTTTTAATTTCTGTTGGATTGATTTTTGTAATATTTTTTATTTATACAAAAATAATTGATTTTATATTTTATTTAAAAAACATGTATGATGAAATAGATAGACTGGAACAACTTATATTTATTACAAAATTAAAAATTGATAAACTGTACATGAATGACATTAATAAAGAGAGTATTTTTTATATATAAAAATAGAGTATATATTCTGTGAATATATTTTGTTATTATGACGTTAAATATATTTAAACCCAATAAAAAATAAAGTGGGTTTAAATATATAAAAAATATTTAATAATATAATATGAGTTTTTTAAAAGATAAATTGAGTTTTTTAATTTCAATTGGATTTATTGTTGTTATATATTTTATTTATAAAAAATTAATTGATTTTAAACATATCTTAAACAGTACACATGATAAAATGGAAACTATGAAACAAACTATGGATACAATGCAAATAAAAATAGATATATTACAATCAAATACCTCAAAGTCTGAAATTAAAAATGATAATAATATATTAGACCATATTGCAATATATTCTAATGATTTAAGTATTTCAATTGATAATGTTCTTGAAAAAAATGAATTAAATGTTCCAGAAAAAAATGAATTAAATGTTCTTGAAACTGTTCCTGAAGTTGGTGATGATGTTGAATGTAAAATAATAGACCCAATTGTTCTTGAACCAGATCTTGATAATGTTATTGATAATACCCCAGTTCTTGATAATGTTATTGATAATGTTATTGTTCCAGTTCTTGATAATGTTCCAGTTATTGATAATGTTATTGTTCCAGTTATTGATAATGTTCCTGTTCTTGATAATGTTATTGTTATTGAACCTGATAATGTTCCAGTTCTTGAACCTGATAATGTTCCAGTTATTGATAATGTTCCAGCCCCTGTTCTTGATAATGTTATTGTTCCAGTTATTGATAATGTTCCAGTTCTTGAACCTGATAATGTTCCAGCCCCTGTTCTTGATAATGTCATTACACCAGTTCTTGATAATGTCATTACACCAGTTCTTGATAATGTTCCAGCCCCAGTTCTTGATAATGTCATTGCCTCAGTTCTTGATACGGTTCCTATCGAATTATTTGACAAAGATGTTTTAAGTAAATCAAACTTGTCAAATATTAAAAAAATAGCAACAAAAAATAATATTACTTTAAGTAAAAAAATAAATGGCGTACAAAAACAAAAAACTAAACAAGAATTAATTGATAATTTATTAGTCAAGAATTAATAATTTTAAAATAATAAATATCTAATATATATATATAGACATGAGTAATAATCAATATTTTACATACAACTGCCCAGCATTAATGGAAGATGGACGATTTTTAACAAATTATACAAGAAGTCGAAGATTTGACCAAGAAATACGTAATATAAATAATATAGATAGTGCACAAGATTACAAAGACTTTTTACAAAAAAATACAGAAACAATTCTTGCTAAAGAACGAGAATATAATATTATTAATAATAAATGTAATTTTGGACAAATATGTCCACCTTCAAGTGCATATCCACCATATATGCCACAACCAGTACCTCCATTAACTTGCAATAATATCAACTATATTAAATTAGTATAAATAATTTAAAAATTTTTTTATAAATAAGTTTATTATTTATAAAATTATATATCTTAATAATATGAATAGATTTGATAAATCTTATAGAGTTATTGCAACGCATAATTCAAGCCAAATAGTAGAATTATTTAATCTAGTAAATAAATTAGATACTACAGAATTATTACAATATTCCTTTACTAATCAAATTCCGTTTGATGTCATTAATGATAATGGAGATAGTTTAATTCATGAAGTTATTAGAATGGATAAAAGAAAAACAAATGATCCATCTAAATTAAATATTATAAAATTTTTAGTCCAAAATGGTGTAAATCCAGATGGTCCAAATAAAATGAATCAAACTCCATTACATTTAGCATGTAGTTTGCAATCAGAATCATTAGTTAAATATTTATTAGATGTAAATGTTAATCCAAATTATACAGATAATTTAGGATTATATCCATTTCATTATTTATTTTCTGGAGAAATTAAAAAAATTAATAATACATTAGATGTTTTAGATTTTATTGATCCACCAACAAAAGATAAAACTGATTTTTTTAATAAAAGTGATATAATTGATATTAAACAAGATATATTTGATACAGTCAAGCTAACACCTTTTATAAAGAGTTTAAAAAATACAATTATGTATTTAGTTGAAAAAGAACAAACAGAAAATAACTTGTTACAATTATTTGCTAATGTTACTAAAGAACCATCGACAGCAGATATTATAGAAACTATTAAATCAGATAATCATGGTGTATTTAAAACTGTAAAAGAAAAGTTCGAAAATTTTGATAACATTGATTATACTTTTAACAGGGATAACGAGGATAACGATTATAAGAAATCTTTAAAAAAACAAATAAAAGACTGTATTTTAGATATTAAAAAGACAAATCAAACATTTATTAACAAAGACTATCATAATGTTCCATCAACATCAACTGATATTATGACTAATGATACTGCATCGTCGTATATTAAATTTGAAGAAAATATATATATAGGTGGGACGAGAAATATATATATTGACAATTTTCATAATTTAGAACCAATTACAAATATTGAAAAGATATTAAACTATGATACTTTTGGTAAACAAATATTATATTTATTATATAACAAATTTACAGATAAACAGATTAATACTATATATGATTTATTAAATGATAATAAAATTAACGAGTGTTTAGAGTATATTATTGGAAATAGTATAAGATCACTATATCCATCATTAACAAAATTTAGAGATATAGACAATGAATCATTTGTAGCATTATATGCACTAAATGCACTAAAAATAACACAACATATTACAAATATATCAATATTAAAAAGGGTTCAAGATACTATTGTTACTGCAAAAGTCAAAATGACTAAGGTACATGGTACTACAGAAAGTGTATCAACGACTACAAATACACATATTAATTCATCAATAACTACAATAATAAGTAATTTAGATAAAATTATATCTCATATAGGTTATGCTATTAAAAGTGCATCAAAAATTAATACGAATATAACATATGATCTTAAAACACAAAATGATGAGATAAACGAGGCTTTAATACTTAAAAAAAGAGTGATTGATTCAATACAGGATGTTATTAAAGATATATACAAATCAAAAACTTTATTAAATGCAACTGAATTACAAGATTTATCATTCACAACAATAGAATTACTTGTAATAATAGAAAAGGAATTAAAAATATTAAAAACACAAGAACAACAACAACTACTAATACGACAACTACCACAACAAAAACAATCATATATACGATCAATTCTTGAATTACTTAGGGTTGTACGACGACAACCACTGCCACCTACAGTAATAACAATAGAATCTGAAATAGCAGCATCAGATTTTGTTGTAAGATTAATGACCACAGCAGGTACATCTTCACAAAATGCAGTTGTTATTGCAGATACCGCAACAGTTCAAGCGGGTATTGCAACGAATTCAATAACAGGTGGTGATGTCACGTTAGCCTTAACTACCATAGAAACTGCAATAATAGAAGTAACAAGAGCTACATCATATGCAGAATTAGTGTTACAAGAGGCAAATAATGCGATGTTGTTAATAAAAACAACAATGTTAATACCAGGAATGGTAATAACAACAGAATTGTCTTCGATAATAAATACAATAGTGTCTGCAATAAAAACAACAAAAAACATATCTGATATAAATGTAGAAACAACCACAAAAATATCAGATGCATTATTAGCAATAACAAATACAATAACACAATTGACACCTGTCGAGGCGATTGCATTAACGGCACGCTTGAATATATCAAGACCATTATTATTAGGACAGACACAAGATGATTTAACAAGAATAACTGCTCATGCAGCTGTAATAGCTGCTACTGCAGCTGTAATAGCTACTACATCTCAAACAACAACACAAGATCAATTAGTATCAGATACATATAAACAAGATGCAGTTACAAAAGCAAAAAATGCGAAAGCGAACTCAGATGACGCTGCAGCTGCAGTAAAAGTAGCTACAAAAGTAGTAACAGTTGTTATAGCACTTAGTGTTCAAATAGGTGGTGTATATAATGATACAATAGTAGTAAATACAGTAGTTCAAACTGCAATTACATCGGCAAGGGCGTTTGTAGATATTGTAACAGAAATAACAAAAATAGCATATGATGAGAAAATTATTGAACAAGACCACATCTATATGATAAATTTTTCATTATATATAATTTTAGGATATACATTTATTAATAATAAAAAACATAAAGATGTAATTAAATCCATTAATAACTATTTAATTCATCATAAATTTAATATATCCGATAATGATAATTTTTTTAAAAAATGGAATTCAAAACTGGAAGGAAATAAGAATATCGGATTATGTATATATGACATGTATTGCGACTTGACAGGACTTATGTCACACAATAATTTAACATCATATGTTACATTTGATTTAATAGCATTATCAACAGGTATAAATGATTTAACAGACAAAGATGATCAAAATGAATTATTACAAAGCGTTTTTAATATATATAAACCACATATTATATCCAAGGCAAATAATCAACGAATACTAAAAAGTTTATTATTATATTTTGATGATATTACAATAAAATCAATTGATTTTTATAATAATAATGATAAACCAATAAACACTTATGAAACAAGTAATAAAATGATTAAAAATTTTATTTTATTATTAGATAAATATATAACAGATGGTGACGTCAAATATGACGACTTATACAAAGAATTTAATAAAAAGTTTTTTGATATAAAACCATATAATGTTTTGCAAGAAATATGTAAAGAATTACATGGTAAAATTAAAAATAATAAATTTCTACTTCAGTCATTAAATGATATATTATATTATATTGGAAAAAATAATAAGGCACAATTTTATGATAATCTTAAAAATATTAGTATTTTAAATTTTATTGACACCAATAATAATTTTAATTTTGATAAATATAAAACAACAGAACAACCTAGTTTTTATAATATCGAAATAACAGATGATTCTCGTCATTTTATAATTTCTCATTCAATGGGTTTGTATTATTTAAATTTAATTAATTCAACAGAAATTGTTGATCAGGTCCATTCTGTTCCTGCCATTCCTGTTCATAATTATTTTTATTCATCTAAACCAAGTGATTATACGCTTGATATGAAAAAAGATGGTATATATTTTACACAAAATGCAAGAATACCAACTAGAGAAAAAATAACAGAAACCCAAAATAGTAAAATTGTAGGGTATGATAAATTTATTAAAGAAAAATTAAACAAAATTAATCTTATATTAGATAAATTAGATAAAGGCAAAATTAATAACTTTAATGATATATTTAATCATCATTATATAGATATCGTAAAAAACTGTTTATTAAGTAAGGAAATTATTGATCAACCACATATATTTAATGTCAATGATTTAAAAAAAAAATTAAATACATTAAATGCATTGTTATTTATATATTATTATTTTAAAGATTCCACTAATACACTTTTATTATCAAAATTTAATAAATACTTGTTAGATTCGTCAAACAAAGATATATATTATTATACACATCGTGTTCCTAATACTAATGATACCATTGATATTATGACTGGTGGTGGTATATATGATATTGACAATAAATTATATCAAAATATTCATGAATTAGCTGCTATTGATATAGAAAAAGAAATTAAATTACCTCAATTATTATATAATGATTTAAATATTTATTATAAAATGGGTATTATTAAATTATTTAGCGATTTTATTAGAAATAATGGTGGTATATTAACAAAAATAAAGAATTATTTAAAAAAAAATAAAACTTTTACATTAAAAGATGAAAATATAAATAGTATTAAAGATAATATTTTATATAAATTACTTTGCGAAGTTGTAAAACAAGAATTAGATGTTTACACATTTAATAACATATTAAATAAAAGTGTTTATAAACTTGATGTTGATGAAACATTATTTAAATCAAAAGATATGAAAATTAATTTATTAACAACTGAAATATCAATTACAGATAAATCACAAACCCCAAAAAATGTTTATTCGATTATTAAAAAGTCTAAAGGCAGTGTTCCATTTATTATATATCAGAATGATTTTAGTAATACATCAAGACTTAAAATTAAAAATGAATTTTATGTAAAAGAAGAAATAATAGATGTATTATTACATAATAATTCATTATTATTTGATGCAAATTTAGATAATATTATTCCAATATATTCATTAATTAAAATGAATAATAATAAAATAATTAAAATTTTAAAAACGACATTGGGGGATAAAGATATTAAATTAAAAGAATGTGTTGGAGAAAAAACAATTAAATTTATAAAAGACGAATGTTCAAATATTTTTAATAAAATCTTTTATAATTATAATGAATCAAATCCAATAAATACTATCTTTCATAATATTAATAATAATTTATTTACAGATATTAAATTGTTAATTACATCAAATGAAAATTTTGGTAATAATGTATTATTATATTTGGAAAATTCATTTAATATATGTTCGTATTTAACATTACATTATTTATCAAATCATTTATTTGATATCAATGCAGAATATACATTATCAAATGCAAAAGAACTATATACATCAATGAGCTACGAAATTGAAAAAATTATAGAAAATAATTATTTTGAAGAACAAATAGAATCATTTGAAATTGACAATAACGAGGATGCATTCGTATCCAGGAAAATATTAAATGAAAAAACCAATGAAATAGAAATAAATAAAGAAAATATTATAAAACTCGAAAAATTATTAAAAAGTTTAGATAAAACTAAAATATCTAAAAATAAATCAACAGAACTAGATGCTAAAATCAAAGAGATTAATGATAGTAATACTAGTATAGAAAAAGAAAATGTTATTTTAAATAAAATAATAGAAAAGTCTGAAAAATTAAAAAAAATCACTAAAACATCTAAAACATTAATTGGTGTTTATGATAAATATAATAAGATTTATATAAATGACTTGTGGTATAAAATATTAAAAACTAATTTGAAAGGTAATTATAATTTAATTATTTTAGAATTATTAAAAAAACAAAATGAAAATATTGATAAAACAGATAATTGTATAATTAATAATGGATTTGAACATATATCAAATTTATGCGAAAGTTATTTCAATAATAAAAGTTTCATGAACAACAATCTTGTTTTAAAATTTATTAATGAACAATTAAATTATCTTGTTCGTACTATAATTTGTCAGTCAATAGAATATATCATGAGAAAAATATTACATATATATTTTTCAAACTCTTCAAATAGTGGTGCATCATCAATTAGTACTAAAATCGATTATATAATTGAAAATGAAATACAAGATATTGATAAATCAATTAAACAAATTTTGTATGGTGATATATCAGTACGCCTTGTTAAAAGTTCTGTAAGTATTTTCAATGATAGTTCTGAACAAAAACTGTATGCAAATGAATCTGTTAGAGATATATTATCAGAGTTTTTCAATCATTTAGATATATATGGTCTTTTATTGACAGATAATATTAAACAAGTATTTAAATCAAATATTGTGTCTTATTTTGATAGTTTTACAAGTAGAACAATATTATTGTGGTTAGTTAATATTGAAAATATATTAAAATTTTTCATTAATAATCATAGAATAAATGATATATTATCATTAACAAGAAATTAATTAATTTATGTTTAATTTAATAAAAAATATTACTATTTTTTATTAAATATTTTTGTTAAATCATTCATCATTTACATACTCTTCTTCAGAAATTTCTAATGTAAAACTATGATTAATATTTCTAAAATCAACATTTGAACCATCTGGATATGTAAAACGAATAGTTAAATGAGATAATTCAGAAATAGGGAAATGTTTAGAATAAGTATTTATTGGTGTTGATACAAATGTATTAAATAAAGAATTTTCTGAATCTTGATTTAATAAAATTTTAGCAAATGCGGCAGGAATCCTATTTGGCATTTGTACATAATCAATATCATTTAAATACATTAAAAAATAATTATTAACTCTAACAAAATTTAAAAATCCACTAGAATATGTAACTATATTACCAACCGAATCTAAATTATTAGAATTAATATATATATCTTGATTTGTTATTTCTGTGCTGTAATCAATTATTGAATAATTAAACCCAATATCTTTAAAACCTAATATATGCCCAATTGTGTCTGAATAATTAAATAACATTTTAATTTTTGTAGCAGTTTTTATTATTATATTAAAACCACCTCTTGATTCAGATGATACCAAAGTAGTTTCTATATTCTTTGGTAATAAAATATCATAACTGTTATTACTATTTATTGAATAAATTGGGAAAGATTTATTAATATTCAAACTATTAATTAATAAATAACTATTACTTAATTCTGTATTATTTATTGTTATATCTGAACTACCTGATATTGTAACAATATCATTAATTTGTAAGGAATAATTTGTAGTTTTAATAGTTAAAATATAATATATATTTGATTTTATAATTTCTTGTCTACCAAAAATACAATTTTGTCCATTAAATAAATCATATGGTAAAAAAGTTATTTTATGTATATTTGGTTCAATAATTATTTCAAAATTATTATAATTTTGATTATAAATATCATAATTATATCTAGGTGTATTATTTAATTTATCAGTTAATTTATCTATAAATGTATTCGATGTATAAAACCCTTCATCCATCACAATATTATAAACATGAGAACCATCTTCAATATTATTCCAATATAATTTATCATTAATATTTTTTTTAATAACAATATCAATATAAGGAAATTCTGTACTAATTAATTGAATATTCGTAACATTATTAAAATTCTTTTCAAGATCAATGACATAATAATTTGAATTAGGATAGCCTGTTATTGAATCAATTATTTTCATAATTTGTACATTTTTACCACCTCCATAATAATTTAATCCATATGCAGAATTTTTTAGTTGTATATCAAAAGTGTTATCATCAATAATATTTGTAATAGTTTGACTACTTTGATAATTATCATTATTAATTGGATAATTAGAATTTAAATATCCTAAATTTATACCACCGATATGTAAATATGATATTTTAAATATTTGGTCGATTTTGATATAGTTATTAATATTATCAACATGAATATTTGGTAGTTCAACAAATAAACATGCTTTATTTAATACATCCAAATCAAAACTATTAAATTTATCCATACTAAATGTTTTTATGTTATTCAAACTTGATTGAGGGATATCATTAGCAAGCAAACATTGTTTAATACCAACCATATTATTAAAATATATATTATTAATAATATTATCAGATGATTGTGTGCCAATTATTTGTATGTTAATATATAATGCATCTATATAATCTTTATAATTAATATGAATATTATTTGTATTATACACAATTATAACATATTTAAAATTATTAACTAAATAAAATGAATCTATCAAATTTTTTGATTCTCCTTCAACATTTTGTATAACAATGTTATCCCCAATAACAAAAGGATGGTTTGGATAATTAACAGTAACTATATTATTTGATAATGTTAATGGATTTAATGGTAATATTTTAGAATTCGATGAACATATATTTTTTGCATATAATGTTCTATATGAACTATCAATATTTAATAATGTTGATTTAATTATTTTATTTTTTGACATTAAGTATTAATAATTAATATTTTTTTATATATAAATTATATATAATATGGTTATAAATGTGCGAACATTAAATATAACAAATAGTAAAAAAATAGATATTGTTATAAAAAATATTATTCCAAATGAAATTGAACAATTTATTATAAATAAAATAAATAAGAAACCACCTTTATCATATGGACAAATTACTGATGTTGAATTAGAAATAATAAAAAATAAAGTTTTCGATACTTTTAAAATAAAAATAAGTAAATATATAATTGTATCTATAAAATCTGGATATATGAAAAATTTTATTATTAAAAATTTTTCAAATTTAAAAAAAAATTCAAAATCAATATTAAATGAATATAAAACAGATGGGATTTTACAAATATCTGAAAAATATAATATTTCTCCAATGACAATATTAAGATATGTTTTTAATAGTATATATCATAAAAAATTAAAAGAATTAATTAATTCTAATATATTATCATCACGTGATAAGGCTCAACTAATTTTATCTGAAAAGAATGATATATATGTTTCTCTAGACCAAGAGGATCAAAGCAAATATTCTATTGATTTTGAAAAAAAGATTGAGGATTTTTTAATAAAAAATAAAGTTGATTATAAAACACAAAAACAATTAACACAAGAACAAATTATTAAATATGGGAAAGCAATAAATACTCCAGATTTTTTAATAACATCTGAATTAATTATTAATTCAAAAAAAATTAATTGGATTGATGCAAAGAATTTTTATGGTTCAAATATTGATTTTATTATTACAAAGACAAAAAAGCAAATAAAAAAATATATTAATAGTCATGGACCAGGTTGTTTAATATTTAATCATGGATTTAATTCTAAATTAAATTATAATAATGTTTTAATATTAGATTATGATAGTTTATTGACGACGATAAAATAATAAATATGCATTATTATTTTGTAAAAGTTTAGTATCATCAATTAATTCGGGTTCACATGAATCATTGTGATAATACCAATTATTATTTATTCTATTTTTAATTAATGATGTATAGTGCCCGCACGTAATATTATCATCAATAGATTCGTGTAAATTTATACCAAACAAGTCATAATTACATTCTGATATATATGGACTATTTGGATCAATATAATTATAAATATTAAAATTATTTATTGGATATAAAATATTATCTATAATTTTTTCATTTTCAAATCCAAATCTTTTAATATGGATAACTAAAATTTTTGGTGTTTTCCAAAGTAATAACTGATTATATGATTTATTTGAAACACCACAAAATCCACAGGTTAGTTTATTGTTATCATCTAATTGTTGTGGATGACATAAATTATCAAGACAATCATATAAATCGTTATCACACCTACTAATATCAATATCAACGGCGAGTGTTAAAAACGGTTCAACTTTAACATTATATGAATTACAATATTCACATAAACATTTGTTTTTATATAATCCATCAAATAATTCAGTTAATATAGAATATTCTTGTGATTCATAATTAGTTAATCCGTTTGTTGCTATTATATTATCAATTGAATTTATAGGGTTTCTATCATTTTCATAATTTTTTGTGTTAATAAATTGTGTTTTGATTCCAATCTCTTCTTTTATTTGTGAAATTAAAAAATTAAAAAACTCTTGAGAATCTTGTTGATTATATTCATTCCACATTTCATTTTTAATCCCAATTAATTTTTTAAATGTAGTAGGTGTTATTACATTATCTTCGTAATCAATACTTTTTTTAAATAATCTATGTAATTCATAAACAACATAATCAGTAATAAAATTACCAAAAGTATTCGTTTTTTCATATATAATTTTTTCACAATCAAAATTATATATATAATTAACAAATTCAGGTATTTGTTGTAATATGTAAAGTATAGAATTCATATAACATGTTACACCCATAATATTATTAAATCTACCAGTACTTAAATGTTGTGTTTCTGTCAATACATCGTAGCAACGATCATCCATTAAATTACTTTGGTTATCAACGTTAAAGTTTTCAAAATTTGTTTGTAAAAGATCCATTATGATAAACTAATACTTGACATAATAAATAAATAAATCAATTTTTTATGTATTATATTATTTAATTTCCATAGATATATAAATGAAGATAAATTTAAATACAATTATTAATATTAAGAATAAACAGGACTTGGATAAATTTATTTTAAATAAACCCCTTTATCAAAATAATTATTTATTTCATTATTTAATTAAATTAAATAATATTGATGGATTAAAATTAAATAAATGGGAAATTTATATTGAAACTTGTGAAGGTTTAAATGGATTTAATCTTGCTGCACAACACCAAAATACTAAAATATTAGAATATTTAATTGAAACTTATCCAGAATATATTTATAATAGAAATAGTAATAAAAACTTATTTACTGTGAAATTAGATGCTACTAATTTTGCACCATTGATGAATAAATATCCAAAATTAGATTGGTACAAGTTGCTTCATAATGCATCTCCTATACATAATCAAGTTATTGTTTATATTATATTTAATTTAAATTATAAACAACTGTCAAGTTTTTTAAAAGTTTATAAAAATAAACCTAGTTTAAATAATCCTTTATTACAGTCTATTATTTATTCTGACTTGTTGACACAAGATGAAAAAATTAAAATTCTTGATAATTATTCTGAAACAGACTTGAACGTTAAATTGGAAAGAAATGGACATGGTTTAATAATAACTGCATTACAAGAGAATTATGATAAAATAGTAGATTATTTATTAAGTAGAAATATTGATTTAAAATATTATACATTTATAAAATCAAAATCTCCATTATTATTAGCAATATATTATGATATTATGAATAATAAAATTTTATTTTCACCAAAAATTTTTAATAAAATAAAAACAGATACAAAATATTTAAAAATATTTGATCATTATTTAAATAACATTGCTCATTCATGTTTATTTGCAAGACGAAATAGAAATGAACAAATCGATTTAACCATTCCGATAATATATTGTGAATTAGAAATATTAAAATATTTTGATAATGATATATGGAATCAATTAAATATTGATAAAATATCACCTCTTGAATTATTAATTGGATTAGATTATGACATTTTTTCAAAAATAATAATTGAAAATAATATCGCAATTGACCCAGATATTATTAAAAAAATACAAGACGAAAACAAGGTTTATTATAAAAAATGGTTAAAATTATATAAAAATCAACCAATATATATAAAACCTATAAACGACATTATTATTTTAAATAATAAATATATTCACCATACATTATTTCGTTCTACATTTATTGATACTGGAATATTTATAATATATTTACATGATAAATATAAAGAATTATTTATCCCAAATATGGAATCTTATTTGATTAAAAATCTTACATTTGATAATACAATGCCTCATATTGATAATATGATGTATAAAGAAAATATATTTCCATGGATTATATCATATTATTCAAATACAGAATATTATATCCATCCATATTTAAATAATTTAATTAATGCTCAAAAACAAAATAATAATAATAATAAAAGATTTGGTATGGTATATTTAAGTTTAGCATATGATACAATTTTTCATGCAAATGTATTAATATATGATTTTAAAAATTTAACTATTGAACGTTTTGAACCTTATGGTAATAGTGAATTAATAGAACATGATGTTGATGATGTATTAGAAGAAGAATTAACATGGTCAACTGGATTCTCTTATTTAAGACCAAAAGATTTTTTACCTTTTAACGGATTTCAAACACTTTCAGATGAAAATAATTATTTAAATTTAAAACGAGGTGATTTTGGTGGATTTTGTTTGGCATGGTGTTTATGGTATGTAGAATCAAAATTAATTAACCAAAATATTTCTTCAGATATATTGGTTATAAAATTAATTCATAAAATCAATAGTTCAGAGCATAAATTTAATGAATATATTAGAAATTATTCTAGTAAAATAAATGAACATAGAATTAAGTTTATTAAAAAAATAGGTATACATGAAAATGAAATATCAAACGAAATATTATATGACCATGATGAACAAAAACTAGTTCATCATTTAATAAAAAAATTTACAACATTGTTGTAATTTAAATATCGTCAATATTAATCTCTGCTTTTGAATTAAATTCAGTATTTTCTGGATTCACATCGTCGTCAAATCCGATAAAAGCATCAACTGCCGTCGATTTCATTGTGATTAGTTCGCCCATCTTGTTTAATTTTCGAACTTCTTCATCTGAATACTTTGCAAGAATATAAGTAACAGGTCCCTCTTGAATCAAAACCGTGTCACCGACCTTGATGCGTTGTTTGTTAGGACCCTTCTTTAGCTTGCCTGGTGCAGTAACTGAAATTTGTTTTCCAGTTCGCACAATTTCTGCAATGAAACGTGAATCTCCCCTTGCTGATACAATAGTTGCATATTCTTCGTTTTCTTCAGTTGCAGGTGTGAATTCGTTCTTTCGAGAACGATTATGTTTTTTTAGATGAGTAGCCATTACATATTTTAATAGTATATTTAAACATTATATTTTTCAATTTTTTTATATAAACTAATTTAACATTGATTTAATTCATTATAATGTTTTCTACATACTGGTATATAACTATCCAATCCACCAATTAAAATTTGTTCATCTGACTTGATATGTCTATGACTAAAAGGGGCTTTTGTATTATTTTTACAAATATTACATATTGAATTTAATTTAATACATTTATCTGATATTGGAATTAAATTCATAATTTGTCCAATTGGTTTTCGTTGAAAATCGCCATCTAATCCAAATACAATAATATTTACATTAAACTGATTAATCCATTTAGATACTTTTTTATATAAATCATTAAAAAACTGTCCTTCGTCAATTAATAAAGTATCAATATTAGATATTTGAAGATCACTAATTTCATTTAAATTATTAATATTTTTACAATTAATTGATTCCGAATTATGAGAAATAATTTTATCACTATCGTGCCTATTATCTATTTTTGGTTTAATTATTAATATTTGTTTATTATCAAGTATTAATTCTCTTGCTCTCTTAATAAGCTCTGTAGATTTCCCAGAAAACATTGGACCGATTATTAATTCTAAATAATTATTCATTAATTATAATAAAATATAGTAATAATTAATATAGATATCAATTTTTTAATAATTAATATTTAAAAAATTTAAATCTATATTAATTATATAATGTCATTTAATAGAACATCATACGATACATGCGATTATGATATGCAAATTAAAACAAGCACTGATCCTGGGGATTATAGATTATCTGGATTTTATGCCGAGAATCCAAACCAATGTTATTCATATAATGGTCCAATTGGTTCAAAAGTAGACGTGTCTGTTACAAAAGAACCACTTGAAACTTGTTATGGAACAATGGCTGCTGTCGAATCAAATTTATCATGGAGAAGTAATAAAAATACTCAATTTATTAATTTTCCAGTAATAAATAAACCAATTTGTTCCCCGAATTTAACCCCACAAGATACAAGATTTACAAACCCTGTTGATAATTACAGAGGAATGAGCTTGACAGATCGCATGGTAACACCATTTTTACATACAAATCCACAATGTGTTATTCAAGAAATTCCAGATCACGTTGGAACAAATACTAGATTACAACTCAAAGATTGTTTTAATAATAAAATACAAATGACAAAGCCGTCGTCAGGAAACTGCAATGTATTTCCTGTAGAAAATAAATGTATACATATTAATTAATTAAAATATTATTTTTTATTAAAATATTAATATTTTAATAAAAATATGCGTTATATATTAATAGAATTTTTTTTAATAAAATGTATTTAATAATAATATGACAAATTTTTTTTTAAATTCATTATCTGGTATTGATTCATCCCAATTAAATAATATGTATAATACAAATATAGAAAATAATATGAATAGAATTGAGAAAGAACAAATACAACAATGTAAAACAAATCCAGAATATTTAAATCAATTTGATGATCTTAAATTTGATAATCAAAATGGTCCAGTTTCAATTAATCAAAGTAATAAAGGTATTAATAGTTTATTTCAACGTAATATAGATTTTATTAATGATTATTCAGAATTTCAAAAAAATGAAATGCATTATAATGTTGTTGATATGCAAAAAAATGGACATAATAATATGGTTCCAAATACAAGTAGAAGAAGTGTTGATACACAACAAGGTCAGAAAAATCAGCGGGCATTAGAAACCTTTACTGGAACCTCTGAATTTTATGCTCCTAAAAAAGAATCAGATAGTTTGTTTGAACCAATGAAAGATTTAACATGGACAACAGGAATGCCATCAGTAACAAATGTTATAAAGAGTAGAATGAATTCTTCAAATAAAAATAATAACGGGGCTCTACCATTTAAAACAAATGAAATGGTTAAACCAGGTCTTGGAAATAAGAACCAAGAAGGACAAAATGCAGTTTATCGTATTAATCCAATAACTGTTGATGATTTACGTACTAAAAGTAATCAAAAAACTATTTATGAAAATAAACCACTTACAGCAAATAAAAAGGGTAGAGGTGTTCGTGCTAGTAATCCAGTAATATCTAAATTTAAATTACCAGATTTTAGAGAACAACATGCTTCAGATTTAGTAGCTACTAAATCTGTTTATAATAAACCAGTAGAAAAAGGGGAATATACCAACATGGAAACTAACAGACATAAAAAAGAAAATTATTATACAGGTCCTGGTATTAATATTTCAATAGGAAATGGTCCTGATTTATCAAAAACAACATTTCAAGATGCAAAGAAAGAATCGTATTTAAATGACAATTCTCGTTCTATTACAAATGTTAATAACAAACCAGTTATGACAAACGTAAAGTCTTTTAATAATAATAAAAGACATCGAAAAAATACACAAAGAGAAGGTACAACCAGTAGCAAACATTCAGGTTATACTATTGATTATACAAATAAACCAGAAACAACAAATAAAGAATTAATGATTCATAATAAAAATTTAGGAATCACATCTCAAATATCTAAAAATCATGTATTTCCAAAAGAAAGAGCAAAAACAACAGGAAGAATGTTTACATCTCATAATATAACAGGTTCTACATCAGTACCACAAGAGAAACAAACTAGTGTCAGATATCAAGATAAAGCAAAATTAACTGGAAGAATGTGTACATCTCATAATATAACAGGTACATCAGTACCTCAAGAGAAACAAACTAGTGTCAGATATCAAGATAAAGCAAAATTAACTGGAAGAATGTGTACATCTCATAATATAACAGGTACATCAGCACCACAAGAGAAACAAACTAGTGTCAGATATCAAGATAAAGCAAAATTAACTGGAAGAATGTGTACATCTCATAATATAACAGGTACATCAGCACCACAAGAGAAACAAACTAGTGTCAGATATCAAGATAAAGCAAAATTAACTGGAAAAATGTTTACATCTCATAATATAACAGGTACATCAGTACCACAAGAGAAACAAAATAGTGTCAGATATCAAGATGATGCAAAATTAACTGGAAGAATGCTTACATCTCATAATATAACAGGTACATCAGTACCACAAGAGAAACAAAATAGTGTCCGATATCAAGATGATGCAAAATTAACTGGACGAATGTTTACATCTCATAATATAACAGGTACTTCAGTACCACAAGAGAAACAAAATAGTGTCCGATATCAAGATGATGCAAAATTAACTGGACGAATGTTTACATCTCATAATATAACAGGTACTTCAGTGCCTCAGGAGAAACAAAATAGTGTCCGATATCAAGATGATGCAAAATTAACTGGAAGAATGTTTACATCTCATAATATAACAGGTACATTAGTGCCTCGTGAGAAACAAAATAGTGTCCGATATCAAGATGATGCAAAATTAACAGGAAGAATGCTTACATCTCATAATATAACAGGTACATCAGTGCCTCGTGAGAAACAAAATAGTGTCCGATATCAAGATGATGCAAAATTAACAGGAAGAATGCTTACATCTCATAATATAACAGGTACATCAGTGCCTCGTGAGAAACAAAACAGTGTCCGATATCAAGATGATGCAAAATTAACAGGAAGAATGCTTACATCTCATAATATAACAGGTACATCAGTGCCTCGTGAGAAACAAAACAGTGTCCGATATCAAGATGATGCAAAATTAACAGGAAGAATGCTTACATCTCATAATATAACAGGTACATCAGTGCCTCGTGAGAAACAAAACAGTGTCCGATATCAAGATGATGCAAAATTAACAG